>ENA-UPTA01000539-UPTA01000539.1-activated-sludge-metagenome-genome-assembly--contig:-NODE-539-length-43919-cov-7.561622_pt1 | contig 43919 bp, 40 predicted proteins | sample MGYA00238184_ERZ773361 | MGnify/ENA primary metagenome ERZ773361 (study PRJEB29100, sample SAMN05720205) | activated sludge metagenome | isolation source: anaerobic digester from wastewater... | reverse complement strand
GCTTCCTTCCAGGCGGAGACCCCGCCTTTGAGAGCCTTGACGCTTTCGAAGCCCTTTTTCTTGTAGGATTCCGCCACACTGGCGGAAGTGTGTTCGACCGGTCAGGCGCAATAGAAGACAATCTCCTGGTTCTTGCCGAGCTCATCTTCCTTCGCCTTGAATTCCCCTAAAGAAATGGCTCCCTCCAGATGTACCTCCCTGAACCTGTCTTCAGAATCATAGGCGCACACAAGCATAACTTCCCCCGACTGTACTTTATCGAAAATATCCTGCGGGGTAACTTTTTCCACAGCCATATGACATTTCTCCTTTCCCCGGAATATCTGTAACCTTTGTAACATTTAACCACAATACCCAAGACGCCTGGAAACAACTCGTTTCAGGAAGCTGCCCAGTTCTCCAGACATTTTTTTCTTGTGTATTATAGTATCTAATAACCAGTATATAAATTCTAAATGCTTCCAGTCAAGTCTCAGAACTGCTGTAAATTAGGACCAGGTTACATACTCACCGCCACGGCCTCGGATTGAGCCAAGTTTGCTGGTTGCCTTTTCCCTGCTTCTCTTTCGGGATCGGTTCGGATTCCTTCTTGCCCTTGCGCATGGGATCTCCTCTGAGGTCTATCTTGAAGGTGTTGTGTAACGACCTGTCGCATATTGCGTCAGCGGGGGCAGGGTCGCCGATATCAGGATGCCAGTCGTTTATGGGGCATTGACCGGTTATTATTGTGGATCCTGACCGGTAACCTGGATCCCCGCCCACTCATAACGAGGCGGGGGGTTGGACATCCATAGCTTCGTGGATTTTCCGTTGTTTCTCTAAAATCTCGCCGACATGCTGTCTTTGCCCTGGATGTTCAAAGCATTCGATTACATCGAGCTTGTCCGGGGCGCTTTGTAGAGTGTAGTGTTCAGGCAAAAATGGCGCCAGTGGTGGCAAAATGCACACCCGTGACCCCAAGGGGCCAGCAATAGCAAGGGTTTGTGATTCGAAACTGATAAAGTCAGGAGATCAGGGTCGCAGCTTTTCAGGCTGCGGCCTTCTGTTTCCTTGACCATCGAAGGATCCTCGAAGAGTTGATGACCGCAAGAAGGGTCACCCCGACATCGGCGAAGACCGCCTCCCAGAGTGAAGCGACCCCGAAGGCGCCCAGGATCAGGACGGCCGCCTTCACCCCCAGAGCCAGCAGGATGTTCTGCCAGATAACCGCTCTCGTCTTCCTGGCGATCCTGAGGACCTCGGGGAGTCCGAGCAGGCTGTCGTTCATGATCACCACGTCGGCGTTGTCGACGGTGATATCCGATCCCACCTTCCCCATGGAGATCCCCACATCGGCCCTGGCAATGACGGGGGCGTCGTTCAGGCCGTCTCCAGCAAAAATATTGATCTTTCTTTCGGGACCCGCTCCCTGTTCCTCTTCGACCAGGGCCACCTTCTCCTCGGGCAGAAGGCCCCAGAAGGCCCCGTCAAGGGAGAGCCTGTTCGCGACATCTGTTGTGGGTCCTTCCAGGTCTCCTGAGAGAAGCAGGATACGGTCTACCCCAAAGGCCCTGAGCTCGCTGACTGCCTTCGATGCTTCTTCCTTGACTGTGTCGGCCACTACCAGGTACCCTGCGTACCTTCCGTTTTCTGCGACATGGATCACAGTGCCCGGTGACTTCGGGTCGCGGGCTTCGATCCCGTTCTCAAGCATGAACCTTTGGTTGCCTGCCAGAATTTTGTTCCTCGCGGTTTCTGCCTCGATACCTAACCCCGGCCGTTCGATGGTGGAGATGGGCAGTTCCGGGAGCGGCCGACGCCCCCAGCCGGACCTGACAGTCTCTGCGAGAGGGTGGTTCGAGTCCCTTTCGGCAGTGACGGCCAGTTCCAGCAGAGATCCTTCGGAGAATCCTTCCGAAGGGAATACTCCTGCCAGGTGGAAGCGGCCGGTGGTGACCGTTCCTGTCTTGTCAAGAAAGACAGTCCTCACCTTTGACAGCTTTTCAAGGACATCGCCGCCCTTGATCAGGATCCCTTTCCCCGAGGCAGCCCCTATTCCGGCGAACACTCCGAGGGGGATAGATATCAGGAGCGCGCAGGGACAGGATGCAACCAGGAACACCAGGGCCCTGTAGAGCCACATTTCGAAACCGCCCCAGCCAGACAGGGGGGGCAACAGGGCTATGATGACCGCGAGGGCGACCACGGAAGGCGTATAGACCCTGGCGAGGGTTGTGGCGAGCCGCTCCGTTCGTGTCTTCCTGGATCGGGCATCTCCGATGGCGGCCAGGATCCTGGAAGCCGCGGAGAACTCCAGGGGTCTGGAGACCTCAACTTTCAGTGAAGCCTGCCTGTTCAAAAACCCTGCCAGGACGGGGTCCCCCGGGGCAACGTCCCGTGGAAGCGATTCGCCGGTGATAGAAGAGGTGTCCAGGCTGGAAAGGCCCTCCAATACGGAGCCGTCAACGGGAACTCTCTCCCCGGGCTTTATGAGGATAAGGTCGCCTTCAGCCAGGTCCCTGGAGCGGACCTGGCTGATCTGACCTTGCGGATTGATAAGGTTTGCCTTGTCCGGGATTATCTCAACCAGGGAGGAGATGGAGCCCCTGGCTCTCTCGACAGCGCTTTCCTCCAGGATCAAGCCGGTCCTGAAAAACAGCATTACAGCTACGGCTTCGGGGAATTCCCCTATGGATATCGCGCCGATGGTGGCAATGGACATAAGGAAATACTCATCGAAAAACCTTCCACTGAGAACATTTTTCAAAGCCCGCCCGAGGACATTCCAGCCTGATGCGAGATAGGCGGCAATGAAAAGTGCTATCCTCAACTCTTGCCCGGTCGGAAGGACTGCTGCCGATGCCCACAGGACAAGCCCGGGAAGGATACGGGAAGAAAACGCTGCCAGCGCCCTTTGCCGTACGGGGTTTAAAAAGGGGCTATCGGTTATTGAAGCCCGGTAAACCTTGACCCCGGGCTCTATCCTGTCGGCCAGGCTTTGGATGGCCGATGCCACCTCTTTCTCGGAAAGGTCGGCATCGACGGTTATGGTCAACATCGATGTAACAGGGTCGACAGCGGCTTTTTTTACCCAGCCGATCCTTGAGGCTGATCCCTCAATGGCGGCAGCACAGGCAGCACAATTGAGCCCCTTGAGAAGGAACAACAGATCCTTTGTTCGATCTTTTCCTTTGGCTTCAGACACTGTTTCCCCCCTGAATGCCCCCGTGTCGGAGGTGTTCTGTCCCCTGGGACACGATCTGTTCAACGTGTTCGTCGTCCAGGGAGTAGAAAATATTCTTTCCGGACTTCCTTGCCCTTACCAGCCTGGCCTGCCTGAGTACCCTCAACTGGTGCGAGATAGCTGACTGTGTCATGTCCAGCAGTGAAGCTATGTCTGCCACGCACATCTCGGAAAGGGCCAGGGCGAGAAGGATCCTGACCCTCGTAGTGTCCCCCAGGACCTTGAAGAAGTCGGCGAGGGAAGAGCAAAAGTCATTGCCTGGCATTCGGCTTTCGATGGATCTCACGGTCTCATGAGGGAAAGCCCCGGGGTTGCAAGGCGTCCCCCTGTTGTCTGAGCCCATACCCACTCATCCCCCTTTCAAATGAACATGTGAGCATATTTTCATATAAATCCCTTTCCATGTCAACAGGCCGCTCTTTTTTGACTGAAAACGGAAGGGGCTATAAAATCGCAAAAAAGCCGGATAGCGGTCCTTAAGGATATCCAGGGCCGACCGAAGGGAAGGGGCGAATGATCCATGATCAAGGTGCTTTTCCTCTGCACCCATAACTCCTGTCGCAGCCAGATGGCTGAGGGGTGGGCAAGAGAATTGAAGAGCGGGGTAATTGAGGCATGGTCCGCAGGTACTGAACCGGGCGTTATTAACCCGCTGGCCGTGAAGGTGATGGCTGAGGCCGGGGTCGATATTTCAGCTCAAAAGAGCAAACACGTCAGGGAGCTCCTTCACATACCCTTTGACGTGGTGGTAACCCTCTGCGGTGATGCCCAGGCCACCTGCCCCGTTTTTGTCGGCGATGCCGGAAGGGTGGTCCATCGCGGCTTTGACGATCCATCACAGGCGGAGGGGAGTGAGGAGGAGGTGCTGAACGAATTCCGCCGCGTCAGGGATGAGATAAAAGATCTTGTGGATGGGATACCGGGAAGCCTTTTATGAAGGCCGAAAAAACCTCTGGCAGGATAGAGCCCCTCGCCGGATCTGGCGTGTCCTTTGTCCGGTATATCTACGGGGGTATAATGTTGTTCCACGAGAGTGAAATAAGGGCTACCATTCTGGAAAAGGGGGATGGCCTGTTTTGGACATCATGAGGGCAGGAATGAGAGACATGGATCCTGAGATCGATTCCCTGATCCATTCGGAGCTGCAGAGACAGAGAGACGGACTGGAGCTCATAGCTTCAGAGAATTTCGTTCCTTTCTATGTTCTCCAGGCCCAGGGATCGGTGCTGACCAACAAGTACGCGGAAGGTTACCCCCATAAAAAGTACTACGGAGGGTGCGAGTTTGTCGAATCCGCAGAGGAACTGGCGGCAAAGAGGGCCTGTGAACTCTTCGGGGCAGAACACGCCAATGTGCAGCCCCACTCGGGTACACAGGCGAACATGGCGGTCTACTTTTCCGTCCTGGAGCCGGGGGACTCTATACTTGCCATGGACCTGGCCCAGGGTGGGCACCTCTCCCACGGGCATCCGTTGAACTTTTCGGGCAGGCTTTTCAGGATCATCCCTTACGGAGTGGACAGGGTCACGGAGACCATCGACTACGACGAAGTGGCGAGGTTGGCTCGCGATAACAGGCCAAAACTTATCGTAGCCGGGGCCAGCGCCTATCCCAGGCTTATCGATTTCAGCCGTTTCGCCGCTATAGCAGAGGAAGTGGGCGCCTGCCTCATGTCAGATATGGCCCATATTGCCGGGCTCGTCGCCGGTGGCGTCCACCCCAGCCCCGTGCCTTACTCGGATTTTGTGACGACCACGACCCATAAGACCCTGAGAGGACCCCGAGGCGCCCTTATCCTTTGCCGTGGCAAGTACGCCGCAGACCTTGACCGGAACGTCTTCCCGGGCATGCAGGGAGGCCCCTTCATGCAGGTCATTGCAGGCAAGGCGACATGTTTCCTGATGGCGATGAGGCCGGAGTTCAAAGAGTATGCAAGGCAGATCGTGAATAATGCCAGTGCCCTGGCCGGAGAGCTGGCCTCGAGGGGGTACCGGCTGGTGGCAGGCGGTACTGACAATCACATGCTGCTTGTGGACCTGCGCAACAAGGGGCTTACAGGCAAGGAGGCCACGGAGATACTGGGCCAGGTGGGGATCACCGTAAACAAGAACATGATACCCTTTGACCCCGAGAAACCGATGGTGACAAGCGGTATAAGGCTCGGGACCCCCGCGCTCACCACCAGGGGGATGAAGGAGAAGGAGATGTCCCTGGTGGCCGATGCCATCGATGCGGCCCTGACTTACAGGGGGGAGAGGACAGTAATGGACCGGGTGGCCTCGACCGTAAAGGATCTTGCCGGATCTTTCCCGCTCTACCCGGAGATGGAAAGGGGTTATTTTTCCAGGTAACAGATAATTGAAGAATATCATCCCAGGGAGGGGAAGCCATGGACCCGAGAGGGATACACTATATTGTCGAGGCTTCAGGCTGTAGCGACGTCATTGGTGAGGTCGACAGGATGCAGGAGATACTGGTCGAGGCAGCCCGGAAGGCCAACACCCATGTCTGGGCCGTCTCGTTCCACCGATTCCCCCCTAACGGGGTCAGCGGGGTCGTAGTGATCAGCGAGTCACATCTCTCGGTCCACACCTGGCCCGAAGCCAGGTACCTTGCCCTGGACATATACACCTGCGGAGCGGAGAGCATTCCGGAACAGGCTGTCAGCCATGTTCTTGAAAAGGTCCAGGCCGGGCATACCCATATCAGTGAGCTCACCCGAGGCCTGGACGATGACGGCGACCGGGTCTACTATCACTCCCTGATAACATGGGAGGAGGAACTCCGCAAGGGGAGGCCCAAGAGCTGACCATGGCCCTGGAAGAGGGGGGTGCGGTCCGATCGGCCATAAGTCTCAGGGGTGTCAGGAAAAGTTACGGCGATACGGAGGTCGTAAAAGGGGTAGACCTTGATATTGCCGGTGGCGAAATAATGGTCCTGATCGGTCCTTCCGGCTGTGGGAAGACGACCATCCTCCGCATGATTAACAGGCTGGTGGAACCCTCGGGGGGAACCATACTCGTTGAGGGTCAGGACACGATCAAAATGGACCCTGTCGCCCTGAGAAGGCGGATAGGATACGTGATCCAGGGGATCGGGCTCTTTCCTCATATGAGGGTCCTCGAGAACGTAGCGGTGGTGCCCAGGCTCAAGGGCATTGGTCCCGATGAGGCCCGTTCGGTCTCCGAGAGGGCTCTGGAGATGGTGGGTCTACCCCCGTCCGAGTACGGTGAGAAGTGGCCAAGACAGCTATCGGGAGGGCAGCAACAAAGAGTTGGGGTGGCTCGGGCCCTGGCTGGAGATCCGGAGATCATCCTTATGGACGAGCCCTTCGGCGCCCTTGATCCCATCTCGAGGATCGGGCTTCAGGACGAGCTGCTGGACCTGCAGTCTAAGTTGAAAAAGACAGTGGTCTTCGTCACCCATGACATCAGTGAGGCCATGAAGATGGGTAACCGTATCGCCATAATGAGATCAGGGGTCCTTGCCCAGGTAGGGGAACCCCTCACCCTTCTGTCATCACCGGCCGATGATTTCGTCTCAGGTTTTGTCGGCGCCGGAAACCCCATGGCCATGTTCAGCTTCATGAAAGTGAAGGATGTTCCGGTCAGGACATCGGGTCTGCCGGTGGTGGATATAGAGGACAGCTTGTCCGATGCCGTCAGGGCGGCCCACGAGACCGACTTGAGGTTCTGCAGGGACCGTTTCGTATACGTGCTCGACCGGGGGAGGCTTGCCGGCAGCGTCAGCGTCGAAGGCATCTCCTCCGCGGCCTTGCCTGGGCCGGTCCGTGAAAGGCTTCAGCCGGCTTCAAGCGTGAGGACCACAAGGACCGTCCAGGAGGCATTGGGAACGATGATATCCTCGGCCATTGCCAACGTGGCTGTTGTCGATGAGGCGGGCCGTTTCCTGGGGGTTCTCTCCTTCAGTGACATGTATGACATAATCCAGCAGCAGAAGGAGAAGGACGGGGCGGCCGCTGCTGTGTGATAGCTCACTCCGGCCGGAGGGATGGTCACCCATGTCTGGCCAGGAAGTCGTCGATGAGCCTTCTTGAAATACTGAGGCTGGGAGGAATGTCCGGGAAAGAATCGGGAGAGTACCATCCGGCACTCTCGATCTCGTTGCCGTCAACCCTGATCTCCCCCGATCCCCATTCAGCCCGGAACCCCACCATCAGGGAGTGCGGAAAGGGCCATGGCTGGCTTCCGAAATACACGATGTTCTTCACTCTTATCGAGACCTCTTCCATGACCTCCCTTTCTACGGCACCCTCGAGGGTCTCTCCGGGTTCAACGAAACCTGCGAGGATGCTGTACCTGCCCCTGGGGAAACGGGGACTCCTTGCCAGCAGCAGCTTCCCATCCTTTTCAACGGCAACGATAATGGCAGGGGATACGGGGGGGTAGCTGATGGTGCCGCAGGCGGGGCACTCCCTGGCGGTCTCGCGTTCGACCTCTCTCATGGGCGTTGCGCACCGTCCGCAGAACCGGTTAAGGAGGGACCACTCCATTAGCTGGAACGCCCTCCCGGCTTCGAAGAAAGCTTGCTCGCCCAGCAGGGACCAGACATCTCTCAGAGATACCAGGCTCATTCCTTCAGGGAGTGGAGCATCGTTGGCGATAGAGACCCAACAGTTACCGGGGCGCCCCGGCATCCCGCAGCGAGGGCTCAGCTCGGACAAGGGAAGCTCCGACAGGTCCTCCCGTACCGGCAGCGCAGGTTCGGGGTCGGTCCTCAGGAGCAACCGGTCGCCGCTGAAGGCGAAGCATGTTACGTTCGCAGGTGAACAGATCGATGTCAGGTCTTTTGGGTCCATGTTATCTTCCTCCGTCACGATGTCTGGTATATTTAGATATTATCATGACCCCGGAGCTGGTTTGAGCTTTCCTTCAGAGGGGGACCGAGGGTGATGGCCTTGACCGAACTGTTGATCCATGCCAGTGATGTGGACGAACAGACCATGACCCAGATAAGGGACATTGCCTCCCACCCTGCAGTCGAGGGGCTGGTGGCGATAATGCCTGACTGTCATCTCGGAGCGGGCTGTGTTATTGGTTTTACAGGGAGATTCAGTGGAGCTGTGATACCCAACGTGGTGGGGGTGGACATCGGCTGCGGTGTGGTCCTGAACCCCATCGAAGGGGTGAGACGCCAGGAGATAGACTTCAACGACCTTGACAGGTTCATCAGGAGCAGCATCCCACTGGGTATGGCTCATCACAGGACCCCGGACCTGCTCGAATGGTTCGGGTCTCGTTCCCCGGAGAGGTGTGCCAGGGCAAAGGATCTGGCCACCAGGGCTGACGAGGAGTTTTACAGGGAACTCCTTTCGCGGAGGCCTAGAGATCCCGCATGGGGTCAACTGGGGACTCTCGGGGGTGGCAATCACTTTATAGAGATCGATGAAGACCCGAAGGGGGCGCTCTTTCTTACGGTCCACAGCGGGAGCCGCCATTTCGGGTTCCAGGTCGCGAATTTCTTCCAGGACATGGCACGGCGTTTCCAGAGCAGGAGCAGGGAGTCGGACGGTATCCCCCCCCGGGGTCTGGAGCACCTCCCCCTCGACAAGGGAGGGAGGGAGTATCTGAAATGGCTTCGCATAGCGCAGGAGTTCGCCATGATGAACCGTTTTATTATTGCCGACCGGATACTCTCCTTCTTCGGGAAGCGGCTGGAAGAGGAGTCTCTCGTAGAGAGTGTGCACAACTACATCAGCGAACGGGACGGCATTGTGAGGAAAGGTGCCATTTCGGCCCACAGTGGGGAGAGGGTTGTCATCCCCCTGAGCATGGCGTCAGGTGTCGTCCTGGGTATCGGAAAGGGCAACCCCTCTTTCAACTACTCAGCGCCCCATGGTGCGGGGCGCCTCTTTGGGCGCAGGGAGATGAAGCGGAAGCTGAAGGAGGGCACCATCACCATGGGGTCCTTCAGGAAGAGCATGGAGGGTGTCTTCTCTACCTCCGTAAGCAGCGAGACCATTGACGAATCTCCCATGGCGTACAGGCGGTGGGAGGATATCAGCGGTGAGGTCGAAGAGTCCGTCGAGATCACGGCCCTCCTCAGGCCGGTCTACAACCTGAAGTCCCCTGAATGAAAAGGCGGACACCTATTCAGGTGTCCGCCTCGCAACTCTGGTAGCCCCAACGGGATTCGAACCCGTGTTACAGGACTGAGAACCCTGGGTCCTAGACCACTAGACGATGGGGCCGTTCCGGGTTTTTGGCTGGGGGCCAGGGACTCGAACCCCGACTTCTTGATCCAGAGTCAAGCGTCCTGCCAATTAGACGATCCCCCAAGGATCGCTCCCTTAGCGCGCCGCATATAGTATCACGGGTTAAGCCGGGCCGTCAATGACAAAACGTTGATCGTGACAAAACGTTGATCGGTTGTCCGGAAACGATGAACCCTGAACCGGTCCGGGTCTCTCTCTTGAGTGTACAATGAACGCGGAAATTTACTGGAGGTGTTTCGAGATGGATCAAAACAGCAGGTCTTTCCGTGAGTTGCTTGAAAAACGACCCCTTAACGTACAGTCCGTTCTCGGCAGCGAACCCGTTGCCCTGGTAAGCGGCAGGGACATAGCCGCGGCGGCAAGGTCAGCGGGTTCTATAGTCCTGGCCTCGAACGTGCGTAACCCCTTGACGATCAAGGGCGTCCTGAAGGCTGCCAGGGAACTTGAAGCCTTCGTAATGCTTGAACTGGCGAAGTCAGAGGCTACATACTGCGGGTGCACCTTCGAGAACGTTCCCCAATTGGCCGCGAAGTACTCCAGTGAACTGGGAGGGGGGGTGCTTTTCGGGCTGCATGTGGACCATTACGCCATAAGATCCAGGGAGGACCTCCTTGACTCAATCCCTCACCTGAGGAAGCTTGTGGAGCTTGGGTGGACCTCAGTGGCGGTCGATGCATCACACAATCCTGACTGGGAGAACCTCTGCTTCACCAGGGACGTGGCCATGCACATTCCCGCCTACCTGGGGCTCGAAGTAGAGGTCGGGGAGATCAAGGGCCCCGGGGAGCTTACCACTGTTGAAGAGGCCCTGTTCTTTATAGGGGGCCTCAACTCCTGGAGGATCTTCCCGGACTTTCTGGCCATCTCCAACGGGAGCAAACACGGAACGTACGACAGTACCGCCGGGGAGGCCGAGGGGATCGATCTCGAACGGACCAGGGAGATAGCGGAAGCCGTCTCGCCCTTCGGTGTCACCATAGCCCAGCATGGTATCTCCGGGACCCCCCTAGACAAGGTGTCCCGGTTCTCCGGATTCGGGATCAACAAGGGTAATGTGGGTACCCTTTGGCAGAACATAGTCTTCGGGCTTGAGATGGACCCCATCACCGGGAACGCCGTTGTGAAGGACGGCTCCTACGTCAAGGACCCCTCGAGGGGGATCACCCTGGAGCTCTGGGAAGAGATGGTTAAATGGGCCGACAGTCAGGGCCTTTCCCGCAAGTCTGGAGACTACAAGAAGGCCAACAGGCCCTTTCACGAAGCTATCATGGCCCTGCCGGAGAGGATACATGAAAGAATAGTGGAAGAGACAGCAGAATGGGCGAAGAGGTTTATCAGGGCCTTCCACGCCGAGGGCAGTTCGGAGGTGCTGATGGAGATAGTTTCAGAACGCGCCGACCACAATGCTGCTCCGGAGCAGGCCGTGATCGCTTCCAGAAAGGATTATTACCGTGAGAACGCCCCAGACAGGGGAGTGGCAGAGGACCGGGGAAAGGACTTCAGCGATTGATGATGAGAGGGCCCAATGTCCCTTTTGCTTTCAAGAGCTCCCGCCATGCCCAGGGCATTTCTTTTCTGTCGTGGTATTGACCGCAGGTCGTGGTAGGATAGTCAACCGGAGGTGGGCCGATGGCGTCTAAAGCTATTCGAAGAAGACCGGGGAAGAAGGGCCCTGCCGGGGATGAACTGCGGTTCATACCCCTGGGGGGACTGGGGCAGATAGGAAAGAACATGTTTGTGATCGAATGTGGCGAGGACATTATCGTCGTTGACTGCGGACTGATGTTCCCCGACGAGGAGATGCTGGGCATTGATTTTGTCATCCCCGACGCGTCGTACCTCTTCGAGAACCGTGAGAGGATCCGGGGCCTCATTCTGACCCACGGTCACGAAGACCATATCGGGAGTCTCCCCTTCATCCTCCCCCGGATAGACGTTCCCATATACGGTACGAAACTTACTCTCGCCATGGTCGAAGCCAAGTTCAGGGATTCATGCCCGGATTACAGGCCTGAGGTCAACGAGTACAAGGCAGGGGAAAGTTTCAGTCTTGGGTGCTTCAAGGTAACCTTCATGTCAGTATGCCATTCGATACCTGACGGGGTCGGGCTTGCGATCGAGACCCCTGTCGGAATTGTAGTGCACACGGGGGATTTTAAACTTGACCCCACCCCTGTCGACGGAAGGATAACGGATTATTCCGCCTTTGCAGAGTTCGGGAGGAGGGGTGTCCTGCTGATGCTTTCTGATTCCACGAACGTCGAAAGGCCCGGATTCACCCGATCCGAAAGGGTTATTGGAAGGACCCTGGAAAGGCTTCTCAGGCTCCACAGGAACCGCAGGCTGGTGATAGCCGCCTTTTCAACAAATCTTCACCGTGCTCAGCAGATACTCCAGGCTGCCTCAAGGTTCAACAGAAAAGTTGCCCTTATGGGGCGGAGCATGGTACAGAACGTGAACCTTGCCATTGATCTGGGCTATATCGACGTCGACAAGGAGACCCTTGTCCCAATGGAGGAAGCCAACCGTGTACCGGACAACAAGCTGATAGTCCTGACCACCGGGAGCCAGGGTGAGCCCTTTTCCGGTCTTGTCAGGATGAGCAAGGGAGAACACCGCTTCATTAACCTTGGTCCCGGTGACATCGTTGCGGTCTTTGCCTCGCCCATTCCAGGGAACGAGAAGTTGGTCAGCAGGACGATCAACCGCCTTTTCGAGTGTGGCTGCGAGGTGGTCTACGACCGCGACCAGGAGGTACATGTCTCCGGCCACGCAGCGAGGGAGGAGCTCAAGATGATGCTCAGCCTGGTTAGGCCGCAATACTTTGTCCCCCTCCACGGAGAGTACCGGCACCTTGTAAGGCATGCCAAGCTGGCCCAGGAGATGGATATTCCCCAGAAGAACACCTTTGTGCTTCAGAACGGCGATGTCCTCAGCCTCAATTCCGGCAAGGCCCAGGTTCGCCGGGGTGCCGTGCCCTCGGGAGGGATCCTCGTTGACGGAATGGCCCTGGGCGAGATGCAGAACAGCCTTCTCAAGGAGAGACAGGAGATCTCCGAGGAAGGTATCGTTATAATATCCCTTGCCCTGGACAGGGAGTTCCGTCCGGTAGCCCGGCCCCTTATCGAGAGCGTCGGGTTTCTCCACATGGATGATGCAGAGGAGCTGAGAGGTGATCTTGTCCTTGAGATAGAACGAGCCTTGGAAAAGCTTCCTGGTCGCACCGGCAGAGACGAGGAAAAGATAGCCCAGAAGATCACAAGCAGGGCCCGTAACGTTCTGAGGAGGTATAGCAGGACACCGCCGGTGATAAGAGTGCTTGTCACGGTCGTTGAGCGGTAGCCCCATTTCTATCATTGCAGGGCCGGATCCCAGGGATCCGGCCTGACGGGGGAGATGAAGGTTTGACTACGGGACTTTTTTTCAACCTCCTGGGAGGTGTAGGCCTCTTCCTCTTCGGCATCAAACTGATGGGGGAGTCGCTGCAGGACCTCGCGGGTGACAGGATGAGGCGCCTCATCTCGGCGCTGACCAGTTCACCCGTAAAGGGCGTTATCGTAGGGACACTGATAACGGCCCTGATCCAGAGCAGCAGCGCGACGACTGTCATGACCGCCAGTTTTGTCCATGCGGGACTGATGACCCTGAAGCAGTCCGTCGGTGTGATCATGGGGGCGGCGATAGGTACCACTATCACGGCACAGCTGATAGCCTTCAAGATCCAGGAGTTCGCTCTTCCCCTCATCGGCCTCGGGATGCTCTTCGCAGTCTTCGGGAGGAGCAAGCGGCAGAAGTTCATAGGAAACTGTATCGTAGGTTTCGGGCTTCTCTTCGTGGGTATGCAGACGATGGAGAACGCCATGTTCTTCCTGAGAGACCGCCAGGACATTTTTCTTGCCTTTCAGCATCACCCCATGCTGGGGGTCCTGGCGGGGACGGTCCTTACGATGCTGGTCCAGTCCAGCTCGGCCACGGTAGGTCTTACCATCGTCATGGCTTCCCAGGGACTTCTGACCATTGACTCGGCCATACCCATCCTCTTTGGTGACAATATCGGTACCACTATCACGGCAGTACTGGCCTCGGTGGGGCTGAACCGCTCGGCGAGGCAGTCAGCCCTGGCCCATGTTCTGTTCAAGGTGATTGGCGTGCTTCTCTTCCTGGCCTTCCTTGGCCCCTTCAGGCAGCTCGTGCTGCTGACCTCCACAGACATTGCCCGACAGCTGGCCAATGCCCATACCATCTTCAACGTTCTCAACACCTTGCTGTTCCTGCCTTTCGTGGAACCCTTCGTTCGCCTCGTGAGGGCCATTATCCCCGATGACGGAGGAGTGATACTTATGGGCCCCCGTTTCCTGGACAGGAACCTGATATCGGCCTCGCCAATAGCGGCAGTGGAAGCTGTACGCAAGGAGCTTGTGCGGATGGGGCTTCTTACTCTCGACATGATCAGGGATGTGCGGACCGCCTTCCTCGAGAACGATCGAAGGATGATCGATCAGGTCCTCCAGACCGAAAAGGTTGTCAACGAACTTACAAGGGAGATCATGTCCTTTTCGACGGACCTGATGCAGGTCAGCCTCCCCCCGGTCCTCTCCTCGTCGCTCTCTTTCTACGTCAACGGGGTGGGTGATGTCGAGAGGATCGGGGACCATGCCGAGAACCTGATCGAACTCTACGAATACAAGATCGAGCACAATCTCCCCTTCTCCGATCTTGCCACGAAGGAGTTCGAGGTCATGATGGGCCTTTCTGAGAAGGCCGTAAGGCTCTCCGTGGAAGCCCTCGACACAGCAGATGATATGAAGGCGAAACAGGTGCTCAAGCTTGAGGACGAGATAGATGCGATGGAGAGGGATCTGAGGAAGAGACATATCGACCGCTTGAACCAGGGTGTCTGCAACCCCGGTTCAGGAGTTATTTTCATTGATATTCTAAGCAACCTCGAGAGGGTAGGAGACCATGCCAACAACATAGCACTCATAGTCAAGGACATAAACGTGATCCGCGGCAAGGAGGCATGATCCGTTGCACCTTCAGTGCGCCCTTTTGGGCCTTGTCCAGGGTATTACCGAATTCCTCCCCGTAAGCAGCTCCGGCCACCTGGTGATAGCACAGGACCTGCTCGGCTGGTCGGACCCTGCCCTCTCCTTTAACGTAATGCTCCATCTGTCCACCATGGCCGCGACGCTTCTCTTCTTTCGGAAAGAAGTGACCGGGATCGCCCGGGAATGGTTCTCTGGACTATTATCGACAAGAGACCGCGGACTTCCCGGCTGGAGGTACGGATGGAGCGTCATCCTGGGTACGCTGGTGACCGTCTTCTTTGCTCTTCTCTCCAGACCCCTGGTGGAGGCCCTGTTTTCATCGCCCCTGTTCACAGGTTTCGCCCTCCTTGTCACGGGGCTTGTCCTCCGCTACGGCAGCAGGATCGTTCCTCGTGACCTTCCCGTCTCGTTGTCATCAGGGGTCAAGGTAGGACTTGCACAGGGGCTGTCGATCCTGCCGGGGATCTCAAGGTCGGGAATGACGATCGTTACAGGGCTCCGCTGCGGTCTTTCCCCCCGGGAGGCCTTCACTTTTTCCTTCCTGCTATCACTCCCCGCGATACTTGGTGCCACCATCCTTGAGGTGGTCAAGGCGGGGGGCATTACGGGAGTGGTCACATCACTCCCGGCAGGGTGGTGGATCGGGATGGCAGCAGGATTCGCTTCGGGCCTTCTCGCCCTGGGGATCCTCCGCAGAGCGGTCGTCAGGGGTCGTCTTGACTTCTTTGCCGTCTACTGTATCGCGGCGGGTCTTTTCGTGGTGGGTCTCAATATGATAGGGGGATGATAAAATGGCGAGAACCGGGAATTCCAGATGGTGGATACTGCTTCTTTGTGTGATCCTTGGCGGCTTTATCGGCGTCTACATGCAGAGGTTCCCCCTCACGGAAAGGTTCTTCCGTGACATTATAGACATCGGGTTCGACCTGAAGAGTCTAGATCTCATCGTAGTGGACTTTGGGCTCAGGCTGTATCTGCGAATGAACCTGGGAACCTTTCTCGGAGGGGTGACAGGAGTACTGATGATCAGATGATCCGAAAGGGTTTCCTGTTTTACTGTGATGTTGTACTGGCTTCCGCGAGTCCGAGGCGGGAAGCCCTCCTCAGGGACCTGGGGTGGAGTTTCAGGGTAGTGCCCCCTGTTCTGGAGGAGCGGATCCTGGAAGGCCGTGCTCCCTCCGGGCAGGCCCGGAGACTGGCGGAGGAGAAGGCCGGATCGGTCTTCTCCTACCATGGGGATTCGCTCGTTATCGCGGCGGACACTATGGTCGTTCTCGGATCGGTCATACTCGGGAAACCGGGAAGCCGGGATGAAGCTTTCGATATGCTCACCCTTCTCTCAGGGAAGACCCACTCGGTGATCACCGGCGTCGCCGTCAGGTGGAGGGACAGGTCAGCATCGGCAAGCGAAGAGACACTGGTCTCTTTCAGGGAGCTTTCAAAAACCCAGATCAGGGCCTACCTGGCAGGGGGAGAGAGCAGGGACAAGGCCGGGGCCTATGCTATCCAGGGGTGGGGCTCGCTGCTTGTTAGTTCTATCAGGGGCTGTTATTTCAATGTCGTGGGGCTTCCTCTTTTCAGGTTGAGCAGGCTTCTGGAGGGTGTAGGGATCCCTCTCGAGGAACAATGGGGTGAGCGAGAGTGAGGATAAGGCAGACATCGTTTTTTGCGGCTGTGCTGTGTGCAGTTGCCGTTCTGGCGGCAGTGGGGCTCATCCCCCGGATCAGGGCTGAAGGCGAGGGGGATGTGGCGGCACTGGTCACTGACATCAGGGATGTGGTCAGCCTTGCCAGGGAGTCGGACCTTTCAGTGCCGGAGGCTCTTGATGAACTGATGGACCGGGGGCTGACGGCGGTCGCGGTGGGCGAACTGACAGGCCAGGAACTGATGGCCGGAATGTTGGCCATGGAGTACGGATCGGTGGAGGACCTCCTCCCCGAGGGGATCCCCCAGGGTGTATTCCCCGACTCGGCAGCCATGATGATCAGGCGGGGATCCTCCTGCTCCGAGGAGATAAGGTCCTTTGTCTCCATTAAGTTCCCTAGGGCCAGGACCATCAGCCTTGAAGAAAGCGAGCTTTTTGTTCTTCCCTTCTCCCTGACCGAAACACTCGAGGCCGGCATGCTCCCTGACTTCCCCATGCTGAACATGCTCAAGGAAAAAGATATCCCACTTGTCTTCCGCCCCGGGTCTACGCCGGGGATCCCGGGGGAGAACGTTGCACTCGCTGTGGCATCGGTCCTGGATGCCTACCCCGGGATCAGGGCGGTGGTCCCGGCGGGACGTTTCGTGGCGGGTTACCCCGAGCTGGGTCCCCTCTCGGAGGTACTGAAGGGGCGCCGAATACCCGTCTCCAAGGTGGAGTTCTCACATCAGATAGGCACCGGCTTCCTTGAGAGGGCTCTTTATCCTGACATTCTTCCCCTGCACAGCGTCAGAGGAGAGGAGATCCTGAGCAGAAGGCTCTCCAGGGAAGACCTGATCGACAGGTTTGTAAGGGCTGCCAGGGAACGGTCGGTCAAGATCCTTTACGTCCGGCCCTCGGATCTCCACTCCGGTTCCAGATTGGAGAGGTTCGGAGAGGAGTGTTCAAGGATCTCCGAGCGACTGGACACCCTCGGCATTCGTACGGGGTGGCCCAGGACCCTGGATCCCTGGAGCACAAGCTTCTTCGCTGCCCTTGCAATGGCCCTTGTCCTTGTGGCCCTGACACTGAGACTCTTATCCAGGTTCCTCTGCTCCGAGGAAGGCAACACTGGATCAAAGGGTATTCTGGCCACCCTGGCTCTGTCTGCCGTTATCGCCGTCCTTGCCATCAAAGTGCCTTCTGCGGCGAGGTTCTTCGGGGCCATTACAGCCTCCCTGGCGGCAGTAGAGGCGTCTCTGGTGGCCCTTGATAACTTCAGGCGCCCCGTCAGGGGGGTGCTTTACGGGGTATCCGTGTCTGTGATCTCAGGACTTGCCATAGCCTCCTTCTTCGGTACTCCCTGGTACATGCTCAGATTGGGTACCTTCTCTGGCGTAAAGATCGCGCTTCTTGCTCCGCCTGCGATCCTTCTTCTTCATGACCTTAAGAGGAGGGTCCACCCGGAATCGCTGGTCCAGGTTTTGACGCGTCCTCCGGTCTGGGGCGAGCTCGCCCTTATTGGCTTTCTGGCCGCCGCAGCCGGTGTAATGTTGCTCAGGAGCGGGAACGTATCCTTCGTGCCGGGCTGGGAGATCCGGATCAGGAATTTCCTGGAGCAGCTTCTGGTGGCCAGGCCCAGAACCAAGGAGATCTTCGCGGGTTATCCGGCTCTCGTCATATGGTTCGTGGTGAGGAGAAAAGACCTTTGGAGGAGCTACCGTGAGATCTTCCGGCTTGGTACCACCCTGGCCTTCTCCTCGGTGGTGAACAGTTTCTGTCACTTCCACACCCACCTGTCCTTCATCTTCCTTAGGGTTTTCAACGGGCTTTGGACGGGTATCATCGTTGGTTGCATCATGGCGGCCGTCCTGGTGTTCCTTCTGATCCCTTTCTGGAGGAGATGGCAGGGGGTAGTGGCAGGGTGAGGCGCCTCCTGGATGTTACCCTCTGCGGCTTCTACGGCTTCGGTAACCTTGGTGACGAACTGATGGCGGAAAGCCTCCTTGATCTTCTGGAGAAGAACGGGGTATCCCGTGACCGGGTAGCAGTTCTTTCGGCAGACAGGAGAGCGCCTGGTTCCCGGGAAGGCGTCTCCATGGTCGAAAGATGGAGCCCCCTCAAGGTGCTGAAAGCATTAAGGTCCAGCAGAACCCTCCTTCTCGGGGGAGGGGGTCTCTTCCAGGATTCCACCAGTATAAGGTCCTGTATATATTACTGGGGAGTGGCAAGGATGGCACGGCTCGCAGGGTGCAAGATATGGGCTTTCGGCCAATCCATCGGACCTCTCCGGAGCGGCTTGGCCATATCCCTGGCCCGGGACGCCCTTTCGATCTGTAAGGCCAGGGTCGTGAGGGACAGGGGATCGATGGAATATCTCGAAAAATGGGGCCTGAAGGGAGAGATCGCCCCTGATCCGGTCCTGGCGATGGCCCCCGGTTTCCAAAGTATGGGAGACGGAGACCTCCTCCTGGTCAACATCAGGCCATGGCAAGGAGGGCTTCCCGATACGACAGCCCTTGCCGCGGTATCGGTCCAGGAGAGGTGCGGTCTGGAAATGATAGCCGTAGCCCTCTCCGACGAGGACGAGTCTATTATGAGCGATCTCAGGTCACGTGGGGTGTTCAGCCCTTCCTGTATCGTCCGGATCGGCGGGATAGAGGAAGCAAGGTCCCTGTGGTCGAGGGCGAAGGCTGCAGTTGGCATGAGGTTTCACTTCTGCCTCATCTCGGCCCTTGCAGGAATACCGTGTCTGGCCGTACCCTATGATCCCAAGGTCAGGTTCTTCGCCGAGGATTGGGGGCTACCTGTCTGGGAGGGCAAGTTGCCCTCTTCCTTTCCTGGGATCGGTCTGAACAGGTCCAGGATAGAGGAAGCCTCGGAACGGCTCCAGGAAGTGTTCAGCCGGGTCCTGGAAAGCCTGCTTGCAGGGGAGTGATCCAATGAAAGCCTCCGTAAGACGTGAACTGGAAAGTGTGGCTCTGGAGGTCAGGAAGGATGTTGTCAGGATGACTGGGCTCTCAAGGTCCGGCCACCTTCGTTCCTGCCTATCCGTAGTTGACATTATTGTCTATCTATACTGGAAGGTTCTCAGGATAAGGCCCGAAGAGCCACACTGGCCGGAGAGGGACAGACTGGTCTTCAGCAAGAACCACGCATGTCCTGCCCTTTACGCTGTTCTCGCCAGGCGCGGTTTCTTTGAAAGGGAAGAGCTTTGGAATTACAGGCGACTTGGAGCGATGCTTCAGGGAAGGCCCGAGCACTTCCGGACTCCGGGGGTTGATGCCCCTGGCGGCTCAGGGGGGATGGGTATCGGCCTTGCCAACGGCCTTTTGATGTCGGCCAGAATGGACCGTCTTGACCGGAGGGTCTTCTGTGTGATGGGTGATGGAGAGCTCCAGATGGGCGCAGTGTGGGAATCGGCAATGCAGGCGGCCAGCCTGGGATCCGGCGCGTTGACGACCTTCGTCGATATGAACGGGATACAGACAGGAGGATCGGTCGAGAGCATAAAGAGGATCGAGCCTGTCAGGAAGAAGTTCGAAGCCTTTGGATGGCGGGTGATGGAGGTGGATGGTCATGACTTCCGTCAACTGGAAAAGGCTGTCGCCTGGTCCCTTTCGGGTCCCGGGGATAGCCCCTCTGCCGTACTAGCGAAAACGGTCCCGGGCAAGGGTATCACCATCGCCGAAAAGGGGTTGCTGGGTTCACCGGCCTGTCCGTTGGACCGGGACAGGATGGAACAGGCTCTCAGGGAGCTGGAGTCCTCTTCAGGAGTAAAGGGAGGGGAGGCGTAGCCATGAGAAGTACCCTTTCAGGTTTTGGAGAAGGGCTGTTGATAACAGGCCGCGAGAGAAATGACGTGGTGCTTCTCCATGCGGACATGGTCGATGCCGAGGTCATAGCCCCCTTTTCCCTTGAGTTTCCGGAGAGGACCATCAACTGCGGAGTCTCCGAACAGGACATGGTTATAACCGCTGCGGGTCTCTCCCTCGGCGGAAAGATCCCCGTAGCCGTCTCCTACTCCGCCTTCCTTACCGCGAGATCTTTTGACCAGATCAGGACCTGTCTGGCCATTCCCGGTCTTCAGGCTGTCCTGGTCGGTACCCACTCCGGTCTTTCGGCAGGGGAGGAGGGTGCCACGCAACAGATGAACCAGGATGTTGCTCTGATGAGGAGCCTGCCTGGCATGTCCGTGCTGGTGCCATCAGACTACCCTTCATCTTCGTTCATGGCCGGGATCGCATGCGGGCACCCGGGACCCGTCTACCTTCGACTCGGACGGGACGAGATCCCTGACATTGGGATCCTGGATGAGAGCGAGATGCGCATAGGAGGCGGAAGGGCCCTTGCCGAGGGTGACGGCGTCACCATATGTGCCTGTGGTATCATGGTCCACGAAGCGATGAAGGCCGCGGCCATCCTGTCCCAGCAGGGCATCAACGCCGAGGTGATCGACTGCTTCAGCCTGAAACCGTTGCCGTCGCAGATGATCCTCGCTTCGTTGAGGAGGACGGGTTGCTGCGTGGTCGCCGAGGAGCACAACATTATCGGAGGGCTGGGCGAGGCTGTTGCAGCTCTATCTGCTTCTGAGAACCCCGTTCCTGTAAGGTGTGTCGCCGTATCGGACCGGTACGGCCAGAGCGGTACCCCTTCAGAGCTTCAGGAGTATTATGGGTTGACCTTCAGGGAGATAGTGGGGGAGTCGGCCCAGGTATGGTCCATGCGCAGGAGGTAGCAGATGGAGATACGGTTCGCGGGTGTGACCAAGCAGTTCCTCCCCGATATCGTCGCCCTTCAGGACATTTTCCTTACCATCGAGAAGGGGGAGTTCGTCTATCTTGTCGGACCGACGGGGTCGGGCAAGACGACGCTTCTGCGGCTTGTCACCCGTGAACTGGTGCCGACTAAGGGGCGTGTGACCGTGGGCGACGTCAATATTCGCAAGATAGCTTCCCACAACCTGGCCTACCTCCGGCGTAATATAGGTGTGGTCTTCCAGGATTTCCGGCTGCTTCCGGACCTTACCGTATACGAGAATATCGCTTTCGTCCAGGAAGTGATAGGCGTACCGAGGCAGGATGTACAGAAAAGGACCAACGAAGTGCTGGACCGTCTCGGCCTCTGGAGGAGGAGGAACCTCTTCCCGGAACAGATCTCGGGGGGGGAACAGCAGAGGGTGGCCATAGGGAGGGCGATAGCCAACTCGCCTTCGATACTTCTCGCCGATGAACCTACGGGCAACCTCGACATAGATACGGCCGACGAGATAATGCAGCTTCTGCTGTCCATCAATGCCTCAGGGACCACCCTGATCGTGGCGACCCACAACCAGTACATTGTCGATTCATACCGTCAGAGGGTCATCGAGCTCCGCAAAGGGCGTCTGGTCAGGGACGAGAAGAAGGGCAGGTACAGGGTGGATGGGGATTTTTAGGTACATGATGAGGGATACCTGGAGACTGCTATCCAGGCATTCCGGTTTGAGCCTCCTGACGATCGTAACCTCCGTTGCGGTCTTCTTTCTCGTGGGGGCTACCATCCTTTTTGTCCTGAACACCCGGTACCTCGTCGAGGCTGTAGAGGGCGACCTTACAATCCAGGCCTACGTCAGGGATTCCGAAGAAGCCCTGGAGGCGGTGGCACGAAAGGCTTCCTCCTATGATTCGGTCTCTTCGGTCAGGGTGGTGACCTCCGGGGAGGCCCTTGAACGCCTCAAGGCCAGGCTCGGCAAACTGGCCGAAGCAGTGGCCCTTCTTGACGAGAACCCTCTCCCCCCCAGCGTGGAGATACAGGTCAAGAGAGCGTCCTTCGCCACGGTCATAGCCCGAGAGCTGATAGCCATGCCTGAGGTGGAGGAAGTGGTCTACGCAGGGGCTGTAGCCGAGAGGCTTCAGAGTATATCCTATTTCGTGGCCAGGTTGTCCATGGTAGTTCTGGTGGTCTCCCTCGCCTCGGCGACACTGGTTCTCTTCAACACGATCCGAATAGGTGTGTACGCGAGGAAAGAGGAGATAAGCAAGATGCTCCTCGTAGGCGCTACCCGGAACTTCGTTGTCTTCCCCTACGTTCTCCAGGGGGTTATTCTGGGGACAGTGGGAGCTGCTCTCGCGGTCCTGCTGCTGTGGTTCTCCTACGGGATGGCCATCACCGCCCTGGAGAGATCCCTTCCCTTCCTCAGACTTCTGACCGACAGGATCATCGTTCTACGGGTCGGAGCGGTCCTGGTGCTTGCTGGTGTATCGGTCGGGTGGATCTGCAGCTGGCTGGCGGCATCCAGTTTTGTCAGGCAGGCTTCAAGGTCGATCTAGAAAAAGTCTGGAGTGTTGAGATCATGAAGGGAAAATGGAACTCCTGTACTGTCAGATCACTCCTTCTGGGTTTTTCACTGCTGGTACTCTTTGCATCACGGGCCCCGGGTGCCACTGACATTGATTCAAGGATCAGGGACGAACAGAAAAGGCTGGAATCGATAGAGAGGCAGATATCCTACCACCAGAAACAGATCAGCGAGGCACGGAGGAAGGAGCAGGGACTGCTTGACGAGCTTTCGAAGATAGACCAGAGCGTAACCCTCCTGAGGCAGAAGGTTGCCCTCCTTGACCTCCAGCGTGAGAAGACGGAGATGAGGATCAAAGAGCTTACCTCGGAGATAGAGACCACCGAAGCACAACTTTCAAGGACCAAGGGTTACCTTGCCAGGAGGTTCGAGGCTATCTACAAGTACGGGGGAATCGCAGAGTTCAACCTCCTCCTTTCGGCGAGCAGCACCCATGAGGCTCTTAATAACGCCTATCTTCTTGCAAGGATAGCCCGTGAGGATGAACGAAGGATCGTGACCATGAACGAGAACAAAAAGAAGCTTGAATCCGCCGTGAAGGAGATGCAGGACCATAAAGCCCTGCTGGAGAAGCAGAAAGAGAACCTGAGAAAGGAACAGTCGGCGCTGAAGGACTCCGAGTCCCAGCGGAAGAAGTCCCTTGATGCGTTGACGAAGCAGAAGGCTCTTCACCAGAAGGCCGCAAGAGAGCTGGAGGAATCCCAGAAGGAGCTTCAGAGCAAGATAAGGGAGCTGATGATCCAGAAGAGAAAGCTCCAGGAGTCCAGGGCCGGGGTCACCTCCACGTATGTTCCTTCGGGGGGGAAGCTATCCTGGCCTGTCAGGGGAAAGATAACCAGCAACTTCGGCACGAGGGTCCACCCCGTGTTCAAGACCAAGATCATGCATACAGGGCTTGATATAAAGGCTTCGGCAGGAACACCGGTCAAGGCCGCTGCGGCGGGAGAGGTTCTTTTTGCTGGTTGGCTGAGAGGTTACGGCCAGATCGTGATCCTCGACCACGGAGGGGACCTTTCCACCGTGTATGCGCATCTTTCCCGGATCAGGGTGGAGGAGGGAAAGGTGGTCAAGGGCGGGGATGTTATTGGAAATGTGGGGAGCACTGGAGTGACCTCCGGGCCCCATCTCCATTTCGAGGTAAGGGTCAACGGAGAGGCAAGGGACCCGATCACCTACCTCGAAAGGTAGAGTAAAGGGAAGGGTGGAATCCTGAAATGTTTCGTCGGGCAAGGGATATTTTCATAGGTGCTGTAATAGGGGTTATCCTGGTAGGCGGCGTAATGTCCGCTGTCGCCTTCAACGATATGGATCTCTTCAAGGCAGCCCCTTTCAGTTTTCAGGACCTGTGGCTCATGAAACAGGCCCGCGTCATACTTGAAACCTACCACGTCGACGGGGAGGAGGGCATCTCCGAGAAGAACCTCCTTCACGGCGCCATCCGGGGAATGGTCTCTGCGCTGGATGACCCCTACACCCGTTTCGTCGACCCCGATGAACTGAAGGAGGAAGAGATCGAACTCCAGGGCGAGTACGGTGGTCTCGGAATATACATAGGTCAGCGAGACGGGAAGACCCTGGTGGTGAGTCCCATTGAGGATACGCCAGCGGACAGGGCCGGTCTAAAGCCACAGGACCAGATAGTGAAGATCGGTGATGAAGTGATCCTGGGGTGGTCCCAGAACGAAGTGGTCAACTCCTTGAGAGGGGAGCCTGGCACAAGGGTCGTCATATGGATCCGTCGCGAGGAAGAGGAGGACCTGCTCAAATTCGAGATCGAGAGAGAGAACATCAGGATCCAGACTGTCAAGTCGGAACTACTGGAGGACAAGGTCGGGCTTGTAAGGATAACCCAGTTCAACCAGAGGACCCTTTTCGATTTCCGGAAGGCTGTCTACGATCTGCTTGGGGAAGGGGCCGGCAGTTTCCTGATAGACCTGAGGAACAACCCCGGGGGATTGCTTAGCAGCTGTGTTGATATTGCTGACCAGCTTCTCGATGGAGGGGTCATCGTAAGCACCAGGGGGCGTTTCGACAGGGCCAATGAGGTCATATATGCCAGCCAGGGGACCATCACGGACCTCCCCGTGGCAGTGTTGATCAATGAAGGCAGTGCAAGCGCCTCGGAGATCCTTGCCGGAGCCCTCAAGGATCAGGGAAGGGCCGTCATCCTTGGCAAGCAGTCCTTTGGAAAGGGGTCTGTCCAGACCCTCTTCAACCTGTCCGACTCGTCGGGCATCTTCGTCACCATAGCGAAATACTATACTCCCGCGGGAACGGTCATCGACAAGGTGGGTCTGTCTCCCGACATCGAAGTGGAGGGTGAGTTCGAAAGGGACAGGGATAAGGATGTCCAGCTCAAGAGAGCGTTGGCCGAGCTTCTGGGCAGAGAAGATGAGACAGAGGCTGACGGCAGTTAGCAGGGCCCTTCTGGTCGTCCTTTGGGTACTGGTCTTTACGGTACCTTCGGAATGCGCGGGAGGTTTCATCCACCCCCCTGTAGTTGCCGTCATCGTGGATGATCTGGGTTTCTCCATGGATGCGGCCAGGCGACTCTCTTCGATCCCACTTCCCCTTACGTGGGCGATCATTCCGTACCAGCGCCACAGCCGTGCAACGGCTGAAATGGCCAGTGAACTGGGTATCCCCTTCATCGTTCACATGCCCATGGAGGCCAAGGGTTTCCCTGGTGATCCTCACGCGCTGGTAAGGGCAGGTATGGCCCCGGAGGAAGTCCGGGCATCGGTGAGGAACGCGCTGTGGTCGTTGCCGGGGGCAACAGGCCTGAACAACCACCAGGGATCCAGGGCAACGGAGGATCCCCGGGCGATGGAGGGGGTAATGCTGGAACTGAGGGCGGAGGGGCTTCTTTTCGTGGACAGCAGGACCTCCGGGGGTTCCGTGGCCTACCCCTTAGCTCTGGATTCCGGTCTTCCGGCGACCCAGAACAAGGTTTTCCTTGATCATTACAACGGAGAGGCATTTCTTCAGGAGCAATTTCGCAAGACCTTTGCAATGGCAAGGAAGGACGGAGGGGCCGTGGCGATATGTCACGCCAGGCCCGGGACCCTGGATTTCCTCCCGAAGCTGTACGAAATGGCCCCTGAGGATATAGAATTTGTGACTGTGCCCGAGTACCTGGCGCATAAAAGGATCGGCGGCTGGGAGGAATGACCGCATGAAGGGTCGGGTTGAGGTAATAGTCGGCGCCCAGTGGGGTGATGAGGGAAAAGGAAGAGTTGTGGACGCAATGGCCAACACAATGGACGTGGTCGTCAGGTTCCAGGGAGGGGCCAATGCCGGGCACACGGTAATAGTGGAGGGAGAGAAGTATATTTTTCACCTCCTGCCCTCAGGGATGCTCTATTCAGGGAAGACCTGCGTCATCGGCAACGGTGTGGTCGTAGATCCCCAGCAGCTACTTGAAGAGCTCGGTGACCTTCAGGAGAGGGGCAAGGACAGGGCGCGCCTGGTGATCAGCGGGGCTGCTCACGTTGTCATGCCCTACCATAAGGTGCTGGACGGAATGGAAGAGCGCCTTAGGGGGGTCGGGAAGAAGATCGGGACAACGCGCAGAGGGATAGGTCCCTGTTACATGGACAAGGTCAACCGCTGCGGCATAAGGGTTGAGGATCTCCTCTGCGAGGATGCACTGAGGGAGAAGCTCTCTTTCAACCTGGAGGTAAAGAACATGTACCTGACCAGGATCTACGGCGAGGCCCCCATGGCCTTCGGTGAGATCTTCGATCAGGCCAGGGCCTGGGGGGAAAAGCTCGGACCCTATGTCGGCGATGCCTCCCTGACTATCTTCGAAGCCCTGGTGAAGGGAAGCAACGTCCTCTTCGAGGGGGCCCAGGGAACGCTTCTTGACCTGGATCACGGTACCTACCCCTTTGTCACCAGCTCGAGCCCAGTGGCAGGCGGGGCTTGCGTGGGTGCAGGTCTTGGGCCTTCCCTTGTTGGGAGGGTCACAGGTGTAGTGAAGGCCTACTGTACCAGAGTGGGTGAAGGCCCCTTTCCTACGGAACACAAGGGTGATTTGGGAGACGCTCTGCGCGAAAGGGGCTGTGAATTCGGAGCCACCACCGGCCGTCCCCGGCGTTGCGGATGGCTCGACCTGGTGGCCCTGAAGTATGCTGTCAGGGTCAACGGGATCCATGCCCTCGCACTGACCAAGCTGGATGTCCTCTCGGGGTTCGAGTCCATCCCCGTATGTGTAAGCTACAGGTCAGACGAGGGGGAGGACCTTCCTTTCAGGGGCAACTCTGCCTATCTCGACTATGTCGAACCGGTGTTCAGGAACATGGACGGATGGAAGAGAGATCTTGGGGAGTACCGGAGTTTCGACGATCTGCCCCAGGCCGCAAGGGAGTACATCCGCTTCATCGAAGAGGGGACAGGTGTTCCTGTAGTGCTGGTAGGAGTAGGCCCCAGCAGGGACCAGACCATAGTGAGGGGCCTCTGATAATTCTTCAGTGCATGGCCGGAAAGGAGAGGACCGCTTCCAGGGACCGAACTGGAGCGGTCCTGCTTTTTTGGGCCCCAGGGCGCGGAACGGAGAGAAACCCACACCCCATAAAAACTCCCTCCCTAACATTTCAAGAGAGAGAGCAAAAATACCGACGGCAATAAACCATTTTTTGTGAACTCTTCCCTGACGGAAGAACGAAGGGAAAGAAGGGGATAATATCCAGTGGTGGGCGACACAGGGTTCGAACCTGTGACCTCTTCCGTGTGAGGGAAGCGCTCTTCCGCTGAGCTAGTCGCCCCTGAAAGTCACGGATCATTATATCCGGAAGGCGGTCCAGTTTGCAAGGGGCGCAAGGAACGCAAGGAACGCACGACATATCAGAGGTCATTTGACCTGACATCGCTCAAATAGTAGGATAATCTATATAAACGGGAAAAGTGCTATTTCTCTAAGCGGTGAATGACCTGCCCCGCCGCAGAGTCTGGGGCTGTCGGTTCTTTCTTTGGGGAAACCTTAAAAAACGATGCCAACTGGATATGGTATTATGTATAATGTATCCGAACGGATGGTGACATCTTGGAAAATATTCTTTCCAACAGGAAGCTTCTGGATATCTTCTGGAGCGAATACGGTTTCGAAGAGTGGTCCGGCCATGGGCTGAAGGGGGTCTTCAGAAGGGTGACCTTCAGGAAGGATTCCCTTATGGGAGAGGTGGCCCGGTACTACTCGGACGACTACATCCTTTCGGCTGCCGGAGGCAACATTATGGGCCGGGAGTTGCTGGAGGTCTGGAAACCCGGGAAAGATATCATGTCCCACCGTGTACTGCTTGTGGGGAATACCACTTGGCAGAGCCCTTTACACAAGGATTTCCTTTTGGGTTTTAGCGGATGGGTCGAGGTCATGTGCTATCGCCCCGGCGATCCTCACTCTGTCCGCAAGTTCTCGGACCTCACTACGCTTGTCAACAACGCTGGTGTAGTGCTGGCAAAGCTGGAGGAAGGCCTGGACCCGATGAGGGTGAGGGTCCCAGATCCGGGGAGAAGGGGGGTGGCCGCTGGAGAGCCTCGCAATCCGGCTCCTTTTGAGGTTCTGAAAAAACTCTTGCGGAGGTGAAAAACCGTGCTTGCGATATTGTTCCTGGTATCAGCAGTCTTATTTGTCGCAGCTTATTTTACTTACGGCAACTTCCAGGCCCGGGTTTACGGGCTGAGCAACGAGAACAAACCTCCTTCGGAGGTCTACTTTGACGGCGTGGACTATGTCCCCGCCCATCCTTCAGTCCTTCTTGGGCACCACTTTGCCTCCATAGCCGGGGCGGGTCCTATCGTGGGACCGATAACGGCGGCCGCCTTATTCGGATGGCTGCCCACGTACCTCTGGTGCGTCGTCGGCTCCATATTTTTTGGGGGCGTCCATGACATGGGCGCACTGGTCTCTTCCATGCGCCACAAGGGGCTCTCTGTGGGGGAGGTCGTCGACAGATGGATAGGCCGAAGAGGCAAGCTCCTCTTCCTGACCTTCACATGGCTCGCCCTGGTGCTTATCGTGGCTGTGTTCCTTGAACTCTCCGCGGGGAGCTTCGCTTCGGATCCGGCGGTCGCATTCTCCGCCACCCTTTACATCTTCATGGCCGTCATTTTCGGAGTGATGGTCTACAAAAAGGGAGTTCCTCTGGCCGTCTCCACCCTGATCATGGTCCCCATTGTCATAGGGGCGGTCTTTTTCGGGAGTTACTCCGACTGGGTGCAGACCAACTTCAGTTTTGATATCAACACCTGGAGGATGATCCTCGCAGTCTACATCTTCCTCGCTTCCATCCTTCCCGTATGGCTGCTGCTTCAGCCCCGCGACTATCTTGCTTCCTACATGCTCTACTTCTCGGTCCTTATCGGTGCCATAGGGATGATATTCGGCTCCAAGTTCGCCACGGACTTCCCCGCCTTCAAGGGGTTCTACGGGGGAGGCGCGAACTACCTCTGGCCCATGCTCTTCGTAATAGTTGCCTGCGGTGCAATATCGGGCTTTCACGCCCTTGTAGGCAGCGGTACCACGTCGAAACAGCTCAAGACGGAGAAGGACGCCCAGCTGGTTGGCTACGGCTCGATGCTTCTTGAGGGGCAGGTTGCCGTAATAGCTATCGGTACCGTTATTGTGGCCGGCGGCATCATGCAGGGAGGCCCCACTATCACCTACGGCCACGGCATAGGCCAGTTCGCGAGCCTCATCGGCATCAACCCCAGGGTCGGCATGTCGCTGGGCCTCCTCGCCCTCAACTCCTTCCTGCTGACCTCCCTTGATACCGCCACCAGGCTTGCAAGGTACCAGCTTCAGGAGTTCTTCGGCATGAAGCTCAACAAGTACGTGGCCACCCTGATCGGCATCTTTGCAGCTCTCTTCCTTCTTTACTACAAGACCGGCGGAAAGCCCGCGTGGACATACATTTGGCCCCTCTTCGGCGCATCGAACCAGCTCGTGGCCGCCCTTGCCCTTCTGACCGTCGCCGTCTGGGTCAAGAACGGACTGAAGAAGGAGAACAAGTTCCTCATGTATCCCTTCTTCTTCATGATCGCCACCACCATAGCTGCCCTGTTCCTTATGATCAAGTCCAACCTCGACAATATGCTTCAGGCTGGGATCTCGGTGGTCCTGATCGTGCTCGCCGTAATGCTCCTAAAGGAGGCTCGGGACGCTCTTATGGGCAAGGGGCCGAAGCTGGAGGACACGGCGAAATAGTCTGCAGACATTTTTGGCTTTGCTTCATGGGAAAAAGAAGGGGGACGCCCTGGAGGCGCCCCCCTCAGACTGTTGAAAAAGGCCCCCTGTAGGGGCCTTTTTTATGGAAATATCAATGGAAAAAGGACCAGGATCTAGTGTTAATCCTGGTAAGGTTATGGAGTCAGATATGGAACGAAACCCGAGGAAAGGCAGGAATTCGCTGACGCCAAGGAACTTCATGGGACGAGGTGCGCCAGGTACAAAGGGACTTGAGGGAGTTCGAGAGCGGTGCCTCCTGACAGTCATGCCGCAAAAGATAAAGAAAATGGCCCTGATCCTTTCAAAAATGGGAGGGGGGGGGACCCTTCACCGAAAAAAATACTGTTTTATCTCTGCTGAGATCGTTGCTTTCCGAGTTGCTTGCCTGTCATCCATGTTTACAGCAAGTCAGATAAAGAAAACCCCGCTTTTCAGGCGGGGTTCGTCAACAGTCTGAGGGGCGGATATCCGCCCCCCTTTCCTGTTCTGGTTAAGAGCCTGGTCCTGACGGGGTCAATCTCCCATCTTGGGGACACTGAAGCTCTTGCTACCCCAGGACTTGCCCTTGACCGGATCTCCCTCGACCAGCTGGACGAACCGGTTGAAGCATTTCGGGCACTTGAGCCCCGGGGAAAGGTCCTCCACTTCGAACTCGTGGCGGCAGTGGAGACATCTGTACTTCCTCACTTGCCAACACCTCCCTGCGTCATCGTAGAACATAGCTTTATCCACAGAGATATTATAGCTGGGGCACAATGTGGATACAAGAAGAGCAAAGGTCCATCAGATCAAGCAGCCCGGGCTGTATGCTAGAGCAGCCCGAAGGTGGAGGTAAGTGAGAAGTAGATGCCCACCAGGATCAGGATCACCCCCGAGGCTGCCTGGATCACCTTCTGAAAAGTATAGACCGTTCCGATGCTCCTTGATAGGGCCCTGGCCCCCATGGAAAAGATGACGGAGAGGATCGTTACGGGGAGTCCGCTCCCCAGGCCGAAGAGGGCCGGAAGGAAGACCCGGGACCCGGTCTCAGCAGCCAGAGGTATCAGTCCGCCGAAGAAGAGGGCGGCCGATACGGGGCACATGGCAAGGGCAAAGAGCACTCCCATGAAGAAAGAGCCCGCCATGCCGCGGAAGAGGGCCCCTGAAGAGACCCTGTCAGCGATGGATCTTCTCCTGCGGATCTCCAGGAGGTCCAGAACGAAGATGCCCACTATCAGGAGTATTGGACCTATGATCCTGTTCATGTGACGCTGCATGAAGATAGATGCCTCTGGTATTGCCAGAAGCCCCGAGATCACTATTACTCCCGAAACGGCAAAAGCCACGGTGCGTCCTGCCGAGTAGAGGCAGCCCGAGACAAGGACTCTGCGAGGTGAAAGCCCCTCCTTCTGTATGAATGAAAAGGCGGCCATGTTTGCTGCCAGTGGGCACGGGCTTACCGAAGCCAGGATCCCGAGCCAGAGGGCGGAAAGGACCGCCAGAACGCTCATCGGCCTTCACCTACCGACTGGAAGGCTTCTATCTCCCGCAGCATGTAATACCTGAAAGCCTCAACGTCGCCGGCCAGGTCCCAGACACCGGTAAGGTTTTTCCAGCGGTAGATCCTGCCTTCAGACTCCTCGACGAGAACAACGGAGGTGGAGAAGAGCTCAAGCTCCAGGACGTACCTCTCGTTCCCCTTCTCCTCAACGTTCACATCCCGTATCGAAAAGAGCGAAAGCTTTTCAGGGTCCGTCTGGAAAAGTTCATATGTCATTCCCCTTATCTTTTCACATACCGGGCATGGGGCGTTCCCCTCGAAGAAGTAGATGACCAGTTCCGTGGTACCCTCGGGATGGCCTGACCCAGATGCGAGAACTGTACCCTGGTCTCCTCTTCCTTCAGGAGCAATATCGCCGTAAATATCAAGGCCAGCCTTTAAAAGCCCGGCCAGGGCAAGCAAAAGGATCACGTATCCTGCAGTCTTTTTGTAGTTCATGGTTCCTCCTGACCTTATTTGGGTGATGAAGGGAACTTGCAGTAAATATACCATAAAGGGTATACTTGTCTCAAGCTGCAAGGTCGATGTCGCCGACAGGAGGTCTCTCCAGATGACAGGGAACGACAAGGAAAAGACAGCTCTCAGGATAACGGGGATGACCTGCGCGGCATGCTCCGGAGCAGTGGAGAGGTCCCTCCGGAAGGTGGACGGGGTAGATTTCGCCGCGGTCAACCTCGCTACGGAGACAGCCCTGGTGGTCCATGGGAGAGAGGTTTCCCTCGAGGAACTGAGGAAAGCCGTCGAAAGGGTAGGCTACGGCATCTCCGACGAGTTGCCCGAGGAGGGGGACAGGATAAGGTACCTCCGTTCCAGGAGGGATCTCCTGCAGGCCCTTGCTGTTACGGTGCCTCTCATGGTCCTGATGCTGCTGCATATGACAGGATACCACATCCCGTGGTTCCCACTGGTGGAGCTGGCTGCAGCAGGCTTTGTGGTCTTCTACGTCGGAAGGGGGAGCATAAGGGGAGCCTGGATAGCCGTGACCCACTTCCACACCAACATGGATACCCTGATCTCTGTGGGTGCCGTGTCGGCCTGGGTCACGACCCTTCTGCACGTGATGGGGGTCCCCATAGCCTCCTTCGGGAGCATCGGGGCGATGATAGTTGCTTTGCACATTTCAGGAAGATTTATCGAATCCTCCCTCAGGGACAAGGCAGCCAAGGAGATCAAGAACCTTCTCAAGCTACGGGCCGCAGAGGCCAGGGCGTTGATAGGCGGAGAGGAGATACGTATACCCATAGAGGCCGTTTCCGAAGGGATGACCGTAAGAGTGGGGCCCGGAGACAGGGTGCCCGTCGACGGAGAGGTGCTCTCTGGACGTTCCTCTGTTGATGAATCGATGATCACCGGGGAGCCTATCCCGGTGCTTAAGGAAAAGGGCGCACCCGTTACCGGGGGGTCCTCCAACCTGACCGGCGAGATGATCATTACCGTTACAAGGACCGGGGAGGATACTTTCCTTTCAAAAATGGTCTCCCTGGTCCAGGAGGCGCAGGGTTCCAAGATACCTATCCAGGCCGTGGCTGACGCCGTTACAAGGGTTTTCGTACCTGTCGTGATGGTCCTTGCGGTATCTGCGGGTATCCTGTGGTTCGTCCTTTTCGAAAGGGTCTACCCTCTTTTGTCCCCTATCAGAGCCTACCTACCATGGGTCCTCGAAACCGAGAGCGCTCTCTCCTTCGCGGTCTTCGTCTTTGTAGCGACCATGGTGATCGCCTGCCCCTGCGCCCTGGGCCTTGCAACACCGATGGCGCTGGTGGCGGGGACAGGGCTTGCGTCGAAGAAGGGGCTCCTTATTAGGAACGCCGAAGCGATTCAGACCACCAAGGATATCGGTATCGTTCTCATGGACAAGACAGGTACTCTCACGGAGGGGAACCCCTCCGTCGTATTCCACAACCTGTCCCCTTCGGACCTTGCTGCGGCCGCTGCCATAGAGAAGAGCTCGGGCCATCCATTGGCGAAGGCTATCGCGGCCTCGGCTGGCGGAGACCTTCCGGTGGCCGAGAAGGTGGAGGAGATCGCCGGCAGGGGGGTCACAGGAGTGGTCAGCGATGTAAGGTACGAGATCGGCAGACCGTCATCCTATGAACCCTATTCCGACTTTCTCGAAACAGGCAAGACGGTGGTAGAGGTCGTCAGGGAAGGGTTCACTGCAGGCTTCTTCGTAATCGAGGACCAGATTAGGGAAGACTCCAGGTCTTCAGTGGAAGCCATGAAGGCTCTTGGACTTCTGCCGGTTATGGTGACGGGGGATAACGAGTCGACAGCCAGAGCTGTTGCACTCCAGGTTGGTATAGCGGAAGTCCATTCGGGTGTCAGGCCGGAGGAGAAGCTCGATATCGTCAGGACCTACCAGGCAGGTGGCAGAAAGGTGCTCATGATAGGCGACGGGATCAACGACGCAGCGGCCCTCAAGGGAGCCGATATAGGCATGGCCATAGGTTCCGGGACCGACCTTGCCATTGACAGCGCCGACATAGTGGTGATGAGCGGAGGGATATCGAAAGCCCTGGAGTGCATCCGCATATCGGGCCGGACCTTCAGGGTAATTACCTTGAACCTGTTCTGGGCTTTTCTGTACAATGTTGTTGCCATACCGGTCGCAATGGCGGGTCTTCTTCACCCTGCCATCGCAGAAGCGGCCATGGCTCTCAGCTCGATCTCAGTGGTCCTGAACTCGCTTACCATAAGGAAGGGGGATATCTGAATGGGAAAGGTCCATTCCTACAGGGTGCCGAATATATCCTGCGGCCATTGCGTCAAGAGGATAACAGGGGTTCTGGAGTCGATGGGAGTTACGGACTTCGAGGTTTCCCTGGAGGAGAAGAGGATCCTCTCCGGGACACCCCTTGGCGAAGAGGTGATCCAGGCGCTGGAAGAGGCCGGATATCCTGTAACACCATAACGCTGTAACGCCATAACACGGGAAAACTTACATGCCCGGCCAGTCATGCAATGTTTTAGGCCTCTGGCCGTCTGTTTGATGCGAAATAACACTTCGTGATTTTTTGAAGTTGGGAGGAGATAGGATGTTCCGTTTCCCCGCAGAAGGAAACAGCGACGTGTCGTTGGTGTTGTGCGGTGCGGCAGGACAGGGAGTCCAGACGGTGGAGGAGATCCTGGTCGATTCCCTGAGGAAGTCCGGTTTCCACGTTTTCGCCAGCAGGGAGTATATGTCAAGGGTCAGGGGCGGTAGCAACTCTACCGAGATACGGGTCTCCTCCGAAAGGGTGAGGGCCTTTGTCGACAGGATAGATATCCTGCTTCCCCTCAACGGAGGGATAAGGGCGAACATAAGGGAGCGCATCTCCCATGGGACCCTTATCCTCGGAGATGCCGAAGAGCTCAGGGACGAGCTCTCTGGTACAGGAGGGACATTCGTCAACGTCCCGCTGATGGAGAAGGGGCGTGAAGCAGGGGGGCCGGTCTATACCGGCGTCGTGGCGGCAGGACTTATTTCGGGGCTCCTCGGGATACCTCCCGAGATCCCCGAGGGGTTGCTCAGGGAAAAGTTCTCCTCCAAGTCCGAAGAGGTGGTCACCAGCAACCTTTTGGCCCTTGAAAAGGGAATGGGGCTCTTCAAAGAGCTGGAGGCCTCAGGGAGGGTCTCCGTCGAGGTTCAGGGCAGAGGGAAAGCTTCAGGGGAGATGATGATCAACGGATCGGACGCCGTCTCTCTGGGTGCCCTCGCTGGAGGTTGCGATTTTATCTCCTCCTATCCGATGTCCCCGGCCACGGGGGTCCTTACCTTCATGGCAAGGCACTCAAGGTCCCACGGCGTAGCCGTGGAACAGGCGGAGGACGAGATAGCCGCCATAAACATGGCACTGGGTGCGTCCTACGGTGGAGCCAGGGCCATGGTGAGCACCTCCGGGGGCGGCCTCTCCCTGATGTCAGAAGGGGTCAGCCTGGCGGGCATAACGGAGATCCCCGTGGTGCTCCATATCGGTCAGCGGCCGGGACCTGCCACAGGCATGGCTACCAGGACCGAGCAGGGTGACCTGAACCTGGCGGTGTTCTGCGGCCACGGCGATATTCCCCGGGCGGTCTTCGCTCCTGGGAGCATGGAAAGGGCATTTCGCCTGACCTTCGAGGCCTTCAACCTGGCCGATGAATTCCAGGTCCCGGTTTTCATCCTGACAGACCAGTATCTGCTGAACTCCTTCTACAACGTCCCCTCCTTCGATATCAAGGACCTGGAGGTTGAAAGACATCTCGTTGAGTCCGGTGCCGACTACAGGAGGTACGAGGTCACGGAGAGCGGCGTATCCCCCAGGAGTGTCCCCGGTCTGGGCAAGGGACTTGTCGGGACCGACAGCCATGAACACGATGAGGTGGGACATGTCCAGGAGGACTTCGAACTCCGTCCCCGAATGGTTGACAAGCGGCAGAGGAAGAGGGGGTGCCTCCTGGAGAGGGTGTTCGAACCTGTCCTTTCAGGGCCTGAAAGCTACAGGAACCTGGTGGTGACCTGGGGGTCCATGTATCACATTGTTGAGGAAGCCCTGCAGAAGGCCCGGTTGGATGGGACGGCCCACCTTCACTTCGACCAGGTGTTCCCGCTTCATCCTGGAACTGCCGGTCACCTCGAGAAGGCCGAAAAGGTCATCGCTGTCGAGGGCAACGCCACCGGGCAGTTCGCTGACCTGATCAGGAGGGAGACGGGGTTTCTCATCGAGGACCGTATTCTCTGCTACAGCGGACTTCAGGTTTCCGTAGAAAAAGTTGCCGAAAAGCTCCTTGAGATGCTTCGATAGGGGGGAAAGAGATGGATCACAGGATCTACGACCTGGAAGGAATTGATATCCAGTGGTGCCCCGGATGCGGAGATTTCCAGATCATGGAAGCACTGAAGAAAGCCCTTGCCGGCCTTGACCTCCCCCCGGAGAGAGTGGTCCTCTTTTCCGGGATAGGGCAGGCGGCCAAGATGCCTCACTTCATGAAGGGTCACTTTTTCAACGGACTTCATGGACGCTCGATCTCCAATGCCACGGGAATGAAGGTCGCCAACAGGGATATGACAGTGATCGCCATCGGCGGAGACGGGGATATGTACGGTGAGGGTGGAAACCACTTCATCCACACTATCAGGAGAAACCCCGATATTACCAACCTGGTACACAATAACATGGTCTACGGCCTTACAAAAGGCCAGGCATCCCCGACCAGCCCCGTGGGTTTCAAGACCTCCGTTCAGGTGGACGGGGTCTTCTCGGAACCCTTCAACCCTGTTGCAGTCGCTGTTTCGCTGGGGGCCTCCTTTGTTGCAAGGGCCTTCTCGGGGAACGTGGAGCAGACCACGGAGATCATCAAAAAGGCGATAATTCACAAGGGCTACTCACTGGTGGATATATTCCAGCCCTGCGTTTCCTTCAACAAGGTCAATACCTTCGCCTGGTTCAAGAAGAACACCTTCGACCTGCCGGAAGATCATGACCCCTCGGACCGGAAGTCTGCCATGGAGAGGGCCCTGGAGGGGCCGCCCTACCCCCTTGGGGTCATCTACAAGACGGAGGGCAGGCAAACTTTCGAGGATTCCATGGGCTGTTATCACCGTGATGACACTCCACTCTGCAGGAGGGTCTACGGACCGGAGAGGGTGCAGGATCTAATAGCCTCTTTCCGGTAAAAGGACCGGGTTAAAATTCAGCAGTTAGGCGCATACCCATGAGAAAAAAGGCTTCGATGATCCCGTTTCCGGCAGTGTTTTTTCTTGTTGTTGCCTCATGCGCCTCGGCTCACCCTCCGTCATCGATAGGACTGGATTATTCACAGGATGACGGAATACCGGGGATATAGATCGGCCATGCCGTCGGAAACACTTCCTCTCACTTCATCGAGGAGGTGGAGGTCAAGGTCGGGGAAGTGAAGCGGCGGAGCTCAGGTACGTAAGCCGGGGCGACAGGAGCGGTGAAAGGATAGTAGTGACGATAGGCAAGTCCGCACCAGGAACCCGGATCGAGGTAAAGGCCGAGTGCAACCGCTCCGGTGACATGACGGGCGTTCTGGCCGTGGAGTGAGTGCCGAAGGACCTTTCGGCAAGCAGATATAAAAGGGCGGCCTTCCTCCGGGCGGCCGCCACCGGTTCATTTCCAGTCCAGGTAGAGGATACGTTTCCAGGTGAAGTTCTGGATCACTTCCGTGGAAGGTTTTCCCCCCCTGGAAAGGGTCTCGTAGTCCTCCAGAAGTCTTGAGTAGGCTTCCCGGCGCTCGTTAATCTGTTCTGCGTCCCTGATGGTGGCCGTTATCCTGTAGAGCTGGCGGTAAACCTCGGGAATGGGCTGGAAGTTTGGTCCCTCAGGTGTAAGTGCAATGGTGTAGACGAAGGTCAAGGTCCTGCTCCCCCCGAACTGGGGGAGGTCATCATAGGCCGGCAGGTTGGGGGAGACGAAAAGGGCCGTTCCTCTTGGGGCGTAGACCTTCATTGGGATCGTGTCCCAGTATGTCTGCCCCAGGGGACTTATTACGACCCAGGCCCTCGGGATCTGGGTGGAGACCCCGATCCAGAGGTATATTCCTCGGGAGCGGTCGCCGGGCCTTGTAAAGGTGATGGTCCAGAGGAGATCCTTCCGGAAATCTCCATCAGCGTATGGTTCGGTGTAGGTCTCACCGGCGTAGGCATAACCCTCAAGAGGGAGGATCTTCTGTATCCCTGCGGGGGACCTGAGAAGCGCCGAAGTTATGATCCCATCGCTGGCCTCAAGGACGAGGCTTACAGGGTGACCCGGGACCGTAAGGACTTTCAGGTACTGCGCCCCTGCCGGGACAGTGGCGCCCAGAATGCAAAGCGCCAGTATCATCAGCGCGGTCAGGTACCGGACAGGGGCAAAGCATAAAGGCTTGTTTGGTCTCAAAGGAGTCACTCCCAATAAGTGATAGTTCAAAGGTCTGTTATCCTTAGAATCTCTCCGACAGGGAGCTGTTCGAGCAATTCCCTCACTTTTCTGTGCAGAAGGGGGTGGACCCAGTCGGGAGCTACCTGGTTCAGAGGCACCAGCACAAAGGACCTGTTATGCATTTCAGGGTGAGGCAGGACGAGGCCTTCTTCGTTCACGGCAAGGCGATCCATGAAGAGCAGGTCAAGGTCTATCTCCCTGGGGCCCCACCTGTACCTTGAGGCCCGCCCAAGGCGGTTCTCGATGGACTGCAGCTTGGAGAGCATCTCCCGGGGCTCGTCGGAGGTATCCACCAGGATGCACGCGTTAAGGAACCAGGGCTGTTCCTTCACCCCCCAGGGGGCTGTCTCGAAGATGTCGCTGGAAGCGACTATCTGGACGCCCATGCCTTTTATCATAAGTGAGGCTTGCCGGATGGTGCCCAGCCTGTCACCAAGGTTGCTTCCTAGGGAGATACCCGCGAGCATCAGATACCTTCTCCTTTCAGAGCCGCGATCATCTTTAAGGATCTAATGTTCTCTGCCACATCGTGCACCCTTATCAGGGCGACATCCTTCATCGCACAGAAGGCCGTCAGGGCAAGGGTCCCCTCTAGTCTGTCCTCGGGGTTTTCCAGACCCAATACCTTCCCTATGGTGCTCTTCCGCGAGTGACCTATGAGCAGAGGCCTGGCCAGTGTGGAGAAGGAGGCCAATCCCTTGAGCACCTCAAGGTTCTGCGGGGCGTTCTTGGAGAAACCTATCCCCGGATCCAGTATCACCTGTTCGGGGTCCACCCCTGCCTCCCTGGCCTTCAGTATCTGCCCGGAGAAGAAAGTCAGGATCTCGCCGATCACGTCCCCGTAGGATACAGGATGGTGCATCCCTCCAGGAACATCCCTGGCATGCATTATTACGACCGGATTCCCTCTCCTGGCCAGGAGAGGGAACATTCTGTTATCGAAGGCTCCCCCGGATATATCGTTGATCATATCGGCCCCAGAATCAAGGGCCGGCTCAGCTGTCCCAGCCCTGTACGTGTCAGCAGATATGACCGCTTGAGGGACCTCCCTTCTTACGGCGGCTATTGCCGGTATCAGGCGGGATGCTTCTTCCTCCTGGCTTAGGGGGGAAGAACCCGGTCGGGTCGATTCGGCACCGATATCAAGTATATCAGCGCCCTCCTCGTGCATCCTGAGGGCGGTCTCCACGCACTTTTTTGGCCCATCGACCCTGCTTCCGGGATAGAAAGAGTCGTCGGTGACGTTGATAATACCCATCACCTTCGTCCTTTTCCCCAGCTCCAGCTCCCCCCGGTTCGGGAGATCCAGGCTCCAACGCCTGATCCCCATTGACGAGATCGCCTGGACCAGGCCGGACCTGATCTCGTCCAGGCCCCAGTAGGGCATGGACCTGAGCTTGTCACAGAGGTCCTCAAGGGTCTTCAGGGTGCCCAGGATCACCACGTTCGATGTCGGTATCGAACCTTCGATCGCACCCCTGTGGACGATGGCGTCCCCGCCCCGTGAGAGAAGCTCCTGTTTGAGAGCGTTGGCCGCACGGAAGTCTGCGTCGGGGATAAAAAAAGACAGCATCCTGCTCTTTCGCTGGAAGAAGTAGAAACTTTTCTCGTCAGCCCCGGTGGTGCGTATCAAGCGGACCAGATCATCGTCGTTACCGATCTCTATCGGGTAGATGTCCATCCTGAAAGGTCTTCCTTTCCCGGTATGAAGAGCTTTATCTATCTCAGATCCATTCACTGATGAACCGTTCCAGATGGAATGTCTGGTTGAGGGAGACAAGGCAGTACCCCCTGTCCTTCTCGTGTTTCAAAACGGAAAAGGAAGCTGTGTCCAGGTGGATCTTCCAGAAGTAGGGATCACCCAGGTCCAGCACCTCTGCCAGCAGCGGCTTGAGCACAGCCCTGTGGGTCACGATCGCGAAGGTTCGCCCGGCATTGCTTTTTACCAGGGTGTCCAGGTTCGCGAAGGCCCTCCTTCTGACGTCAAGGAGGGACTCCCCCCCGGCGATCTGAAGCCTTTCGGGGTGAGAGAGCCAAAGTCTCCACTCCTCGGGGTACTCCTGTTCGATATCTGACTTCTTCCTGTTCTCCCACTTACCCAGGGCCATGTTGTTGAACCCCTGCCTGACGGACATCTCCGCCCCGCATCTTTCGGAGATGATACTGGCCGTCTCTGTCGCACGGGTCAGCGGACTCGAGAATACCGCTGAAGGGGACAGGTGGCTGATGGCTTCGGCCAGCGACAGGGCCTGTTCTCTTCCAGTCTCGTTGAGGGGAAAGTCTGTCCTCCCCCTGAAGAGACCTTCCCTGTTGCCTTCGCACTCTCCATGCCTGATAAGGATCACCGTCGTTGTCCTGTTATTCCCGGTCACATGGGAACCTCCTGAAGAGAGGGATGTTTTTCCAGCCCTATTCTAGGTCAATCGGGGCATATTATGGAGGCACAAGTTTCTGACCAGTGTTGACAATACACGATGCCATTGCTAATCTACCATTCGGACGAGATTCCTTTAGCACTCTATGAATGGGAGTGCTAATAAATCAAAAAACAGGGAGTTGCTTCCAAGTGTTGAGCGAAAGACATCTTGAAGTGGTCTTGGCCGTGGTCTACGAGTACATCAGGACCGGTGAACCCATAGGTTCCAGGACCATCGCAAGAAAGTTCCTGAGAGACCGTAGCGCAGCCACCATCAGGAACGAGATGGCCGACCTGGAGGAGATGGAGTATCTCTACCAGCCCCATACCTCCGCCGGGAGGATCCCGACTCCAAAAGCATACCGGGTATATGTGGATGCGATCCTGAGAAGACAGAGGCCCTTCCCCTCGGGGAGCGAAGGCTGGATAAGGGAACTCCGTGAACGGAGGAGGGACGTTGAGGAAGCCCTGGTCTACGCCACCAGGCTCCTGGGAAGGATCACCCGCTACATTGGGGTCGCTGCTCTCGGGCCTGCCCAGGAGACGGTCCTTCAGCGGGTGGAGTTCCTGCGCATGGGACACAGCACGATCCTTGTTCTTCTGGTGCTCAAGGGCGGGCTTATCCATCACAAGACGGTGACCCTCCCCTGCGACATGACCCAGGAAGCCCTCGACGAGCTTTCAAGAAGGGTGTCAACCATAGCCGTAGGAAGGCCCTGGGTGGAGGTAAGAGGTAATCTCCAGTCCTACGTGGAGGACGCTCTTGAAAGGTATGCAGAGAGTTGTCGGTCCGCCCTGAAGGAGATGGACGGCCTGCTAACGGAGCAGCCTTTCCAGTTCTTCACAGGCGGAACACATAATGTCCTCGGTCTACCCGACTTCAATGACCTGGGCCGCCTCCAGACGATCATGGCTCTCCTCGAGGAGGATGAGTCAATAGAAAGGCTGGTCCGAAACTGCTCCACCGAAAGGGGTCTCTCTGTGACCATAGGTGACGAGAACCCCGAGCTGAAGATGCCGGACTGCTCGATAGTGATGGCTTCCACCGTCACCGGCGGCCGGAGGGCCTTCGTCGGTCTCATTGGGCCGGTAAGAATGGATTACGAGAGGTCCATCTCGGTCCTTGAAGGGGTTTTGGGGACCCTGGCAGAAAAGAACGGGAATATGAACAACGAAGAGGAGGTACATTAAATGTTCGGATCCGGGGAGAAAAAGGATCCCGGGGCTCCCTTTGAAAAGAAATGCGGGGAGGCCGGGGTGTCCCCAGAGGATAACTGCGGGGATAATGATCTGGATGAGCTCCTTGAGGAAGAGGCAAAAGAGAGCGCCCCAGCCGATAATGAAGAGCTCCTTTCGGAGCTGGAGGATGCAAAGGCCCTGGCGGAACGTCTGAGTGAAGAGAACAGGGAGCTGCGCGAGGCGATAGCGAGAGCCAGGGCCGACTTCTTCAACTTTCGCCAGCGGGTCGAACGCGAGCAGGAAAAACTCAGGACCGTGGCTGGAGAGAGCGCCGCTGCAGCTCTTATACCTGTCCTCGACAACCTGGACAGGGCTCTTTCGGCCGACAGGTCTGACCCGGTTTCCTTCTTCAGGGGCGTCGAGATGGTCAGGGACCAGTTCTTTTCGGTCCTTGAGGATCTTGGCGTCGCCGCCATAGAGACCGTCGGCAAACCCTTCGATCCGACTGTACATGAGGCTGTGGCAGTGGAGGAGGCCGCAGAGGGGATAGAGGACGGGACTGTGACCGGGGAGATCCAGCCGGGGTACACAATTGCCGGTAAGGTCCTCAGGGCCGCCAGGGTAAGGGTTGCCAGGAGAACCGCCTGAGGCGTCAACGTTCATCAAGGGGGCTTCACTATAAAATCCATGCGGGGTGAATAGTTAATGGGGAAGGTAATAGGCATCGATCTTGGAACGACCAACAGCTGTGTGGCTGTCAAGGAGGGCGACCATATTACGGTCATTACCAACGCCGAGGGTTCAAGGACGACCCCATCGGTGGTGGCATTCACAAAGGACAAGGACAGGCTGGTCGGCCAGCTTGCCAAGAGGCAGGCCATCGTCAACCCGGAGAGGACCATCTCCTCTATCAAAAGGAAGATGGGCTCCGACTACAGGATAGATATCGACGGCGTCTCACAGAGCCCGCAGCAGATATCGGCGATGATCCTGCAGAAGCTCAGGCGTGATGCCGAGGAATACCTGGGTGAGAAGGTCGGACAGGCGGTAATAACCGTACCTGCCTATTTCACCGATGCCCAGCGGCAGGCTACCAAGGATGCCGGAAAGATCGCAGGCCTGGAGGTCCTCAGGATAATCAACGAACCTACCGCTGCGGCCCTGGCCTACGGGATGGACAAGGGCGGTGAGAACAAGATACTCGTCTTCGACCTGGGAGGAGGGACCTTCGACGTATCGGTCCTTGACGTCGGGATCGAGGACGGGGTTATCGAGGTACTTGCCACCTCGGGGGACAACCTTCTTGGTGGGGACGACTGGGACCAGAAGATAGTAGACCTTATGGTGTCCGAATTCCAGAAGAACGAGGGGATCGACCTCTCAAGGGACAGGATGGCCCTTCAGCGCCTTCGCGAGGCCGCCGAAAAGGCGAAGATAGAGCTCTCTACCTTGTCGGAGACATCCATATCGCTTCCTTTCATTACCGCAGACAGCAGCGGGCCCAAGCACCTTGAGATGTCCCTTACCAGGGCGCGTTTCGAGGAGATAACCCGTCCTCTGCTTGAGAGGGTGGTGGAGCCTACCAGAAGGGCGTTGAACGATTCGGGGCTTACCAGGGAGGAGATCGACAAGGTCCTCCTCGTCGGCGGTGCCACCAGGATGCCTATGGTCCAGAGGAAGATAGTGGAGCTCCTCGGTAAGGAGCCCACAAAGGGGATCAACCCCGACGAGTGCGTTGCCGTAGGAGCGGCGATCCAGGGCGCAATACTCACCGGGGAGCACAAGGACATAATACTGGTGGACGTAACGCCCCTGTCGCTTGGAATAGAGACCCTGGGCGGTGTCTTCACCAAGATCATAGACCGTAATACAGCTATCCCGGTGTCCAAGAGCCAGATCTTCTCGACCGCTTCGGACAATCAGCCCCAGGTGGAGATCCATGTCCTTCAGGGGGAACGGGCCATGGCGGCGGACAACGTTACCCTGGGAAAATTCTTCCTCGACGGGATCCCCCCTGCGCCCAGGGGGGTGCCTCAGATTGAGGTCACCTTCGACATAGATGTCAATGGCATCCTCAATGTGAGAGCCAAGGACAAGGGGACTTCCAGGGAGCAGCATGTGACCATCCAGTCCTCCAGGCTCACCGAGGCGGAGATCGAAAAGATGCGCCGTGCGGCCGAGGAAAAC
>ENA-UPTA01000536-UPTA01000536.1-activated-sludge-metagenome-genome-assembly--contig:-NODE-536-length-44097-cov-11.106921_pt1 | contig 44097 bp, 39 predicted proteins | sample MGYA00238184_ERZ773361 | MGnify/ENA primary metagenome ERZ773361 (study PRJEB29100, sample SAMN05720205) | activated sludge metagenome | isolation source: anaerobic digester from wastewater... | reverse complement strand
TACTTCAGGTTTTACTTCAGGTTTTACTTCAGGTTTTACTTCAGGTTTTACTTCAGGTTTTACTTCAAGTTTTACTTTTATAATGTCAGAATAATCATCTCGAGTTTTTTTAGTTTCAAAAGTATTGGATTCTTTTATATAACTCTTAGTTAAAGAATCCAGACTCTCCGTAATATCTTCAGAAAAACTCTTTTCTTTATTAAGAACTTCGTTACTGAAATTATGTTTTTTAATTGTATCATCTTCACTCTCTAACGGTATGTCAGGAATGTTTAGGTCATCAGAAGAATTTATTTTGTCAAAATACGTATCAGGATCAAATACGGATGATTCAGCTGGTTCCATCTGCTGTTTAAATTCTTTTTTCTCAAAAGTCCGTCCGGGTTCTTCTACCGGCTTGATTTCAGGTTCAGCTTTTTTTAATTTTCCGCTCAACCTTAAAAGATTTACAGCGTCCTGGTCGAACGGGTCTATTTTCAAAAGATCGCTTAGAAGTTCAAGCTGCTCTGCGCTTCTTCCTTTCGATTCTTCAAGTTGCGACAGGAACTTGATGGCCTTAACGCATGTTTTATCTTTTTTCAGCGCACCTTTGAAAAGCATTTCGGCCTGATCGTATTTTTTCTGACCGAAAAATATCTCGCCCAGAACAAGTTCGCCTGTGTAATAGTCAGTAAAACTATTTATGTTGTCTTTGAGAATTTTCAGTGCTTTGTCCTGTTCTCCGTGCTGTCTGAGAAAATCCGCGTAGAATACAAAAAACCTTTTATCCTCTTTATACAACTTTTCAATTTTTGAGCCAGTTTCTTTTGATGTACTGTTCATAATGATCTCTTGAATTATATTAGAATTCTTCGGCTATATTGACAAGCTTATGCCTTTCAACTATATAAATATGTCCTTCTTTTTCAATTATGATCTTTGATTTCTTAAATTTGCTCATAACTCTGATAGCTGTTTCGATCGTTGTTCCGGTCAGATTCGCGATCTCCTGCCTTGAAAGCTTTACACCCAGTTTAATTCCGATCTCAGTTTTTTCACCGGTGTTCTTTGCGAACTGGACAAGATGCCGGGCGATCCTTCTTTCGACCTTTTCGAACGCCATGTTCTTTAAACTCTTGTAAGATTCCGAAAGATGAGCGTCTATAATTTCAGAATAACTTTTAAATAGCTCCGGCTTTTTATTCATTAAAGCCATAAAATCGTTTGAATTGATCTTCGCGACTATTGAACTTTCGAGAGATTTAGCGCTGTAAACACATTCCGGATCTCTATGAAAAAGAACATTATTGTCCGAGATTAGATCATTTGCCTGGACAATTCTTATTATAAAGTCCTTACCGGCAGACGAATGAGCAAGAAGTTTTACTCTTCCTTCGCAGACAAAATAGATCCAGAAACATGAGTTCCCTTCCTCGAATACATATTTATTTTTTGTTATGCTTTCTATATAAAATTTATCCTCGATCTTTCTTATCTCATCTTCTTTCAGCATAGAAATTATCGGAAGGCCCTTTAAATAATCTACTTTTTCTTTCATCTTAAATGCCCATTTTACTTTTAGTTATGCTGCTTCTGTAATCTTTTTACTTCTGTCAGTTCTTTCAGAATTTCATTCTGCCTGTTTTGATCATTGGTAAATTTCAGCTCTCCGTTCAGAATATCGATCCTCTTCTTCAACTTTCTCAGGACTATTTTCGAGAAATTATCCTCAAAAGCCTTGTCGAGCTTTACTCTCTGCTGGGTTTCGTTCTCTGAGAATCCTGCGGAACTAAAAAAGGCTGAATCCTGCTTCAATACAAAACCTATCATAAAATCCTTGAATTTTTCGTTAAAGTCAAATAAAATATTATTTAATTTTATTTCCTCTCCCTCTTCATACAATTCGTAGATCCTATTGAACATTCCGGATGCTTCTTCATTTTCGAAATCTTCTTCATTCATACCTGCAAGGAATTTTTTCCTTAAAGTTTCGTCCGTTATCATAAGATAAATGATGCTGAATTCTACAATATCGTCGTTCTTACATATATATTCATCTCGTCGCAGATTGACCGGCTTAATATTTTTATTTCTGTCATGCGAAGACCCGGTCAGCTCCTTTTTTATGACCGACAGGTCTATACCGAGTTTTTTTGATGCTTCCTTTGTAAAAAGATCCAGAGTGATCCCGTCTTTTATATTTTTCAGAATATTTATTACTTCTTTTGCCGCTGTGACCTTCTGATTCGGATCATTTATATTACCGTTATCATTTAGCAGAATGCAAAGGTCGATTATATTCACCGGTTGATTCAACAGTACTGTCAGTTGTGCCGCTCCGTTCTTTTTCAGATAGCTGTCCGGATCATCCTCTTCGGGAAGGATCACGATCATCGGAATTATATTGCATGAAATAAGTATTTCGGATGTTCTCAGCGCAGATTTCCTTCCAGGATCATCTCCGTCTAAAAGAACAGTAACTTTTTCTGCATTGCGCTTGATGAGATTCGCGTGATTTTCTGTAAAAGCTGTACCGCAAATTGCCGCGGTATTCTCGAATCCGAATTTATGCATCGAAATAAGATCGACGTTACCTTCCACAAGAATTATTTCTTTTTTCTTTCTGACGCTTTCCATTGCCTGAAAAAGACCGTAAAGCACCTGGTTTTTCTTATATATCTCACTCTCAGGCGAATTCAGATACTTGGGCTGGATGTCATCGTTTAAAGTCCTTCCGCTGAAACCGACGGTGTTTCCTAGCTGATCGAATACAGGGAACATCAGTCTGTTCCTGAACTGGTCATAGACATTTCCCTTTTCGTTTTTCTTTCGCAGTCCGGCCTCAATGAGAATCTCATCTTTATAATCTTTCAGTCTTTTGTCGGATGAGAGAAAATTCCATTCGTCAGGAGCATATCCAAGTCTGAATTTATTAATATATTCTTTTTCAATGCCTCTACCCGAAAGATATTTTATTACCGGAGAATTTTCGTACGAATATTCTCTTATAAGCCTTTCATAAAAAATATCAGCTGCAATTTTATTTAATATTCTTAAAAGTTCTTTTTTATCATCGCCGGTCTGATCTTTCGATCTCTCATTTGTCTCTGTTAACTCGATCCCGTACTTTGAAGCAAGATGCCTGATCGCGTCAGGGTAGGACAGGCTGTCATACATCATCAGGAATTTAATAGCGTCTCCTGAAGCGCTGCAACCGAAACATTTAAATATCTGTTTGGATGCTGATATCATAAATGACGGCGTTTTTTCGTCATGGAAAGGGCATCTGGCCTTATAGTTGGAACCGGCTCTTTTAATATCTATTCTTTCGCCTATCACATCAACAATATCTGCAGTGCTGAGTACTTTTTTTATCTGGTCTTTCGGGATCAATTTATTCCTCAATATAAAAAAATCAGTATTTCTGCACTTCGTCTTTCAGTATTACAAGTTCAACACACGCCTGTCTGAACATTTCTTCAGACTCCTGACCCCTCTGATACTTATATTCCACTACCACTCTTTTTATTCCGCTGTTGATTATCAGCATCGCGCATGTCCTGCAAGGGGTCATTCTGCAGTAAAGCGTTGCTCCTTCGATCGCGATACCGAGTTTAGCGGCCTGGCAGATCGCGTTCTGCTCCGCATGGACCGTTCTTACGCAGTGTTCGGAAATTGTTCCGTCCTCATGAAGCATCTTTTTGAACTGATGACCTACATCGTCGCAATGAGGCATTCCTATAGGGGAACCTACGTACCCCGTAGTAAGGATCTGACCTTTTCTTGCGATGACGCAGCCGCTGCGCCCTCTGTCGCATGTGGCTCTTTTTGATACGGCGTTCATGACTTCCATAAAATACTCATCCCATGTGGGTCTTAAGTATTTGGTTCCGGCAGTTCTATCTTCCATTTTTTCTCCCTGGAATTCTAAGAAAGATGTTTAATTGCATCTCTGATTCTTTTCAATGTTTCGTTTTTACCTATAATATAAGCGATTTCGCTCGCTCCTCCGGGAGTGGACTGCTTTCCGGATAAAGCTATTCTCGCGGGCCAGAGAACCGTTCCTGCTTTGCATCCTTCAGCGCTTATCAATTCCTGAAAAGCCGCGAATACAGTTTCATTATTCCATGTTTCAACTTTCTCAATATAAGGAATCATTTTATCGAGCATTATTTTTGCTGAAACTGGATCTGATTTCATTTTTTTATTATCATAAAGCGCTGGATCAATGTAAGGCACTTCGATAAAAAAATCAGTTTTCTCAGGTATCTGATTGAAGGTCTCAAGCCTTTCCATTATCAGTTTACTGATCTTTTTGGTATCTAACATTTCTTTTAGCTCGGCGGTATAGTGATCGGATGCTTTTTTATGAAAAGCTTCAAAATCCATAGCTTTAATGTGGAGATTGTTCAGCCATGTCAGTTTCGCCATCGAAAATATAGCATTTGATTTATTGATTCTTTCCGGAGTGAATTTACTGATCAGATCATGCATCGTAAAGAATTCTTCCTCTGTTCCCGGATTCCAGCCGAGCATCGCGATATAGTTTATTATCGCGGAAGGCAGATATCCCAGATCCAGAAGGTCCTGAAATGACGCATCCCCTTCCCTTTTACTCAGTTTTTTCCCGTCTTCCCTTAATATATGCGGAAGATGTATGTACTGAGGTATATCCCATCCGAAACTTTCATACAGCAGGTTGTACTTATGAGCTGAAGAAAGGTATTCATAACCCCTTACGACATGCGTTATTTCCATCAGATGGTCGTCGATTACATTGGCAAAATTGTACGTCGGCAGACCATCGGCTTTCATTAAAACTTGTTCGTCAAGCGTATTGTTTTCAACTGTGATCGATCCGAAGACCATGTCGTTAAAAGTCGTTGTTCCGGTCTCGGGGATCCTTTGTCTTACAATAAAAGGTTTACCTGATGACAGATTTTCATCTATTTCAGCCGCAGAAAGATCTCTGCATTTATCCCTGAAAGGTTTTGCCGGATATTTTTTAGAAAAATCTTCTCTTTCCTTTTCGAGTTCTTCTTTAGTGCAGAAACATCTGAAAGCTTTCCCCGATGAAATGAGTTCTTCAATGTGTTTTTTATAAATATTTCTTCTTTCGCTCTGAATATAAGGTCCGAAACCGCCATCCTTATCCGGCCCTTCGTCATATTCTATTCCGGCAAGAGCAAGACTTGAATAAATAACTTCAACAGAATCATCGACCGTCCTTTTCTGATCGGTATCCTCGATCCTCAATAAAAATTTACCGTCGGATTTTTTTGCTATTAGATAAGCATATAATGCGGTTCTTAAATTCCCTATATGCATATATCCTGTCGGGCTCGGGGCGAATCTTGTTCTGACCATTTTTCGATCCTTGTTGTTTTAGCTTGTCCTTACAGACGATAAGATATACTTTTATGAACCGATAATCAAGGTCATACATCCGGGAAATACAATATTTTTTTTTATTTTTGCTTTGATTTTTTTAAATTATTGTATTATTTTATTACTGCGAAGTTAAACATGTGACTGGTGTCACAGTAATCACGGGGATATAATGTATTATTGTTACAGAAAGTTGCAAGTGGGATTATCAAATGAAAAACAACAAAGCATCGGTAATTTTTTAATAGGGAGTGAGTTATGAGAAAAATAATGGTGTTCTTCATTATGATATTAATGGCGCATATTTTCGCGGCCGATATAATATGGAGAAAATACAAAGAAATCACATCCGACGTGACGGTCAGCTCGACAGACAACCTGATTATCGAAGCCGGAACGACCGTAAGGTTCGCTCCTGATGCATCAATAACGGTTTACGGACAGATAACTTCGAACGGTACTGAAACTGATCCGGTAATACTTGCGCCGTTGAACAGAGGCGATCTGAGATGGGAAGGAGTATACATAAACTCATCTTCAGGCAGCAATATATTGAACTATACTTTTATCAGTTTTACCGATATTCCTGCCGAAACCGGAAAAGCCGGTCTTACAGTAGAAAATTCCAGTCTGACAGTATCGAACTGCAGATTTAATGAATGCTCAGGTCACGAAGGCGGAGCTATAAAGATAATCGGCGGAACGGTTACTGTATCGAATACGCTTTTCAAGCACAATTCTTCTGCTAATGGAGGTGCTTTGTACATACATAATCAATCATTATCACCATCAATAACAAACATTACATCCTGCGTTTTCGATCATAATGACGGATGGTCGAACGGTGGAGCTGTTTATATTACTGATGACCAGTCTTCAGTCTGCAACATGGAGATCAATCTGTCAAAATGTCTGTTTATGGATAATTACAGCGGTTTTGGCGGAGCTATCTATTATCAGAACGAGGGTAAGATCGATGCTGAATTTTCAAAATGCAGAATGATATCGAACAGCGCAGACTGGGGTTCAGCTATATACGCAAAATTTCAGCCTTTTACTCCGGGTCCTATCCTCCAGCAGAGATTTTCCAATCTGCTTGTTTACAAGAACGGCGGATGGTTTCAGTCGGGAATATACATCGACATGGGTAACACCCTTGATCCCGGATTCTTGAAATTCACTAACAATACTATCGCATTCAATTCGATCAACCCGTCAAAAACCGAGCAATCATATACTTCCGGTCTGTATATCAAATCTAACGGAAATTACCCGCTTGTTGAAAATACTATCCTGTGGGGAAATACTAATCAGATCGGGGTTAGCAATTTCTGGATAGACGACAATACAAATCCGCTCCTGACAAACATTTTCAATTACTGCGACATTGAGATGTTCGACGGCGGTACAAATATAAGCGCTAATCCCGCCTTCATCAGACCTCCGCTGACATCAGAATCCGAAATATTCAATCCTGACAGATACGACCTTCACGAAACTCTGAATTCTCCAGTCATAAACACAGGTGACCCGAATCTGACAGATCCTGACGGCTCAAGACTGAACATAGGAGCATACGGCGGGACACCAGAAGCTGCAAAAGGAACATATTCGACAGTAGTAGCTACTTCGAACACTACCGTAAACGTTAGTGACAATGCCGCTGTCATTCTGGATTTTCAGGGAAAAAGCGGAAAATTTAGTTTCAACGACATAATACTCGGTCAAAACTCCCAGCTTTTCCTTCATGCTTCTGCCAATGCGGACATTTTCGCGAAATCTATAATTACTCCGATGAACTTGAAATCGGATTTTGACGGATATGTTTCCATTCAGACTCAAAGAAATGCGACAACCGGCGATCTTACCCCGACTCAGAGTGTTTCTATCAGCGAGAACGCTCAGATAGTGAACTCGAACGTATATAACATCATGCTGAATATTGATAAAGAGATTATGCCTTCTTCTGTGATAATCAAAAACTCAAAATTCTATGCTGAAGTAGATACTATGTCGATTTTACCGGACATTGCGGTGAATATAGCGGAAACAGAAAATATAGTCATCGAAAACTCCAGTTTTGTCGATTATAAAGGTGGTATCAGAGTAGGAACAGCATTGCCGACACAGGGAAAAGCAACTAAAGCAAGCGGAAGAATTTCAAATAATTCTATCAGTTTCGATGTGGATACTGCATCCAAAAAAGGTGCCAAGGCTGCCAAAAGAGTAGGTGTTGAAGTTTCTAATGCGAATATCGATATTGAGAATAATGAGATTGACGGTGGTGACGAAGGTGTGGTAATGAAATCCGGGTCAAGCGGAAGGATTACAAATAATTCTATTAATTTCGATGTGGATACTGCAAGTAAGAAAGGTGAATATAGTAAGAAGGCTATAGTAGTTTCTACAAATTCAATTGCTACTGAGATTTCAGGAAATACTATCATTAATGATGATTTCTCAATTGCAAGTGTCACAGGTATCGAGATAAGCGATTCAAAAGCATCTATACTCTACAACACTATGGGATTTGAGGGTTACACATTTGGTACTGAAAGGACCGGAATTAAAGTGATCGCCCCGACCGATACTGTAAAGGTATTTAATAATACCATATACAATACTCTGCAGGCTTTTAATGTAACACAGGGTGCATCACCGAAAGAGATAATTTTAATAAACAATATTTTCTGGTCTGACCAGTCGACTTATGACACAATAAACGACACGACCGAAGTAAAATTCTTTAACAACTGCTTCATTGACAGTCTTCCTTCCGGAGTGATAGGATCAGACAATATATATTCCGATCCTGAGATCAATGCTTCCTGGGCTTATGATTACACTCTTGATTCGGGTTCGCCGTGCGTAAATGCCGGTTTGGCGATACCGGGTGTCCATGCCTTCGACGCCGGTAAAGCTGTTTACTATTACGGAACCGCTCCCGACATCGGAGCTGAAGAACTGTATCAGGAATTATCTGCACCTTCAAACGTTTCTTCTTCTGTGACAGGCACGGATTTTAACATCAGCTGGAACCCGGTGTCCGGATTTGATTATTATAAAGTTTACAGCTCAAATGATCCTTACGGCACTTTCAATGTAGTTTATCATGGAGCAGCTACAAACTATACAGCAGTAATAGGGACAAAAAAATTCTTTTATGTAGTAGCTACCACTGACGCTCCGTCAAAATCGTACGATTCTAATATTACCGATACGAATAAAGTAGATAACTCCTCTGAGAACATCAGTACTGATAAGAAAATAAAGAAAATAAAGATTAGAAGAAATACGGAAAGATAACCTGATTCTTGAGAAAAAACCCCGAAAACCCCGAAATTTCGGGGTTTTTTTATTTTGTTTATCAGTCAGACAGTGTTATATTAACATTGATGGAAATATAATTTTCTAACGCGGGGTCATTTATGAAAAGAATATTACTTCTGCTGATATTTTTCATTACAGCTTTAGCATTTCCGGCCGAAATAACATGGAGCGGCCATAAAGATCTTATATCTGATTTTATAGTGGACACACTCGACATTCTTACCATCGAACCCGGCACAACCATCAGATTCGATATGGAAACGAAACTCATCGTTTACGGCGAGATCAGATCGAACGGAACATCAGATTCGCGTGTGACGTTTACATATCTACCTGGAATTGAAGCGTCCAATACTTGGGGCGGAATTATTATCGACTCACGGTCTTCGGAAAATATCTTCAGTTATACGGATATTTCCAACATGACACCGCTTTTTCAGAGCGGTTATGCCGGAATGAGTTTAAAAAATACGACTGTCACTATCGAAAACTGCAGTTTCACGAATAACAGCGGAGATACGAACGGTGGAGCGATTAAAATCGAAGGCGGTATTGTCAGTATCAGCAATACGAATTTCAATAATAATTATGCCTCTGACGGTGGCGCTATCAAGATAACCGGGTTTTTGACCGATCCGGTTTTCATCAATATCGATAAATGCGTTTTTGAATCAAATACTGCCGATTCAAACGGCGGAGCTGTCTATGTTTTTGATGATTATATGAGTCTGAACACGATGGAATTGAATATTACTTCCTCGGATTTCTTTAATAACGTTGCGATGACAGGGAACGGTGGTGCCGTATATTATATGAATGAAGGCCATATAGATGCTGAATTCTCAAAATGCCGGTTTTTTTCTAACGACGCATCCTGGGGAAGCGCGATCTATGCAAGTCTGATGACTATGATGTCCGGTATTATTCCCCCTCAGAGATTCGCAAACCTGATCGTTCTCAAGAACACCGGAGGTACGCAATCCGGAATTTATCTCAATATGGGCATGACTTCAAATCCGTCCGATTTAAAAATTACGAACTTGACTGTCGCATTTAATTCTATTAAACCCTCTAAACTAAAGCTGAATTTCGTTTCAGGCATATATATTAACTCGAACGGAAATTATCCTTTGATCGAAAATAATATCCTCTGGAAAAATACTGATCAAATGTCACTTCCGAGCAACTATTGGATAGAGGACTTAACATATCCTGCACTGAGCGACATATTTAAATACTGTGACATACAGAATGATTCGATCGGTGTTACGAATTTAAGCTCAGATCCTTTGTTTATAAATCCACCTCCGAATTCAGAAATGGAAACGTTCGATCCTGATAAATACGATCTTCATGAGTCGGTGCTTTCGCCCTGTTCGGACACGGGTGATCCTGCATTGACCGATCCCGACGGCTCGAGACTTAATATAGGAGCGTACGGGGGCACAGCTGAAGCCGCAAAACCTTACTTTTTTATAACTGATGACTTCAATATTCCGGACAATACAGCAGGAATACTTGAGGTCATAGGCGGATCCGCTTCAATAGATTCTATAAGGCTCGGAGCTAATTCGCAAATGTTCATAAAGTCTGATCAGATTTCAGAGGTCACAGTAAGATCACTTTCCTCACCTGAAAGTAAATTCAGCGGAATGTGTTCGATCGAACCGTTGAGGGTAAAAAATTCAGTTGAATTGAATCCCCACCGCATTACTGTAACTGAAAAACTAAAGCTGAAAAACACTAAACTTTATAATATCAGCATGAGGGTTTCAACGCCCGGTATGCCGGTGTCCGTTGAAATGGACAGCATGGTTTATGTTTCGGATTCCAAAAGTCTTTTTCCGGCCGGAATTGAAGTGACCGATCCTGATGTTCTCGTAATAGAAAACTCAAAACTCATCGGCAAAATGATCACGGGAATAAAAGTTGCCGGTACTTTTAAGAATGCTTTCTCTGATCCTAAGACATCAAAAAGAATCAGCAACAACACAATAGGTTTTGATGCGGATACAGCTTCAAAACTCCTAAAATCGGATGGAAAAACAGGAATAGAAGTATCTAATATTACAGCTGATATCGAGAATAATGTCATAAAAGGCGCTGATATAGGCGTATGCATGAAATCCGGTTCCGGAGGAAGGATCACAAATAATGCAGTTAACTTCGACGTTGATACTGCGACTAAAGATACGCCTTACTACAAAACGGGAATTTACGTCGAAAACAGCGCTCAGCCTGTCGATATATCCTTGAATAACATCGTCAGCCGTGATTATTTAAGTACGAATATTACAGGAATTGAGATCAGAGGGTCAGAAGGCAATATAATGTACAACACAATATATCCAGACCCGTGGTACTCTGGGAAAATGAGGGCCGGAATAAAGATAATGGACGCATCAGACACTGTCAATGTTGTCAACAATACGATCTGCAATTCTGATGAAGGATTTTTCACGCACTATTCTTCCGTTCCTGCCCCGGCGAACATTATTAACAACATCTACTGGTCAGAACAGATTGACTTCAGTACAATTATCGGTACATCAAACGTTAATTTTTTTAACAACTGTCTGATAGATACATCAAATGTATCAGGCTCCGGCAATATTTCAAATTATCCAGACTTTGTTTCTTCTGGTGATGGCAATTTCAACCTCAACAGCTCATCGCCCTGTATTAACGCAGGTATCGTTATCGACGGCATTCATTCATTTTCGGAAGGTAAAACGGTATATTATTACGGAACTGCACCTGACATCGGATCGCACGAATTCTATCAAAAATACGAGTTTCCTCAAAATGTACTGACAAGCGTCTCTGAATTAGGTCTCACTTTGAGCTGGGATGCATTAAACGGATATAATACTTATAAAATATTCGCATCAGACTCGCCTTACTCAGGTTTTACCTGCATTGCATCGACCTGGGATCTTACATATACTGTTCCTCTTGATTCTGCCCTGAAATTCTTTTATATACAGGCAAGCACCGACTGGAAAACATTGCTGCCGGCTGATAAACCGGGAAAACTTATCCGTTCCCGCCGGCTGAAATGACAGAGCAAATTTTTCAGCTTGAGATTTTTTAAGAATATTATTATTTTGTCAGCTTTATTAAAACGGAGTTCATTATGTATGTTGAAGAAAGACCGTGGGGTAGTTTTTTTATAATGGAGGAAAGCCCAGCCTATAAAGTTAAAAGGATAGTAGTTAATCCCGGACATAGATTGAGCTATCAGTCGCACAAAAAAAGAGACGAATTATGGATCGTGGTTAAAGGCGAAGCCGTTGTGACGATCGATGATAAAGAGAAAACAGTTCCTTACGGTCATAGCGTAAAGATAAAAAAGAATCAGAAACACAGGGTCGAGAATAAAGAAAAAGAGATCCTTGTCTTCATTGAGATACAGACCGGAACATATTTCGGAGAAGATGACATAATCAGATATCAGGACGATTATAAAAGAAGCTGAATTCGTTGAAAAATTATAAGTTAATTCAGAAATATCCGCAAAATTCTGCATCTGTTTTTCAAATTTATTTACTTTGACTATAATATAAAATTTACATATATTGACACGCGCGTCCGACAAAAAGCCGGATGTTTAAAAATATAAGCACAAAAGAGAATAATGAATTTATTCAAAGATGTTATAGGTCAGAAAAAGATCACTGAGAATCTGTCGAGAGCGGTTACGGGCAATAAACTTCATCATGCATACTTATTCAGCGGCCAGGCCGGGGTCGGCAAGGAAGCTGTTGCACTTGAGCTTATCAGGATCGTAAACTGCCAGACCGGCAAAGTTAAAGACGGATACTGCGGTGAGTGCAGACCGTGCAGAGATCTGAGTTCATTCTCATCAGATGACCTTCTGTATATTTTCCCGACCATAAATAAGGCTGGTGATACAGATAAGGTTCTTAAAGAAAAAGCGGACATGATCAGATCCGGGCTGAAAGAAAAATTAAAATACAAAGGTTATTACAAATTCAGCTTTAAATCAGGCAGGTTCATAACACTGGGCCAGATCGACGAAATAAAACATTTCGCAAGATACAATTCGATCAATCGTTCAAAGAAATTCGTCGTCATCTATCCTGCTGAAACTATGAATAAGGAAGCTCAGAATTCTCTGCTGAAAATACTTGAAGAACCGCCGGCAGACCTTTTCTTTATACTTATATCCGAAACTCCGTCTTTCGTGCTCGATACCATCAGATCAAGATGCATGAATATCCCGTTCCCGGCGCTTTCCGGAACTGACGTTGAAGAATATATAAAAAGATATCATCCTGACGTTGAAGAAGAGCTTGTTCCGGATCTAGTCGCGGATTCTTTCGGGAGCATAGATACTCTTACAAAGCTTCTGACCGATTCCGGTGCAAAGCTGGTCGAACTTCACAAAAACCTTTATACGATCTTCTATGATTCTCTGCCGCCTAAGACGATAAAAATGATAGATTCATTTATTGATGATATTAAAGAGCTTTCGGATACGGAGATAGATTTTGTACTCAGAAAAACTCTTACTGCGCTGTTGAATTCAACTTTCGGTGATGAGAGAAAAGAATCGCTGGCTATAAAAGCGGCAATAATGTCTGACTTTGAAAGGTTCGGGATTATGTACAGACGCAATATCAGCCCGAGGCTATTATTGATAAATTTATATTTAAACTTTAGAGAGGAATTTAAAAAGTGGAAAACCAGATAGACGAAAACATTATAAACGATATAATCTCTCCGACTACCGACACAACGGAACTCACAACAGAGGACAGAAAAGAGTTTCTAATCGAAACAAATTTCAAGGGAGTCAGAAAGCACTATTTCCTTAATCCGAAAGCTATACCTTTAAAAGTAGGAGAATATATTATCGTGGATTATGAATCAGGCGAGGATATGGGTATCGTAAGCGGCATTATCGTGAAGCAGCTTAAGCGCGAGAATATCGAGATCATGGGCGATATTATCCGGAAGAGCAATCAGATAGATGTCCGCAGACTGGAAGAGAACAGAAAAATTGAGGACCAGATTCTGGTTAACGCACGTAAACAGGCCGCAAATTTCGGGCTGGAAATGAAATTCATCGATATCGAATACAAATTCGACAGGAAAAAGCTTGTATTTTATTTTACGGCGGACGGCAGAGTGGATTTCAGGGAGCTTGTAAAAGTTTTCGCGGGTGAGTACAGAACAAGGATAGAACTGCGCCAGATCGGCGTTCGTGATGAGGCTCAAAAGATCGGAGGGATCGGTATATGCGGAAGAGAGCTGTGCTGCTCTCAGTTCCTGACGAACTTCGTTTCGATAAACGTGTCGATGGCCAGAGACCAGAACCTTTTCGTCAAGCCCGAAAAATTCTCAGGTGCCTGCGGAAAGCTTCAATGCTGCCTAAAATACGAGCACGATTTCTATCTGGCTCAAAAAGAAGGAATACCCGATACCGGTTCGATGATCATGACCGATAATGGTAAAGCTACGATCTCTTTCATTGATGTATTTAATGAGACAGTTACTCTTGATTACGAAGGCGGTGAAGTGCTCATTATTCCGAAAAAGGAATTGGTTAAGAAACTCGAAAAGGAATTCAGAATAATAAAAAATATGCGTGACGAGAATTCAAGAAGCGAAAACGGTTGCGCTGTTTGTCCAAAAGGAAATTTTCTGAACTACGATGACGGTGATGAAAAAGCAAAGATCATCCCGGCTGAAAAAAAGAATGCCCAGCCGAATAATCAGGATAAAAGAAACAAACCTTTAAGAAAGGGAGATCAAAGTGTCAAAAAGATCTGAGATACAGCACTACTCAAAGCTGAAGGGCGATCCGAGTTATGTTAACACGCTTTTTAGAGCGGGCAGGATCATCTACGGAGAGTTCATAAACTCGGTCATTTATTTTGAAAGTAATACTCTTCTTCCGAAAACAGGAATACTGCTTCTCGAAGAGAACGAGCTCGTTTTTTACGGATCAAAATCGCTTCTTGAAAAGGAGTTCATGCTCTCTTTTCCGTATGAGAACTTATATCTATCGCAGAACAGCGGTTTTTCGATAAGCTTCATTTATCACGAGTACGGCAAGAAGAAAGACAAATGCAAATTCAGCATAGCATGGGAAGATTATATTACCAAAAATCTGAAACCCGATTTCGTTTACAGACTGAATCTGATGATCAGGGACAGGCTTTTAAAAAGAGCATCCGAACGTCTGAAAGCTAACGACACATCACAGGAAGCAGAATTTTTTTATCAGAGAGTTATCTCCGAAAAGATCGACGACATCAATTTCATAATGGATTTCATATCGCTGATAAAATATGAAGCTGAAATGGAATGCGATGGTTTCATTGAGATTTACGATAACATCATTGAAAAGAAGATCATTTACCTTTCGGACATTTATCCTGCGCACAAAGATATCATCGAAAAAAGGCTCAGGATCAAAAAAGATATTAATATCAGCAAACACATTCCCAAGGCTAAAGGTCAGAATATTGAAAATATAGATGAAAAAGACATTACGATAGAAAAACTCATGGCTGTCAGAGGCGTACAGAAACTTATTGACGACAGAGTGAGAGAAAGCGTGGAAAAAGTTAAGGATCAGCTGTTGTCCGATTATCACGACAAGATCGAGGAATTTTCAAACAAACTTGAACTTGAAAAGAAAATATACAGAAACATAATCAAGGACAACATAAACCTGAGCAGCACGCTCGATCTTAAAGAAGCCGATACTGATAAACTGATAGACAGAATTACGAATTTTTATTACAGGTATAAACTGCTTAATGAAAAGCTGCCCGATAATTTCACGATAGAGATGAAGAATCCCGATCAGGGTAAAAATATTCTTCTGTTCTCCCTTGAAAGCATGGCTGAAAAATATATAAAGCTAGTCGATCCGTATTTCTTTCCTTCCGAACTGGAATTATTTAAAGACATACCAGACGATATCGAAATAAGGGTGATTACATATGCCTTGGGACTGGAAGAATATAAGGACAAGCTTAATGAATTCAGGAAAAAGCTGGCAGAACTGAGAGAATCTAGATATGCTCCGGTTTTGGTCAAGCTGATAAAATTCGCGAACAGATCTCAGACTCCTATACATGACAGAGCTCTTTTCTCATCTGACTGGGGACTCAGTTTTTCTAACTCCCTATCTCAGATAGGCTCGAAACACGATATCGTTGTTAGAAGAATATTATCTAAAGAGAGAGAGGTAACTGACTTTGACGATTTCTGGTTTATCGGCACAGAAGCTAAAAGAGGCGGAAAAATATTGAAGATAAGCGTTATAGATCTATAATTTTATATACGGGGAAACGATGAAGAGTTCAAAGGAAATAAGAGAAGATTTTATTCAGTTCTTTATAAATAAAGGCCATACAAAGGTAATGGCATCGCCTGTAATACCATATACTGACCCTACGCTTCTTTTTACGAACGCGGGAATGAATCAGTTCAAGGACATCTTTCTCGGCACAGGAAAAAGGGATTACACCCGCGCTGTGAACAGCCAGAAATGCATAAGGGCGGGCGGAAAACATAACGATCTTGACGAAGTCGGAAAGGACGGATTCCATCATTCCTTTTTTGAGATGCTCGGAAACTGGTCATTCGGGGATTATTATAAAAAAGAAGCTATCTCATGGGCATGGGAGCTTTTGACTGAAGTCTGGATACTCGACAAATCAAAGCTCTATGCGACAGTTTATAAAGATGATGATGAGTCGGAACAGCTTTGGAAGACCGTGACGGACATAGATCATTCGCATATATCAAGGCACGGCGATAAAGATAATTTCTGGCAGATGGGTGAGACAGGACCCTGCGGTCCGTGTACCGAGATCCATTATGACAGAGGCATCGAGTTCTGCGACAAGCAGAATGTCCCCGGCCACAAATGCGAGGCTAACGGAGACTGCTCCAGAATTTTCGAGATATGGAACCTCGTTTTTATTCAGTATAACAAAGATGATAAAGGAATCCTGACTCCTCTACCGAGCAAACATGTTGATACGGGGATGGGTTTCGAAAGAATTTGTCAGGTGCTTCAGAAGCAGAATTCAAATTATCATATCGATCATTTCAGGGACATTATTACAGAGATAGAGATCGTGACAGGTGCGAAATATCAGACGGACGACAGCGGGATACCACACAGGGTCATAGCTGATCATATAAGAACTCTGCTTTTCGCGATCTCGGACGGCGGAATGCCTTCGAATGAAGGAAGAGGATACGTTCTAAGACGAATACTTAGAAGGGCTGTCAGATACGGAACCAAGCTCGGTATGAATGAACCTGTCCTTTATAAGATCGCTCCGGCTGTAGCCGATGTCATGGGGGATGAATTCCCTGAGATCAGAAAATATCTCAAGCACGCTCAAAGCATTATTCAAGCCGAAGAGAAAATGTTCCTGACCACTCTGAACAAAGGAATTGAACTTTTTAATGAATTCGTGGAAGCTAAAAAATCATCTGACAGAATAATCGACGGAGATACGATATTTAAACTTTACGATACTTTCGGATTCCCTGTCGATCTGACCGCTCAGATGGCTGAAGAGATAGGATATAAGCTCAATACAGCCGGATTCGAAGCTTGTATGAAAAAACAGAAGGATCAGTCCCGATCAAACCAGAAGTTCAAAGACAGTAAAGATATCGAATGGATCGTTCTGTCTGATTGTACAGAGACTGAATTTAAAGGTTACGAAATACTTGAAGAAAGCTCAAATATCATTAAATACAGAGCAGACGAAAAAAACATTTATCTGGTTCCCGATGAGTCGGTATTTTATGCTGAATCTGGCGGACAGATAGCAGATAGAGGTTTTGTTGAGATAAACGGACAGAATCTTTCAGTTCTGGATGTTCAAAAAGACGGAAACTATTTTGTTATAAAAGCCGATAAACCTGCAAATCTGAATATTTCAGACGATACTGTTCTAATGCAGTCAGTTGATAAAAATTTCCGCGACGAATGCAGGATCCACCACAGCTCTACCCATCTTCTTCAGTCGGCGATCAGAAAGATCTATGGGGATCATATAGCTCAGTCGGGATCATTTGTAGCGAACGACATTATGAGGTTCGATTATTCGCACTACGAAAAGATGTCTGAAGAAAATATCCGCAAAGTAGAAGAAATAGTTAATTATTATATAAGAATGAACCTTTCTATTACAACCGAGATCATGCCGCTTGCAGAGGCAAAGAAAACAGGTGTTACTGCTCTATTCGGCGAAAAGTACGGCGAGATAGTTAGAGTAGTTAGGATGGGCGATGTTTCGGCAGAACTGTGCGGAGGTACACATGCGTCCAGAACGGGCGACCTCGGATATTTCAGGATTATTTCTGAAACCAGCATCGCAGCAGGGATACGCAGGATCGAAGCTGTTTGCGGTCATTATGCTGTCGTAAGAGCTGCTGAACAGAGAAGCATCATCGAAACGATAATTAAAATGCAGTCGGTCAAAGAGAATGACATACTTTCGCGTCTTGAAAAAAATTCTCTTGACAGAAAAGAACTGGATAAAACGGTGAACGAGCTGAATGAGAAACTGGCTATGACCCAGATGAACGAGCTGATCTCACAGAAAAAAGTTGTGAACGGCATAACAATTATATCTTCGATAGTTCAGGTTTCAGATTCACGGATATTAAAGAACATGGCTGAGAATTTGAGAAATCAGCTTCAGATGAGCATTATTCTGCTCGGTGCTGAAATAGATAACAAAGCTTCTCTAGTCTGCGCAGTAACCGATGATCTGAAAGGCACGATCAAAGCGGGCCAGATAGTCGGTCAAGTGGCTAAAATGCTGGGCGGAGGAGGCGGAGGTGCGGATCATCTGGCAACTGCCGGAGCAAAAGATGTATCTAAGCTAAAAGAAGCCGTGGAATCGATGAAAAGTTCGATATGATTCTCATGTATCACAATATTGGCGAGAAGGCCGGTTTTAATACTGTGTCCTTGGACGAACTTAAGCGTCAGATAGTTTATATTAAAGATAATTTTACAGTTTTAAATGCGGAAGATTACATAAAGCAGCTTGATAGCGAAAAAGAAAATGTACTAATTACGATCGACGACGCTTACACTAGTTTTATTGAACTGTTCTATCCTGTTTTAAAAGAATTGAACCTGCCTGCCCTTCTTTTCGTTCCATCTGACCATGTAGGTAAATATAATGTATGGGATACGAAGGAAAAGATCAGGATAATGGGCTGGAACAGTATAACTGAAATCAGTAATGAAAATCTTGTTGAGATCGGATCACATGGAAGATCCCATAAACGGCTTTCCGGATTATCCGAATCTGAAGTGATATCTGAATTTATTGATTCTAAAAATGAAATTTATTTACGCACAGCAAAACCTGTCAGATATTTCAGCTATCCTTTCGGACAGATCAACGATTACTCTCAATTCTCAGTAAAGAAACTGAAGGAATGCGGGTATGACGCGGCTTTTTCGACAAGATACGGGATTTCTAACAGAATAAAATACCTGTACGAATTAAGAAGGATAGAAGTTGAGCCTAAGGACGATCTTAATACATTCAAAAAAAAATGCGAATGCAAACTTCATATAAAGCTTTTAAAAAGGTACATAAAAGAGAACTTAATAAGAGCAGGGATTTTATAAAAGGTTTTCAGAGTAAAGATTGTCTATCCGATCTTTTTCAAACCGTTCTGACCAAAAAAGCTTCGGATTGTGCATTTTCTTTACATAGCTGAAGTTGATATTTTTTCCGTTTATAAATCTTGAATCCGTAATCATAACTGCTGTGCCGGACTTTCTGTTTATCACACTGCGAAGAAGCTGTATGTTTTTTATAAACACTTCAGGATCGCTTACGAACAAAATACCAGATGCAGGAATATACCTTTTATAGTATGTTTTTTTAAAAATTACACTGCAGCTGTCGGAGCTTGTTCTAATATGAAGCATCTGAGCTCCGTAAGGCGCAGAATCTTCATAATTTTTTCTTACGAAATCACTTACCCCTGACAGTTCTACTTCTTCATTAATACTTACGCTCACCGATGATCTTCTGGATACGCTGGGAATATAGGGGATCAATATATAATGAGTTTCAAGATCTCTAAACCCGTGAAGCTTTCTGAAAACATCATAAGCAGACGGCGATGGAGAAAGATTCGTTATGGTATATCCTTCTTCTATCAGTTCTTTTACAGGCATAGTCAGAGAAAGAGCGGATGATCTTGATCCTTTGCGAACAGCCCAGGCTGACATATTGCAGAATTTGTATATTTTATCCAAGATCATTCTCTCGGAGAAAATATAAGCTATAAAACCGCTTATTTTTTTATCTTCTTCCAGAATATAGCCGATATGATCCTGCTTTGAATTCCAGTGTATTCCGAACAGTTTTCTAAAAGACTCTTTCTGTCTTTCCAGTCTTCTTCCACTCATTTTCTCGAGGCCGAATTCGTCATAAAGAAGTGGAATTATTCTTCCGATGTCATCGGGATAAGCTTTCTTAAGTTCGATCATAGCGAGGTTTTCAGCCCATAAAATCAGTAATATCTTTAACAGTAATGAAACTGAGTATTTTATCGCCACTAAGTTTTTTGTGAAATTTTTCGTCGCATAAAGCTATCAGAGATAGTGCCGCCATAGAATCCCAGCCCGGGATACTTTTTAGCGCAGTGCTTTCATTTAAAGTACCGTTCTTCAGCTCCAACATTTCTTCAAGAAGCCTGATCTTGTCTGATGTTTCCATTTTATCCTTCAGTTAAATTTATGATAAATATCCACCGTCAGCGATCAGATCTGTCCCGGTTATCAGTTTTGAAGCATCGCTTAACAGGAATGATATTACATTCGCGGCATCTTCAGGAGACCCTAGTCCAAGATACTGCCCGTTCCATAAGGACATATCTCCACCCTGTTCCAAAAACTTTTCGTACATACCTGTTTTGATGATTCCGAACAGTACGGAATTTACTCTGATCCCTCTTGATGACAGTTCCTTTGCCATAGGCTTTATAACTCCCGAGACTGCTGCCTTCGAAGCTGCATAAGCGCTTTGTGCTTTATTACCTTTGACCGAAGAAACTGACGATACAGCCAGAAAACTCGCCCCGTCATTGCAGTTCGCTGCTTTTCCTGCGCATCTTACCAGTTCCGCGAAAGCGTAAAAATTGATCAGCATAGTATTGTGGAAAAGATCGTATTTTGTGCTTTTTAAAGGCATCATCGGTGATACTCCTGCGCAATGTACCATCCCGTCTATTTTGCCGTTCTCTTCGGATATTGTTCTTATCAGATCCTCAATACCCTCCAAATCAGTAAGATCATAGGGATAGATTTTATGAGGATTCTTTCCTAATGCTTCCGATATTAACTTGAGTTTATTAACATCTCTGCTTATCAGTACTGTCTTTGCTCCAAGCATAGCTAGATGTAAAGCTGCTGCCCGGCCTATTCCGTCAGATGCTCCGGTCACAATTATCAGCTTTCCTGTCATATCCATAGGATTTAGCATTTGATCCCTCTTAATATTATAAGCTACCATTCGATCACGGCCGAACCCCACGACAGACCGACACCGAAACCGCATATCAGAACTTTGTATCCTTTCTTTATCAAACATTTTTCTTCTGATCTTTTCAGAACTATCGGTATGGTAGACGATACTGTATTGCCTGTATCCTCAATATCTATAATGAATTTATCTTCCAGTATTCCGATCTTTTTACGAAGGTAGTCAAGCATGAATTTATTCGCCTGGTGAAAAACGAAAACATCTATATCGGAGATATTCAGACCGTTTTTTCTTAAAGCTGTGCCAACACTTTCTGGAACTGCCGATATGGTAAAATTGAATATATCCGTACCTGACATATACAGATCATCTTTGGATCCTGCTTTCCGTGCTCCGCCTGAGTGTATGATCAGCTTATCGTAACCGCTTCCGTCCGTACATAGATCGAACTCGCCTAAAATATGACCTCCTTCAGATACTAGAACCGCTGCTGCACCGTCTCCGAATATTGTTCTTGTACTTTTATCCAATGGATTTATATGTTTTGAGTATGTTTCTGAAGTAATAAAAAGAATATTTCTGGCTATGCCTGCGCTTATAAGTCCTTTTGATACTGCAAGACCGTACACGAAAGCTGAACATCCCAGATTAAAATCAAAAGCCCCGCAGGTTTTAGGCAATCCGAGCCTGTCCTGAATCATACAGGCGGTAGTCGGCAATATATAATCCGGTGTCTGCGTGGCAAGAATTAAAAAATCAATATCTTTTCTACTTATCGCTCCCGAAATAAACAGTTTTTCTGCGGCTTTTACAGCCAGGTCAGAGGCGCATTCATCATCTTGACATATATGCCTGTTCCTGATTCCGGTTTTTTCAAATATCTTCTCGGGTGTCCAATCAGGAAAAACCGACGATAGTTCATCGTTTGAAAGAACTTTTTCCGGGAGATAATACTCTATTGCTTTGATACCTGCTGTCATCAGGGAACCTCCATAATTCTAAAATTTAAGCATCATTCCGCACAAAGTAAAGTAATATTTATCTTTTATTAATTAATAAAATGATTGAATTTTATATTTAACAGCAACTGACGAAAAACCATATTTCTCCAGAAGTTCATCCGGCGAACCTGAAGTAAGGAATGTATCATTTACAGCGATAATACCTGATCTAACCTGAATGTTCTCCAGCATCAGAGCTTCAAAAACGGCAGTTCCCAATCCTCCGTGGATCTGATGCTCGTCAACTACGAAAAGCTTTCCTGTTTTTCTGACTGAATCAGCTATACATTTAACATCAAGCGGTTTAATCGTATGAACATTAATCAGCTCAATATCAAAACCTTCTTTTTCTAGCATCTTGCATGCTTCAATAACATTAGATAATATCTGTCCCGATGAAACAACGGTTATATCTTTTCCCTGCCTGAGGATCTTTGCTTTACCGATTACGAATTCGTCTTCGCGAGAAGTCAGTATAGGCGTTGCTTCTCTGACGAATCTGATATAAACAGGTCCTTTATGTTTATACGCCTGAACTGTAGCATTATAGGCTTCATTCACATCGCAAGGATTTAGAATTATCATGTTCGGAAGTACGCGCATAAGAGCGATGTCCTCGAGCATCTGATGGGTCGGACCGTCCGCGCCTACGGTAATGCCGACATGCATTCCCGCAAGTTTCACATTTAAATTTGAATAGCATACTGTCGTTCTTATCTGGTCGAAAGCTCGCCCTGCTACAAAAGCAGCGTAGGTTGAAACAAAAGGAATGTGCCCGTTCAGTGATAATCCAGCGGCTATCCCGATCAGGTTCTGTTCTGCTATCCCCACATCTATAAAATTGTCGGGATATTTTTCTTTTATCCTGAAAGTTGTGGTTGATTTTGCCAGATCTGCGTCGAGAGCTATGATATTCTTATCTATTTCGATAAGGTCAAGAAGCGCATCACTGTAGCCGAACCTGTTGGCGGTCTTTTCTTCTTTAATATCTGTCATAATAGTTCTTTCATAGCTTTATCATGATCTTCTTTATTCAGCGGTTTTCCGTGCCATTCCGCCCTGTTCTCCATGTATGAAACCCCACGGCCCTTTACCGTCTTGGCAATGACCGCAAAAGGCTTTTCTGAAAGCCTTGCATTTTTAAATGCATTCTGGATCTGATCAATGTTATGTCCGTCAATCGCTTCATAATTCCAGTTGAAAGCTTTCATTTTATCTGCTATAGGTTCGATCGTATTGACTTCCGATACATTCCCGTCTATCTGAAGGTCGTTTAAGTCGATCACGGCGGTCAGATTATTCAGCTTGTTATGACCGGCGAACATGAAGGCTTCCCAGTTCTGCCCTTCCTGAAGCTCGCCGTCTCCTAAGATCACAAAAACACGCTGTGAAGTCTGTCTTTTTTTGAAATAAACCGCGAGTCCGCAGCCTATTGAAAGTCCCTGACCGAGCGAACCTGTTCCGACTTCAACGCCGGGTGTCTTCATAGCCGGATGGCCTTCGAGAAAAGAATCGGTTTTTCGCAGCGTTTTCAGATTATCCGGATCGAAATATCCGCTTCTCGCCAGTGCTGAATACAGCACAGGCGCGGCATGTCCTTTTGACAGAATAAGTCTGTCCCTTTCTTCCCACTGAAGTCTGGAAGGATCGTGATTCATTTCTCCGAAGTACAGCACGGCAAAAATATCAGCCAGACTCAGTGATCCTCCCGCATGACCTGATCCAGCTGCGAAGATCATCTCAATGATATCTCTTCTGATGGTCTTAGCTATTTCTGCGTAATCTTTCATATTATTTCAGCATTATCATTTTTATTATTTAAAGAACTCATTAAACGCAGCTACAACTCTCTTTATATCCTTCTCATCTACATCGAGATGCGTGACAAGTCTGATGTTCTTATGACCTGATATTAAGATATTTCTGTCTTGCATGAAAGCCTGAATGTCGTTTTTTACATTCTTAGTGAGCTCGATGAAAACCATGTTGGTTTCGACTGCGCTCAGATCGAGCTTTATTCCGTCTATTTTGCTCAGACCTTCTGCGAGAAGTTTTGCATTTTTATGATCCTCTGAAAGCCTATGAACATTATGTTCAAGCGCATAAATTCCGCCTGCGGCTATGATACCAGCCTGTCGCATTCCTCCGCCCAGAACTTTTCTCCAGCGTCTTGCTTTATCTATGACTTCCTTTGATGAACAAAGCAGCGAACCCACCGGCGCTCCGAGACCTTTTGAAAGACAGACCTGAACTGAATCGAAGTGTTTAGTTATTCCCTTGACATCAATATTCAGCTTAACAGCCGCATTGAAAACGCGCGCACCATCAAGGTGGAGTTTCAGTTTGTGCTTCCCTGCGAAAGTATGTGCCTCTTTTAAATATTCCATAGGCACTACTCTTCCGCCGTAAGTATTCTCGAGGCAGAGCAGTCTTGTTTTAGAGTAGTGAAAATCATCATCGTCTTTTATGAAAGTCTTTGCGACCTTTAGATCTATCATTCCGTTCTCGTTCATCTCTAAAGGCTGCGGCTGGATAGAGCCCAGAACTGCCGCTCCTCCGCCCTCATACTTATATGTGTGAGCGTGTTGACCGACTATATATTCATCTCCCCTTTCGCAGTGTGCCAAAAGTGCCAGAAGATTTGCCTGAGTTCCGCTTGTTGCAAAGATAGCCGCTTCCGTTCCAAGCATCTCAGCCCCGAGCCCTTCAAGCCTGTTTACTGTCGGATCATCACCGTAAACATCGTCACCCACTTCAGCTTTGTACATCGCTTTACGCATCGCTTCGGACGGTCTTGTGACCGTGTCGCTTCTCAGATCGATTATTTTCATTTAATTTCCCTGTACTTAGTGCATATTAAATCAATAATTATACCGTAAAATATCCCTGCTATAAATCCCGGAGTATCCAGAAAATCCGTAGCTGAATAAAGCGAGAAACTCACTATCAGACCAAGAATTCCTCCCCTGAGAGCTGAATTAAGAAGATTTTTCGATGCAGGAGTATAGAACCCGATCATTAAGCCCATGACCACTCTGTTGAACCAGGTTGCAAACAAAAATAGCCCGGCCACCTGATCGCCCATCCTGAAGTTGACACCGAAGATGCAGAATACTCCAAGCACAGCTCCAAGAATAAGACCCGTTATTGCTCTTTTGCTCATTTTACCTCCGCTTTTTTGAACTCTGAAACGAACTGCCTCATATCTTCCAATAGTACCGCGTCAGGCTTGCACCTAAGCACCATGCCGTCCAAAAACATCAGGCTTTTAATGATTGAGAACATGCCTTTTTCAAATCCCATTCCGCAGTTGACCCCGAGCTTGATAGTTTCCATCATTTTCTTAGTTAGAGACACTTCTTTCACGCTCTTTCCATTAAAGTCCGCATAAAGCACATGGAATTTCTTTCTGAATTTCTCATATTTTTCGCCGGAAATGGAAGTTTCGGCCATTTCATTAAGCCTCTGTGCGCACATATCGTAATCATACTGAGATAAAGCGTCAAAGAAATTTAAAAGTCCGCGGCTGAGCCTTTTGCTGACATATCCTATAGCGCCTGTATCAACAAAATATATCTTTCCGCAGCAGACCATCAGATTGCCGGGATGAATGTCACCGTGAAATGTGCCTATATTGAACATGAAGAATCCGTGAAGTTTGAATAGCAGAAGAAGATCTTCATATTTCATTTCGGTATCTAATATTTCATCAAAAGTCTTTCCGGGTATAAATTCCGAGACCATGACATTTTCCGATGAGAGTTCTTTGTATATTTTAGGGAACGACATCATCGATAGATCGTATTTACCTTTGTTCTCTTCATAAATTTTCCTAAGTATATCGTGCCCTTCGATCTCGTTCAAAAGATTCATTTCTCTTAAAGTATATTCTTCGATATGCTCAAGAATGCCTATCGGATCAAACACCCTCGCAAGCTTCGGGTAAAAAAATATCACAAACCTGAACAGCCTCTTTACAGCTTTCACGTCCTTTTCGAATCTTTTTTTGAAATCGGCTTTTATGATCTTTATAACTACATCCTCGCCTGAAACGAGCCTGGCTTTATAAACCTGACCTACCGATGCTGTTGCCAAGGGTACTTCATCAATGTGCGAATACTTCGACCTGTCGATATTTTTAAGAGCATCCTCGGTCTTAATGGGAGTATTGGCACGGTAGAGCTTTGAAAGTTCGATACAGGTTTTTTCGTCCAGAAAATCTATCCTGAGAGCGTGAACCTGACCGATCTTTACTGCCAGAAGTCCCATTTTCTGTATCTTGTCTATATCCGGCCTATTGCCGTATATCATGCGTATCAGCTTTAAAAAAGTAAATATATTCATACACTGTCCTTAACTAAAGATAGATCATTCGAATTGTGATGCTGTTTTTCCCTTTTTCTAATAACAAAGCTGATTCATCGAATGACGGCGGCCCGAACCTGACCTTTGGGTTATTCGATATGCCGAAACCCTCTTTGGGTTTCCCGTACCAGGTTTTGTCCAGCTTCTCGTTCGAGTTTTCGTCGTGCAGTATCGAGATTGCGTAAGTTCCCAGTCCAGCTTTAAAAGTAAATCCTGCTTTTTTGTCCACGATCTTTCCGCTCTTAATTATAAACGCATTGTCAGGATCCTCGGGAAAACCTTTACTGCTCTTGTAAAAGAGCAGTCTGCAGTATCCTAGATCGCTTTTGAATCCGGAGATAATCACATAAACCTCTGCGCTGTCAGGGACAGCCGTTTGACATGCAGCTGCGATCATGCAAGCGAGAATTATCGTAATCAAAACTCTCATTAAGGTTTTATTCCGTCCTTTTTCATTATCAGCTCAGCCGATATTCTGCCTGACTCATATATGGTTGGAAGTCCGCTTCCCGGATGTGTACCGCCTCCCACCAGATAGCAGCTCTTAAATTCTTCGAATTCGTTATGCGGGCGGAAGTACAGCATCTGGCCGACATTGTGGGCAAGATTAAAAGTCGCACCCAAATAGACTGAGTGCTCATTTTCCCAGTCCGCAGGCGTAACGATCTTCTCTTCTTCAATATTTTGCCTTATACCTTCGTATCCGCCTCTAATTTCAAGAGCTTCAAGTATCCTGTTCCTGAAAGCTGACTTTTCTTTTTCCCAGTCTATTCCGCTTTTATTGTTAGGTACAGGCACGAGGACATAGATCGCGCTTTTACCTTCCGGAGCTAGTGTTTTGTCCGTAACGGAAGCATTCTGAACATAGAAAGAAAAATCATCCGACAGCTTCATTTCTTCCGTTATTTCATCAACATTTTTCTTATAGTCTTTAGCGAATATTATGCTGTGATGAGCTATATCTTTATATTCTTTCTTCACTCCGAGATAGAGCATGAAAGTCGAGCACGAATAACCTTTCGAAGCAAGATTTTCGTCCGTCCATTTTTTTCTGTTTTCTTTCGGGACTATCTCGGTCATGGCATATGCGAAATCCTCGTTTACTACTATATAATCCGCCATGTCGGTCTTTCCGCCGTCGAGCTCAACGCCCGTTGCCTTCCCGTTCTCAACAATAAGTTTTTTTACAGGAGAAGAGAGATGTATGTTTCCGCCAAGCTGTTTGAAGGCCTCAGCCATACCGTGAGAAAGTTTGTTGAGTCCGCCGGTAATATGATATATCCCGCCGCCGTGTTCTATAAATGATATTATGCTGAAAGTGCCCGGAGCCGTCCATGGCGACATGCCGATGTATTTGGCCTGGAATGTAAAAGCTATTCTTGTGTCCGGATCATCAAAGTATCTCGAAAGAACTCCGTACAGACTTGTATGGGCGTCCAGGTACGGCAAAGCCTTTATTAGGTGCATAGAAAAGAAATCACTAAGTTTTCCGTACGGTATCGATAGGCATGGAATAAGCTTGTCATACTTTATCTTCTCTTTTTCAAGATATTTCAGATAGCCGTCAAAGCTGCCCGGAAAGAATTTTTCCATAGTTTCTTTCATCTTAGCCTTGTCGGGAGAAGGATAAAGTTCCCTCCCGTCGGCGAATTTCAGACGATACATAGGATCGAGCCTTACAGATTCAACAAAATCCTCCAGCTTCTTCCCGCTTTTTTCGAATACGGCTTCCAGCACATCTTTCATCATAAAAAATGTAGGTCCTATATCGAATGTATAATTTCCCAGTCTGAAAAAAGAGTTTCTGCCGCCTACTTCATTCTTTTTTTCATAAATATGAACATTGTAGCCTTTCGAAGCAAGAAGCATTCCGGCAGACAGCCCGCCCGGTCCCGCTCCGACTATAATGACTTTCTTATTCATCTACGCCTCCGGTTTTTTCTTAAAAACTCCGCAGTAACAGGTAAGATTTCTGAGCAAATATTTTGATAATTTTCCTTTTGAAAGTGATTTGAAGAACATCAAATATGGATATCTCCAGGGAAGGAGTTTTTTATTGATCGTGTTTATATAATTTGTAGTTAGAAGATCGGAGTTTTTCAAGTCAGATCCCGAGAGTGATACTTTACCTGTAACCTGAATGTAATATTTTTCGATCACGGCTAATAGTTCAATAGCCTTTTCTATCGAGATATCTGCCGACCCGTCCATTGAAATGTCAAATGTAAGGATCAGATGACCGTCTTTAGAAGTGATCCTTGCCAGTTCTTTAAGAATACCGTCATAATCATCCGTATGTTCAAGAACTGAAATACAATAGATCATGTCATAAAATTTATCAGGCTTTTCGATATTCCTTATATCTGCATTAAAATATTGGATGTTCTTATCTAGCTTTGAATTTACTCTTTCAAACTGCTCTTTCAGTTTAGGATCATAGTCGCAGCACTCGATCTGAATGTCTGCGTATTTTTCTTTCAGATAATATGGAAAAAATGTAATTCCTGAACCAGCATCAAGAATTCTGCCTGCACCCGCTGAAAGATCAGAGATCGCGTCAGCTACGAACGGATATTCGTACTGCCTGCTCCATTGATGAAATGAATCCTTAACCCAGCGTTTTGAGAATTCGGGAAATAATTCTCTTTGAAGTTTTGTGAAATTATCGGAATATGATTCCAGCTCAGAGAAAGATTCGCTTTCAAGAACTTTTTTATAATTCTCTATCTTTACTATTCCGCTTTGCATCATTTTTTTATCGGTTTCATAATATCTGATTTGAAAATGTAATAAAGCGATCCTGCCGCGGAAACAATAAGAAGGAACAATAGAACCTTAAAATTTCCCATTGAACGTTCTTTCCCATTAACAAGCTGTCCTTCGCCTTTTATGACCTGCCAGAAGAACCAGTCGTTCGGTCCGGTCTCTACTCCGTACTCACTCTGTTCATCTGTAAGACTTCCGGTTAAAATCCTTGAGTTATTAAGCAGAAGTGAGCTTGAAAAATCCGTCATCATGCTCAATCTTGATTCATGCGCCCATGTCATATCGGCTTCGCCATAGATCTTTTTGCATTTGTATTCAAGAGGCATCTGAACCGACTGATAATTTACACTCGATCCGATTATCTGGAAAATGAACGATATCACGCAGAGTGCGTAGAATGTGTACTTTACAGCCTTATTTCTAAACAATTCAGATCGGTCAAAAAAAATCACTGAAAGAAAAATAAGTGGATAAACGGGAAGCATATATCTGATACCCCATGCCCCGCTTCCGGCATAGCTCAGCGGAGCTCTGAGCGCATACAGAATTAAATATCCTGAAAATATCGTCGAAACGAGAATAAACTCGATTTTATACTTTTTTAATATTAAAGGTATTCCTATGATCAGCATGATCAAAAACGGAGAAATAAACAATATCGACCTGTTCGGTGAAATAAAGATCAGATATAATCCGTAAAAAAAGTTTGCTGGTCCGCTTGAGTAGAAATTTGTATTCTTGTCTCCGATATCCTTGATTATCTTATTTTGGTCCTCCAAGAATTTCTGCATTGACTGGTATTTATTTACATAAAGCGCTGTTTCTTCTGAACTCTGATCTGCCTGATAAGCCTTTACAGCCTTATCGTAAATAAGAGGAATATCACGCTCTAGAGACGATATTACAGTTTTTCGGTCAAGTGTATAGCCGGTTTCTAGTACTGAACCGTATCTCTGGTAATTTGACACGAAAAACACAAAGGTGAAAATACTATATCCTGCGATAAGAAAAAGGCTGTTTTTCATTAATCTGATCTTATCAGTTCTGAAAGAAACATATACGGCCAGAATAAAGAATATGCCTGCGAATATTGGTGCATCCGGCCTTGTAAGAAGCGAATATCCGGCTGAGAGCCCTGATAAGAATACCAATACAGGTTTTCCTGTTCTCCTGAATTTGAGCATAAAATACAATGCGGAGATTATAGAGAAAAGAGTGACCGGCTCAGGCAGCAGATATTTTGAATGAACGAAAAGCGGTGTACCGAGACCGAATAAAGCTGTATAAAAAAAAGCTTTCTTTTTAGGCATGAACATAGAAAGTATAAGGAACACAAATAGAACCGCCAGCGCAGAAAAAAACTGATTGAACGTGAAAATGACGAACTGCGATTCAGGATTTATAATATTAGACAGATATACGAACACTGAAAGAGGGACAACTATCCCGATACCTTCCTGAGGATAGAACATGCCTGTTTTCGGGCTGTATGCTACACCTGAAGCTATCTTATATTCAGAGCCGTAATTTCCGGTCTCAACGTATTCTGATGCATACCTGAGAACATCGACATCCATCGACGTAGTTATCCTCTGATTCGAGAAAATTACGTAAACAGCTAGAAAAAAAACGAAAACGGCTACGTTAAACAGTGTATTGTTTTTCATGATCTGTTCGTTATATATTTAATCGTTCCACTGTAAAACCTGATTATCTCTGCCGGTGCTACTTTAAACAGGATCCAGAAATCTTTTTTCGACCTTGAAAGATAAAGAAGAAAGGAAAGATAAAGAGCTACAAAAACAAGAAAAGCTATGTTCGTATACATAATCACGATCACAAGTATAGCTATATGGATCATATAGTATATGAATGAAAAGGCATTGAAATTTGAAAGATATCTTTTACCCCACCGGTAACCGTTCTCGACGATCTCCCTGTTCGTCTTTACTTTTAATTCGCCGATATACTCCACATCGATTTCGGTGTGAGAAAGTATTCTCATGTTGTGATCGAATATGATCTTCCTGAATAAGTCGTCGTTTCCGTTATTATAATCAAATCCGGTTTCATGAAGTTTATTAAAAAAATCTTTGCTTATGAAAAGAAGCGCTTTATTCTTGCTGACCTTTTTAAAATTTTTCTTCGTTATCCATAATTCCTTTCCGTAAGCGCTCTGCGGAAAGTGCGGGCTGTACAACCTTGAACTTATAAGGAACATAAAAGTATCGTGGCCTGATCTGTATTTATCTACGTTAAGTTCGCCGGAAATGAGCGGCGAATTATTCAGTTCTTTAAGTTTATTTAGGATATCTTTCTTTACTATTGTCTTCTGATCCAGAAAAAGAAGGTTTTCAAACCCGGAATGCCGTGCGCCTGTCATCATAGAATCGGAATTTTTTAACCGTTTTCTTGTTCCGATCAGCCTTATACTGTAACCCGAGGCGATTCTGAACGTTCTGTCTGTCGATCCGTTATCTATAAGAAGGACTTCATAAAGATCTTTCGGATAATCGATAGCCATCACCGCATCAAGACATCTGAAAAGAGTTTCTTCCGCGTTGTTCGCGTTTATGATTATTGATACTTTAAATTCATCGTCAGTCATAATTTACTTGCCGGAATTCATAATTGCGAATGCTGTATCTATTGCCTGCCTGTTCTCTTTTACATCGTGAACGCGAAAGATGCGTGCTCCGTTCATTAAAGCCGCCACGTTCGAGGCTATGGTGCCGAAAAGCCTGCCTTCGGATTCTTCATTCAGGATCTTTCCTATAAAACTCTTTCTTGACGTTCCGATAAGTACAGGTAACTGAAGTGCGGCAAACGATTTCAGTTCCTTAAGGATCTTCAGATTACCCTCCATATCTTTACCGAATCCGATACCTGGATCGATGGTGATATATTCTTTTGTTATGCCTGCATTTTCAGCGGCTTCTACAGAATTTTTCAGCCAGGACGAAACCTCATTTATTATATCTTCGTACTCAGTATCTTTCTGCATCATTCCCGGTATCCCCTTTATGTGCATAATGCAGTAGCCTGCTTTAAATTCGGAAACCGTTTTGAGCATATCAGGATCGTTCTTTATGCCGAATATATTGTTGATCATGCCGGCTCCTTCAAGCAGAGCCGAACGGGCTACTTCAGGCTTATAGGTGTCCGCGCTGATGCAGATATCGAAATCCTGTTTTAAAGAACGAAGAGTCTCAAGTATCCTGTCCGATTCTTCCTGAGAAGATACCGGTTCGGAACCCGGCCTTGACGATTCTCCCCCTATATCAATGATGTCCGCGCCTTCGCGTATCATTTTCTCGCACTGAAAAAAAGCTTTCTCTGGTTCTAGAAATTTACCTCCGTCTGAAAAAGAATCTGGGGTCATATTTAGAACTCCCATGATCAGCGGCTTTTTATCAAGGTCGAAATATTTGTCGCGCGCTTTAAATATCATTGATCAGGTCGTGTCCGTTGATTTTTGCGTTCTTCGCATTCATAGCCACGATATCATCGATCTGGCTGCCGGTTAGTGTTTCCTTTTCGAGAAGCGCTTCTGCGATCTTATGCAGCGTATCGACGTTCTGGGAAAGTACCTCTCTGGTTTTTTCAAGCGCTTTAAAAATTATATTCTGGACGGCGGCATCGATCTTTTTCCCGATCTCTTCAGATATTGATGTTGTTCTTGTCAGCTCTTTTCCCAAAAAAGGATTGTCGTTCTTTACTCCGTAATGAATAGGTCCGATATCCTCGCTCATTCCCCATTCACAGACCATTTTTCTCGCAATATCCGTTGCCCTCTCGATATCGTTGGATGCGCCTGTCGTAATATCGTTGAATATAAGCTCTTCTGCCACTCTTCCTCCGAAAAGATGGAGAAGTTTGGCGTAGATGTATGTTTTTGAGTATGAATGCTTTTCTTCGATAGGAAGATAGTGCGTAAGTCCCATAGCCCTTCCCCTCGGTATTATGGTCACTTTATGCACCGGATCGCTTCCTTCGGTCATCTTTGCGATCAGCACGTGTCCGGCTTCGTGATATGCTGTGATCCTTTTCTCATTTTCATTTATCACGGCCGATTTACGTTCGACTCCCATCATGACCTTATCTTTAGCCTCTTCAACATCATCTAATATTATCTCTTTTCTGCCTCTTCTCGCTGCAAATAAAGCCGATTCGTTGATTATGCTTGCAAGATCCGCACCCGACATTCCGGGAGTTCCTTTGGCAATTATTGAAAGATCGATGTCTTTTTCCATCTTCACTTTTTTCGCGTGAACCTTAAGGATCTCCTCTCTTGCTTTCACATCAGGATTATCAACAACTACGTGTCTGTCGAATCTGCCCGGTCTTAAAAGCGCGGGATCGAGAACGTCCGGTCTGTTCGTAGCTGCTATTACGATCACGTTGTCTTCCGTATCAAATCCGTCCATCTCGACAAGAAGCTGATTTAAAGTTTGTTCACGCTCGTCATTTCCGCCGCCGATACCTGTACCTCTGTGCCGGCCTACAGCATCGAGCTCATCAATGAAAAGAATGCAGGGTGAATTTTTTTTGCTCTGTAGAAAAAGATCCCTTACCCTCGAAGCTCCGACACCGACGAACATCTCGACGAAATCGGCTCCGCTGATGCTGAAGAAAGGTACTCCTGCCTCTCCGGCCACCGCTTTAGCGAGAAGCGTCTTGCCTGTTCCGGGCGGTCCTGTCAGAAGTACACCTTTGGGAACTTTTGCGCCCATTTCGGTAAATTTTGCCGGTTCTTTTAAGAAATCAATTACTTCTTTTAATTCTTCTTTTGCCTCATCGGCTCCTGCAACGTCAATAAATGTGATCTTATTTTTCGCATTATCGACAAGTTTTGCCCTGCTTCGTCCGAAAGAGAAAATGCCTTTGCCGTCTCCACCCTGTCCTCCTCCCTGCATTCTTTTCAGAAGATAGAACCAGAGAACCAGTATCAGGATCCACGGTATCATCGATATGAGAAAATCCGATACGCCGTACTGCTCCCTGCGCATTTTAACCGAGATGCCTCTTGATGACCATTCATCAGCAGTCTCTTTTGTCACTGAAGGAACTATGAGCATGAATTTGGAATATTCCCTGTTCTGCCTTGAATGTATCTGCTGCGGCTTGATGAACTCTCCGGTTATCTCGGCGTTCGAATCTATGTTCGTGATCTCGATCTTTTTAACGTTATCAAGATAAGTTGTGAATTCGTTGTAGTCGAGTTCAGCCGCTTTATTGTCCTGTTCAAAATAATTGATCAGAAGCAGCGCTCCTGCAATGACTATCAGCCATATCAGAAATGTTTTCGAACCTTTTTTCCAGAACATTCCTTCATCGTCCTGCTTAAAACCCTTCTTCCCGTCAGGCCGTCTGCCCGGTTTCTGGTTATCACCTATGAACTTTATTGATTTTTTTTGTTTTTCTTTTTCTTCAGCGCTATTTTTATCGGGCTGTTTTTCATCTGTCATTTATCTGCCGTTCCTTGATCAGTCGTTTAATTTAAGTATATTCTTCAGGTTTCTTCCCTTCTGTGCGTAATCAAGGCCGAATCCTATAATGAATTTCTCGTTTATCATCTCGCCGTAAAAATCAGGTTCGATGGACATTTCGTTCTTTTTGTAGAAAAGGCTGCAGACTTTTACGGATCTGGCTCCCTTTTTTCTCATGTGATCTTTTAGAAACTGCATCGTTCTGCCGCTGTCAATAATGTCATCAACAAGTACGACATCCCTGCCGTTGATCTCAACCTGAGTGTCGAGCAGCAGTATTATCTCTCCCGATGAAAACGTATTATTTCCGTAGCTTACGGCTTTTACGTAATCTAAAGTAATGTTTTCTGGCATGGAGAAAGCGATCTCGTTGAGAAGGGGAACCCCTCCGTTCAGTACTCCGACAAGCACAAGATTTTCCGTATTGCTTATCGAGTTCTTAACATCCGATACGCATTTGCTGATTATTTTTTTCAGATCCTGCTCGGAATACAGTTCGGTGAAATCCCTGTCTTTTATACGCATTTTCCGCCATCCTTATCTTGATTTTTTAATAATTTCATCTACGATCATATCAGGTGTAACGCCTTCAGCTTCGGCTCTAAAATTCGGTATCACTCTATGCCTAAGAACCTGCTTTGCTATCCGGTTAACGTCCTGATACTCGGGTGTTTTTCTTCCGCTGAAGACCGCATTGATCTTCGCTGCCGCCACCAGATTCTGTCCGGCTCTCGGACCCGCGCCCCAGCTTACTGATTCTTTGACGAACTGTGACGCAGAACTGTCTTCCGGCCTTGTAGCTCTGACGATCCTGACCGCATATTCGATGATCGCCTTGGTCACCGGGATCTTTCCGATTATTTGCCGTGCGGCGATAATATCATTCGAATCGATCACTTTTTCTGATGCTGTTTCCTGATCTGCCTGAGTTAAGCCTGTGATCTCTATTTCTGACTGATAATCTGGATAACCGATCACGAGGTTGAACAGAAATCTGTCAAGCTGAGCTTCGGGAAGAGGATAAGTTCCCTCCTGCTCGATCGGATTCTGAGTCGCCATTACGAAAAAAGGCTCCTGAAGCTTGAAAGTCGTGTTGCCTACCGAAACTTCTTTTTCCTGCATAGCCTGTAAAAGCGCCGACTGCGTTTTCGGAGGGGTTCTGTTGATCTCATCTGCGAGAATGATGTTTGAGAATACGGGTCCTTTTATGAACTTCAGTTCCTTTTCGCCCGTAGTTCTGTTCGATTCCAGAATTTCCGTTCCGATTATGTCGGTAGGCATAAGGTCAGGCGTGAACTGGATCCTTTTAAAGTCGAGCGACATACTTTCGGCAAGCGTTGTGATCATCAGGGTCTTCGCAAGGCCGGGAACGCCTGTAAGAAGCACGTGTCCGCCCGCGAATATGGCTATCAGAAGATCGTCTATAATTTCCTGCTGCCCGATTATCCTTTTCCTGATATTCGAGTAGATCTTCTCTTTCGATTGCTCGAGTAGTTTAATTCTTTCGAGTTCTTCCATAATCTCAGTTCTTTCCTTTGAACTGATCGAGACTCTCAATTTCCTTCCCGATATTTTCCAGTTCAAATTCTGCGGACACGCTTAACGGGCTTTCAGGGAACATCTTAAGAAATTCCTCGTAATTCTTTCTTGCTAGTTCTTCTTCTTTTAGATTATTATGATAGGTAAATGCGATAAGAAATTTCGCGTCGGCAGCCCTTGTGTCTTTCGGGTATTTATTAAGGTATTCTGTAAAATTATCAATAGCATGGCCGTACATCCCAAGAAAACCGTATTCCTGAGCTTCATAAAAAAGCTCTTCCGCGGTACGTTTATACCTGTTTCCCCTGATATCATGATTAAGATCACTCACATAAACCTGTTCGCTGTTCTTGTATGCTCTTTCTCTCTTTTTCATTCCGTTTTTATAATATTCGGTTCCTAAACCATCTCCGGAACCGTTCAGTTCGCGCTGGAAAGAAACCGTCCCATCCTCATAATATTCTTTTCCCGATCCTGATCTTTTACCGTTCTTCATGCTCCATTCGGCTGATAATTTACCGCTGGAATAAAATTCTTTCTGAAGTCCGTCCATCACGCCTTTATTGTAATTATATTCTCCTCTTACCTTAACGCTGTCCCAGAAAGCTTTGATATTCCCGTCAATTTCTTCTCCGAAAATCTGCGTTTTACCGTTGAAAAACATGGGTTTGTCGAGAGTACCTTTCTGTACGATCTCGGCATTCAGGATGAACAGTGCTGCCAGTATTACAGCCATAATTTTATTTTTCATAATTCCAACCTCAATTTTCATTATAATTAATGCACGCTAAATATATTTAAAACGGCTGTTATAGTCAATATTTTATTTTTTGTTCTGTAGTGCCGGTTTTTATTATTGACTTATTATTCAAACTTTTATACATTTATCCGATATTAGTATTTTCGTACAAATAATAAAAAAGGGAATTATAATGAGTGATACAACAAATAACAAAACAAATGAAATTAAAGACGATATCATGAATGTCGCAAAGGAGCTTTTTATTAGGTATGGTTTGAAGAAAACCACTATGGATGAAATTGCCACAGGTACAAGAAAAAGCAAAACAACGATCTATCAGTATTTCAATAATAAAGAAGAAATTCTGGAACTAATACTCATCAGTGAAGGTCGTAGCCTTATGAATTCAATTATGAAAGAAATAAACAAAGATACAAACTCAGTTTCGGAGCTGAAAACTTATATAAGAATGGCTTTGAACGAATCAAAGAAAAAGATCCTGTTATATTCACTTGTTAGAGGAGAATTAAAGGAAGCCTTATTTAATAATTATCGCTTAAAGAATGAAATTGATACAATCGAAATTGAATTGGTCAGGAACATACTAATTAACGGAATAAATTCAGGACAATTCTCTTCTAAATTCAAAAACCATATCGATCAGCTTGCTTATTTTATTACAAATTTTACTAGGGGACTAGTAATACAGCTTGTAATGGATGATGTGACAGGTAAAAATAGCCACAATTACGAAGATTCTGATATTTTCGTTGATATTTTTACAAAAGGATTAAAAGACTGAATTTGAGAAACTCATACTTGAAAAATAATAAGCGCAAATTTTTCCTCTGTTATTTTACATCCACAATAGAATGCAACCAGAACTGCAAATACTGTGTGACTAAAATGGATGCAACTCCATACATTACTAACCGGGTGATTATTAATTCTGAACTTATGAAAAAGATAAAAAAGACTACTGTAGGCGAAGCAATTCTCGACATATCGCTTTACACGATATTGATACTATCTGCACGGCAAAAGAGTGGCTGCTTATGAACAAAAGTTCGTTTTTTTCGCTGATCTATATTTTATTGTGCTCCGTGATCTTTATGGCTGGCGACATGATCTATTCGTTCTACAACAGCTCTTATGCTTTTATACCCAATAAAAGGAATATCGTTTATCCCTTAACCTTATTCCTCGCACTGTCGCTCATCTCGAAGTTATGGCTCAGAGTAACGTTGATTGTGTTAATAATGCTTTCAGTGATGGCTCATCTGTTCTATTTCCAGTATTTCGGGAATTTCATCCAGCCTATAGCTTTTATGCAGATATTCCAGAGCACCGGCGAAGTTTTTGAATCCCTCCTGCCTGAATTTATAGCTATGATAGTTCCTCTTCTGATAGTTATACTTGTCGCTACTGTGCTTATTTATCTGAACAGAAAATTTCAGGATAAAATGATATCTTTCAGATTCTCATCTTATATTTTTTTCATTCTCGTATTCATTCATCTCGTCATAATATTTGTCCTTTTAAACAATACTTCAGGGAAGCTTAACAATGTTCAGAGCAGATTCATTTATGTCCGTCCGAACAGACATTCTTTTGAGAATTATATGCGCAGTCTGAATTATTTTACAGCGGGAATAGTACCGAGGATAATTACAGGTGATTATATTGATTTTCCTGATATTCCTCAGCCTTCAATAACAATTAAGGATCCCGTCAGAAACATAGTTCTTATAATCGGAGAATCATTCAGAGGCGACAGAATGTCAGTGCTTGGTTACAATATTAAAACATCACCACTGCTTGATTCCCTGTACTCTTCAGAACCATTTGAGAAACGGATGATCTATGCCGGAGGGACTATGACCCAGACGGCTTTTACTGCTCTTATCAACCGATCAAAGTACCCCGGCGGTAAAAATTATATAAGCAGTGCGAATAATCTTTTCAGGTTGGCAAAAGAGAACGGTTTTTCTACTTCCTTTATTTCAAAGCAGTCATTAAGCCAGCTCGAGATAATAGACGATATGCTTTTCAGACAGTATATAGACTTTTTCGCATCAAAATCCGATTTTGAAAAATATATTGGGAACACGACTCAGTATGACGGTGATCTGATCCCGATGATGAAAAATATAGATCTTAGCAAAAGCAGTTTTGTCGTGCTTCATCAAAGAGGCTCTCATTCTCCGGTATACAATAAATATCCTGAAGAATTCGGAAAATTCTTCGATCCCTACAATAATTCTGTGCTTTATACGGATTATGTCATCTATAACATTTATGATTATCTGAAAAAGAACAGCCTGAAAGAGACCTGGCTTATTTTCACATCTGATCACGGGGAGCTATTAGGCGAAGCCGGAAATAAAAAAGGTCATGGATGGTTTGAAAAAGAAATATATAATGTACCTTATTTTTGCTTCAGGATAAATCCGGTTGATGAAGACAATTCAGGCAGTAAAGATGTCAGGTGCCATTTTGACGTCAGTTCTCAGATCCAAAACCTGCTCGGATATGATTCCAAGCCTGAAACAGATCCTGAAAGAACAATATATATCAACGGTTCAGAAATGAATGCTCTTGCAGGCTATATGGAAGTTAAACTGAAAGACGGACAAATGGTTTCTGAAGAAATTATCAGATAACGGAGTTCTTATGATTTCAAAAATAAAAGTTCTATTCGATCTAAAAAAAGAATATTATTTTAATTGGCTTTATCCGCTTTATAAAGAGCTTGCGATGGATGACCGCTATGAAATATCATTCCGGATCGGGTAAGACCAGAAACGCTTCCTTTGGGTGTTTCTTATCAACGAAAAAAATCGGGCACTCTCCATATATACCTTTTTTGGATGCATCTAACTATTCATAGCCGGATTCATGATCCCATAAAACAATACATCCAGTAAACAGTTTAAGTTATTCTCTATGTCTTCTTCCTTTAATTTTATTGCCCAGTCATACTCTAATCCTTTGACTGCTGTTCCTATTGCATAACTCGTCAATTCGATATTTTTTACTTCAAATACTTTCTTCTTTACTCCTTCTGCGAGAATATCCCTGATTATACCTATTTCTTCTCTGTCGAAATTTTCTCTGAATTTTTGTATAAATGCGTAATGAATCATATACTCATCTCTGAGCGTGCTGTAGATAATCGCCAGTTCTTTTACATTTTTCATTCTTGATATTATATAACCTTTCAGTTTGCCGCTTGGTGTTTTCGCCTCATCTATAGCTGATTTTACTTTTTCAAGAAGCGTGGTCATCTCCTTTTCAAGAACACTTTTAAATATCTCCTCTTTGCTTTCAAAATAATAATAAATTGAACTCTTCCCCATTTTACCCATTTTTGCAATATCATCTACGCTCGTTTTAAACAACCCGTATTTTGCAAAAAGAATTTGAGCAATTCGGAGTATTTTATCTTTTTTTTCTTCACTTTTGTTCATAATGCTATCCTGATTTTTTTTCAAATATAAGCTATTCTAAATCTAAATAAACATATTTTTTCTGTAATTGTCAAATTCTATATAGATCTCGTATGTTTTTTTGGTAAAATACATTTTAAGATCCAAAATTATAATTACATCTTTCCATGCTTCATAATAGAGATCAATAACCAAAATCCCAGAAACACTGCGCTAACAAAACCTGCTAAACCGATAATCGGCATCCCGTTCCAGAAAGGTGGTATTCCTGATTGAATAACTAAAGCTGATCCGATTACTAGTGAAGCCAATACTAACGAATATGCAAGTCTGTTGCTTAATCTTTCATGTGTCGTAAGCATATTTTCAAATCCGGTGTGTTGTATTTCTATCTTGATCTTACCTTTCTTTAATATTTTCAGTATCTCAGTTGATTCGTAAGGTAATACTTTTACTAAATCCCATATGTCGTTGCTTAAGCCGTAAATCTCTTTCGCCTTGTATTCTAGATTCATATTTCGATTTATGAATTTCTTCGCAAATGGTTTCATGTGTTCGATTATATTTAAATCCGGGTCAAGTTTTAATCCGAAAGATTGAGCCATGGCTAGAGTTTTTAGAAGCAGATAAAAATTTTCCGGCATAACAAGTCTATTTACGGAAAATAACTTATGTACGTCTTTAAAAATTTCAATAAGATCAAGTTTTTCGAGTTTAGATACGAAATGTTTATCGAAAATCTCCTCAACTTGTAATTCAAAATTATCCGAATCTATGTCTTTACCGCCTTCAGAAAATTCCAGTATGGTTTTCGCTGTTCTTTCTATGTTTCTATCTGAAATTGCAATTAGCCCAGAGACCAGAAGTTCCTGAGACCTTTTTGAAAATTTCCCTACAATTCCAAAATCAATAAATGAAATTACATTACCAGGCAGAACCATTATATTCCCCGGATGCAGATCTGCATGAAAATACCCATCTTCGAAAATTTGCTTAAGTATAGCATCTATTCCGTTACTTGCAATTGTTTTTAATGAAACATTATTTTTATTCAGTTTATCAATTTCAGAAACTTTTATACCATCAATAAATTCTATCGTCAGAATCTTGCTTGTGGACAATTTTCTGTAACATTTCGGAATATGGATTTCATTACTGTTTAGGAAAATTGTTTTAAACCTTTCCATGTTCGAGGCTTCGATAGTGAAATCAAGCTCTTTCCATATAGCTTTCTCAAATTCTCTCACAATACCGGGGAGATTGTAAGGTTTTAACTCAGATACATATTTATCAATAGTATTTGCTATAAAAAGCATTATTTCCAAATCGATTTCGATGATCTTCGCAATATCAGGTTTCTGAATCTTTACAACAACTTCTTCGCCACTGAAAAGTATAGCTTTATGTACCTGAGAAATGGATGCGCTGGCGAGTGGAGTTAAGTCAAAATCTTTGAATAGCCCACGAACAGGTTTATTTAACTCCTTTTCTACAATAGCCAAGGCTTTATCTTCAGAAAAGGGAGGAACAGAATCCTGTAGTTTTTCAAGTTCAATGATAAGCTCAGCAGGAAAAATGTCAGGCCGACTGCTAAGTATTTGTCCAAATTTAATAAATGTTGGCCCGAGCTTACCAAGAATCATCCTGATTCTTTCGCTATAAGTGAATTTGTAAATATCCGAGTTAATACTTGGTAAAAAATGAATCCTGCGCAATCTAATGTTGCCGGGTAATTTTGATCGTTTGATTATTTCTGCAAAGCCGTGAGTGCCTATTACTTCGATAATCTCGACATATCTGTTTGTATGTCTGTATATTTTATTCATACTATTAATTTTTTCTAGCAATCTCTTCTCTTAATTTATCTATTTTTGTGTTCAGTTCTTCGATAATTGCTATCTGTGAATCTATTTCTTCTCTTGTGGGAATATGCATTTCAACCAGCATTTTTTTTACTTGAGTAGAAATACTTTTTTCCATGTTTTTCTCTGCAGCTTCCGATTGTTCGAGAATTGAATTGACGAATTTTCGACCCTCTTCTTCAGACATTTTAGCTTCATTCATAGCGTTTTTTAATAGCTCTTCAAGTCTTGTTTTGGACGTAACACCCAGTCCTACACCGATAAGTATCCCCTTTTTTAGAATGTCAATCATGATTCCTCCTTAAAATTTGATTTATTTTCTACTACAGCATCTTTTATTTCTTCTATTCTCTTATTTGCTTCCTCCCTGCCTTTAAGATAGAATTTCTGCATCTTGTTCTCTGAATAAAATCTCAGCGTATCTCTCCAGTTACTGAAATTGAAATCCTGATCATTAAAAACATTAATAATTATGTCTGAATTTTCGCTTATAATTTTTTTTCTGTTAGCGATCAAAGGTATATACAGGCTTCTGTAAACTATCCCAAAAGTATTATTCTTATAAATCGTACTATTGAGCTTATCATCAAGTGATATTGATATTACTATGCCCTTTCTTCCTACTTTCTCACGGCAAACATCAGCCGGAGTGCTGTTCAATACACCTCCGTCAACATAAAGTTCACCTTCTATTTCTACAGGCTGATAAATCCCTGGGAATGCGCTCGAAGCGCAGACAGCACTGATCAGATTTCCTTCAGTAAAAACTCTTAATTTGCCTTCGTTTAAATTTGTTGCGACAATACCTAAAGGAATCGATAAATCTTCAATACTGCTATCTTCGCAAAATTTCATCAAAATACTTTTTATGTTTTGCTGTGATATAAAACCCTGCATGTTGATCTTTGGTCGCAGCCAGTTTATTTTTTTGACTGTTTTATAAAACTCCTCCATAATATCATCAACGGACACTCCTCCTGCTATCATCGAACCCATTATTGATCCTCCGCTGCATGTAGCTAAATAATCTATCGGAATGTTGTTTTCCTGCAAGACTTTTATTACACCGAGATGGGCGAAACTTTTAGCTCCGCCTCCGCCTAATGCCAATCCAACTTTTTTATTCTTAGGCATCTGCTTCTGCATGAACTTTTTCCTTTAATAAATTATAAACAAACGAAATAATTTTTTCGACATATTTTTGTTTGAAAGCCAAAAAAAATGATAGCTGTGCAATGATTAATCCTCCCAAAGAATCCAGAATAAAATGTTTTTTTAGCATAACAGTGGACAAAGCTATCAAAATTGCCCACAAAGCCCAAAGTATTTTATTCTTTCTTGTAATGTGAATCATTGAAAAAGCCACAACGAAAGACAGACTTACATGAAGGCTGGGAAAAGTATTGTTGGGTACATCATGCAGATAATTTATATTCAGCATTTCTGTACTAAGGCTAATTATCTCAAAATTCGGACGCGGGTATACAGCAGGGAAAAAATAAAAGATCGGATAAGTAAACAACCATGTAAGAATTATTGCAATAGCAAGCTTTGTCACATCCCTTGAATCTTCAATTATAATCCCCACAAGCGGAATCACCAAGTAGGTTGACATATATATCCAAACCATTTCAGGAACAAAAGGAATCAAATAGTCTAT
>ENA-UPTA01000535-UPTA01000535.1-activated-sludge-metagenome-genome-assembly--contig:-NODE-535-length-44162-cov-6.985762_pt1 | contig 44162 bp, 66 predicted proteins | sample MGYA00238184_ERZ773361 | MGnify/ENA primary metagenome ERZ773361 (study PRJEB29100, sample SAMN05720205) | activated sludge metagenome | isolation source: anaerobic digester from wastewater... | reverse complement strand
TGTACTCTCAAGGGCATAACCCCTTAAAGTACCTATACGCTTTTCACCAGTCAGTACCCATAGCGCTGTTGCACCTAAGGCAACAACAACATTGACATTGGCTGAGACAATCTCCTCCCTTAGTTGTTCTATCCAAGCAGCAAGTTTTGGTTTAGGAATTGTACATTTCTTATCTTCAAAGTAGAAGTTTATCTTGTTTCCTGGCGGTCGTTCCCTTGCTACATTTCCAACAAGACACTCAGGTCTATTAATACCTGCCTGAGAAAGAAGCCAGTTGAGGGTACGACCTGCGTACCCCACAAAAGGCTTTCCAATAATGTCTTCGTCCTTACCTGGGGCTTCACCGACCAAGAAAATCTTAGAGTCTTGTGGGCCTTCAGTATTGACAATCATTCTTTCTTCCCTCCTCCTACTACCTCGAGTCCTGCAGGCTTGTCGAACTGTGCCTTGCAAGCATCAACAATAGCTTGTGTTGGTTCTGCATGACCACAGTTTGTGCACATGAAACCAGTCTGATGATGGATAAATCCAGCCTTTCCGTTGGGACTAAGAATGCTGGATATTCCTTTAATAATAAAGACCGGAACCCATTGTTCTCCCTGACATTCATTACAGACATAGGTGGGGAGCTGAGATACGTCTACGTTTACCTGAGCCTGCATCGGTCTGTCAGGTTGCATCTGATTACTAAAAATCTTTTTATCCATTACCTTCCTCCTTTTCGAGTATCTTGTCCAGTAAACAACGTATGTCTACAAGGACAGTTAAAATCATAACCTGGAGTTTGTATACAGGAGAGATGATGTTTGGGTCAGCTTCTTGTAACTCCTTCACACGCCCTTCCAAGTCATAGTCATCAACAAAGTACTTACGTCCATCCACTGTATGCCTCCGAGAAAATAAAATTTTTGGACTTTCTTACACGATACAATTCACCTTTTCCCATTCACTCAACCTGTGCAATGTAGTTGCGTAACTTTCCTCTGCAATATCACAGCCGACCGGAAACAGCTTCATTTCTAATCCAGCCACAATGGAGGAGCCGCTTCCCATAAAAGGGTCATACAAGAAACTGCCCGGAAGTGTTGTGCGAGTAATGAGTTCCCTGAGTAGTGGGATAGGTTTCTGTGCTTGGTGCATCCTTTCACTCGGTGGGACTGGAGGGATTTGTACCCAGTCTGGTTTTCCTTCTACAACAAGTCTCGAGTCTGGGCGTCGGGCGAACAGGGCAATTTCATACGCAGCTGAAAACCAACGGTCTGGATTGTTGTTCTGCCCGCTTTCGTTCTTAATCCAGATGAAAGGTCTATCGCTGCAGAGCCAGCCAGCTGCTCTAAAAGCATCTCGCAAATGACAGAAGTTAGTGGGGCTTGTGAAGACAAAGGCGTGAGCGGTTGACTTGCAAAATCGTGTCGACTCTGCCGCGAGTGCCTTATACTGTCTGATAGCTTCTTCCGGCGTATCCTTATACTTGTAGCCTGCTGTTGATAACCCACCTGTTTCACCTCCTATTCCTATAGCGACTTCGTCTATGTTGATTCCATAGATGGGGTCAGTCAGCAGTAGGTCGATAGAATCTGTTGTCTGTCGCTTCATGTGCTCGTAGGCATCACAACATTCAACTGAGAAAAGTTTGTTAGTTCTTCCCTTAATCTTCTTCTCATACTGGCTGACCGCCTCCATCCGCTTAACAAGCTTGTCCATTCCTTTTACAGCTTTTCGAATCTCACTCTTTGTGCTGCACTCTTTAAGGGAAGGGAATTGTTTAATTGCTTCGGCAAGTTTCAGGTCGTCGGATATAGACTGCTTGGAACGTCCGACAATCTCAGCGGTCTTTTCCATAGTCCAACCACCGTCCCTTCCACTGACACTTTCGCCATGCAAGCTTTGCTTGAGCTTGTGTATTTCATCTATAGCCATGAGTTCCTCGGCAGGAGTCAGGGCTTTTCGTTGCAAATTCTCTTCCAATTCCATCTCCCTCATGATTAAAGGGTCAAGGGTGTCGTTGAAAGCTATCAATGCTTTTCTGTTTCCTAACAAGCAAGCCGCGAGTCGTCTGCCACCGGCAATCAGTTCCATGTTCCGGTTCACTACTATAGGTTGTAGCTGACCATATCTCTCAAAGCTTGCAAGCAACTTCTCTATCTCGCCGAGGTCAGTCCTCACACGAGGAAGTTCATCTTTTATTACAATAGTGCCAGGGTCAACTTCAATCATTGTCAAACTGGGGTATTTCATCTACACTTTCCTCCTCTTCATCGTCGTCTTGGTCGCCTCCATTCAGACTCTTCAGAGCCCTTAAATCTTTAGCAGATATCTTTAAGAGTTTGAGTAAAGCTTTCTCATCCTCTGTCAAGGCATCCGCCCTTTTGTTTACACTGTATTGAGTTACTTCGGCAAGGTCTTCTCTTCTTTTGTTGCGGTAGTTGCGAATAAACATCTGTTGTTCTTCGTCAGACATTTGAGTAAAGTCTGGGTAAAGAGATTCAAGTAGTGCCATAGTTCACCTTATCCTTTCGTATCTTGCATCATGGAATGCCTTAGCATAAACTTCCTGTATGAAATCAGAAAGTTCCTTTTCAGTAAACACATACAGATGCATGACAAAGAGCTTAGCATTTTCCCACTCTTCATCCTTGACTCGTAGGTCTACTTTTTTCTGTGCAATATATCTTGCGAGCATTTCAGACAATGAAGCTACGATAGTTGCAAGGTCTTTCTTTAAAGCTACTTCGCCCATACCTACTGTCATGCTGTAGCTCATACGATACTTTTCTGTATCTACCATGCTGCCTCCAGTTAAGAAGCGAAGCCAGGTTCCCTTTTTGACTTACTCGTGGGGGGAGATAAGATGTGGGAGACCCAGCTCCGCCGGTTCAAACTACTTTGTGATTAGCCAGCGACCATTTTGCTGACGTCATTGAAAGTCCTACCCTCGAACTCTCTCATACCGACAGTAATCCTGACGCTCAACCCTATCCAGTCACCGTTCTGCAACGCTGTCACAATCGCCTTCGGAGTTGAGACATCAATCTTCATCTCATCACCGAACTGTTTCAGCATATTGATTTTTGCCTGGCGTTTTGTCATCCTGCCAGACTTGGTCAGCTCATTTTCGTCACCGAGCTTGGGCAGCCAGTTCTTGTAGGATATAGTTGCACCGTCAATAGGCGTTTCATCATCTGACATATAGCCACCGTTGCCATCAAGGGTAACAGTCCAGATGATGCACTGGTCTTCACTGGAGAACTTCACGTCTGTTACATTTGCAGTGTAGCTACCACGAGGAATCAGTGGTGTGGGCTTGAACTCCTCTTCTGCGTTAAAGTCGCCTTCGATGTTGAAGTCAGCACCAAAGTCTCCGCCTTCCTCAGCAAAATCACCACCATCAAACTCCTTTGCTGCCTTTGTTTCTTCTTCTTTCTTCTGTCTTGTTGCCATGTTCAGTCTCCTTTTCGTTAGTTTATTTCGTTGCTTTTTTCTTGGTCGGTTGTGTTAGGTACGCCATGACCTCATTGTAGTCGTTCGCTACGAAGTTGGGTAGTAAGCCCTCCTTGCCAGACAGCCGACTACGAGCATTCTTTAAGCCAATGCTTACTGTCTGAACCATATACTTTACTTTGTCTCCCTCCTTTCTCACAGCGGTATAGTACACTTCGTCGAAGTAACCTGGCATTCTGATAGACAATTGCCCAGTCATCAAAGGTTTAACTTCGAGAATTGCACCTGTCTCGTCGTCCTTAACTACATCCATATGAGCAAGGACTACGATGTTACAGTTGAGGTTTATCAGCTGGCGAAGCTTGCCTTCAATGAGATTGCGTACCATCTGGTAGTGTACATTCCAGAGTGGTCCGCCAGCTGCATTTCGTTTAGGGTCGAGTTGAAGAGCTCGTTCCATAGCCAGGTCAATTAACCCTGTCGTGTCGTCAAAGATGACTGTATCATATGTACCTTCTCCGACAAGCTTAGTTACTTCTCTGAACTCTGTCTCGAACTGAACCCAGCCCTGTGGTGCGATGGGATACTGACCGTAATCAAAGTTCAACCCACGATAGAGAACTATCCCACCACTAAAATCAAACACAAACCCAGGAGTAGGAAAACTACTGGCAAAAACAGATTTCCCAGTTCCTGGTGGCCCAACGATAAGAACCTTGTAAAACTCAGTCGTGATTGATACATCCTGCGCATTTTTCATTATTCCTCCTCAGACTCAACATCCCATTTCTTGATGATGTAACCTGGGATGCGTTCAGTAATTTGATGTGCATATTCAGGGTCGAGAGGAATAGCCATATTGGTTTCGCAAATCCTGGAATACTGACACAGCTTGTTGTAATCATAGCACCGGTCGAACTCAGCTGGAAAGTATGCTTCCTCCCAACAAGTATAGATGTCTCGACAGGTGCAAAGGAAACTGTGCTTCCATTTCTCGATGTCAGCATCAGTAAAGATTTGTGGGGCTCTTGCAAAGTCAATAGTTAATTTGCCATACAGTCCTGTCGTGGGACTCTTCCTTGACACAGCCTGTGCTATAGTGACAAGAACTCCTTCGGGCTTTTCTTGTAATGTCCTTTCAGCTGCATAGCTATAACCAATGACTGCAGTGTTGCGGTGCAAGCGTGTTGCGATGAAGTTAGGATTCTGTCCGGTTGTCTTGTGCTCGTTAATCCAGAAGTTTCCACCCAACCTCATCTGCATATCAATCTTGCCAGTGAATATGATGCGAGGAAGCTTTGTGTACATCACCCTTTCAAACTCAGTATCTCTTGTCAGTTCAACACTGAAAACCTTCTCTGTGTTGACTACTTCCAAGAGACCCTCATCATGCCCAAAGTGACCCATGTACTGCAGGAACATATTCGCACAGTTTTCCAGCGTTCTGTAATCATCGTTGTAGCTGAATGCTGCTGACTCCCTGTCCCATACAGTTTTTCCCCGCATTATCCCAGCTTCCATAGCATGTTCTCGCTGTGCCCATCCCAGTTCTTTTATGCCGGAATAGAAGCCTTCCATAAAGCCATGCCAGGTACTACCAAAGCGGAGGGCTGTGCTTCCCTTCTCACTCTGGATACCAAGCAGGTTTGCGAGTTGGAACTTCCGCTTACATTGTGCAGCGTTCTTTCGCATAGTGTTGTCAATTCGCATTTCTTCTTGGAACATAGGTTCCTCCTTTAGTTGGACAGGGATGCTGGACTTCCACCAACTTTCACACAATTTGTACTACTCGTTGGACTACACGCATATCCCTGTCCTGTTGTCAGAAAGTAAAATTTTTGTACGTTCTGTTTGGCAAGGCAGGCACTCGGGAGTTCAAAGGTCGTTTGAACTTTGAGTTTTTTTAGTCCGAAATATTGCTGATGCCTGCCTGTGCCTTCCCACAGTCGACCAGTGGACTACAGCTTGAGTCCGAGTTTTGCGAGCAGGTCTTTCGCCTTCTTCTGCTCATTCTCGCTGAGGTTACCGATAGCTTCAACGATAGACTTCTTGCTGACCTTCTCACCAGCAGGTGCACGGACAGTCCAGTCACCCTTCTTCAGTCCTTCCCAGACAGTGTTGATGGATTTCACTGCTTCCTCGCCCTCTTTTCCTGCGGCTGCGTCGCCCAGTTTCTGGGACAGACCGTGCATGGAAAGGTTGGCTTTGATTACATCGCTGAGTTCGTTGCTGTCGAACTTCAGGACTGCAGCTGTGGTGCCCTCAGTAATCTGTAATACGTTTCCTGTGATAACTTTCTCCAACTTCTTAGCCATGATACTACCTCCTTTAATATAGTGTATAATACCCCGCTAACGCTAAGGGTTTGAAGCCACTGCTTTGTTTACAACCAAGGGGAAAATCTCCAACCCACATATAGAGTGTACCATAAAACGCCTCAGGTGTCAACAATTATTTTTAGTTTCCATTTGGAAACTTAATTTTAATTGCTTCCCTACACTCGTCCTCTGTAGTAAATATGTGCTCGTTAAGAGTCACCTTTTGCTACTTCCTTATAACTACTTGCCATAGTATATTCTCCTTTCTTCTTCAGTAAGTCCGCCCATAAGTTCCTCGACTTCATCATAGGGGATTCCATCTCTGACCATTAGGTCAAGTCGTCGCCGTCTGTCAGGGTCATCTTCCAGTGAGACCTCTCTCACAACTCCGTTGGCATCCTTATGGATTATCTTCATCGGAGTAACCTCTCGCTTGGTTATTTTAACAAACAGCTTCTTCTTGTTATCTGAGATTGCCCGCTCAATCAGCATCCTTCCTGCACAGACTGGGTCGACAGACATATACTCGTCTTTTAAATCCAGCAACTTTCGGCGGAGTTTTGTCTGAGCAACCTTGTCTGTAACAGGTATAGCATAACTACAACCTTCCTTCAAGGTTATAAGCTTTGCAAATATTTCTGTTTCGTAACTCATCTTACTCCTCCAGAAGCTCAGCCTCAACACTGACGTCTTTGCCGTACTTCATAGCCATTTCAGCCCTGAGTTTGTCCCTGACTTCTTTCAAAACAGTTTCGGCTCCGCCAGGTGTATGCTCAGCCACTATGTCAGGGATTGTTACAAGTGCACTGTAGATAATATTAACTTTAATTTTCATACTTCCTCCTTTAAGATAAAAATCTTTTATCAAGCTCTTCCATCAGAATATCTATGACTTCGTCAACGGACTTAGCTTTGAGATACTTTCTGCACTGACTACAGTAACGGACGTGATAGTTCTTAACACGGTAGTTGTCTCCGACACTCTCCACCTCGACAGCAACAAGACCCTTCATAGTCCAATCAACAGTCATGTGGTACAGCTTAGCTTCGCTGTGTCCACAGAGTCTGCAGACCTTAGTCACAACAAGGTCGTATTCCTTGGGTATATGGACTAAGGCCTTTTCAGTTTTCTTCTTTTCCTTCAGGGGAATACCCAGCACTGTGAGAAGTTTTATCTCGTCTTCAGTTAGATTCCCCATCGTTTCAGCATCAATACTCAGTGACTTCATCATTACCTCCTATTGAGCTGAAAGCTTGTTGTATTCTACCTCTACTTCCTCAGGAGAAAATGCATCACATAGTTCCTCTTGCAACTGGTCGAGTTCCATACCATCTTTGATGGCGAGTTCTACAATACGGCTCAGTGTTTCGGTCCGATTTTCTTCCTTAACCTTCTCGGCAAGTGAAACAACTTGACCACTCTGCTTGATGATTACAGCTCCACTTTGCAGTGACTTCTTTACTGTCACATACAAGACACCGTCAATTGTTTCCTTGGAAATCATAAGGTCATAGACCTTTGCTACCTTACGTAACTGGAACAGCCGGACTCGTACAGTTTGCTGTTCGTTTTCGCTGGCACAAGGAATTAGCATAGTGTCACCCTCTTCCATTCGCAAAGCCTGCTCGAAATATTCCTGTGTTGTCATAGCTCATTCCTCCATTCTTGGTAGACCTTCACTGCCCACCACACCAGTAATGTTATCCAAGTTTCCACGGGCCTCTCCTTTCTTCATAAACTCTTCAAACCACAGTACCCAGCCTGCAGCATATACAATGATGCTAACCATTTCTGCCTTTTTCATATCGGGGTCTTTGATGTTAGGAATTTCCTGAATCTTCTTAAAGATTTGACCCCAGCCGAAGCCACCGTCAGTTACCCTGTTGGCTACCATCATAGTTTGCTCTTCAAAGGGCTTGTTGTTAGCATGACGCTCTTTTCCCTTACCGAATGCAGCCTGGTCGTAAGCAAGGCTTAATGCGTAAACCAAGCGTCCATACAATCTGTCTTTTTTCTTACTCATTTGCTGCTGCCCTCCTTTCCAGTATTTTTTCACAAGCCTCAATCACACAATCACAGCAGAATGAAAGTCTTGCTCCGTTGTGATTTAAGGCAAGCTTTATAGTACCAACAGAAATCTCATCACCACAAAGCTTGCAGTGTGCACATCTTCCGGTGGAGGTAACTTTCAACACTTCAGGATTTATTGACTCGAACTTTCTTGGCACGTTTAGCCTCCTTTTCAAGTATTTTTCCAATCTCCAGCAATTCCTTGGTCGTAAGCAGGTTTGCTGTCTCATCCTCGTAAATGTGAAAGCATCTTCCTGCTCCCCAGAATGTCCAGTGCATACCCATCCTGGTATACTGCTGACTGATAGTGATTTCTTCATCGTCAGTCTTAACATCCTTAAGATTTGGCATTATCTTTGCCACGTTTCACCTCCGCAAACACAGGAAATCTTGGGACGTTCCGTCCAGGTGTCAGATGCTGATACTTGACAACGACAATTCTGCCAATAAGATTCTCTTTGACGTTCCAGTAGTTCTGTCGCTGTTCTGCTGTGAAACCAGAGCCGACCTTGAAAGTCCCACCATCATTGCTTATACAAATCAAGGCACCGAGTCGACCTTTAGGCTGACCATAAATATCCCTTTCTTCTTCATAACCCAGAATTTTGTAGCTGTCTTTCTTCCTTGGCTTGAACTTCATTATTAGTGTGGAACGACTACGCTTGTATGTGGCAAGTGGGTGCCGAACAATTATTCCTTCGTAGCCTTGTTTCTGAAACTGCTCAAGCCAAAGCATGATATTCTGAGTGTCGCCGTTGTCACTGCGATAAGTTTCGACTACCCGCAAAATGTCAGGATTAAATGCGTACTTAGTGAGTTCAAGCAAACGAGTTACCTGAGCTTCATTAGAAATTGTGTCGAAGATATGATACTGGATTTGTTCGTAGTCAGGATGCAAGTTTACCTTGCGAGATACTCTAGAATGAATTTCCTCAAAGGGTAAGCCATGAGCGTACAACTCACCATCCAACTCAATTTCATTCATTCCAGTTTCAAGCAACGCCTTGTTGATGTGTGGTACACTTGTAATCACGTTGCCTTCGCTGCTCAGAAGCGTCACAGTCTTGTTGTAGATTAGTGCCCTGCAACGCTCACCATCATACTTGGGCTGGATTAAGACATCCACGTTCCACCTTTTCAGGCGTTTCTCTTCAAACGGATAGCAAAGCATAACACCTGTCCGCCGTTGACTGGAAGGACGCTCGCCTTCATGTTCTTCCAGCATTTCTTTTACGCTGGTATCAGGATTGTAAGTCATGAAGTGTTACCTCCGTTTTCTGCTTATGCAGGCTCTTGTGTTTCAAGCCCAGGAGTTTTTCCGCTCCCCTCAGGCCTTGCTTTCTTGCCGATGCCCTGTCCTTGGCGAACCGCAATAGGCTGACCTTTTGCAAAGAATCCGGCTGGGTCGTCTTTTCCGATGGTACGCTTACCACAATCCTCCAGAGCCTTCGTAGCTCCCATTCTACGCTTCCACTCATTTGTCTTGTCCTCCTTTATCTGCCACCATAAGCAAGCTTTAGTAAGTACTGGGTCATCCCTGCCATCATAGCGTTTACACGCTTCAGGTCTTTTGTCGTAAATCTTGCAGCCGAGTTTGGTCAGGTGTTTACAATCTTTGTGAATGATAGTGAACAAGGTTGATTCGTCTGTTCCACCCATACCACTAACAAAGAACTCAAATCCCTTGGTTTCCAAGAAAGCGAATTCTTCCTTACTCCGAATGTCTACTGGCATGAGCGTAATCTTGCAGCATTTGAAGCATTTCAGGCACGCCTGGCTTCTCAGCTTTTCAATCTTCTGTACTTCTTCATAAGTCGCTGTTGGCTCCTCGTTTGCTTCCAGAAATTCCTTGTCGAAGGCAAGGCCTTCTTCGTTATACTTCTCTTCCATTTTTTCCTCCTTCTTTATTTTCTTGTTTACTTCCACAGCTTTCATGTACTGCTTCTCCGTAGCCCATTTCAAAGCCTTGCTTGTAAACTTCCCAGAATACAACCCAGCCGGACTTGTTATATTCCAGGTCAATTTGTGGGCCTATACCATGTTTAGTGTTGAAAGCAACCATGCCTTTAAAGTATGTCCAGGCAGGATGCTTCTCCTTTGGAACCACAGTCATATTACCGGTGCCTTTCGGCACAAAACCTCCACTCATTGTTAGACCTCCTTTTCGTAGGGATGTTGTTTTCTTATGATTTTTGCTACTGTTTTGTAATTCATGCTGAAACGTGTTCCCAAGTTAGAGAAGGAGAGTTCAGGATTTTCCATCTTGACTCTCCTAATCTTACGAATCACATCGTCAGATGGACGTGGGATTCTACCTTTGTAATTCTCACCTGAGTTCATACTACTTCTTCTCCTTTGGAAACGTGAAAGTGATCTGGATTACCTGAGGACGCTTCTTTCCTTCAAACAGAGACTTGCGAATGTAGATATCTCCGTAAGGGCTGTCGGGGTCGCCAGTCCCATATCGTAGGGCTCCTTTTGTTTCCTTGTTAAGTTTGTAAGTCTCCTGATGATTAGCCATATTCGGCCTCCTTTTAGCCCTGCAGGGCTTTGATTTGTTCAGCTATTTTGTCGGTATAGCTGATAAAGCTGTCAAGTGTAGATGGTTCTAAGAAGATTTCATTCTCAGGTCCCATGCCGTTGTCTGTATAAATGACAAAGGCGTAACCATCGAATCTTGCGTAAACACTGTCCCCACAGTAGGTGGGTTCGAACTTAGGTATTTCCCTATTGAGTGCCATCTTGTTTGCCTCCAGAAGATACAAATTTTGGACTTTCTTGGAACATTACGAAGCAGCTGCAGCCCATACAAGAAAAGCTTGACCAGCCTTCCCTCGCTGCCAGCACGAGACAACTGTCGTATCTCTCGCAGTCGTGGTATCTATGCCGAGAAACTTCATCCCGCTCAAGCGTGCGGTGGAGTTCCTTAGGTCTCATAACTCAACACCGGCATCTTTCAGGAGCTTTGCTATTCTGAACATGATGGCTGACTTCTTCCGCTCGTGTACACGAGCTGCAGCCTCAACCAGTCCAATGAGGTTTCTTTCAAGCTTTGCATCTTCGTCACTGTTCCAGTGATACATATGACGCTTGGGTTGCTGAAAGTATTCTTCTGCAACAACTGAGTCAGCAAGATACTTTGTGGTACCTTTGTCGCTTGCAGCCTTTATGCGTTGCAGAACTCTCATATGGTCAGGGCTGTATGATTTGTCAGGAGGAGGAAAAGAAGTGAAGCGGTTGTTGTGCATTTCTTCCACAGTTACTTTAACATCGTTGACAATGGACTTGAGACTTTCAAGACTGTCAACACGGGAATCCAGGGAATCAACGTCGTCTGAAATATCAGATTCTATCTCTTCAAGCCTTTCATCAATTGATTCCTTGAGTTCCCCGACTGTTGCTTCGACAAGACGCTTTATTAAGAAATAGCGTTTGTCAATCTGACCACGAAGAGCCTTGTAAAGCTTTTCCTCAGTCTTATTGAAACCACTGGGAACAGGCTCTTCTTTTACAGCTTCAATCTGTTTGTTAATACGAGTTTTGGTGTTTAATCTTGTCGCCATTTGCTGCCTCCTTTAGTTTATTTTCATTCTCTACGAATTCATCGTAGGCTTTGCTAAGCAAGTTTCGGATAAGTTTACTGACTTTCAATCCCTGCTTATTTGCCACAAAGATAGCTTTATCATATTCTCTTGGTAGCAGATAAGTATGAACCATATATCTGTTGCGTTGCATCCAAGCCACTATTTCACCTCCTTCTTATATTCCTCGTTTGTTGGATAAGAATTTCGTCTTGTTTCATTTCTTAGTCCTCCAGTTCCTTTGTGTGGTCTGTCACGGTGAGTAAGGTTCCTTCCTTAGGTGTGATGGTGATTCCAAGAGTCCCAATTGGAATACTGCAGCGACTTCCAGCGTAGACTTCAGCCCTTATCTTGTGCTTCATATATAAGGCTCCAAAAGCAAAGGAACCCGCAAGCAGAATAAGTGGAAGGGCTATTGCAAAGAAAGTGTTGATAATTTTCTGTTCTTTGTCAGGTCTCAATTTCTCTCCCTCCAGTGTTTGTTAGCTGCCATCTGCAGCAGGAACAGGGCAGCCATTTCTGGCCCCCTGTTAATAAGTAAGTCCATTGCACAAATATTCATAAGTTTGGCTTCGATATCTTTACTGAATATCGGCACGCCTATAACTTTGCCTATCCTACCAGCAACTGGTTGCTCAGCCATGTAATCGCCTCCACTTTTGAATTGAGTTCTTTGAGAATTATAGCCTGGATGCCGTTGCTGTGAAACGCCCGAACTACCCATTTCACAGTTGTCTTGTTGAAAGACATCTCTGCGATATCAAAGCGTGTGATTTCCTTTTCTGGTATTGCAACAGTCATATCTACGTTCCAGAAAACTTTCATTTCAGCTCCTCCTTTGCATACTTTGCCCATATTGTAGCATCATTCCATAGGCTTCTTAACATCAAACCTATGAGGTTTGTAGCTGCTATTGTGGGTAGAAGTCCGGCGTCGAGTAAGGCTTGTGTTGCAGCCTGTTCGTACGTTATTCTGTGACGTGCAAGGTCTTTATCCCAAGAATTGTCATAAATCTGCTGTGCTGCTATACAAGCATCAGCAAGCTGATATAGTGTTATATCTTTTGCTGGCATAGTTCCTCCTTTTTGGTTTTGGCTTCTTGCAAAATAGCGTTGAAGATTTTCTGGTAATACGGGGATTTGCTGCAGATGTAAGACATTCCCATCCACTGAACAGCGTCGATTCCACCTTTGATAGTAGGTGGGCAGATTTTGCCAATACTGCATCTCTTGAGCTTGGTGCTGTAAGTACTGCACTCTCTACAGGGCTTTTTCATACTATACTGCCTCCTTTTTAAGTTGTAACCAACGAAGACCTTTCCTCTCGGTCTCTTGCAAAGACCTGCGTAAGGCGTCTCCATTAATTCCTGTTTTGGTAAACTTTCCACTGTTGTTCAGCGTGTCCCAGAGTTTTTTGCGCTGGCCTATCGGCATTTTAAGGACTAATTCATTCAGTTGCTTTTGCTCGTCTGGTGTCATTTGTCCAGTTCCTCCATTTCTTTGATGCTGGTTTTCTTCTCATTCAGGAATCTTTCCAGTTCGTCGATGAATGGCTGGACAGACTTTTGGTGAGCCATTCGAGCCATTTCTAACAATCCAAGAGCATAAACCAAGTCTTTCTCACCCATTACTGATGCCATTGCAGAAATCAATTTCTCTGATTTGTTCATCTGTCCCTCCAGTTTCGATTTGGTGTCTTTCCTCATTGTCCATACAAAGACTATAACATATTTTTATCCAGAAGTCAACAAAATAATTAAGTGTGTTGTAATGGTGTAATGTAGTAAACCAGTAAACCAGTAAGCCTGTAAATCGTGAGTCTATCCCATGTTTGTCTCTGGACAGCTGTTTGGTTGTTTCCCAGAAGGATACTTTGTATCCAAGGAAGTACAATTTTTGGACTTTCTGACTCTTTCTCAGTATTCTTTTTATTATTTCTATTATTTTATTACTTATATATTATAATATATATCTATATATAAATAAGAAATAAAGAGAGAGATTAACAAAGCTTAGAAAGAAGATTGAAAAAGGAAGAAGATTGAAAAAGGAGAAATAAATACCAGAAAGTACAAATTTTGTACCACCTGAAATGTTCCAAGAAGTCCATACAACAAAATGGGATTAAACACCATTTACTGCCTTACTGGCTTACTGCTTTACTACATTACTACCCACTCCCATATTATTCTTACCAGTTTATAAACTGCCTATTTTGTCTAAACTTGTTGGCTGGAATTCGAGAAACTGAGCTTTCTCCAGAGGACAAAAAAGAAAGGCACCTGGACAGAAGTCCAAATGCCTTGAAGGAAGGAAGAAACGAGGAGTTAGCGGACTAGTTCAATGACGCATTCAGTAAAAAGTTTAAGCAATTCCTCATCTGATAACTTTACAACCTGAGACATCGACAAGTTTCTGTCACACAGATGCTCAGAAATTTCTGGTTTGTTTATCCTCCAGTCAGAGATTCTCTTGATAATTAATTCTCTCATGTTTCTCTCCTTTGGTTTTATTTAAGAGTTTATTCTACAGCCAACTCCCGACAATGGGTTTTAAGTGTTATTCGTAGATTGTGAAGCCAAGTCCTTCCAACAACTTCTGGGCTTGTACAGCTGTCATCTTTGCTTCTTTGGCTTTCTCGTTCAGCTGTGCTCTGGAAATCTTTTTGCTGAATCCGCCTCCGCCTTTCTTAGTCCACGCTGTTCCGTCAACTATTCCGGCGTAAGTCGTCCGCATGACTTCAATTGCACCCTTTGCGTCGAGCTTCTCGTCTTTGCTCCTGGCAGTCGAATCGCTGAGTTTCTGTTTAACCCCGTAGGCGATTGTGTTCTGCTGTGTTCCGCCAAGCTTCTCGAACTCACTGAAAAGCTCATTCAGGTCGAAGTCCGCTTTCTCTCCCGAAGGCATCTCTACCTTCAGTAATACTTTGTCAAGACTCCATTTTGCCTTTGTTCTTTCGTTATCTGCCATTGTCTTATCTCCTTTCAAGGTTAGTATTTTCCCATGTCAGGAGTTAGCTGTCAGATGTCCAGTATTGCAGGTTTTTATTTGTCCAGTTCCCATCATTAGAACTGGGAGGGTTTGCGAGAACAGCCCACAACTACATATTCAGTTCCTGGTTAGATGTCCAGGTCTGCTGGTCAGGACGTTAGGTTATCGTCCGTCTATACTCCGTTGTCCCAGCGTTAGGTTTTCACATCCTAACTGTGTAAGGTCTATCCTGCCTTGCAACAAAAAGATTATACCATATTACACACTGGATGTCAAACGACCAATTCATTGGTGTCTTATGCTTTCCCACTGACCCCCCACGAACCCCACCCCTACCCCCATGAAGCGTAGAATGGCCCCAGATTCTACTCGACTCAGAAATTCAAAATCCCCCTGGGAGCAAGCTCCCGCTTGTGGAACCGCGACTTTCTACTGGAAATTTTCCTGGACTTTGTCAGCCTGGGATCCCACCCTCACAGGTACCACTCTCCTTTAACCCTCTCCTTTAATCCTCACAGGTACCTCGTAGGCTTGATGAAGTTTCCAGAAGGTATGAAAATTTTACTTTCTGGGATGCTCTGCATCCTCCTTTGAAAGTGGATTTTAGCTGGTGTGCTCCCACCCACCCGCCCCGCCAGTAAACTTCCGCCTGTTGTGTTAGTTTATTCAGGTTAGTAATTATTTTTAGTTTGAACAAAGAAACGATTGACAATTATCCCAGCTTATAGTATTCTATACTATAGGATATAGAAGATGGCAAGGAAAGAATTCGAGGTTGACTCAGACGTTTTGCTGGACCTAATTTCTGATGGATTTACTCATAAGGAAATGGCTGAGCAACTTGGCTGCAGTCGACCAACACTGGAGAAGAAGATTGCACGGTTACAGAAGGAAAGTCCGGTTCTTCTAAACTACCGTACTCTCCAGACATTAGAACTAACTGAACTCCAACACAAGATTCTTTCTGCCATAACTGACGACAAGATTGACAGTGCTCCACTTCGTGACCTTGTTCTTGCATACAAGATTCTGAAGGAAAAGGAATTCATGGTAGAGGGAAAGCCTCAGGAAATCAAGGGACTTGTCCACTACCTGATTGAGATTGAACGCTTGGAACAGGAAGAAAAAGCTGGCAATCGTGCAGCTATTCAGAAAGGTTCAGAAGAAGATGTCACTGATGCAGAGTTAGTCGAAGACGCCAACCTTGACGCTGTTGAGGTTGAACTTATTGCTGGCTGTAGACCTGAGGAGATTCCCTGATGTATGACCAGGAAGTTATAAAGAGACTTAGGGTGTGGAGGGAAAGTCCCCTTATATTCTGCAAGGAATGTATTAAGATGCAACCCTCCGACCAGCAGGCTGAAGCCCTTCATGTGTTTCCACAGACAAAAAGGCTAACTATACGCAGTGGTCACGGAACAGGCAAGGACGCTATGGTCGGAGGAGTCATAGTTCCTTGGTTTATGGTCACAAGGCCTTTTGCAAAGGTAGTTTGTATTGCACCTACTGCAAGACAGCTGTCAGATATTCTATGGAGTGAAATTAGTAAGTGGTTACGAAACTCCTTAGTCGCCGACGAGTTCGTTATTCAAAGGGACAAAATCTTCCAGAAGGATAACCCAAGGGAATGGTGGGTACGGGCTATCTCCCCTTCTGCCAAAGCTTCTCCCGAAGAGCAAGTCGAATCTGTCGCTGGTTTGCACGGTGACCACCTCCTCATCGTTGTAGACGAAGCGTCTGGTGTACCTGAGCCCGTATTCATCCCCTTGGAAGGTTCCTGCACACAGGAAGACAACCGCATGATTCTGATTGGAAACATGACTAAGAACAAAGGCTATTTCTTTGATTCACATTTTCATCCTGAGATTAAGAAGATGTGGACACAGTTACACTGGGATAGTCGGAAGTCTTCGAATGTCAAGAAAGAATACTGCGACTATATGGAGATGAAGTATGGAACTGATTCCAATATCTTTCGTATTCGTGTTGCTGGTGACCCACCCATTGAGGATGAAGGAACACTCATTCCGTTGGCTTGGGCAGAAGCTTGTGTCGGAAATGAAATTACAGTACCTGAAGATGAACCCCCTTATGTTGGAGTCGATGTGGCAAGATTTGGGGATGATGACAGCGTTATTCTTCCTCGTACTGGGAATGTTGTTCTTCCTTGGGAGACTTACCACGGAATGAATACTATTGATTTAGCTATGAGAGCCCGCCTATACGCTATAGAAAATGAGGCCTTAGGAATGGCTGTTGACGAGATTGGTGTCGGAGCTGGTGTAGTGGATTGGCTGGCAAAACATAACACGGAGAACTTGTTCGGAGTAAATGTGTCGTCCGCCTCCAGCGACATCACTAAGGCCGACAGACTTCGTGATGAACTCTGGGTAACTATGAGGGATAAGTGTATGCGGATGCAGTATTCTTTTCCCACAAAGAAGGAATTCGGCGACGTCCTTTCAATGGGGCAGAAGCTTGCAAACGAATTGTCCAGCCTCCGCTACACCTTTAATAAGCATGGTGGGTATAAGGTTGAAAGTAAACCTGACGCAAAGAAGCGAGGAGTTCCTTCTCCAAACATTGCAGATGCATTGGCGTTGACTGAATATTTTAGTGGTGTTGCTACTCAGATATTTAGACCCAAGGTTAAGAAGGGAAGCGTTGACAGGTGGAAGAAGTTTCATCAGCAGTATGGAAATACTGTTAGTAGACATTCTTGGATGGTGTCATAATGAAGTGGGGAACTCGAGCACAGTTTTATAGGGAATTTCTAAATACCTTTCGTAAGGGTGGTTGGGGAGAAGAAGGTAAGATGGTTTATGAAACCTTACCACAAGAAGGTAGGACTAAGATAAAGGATATTATTCGTGCTATGTCTGAGGATAAAGTTAAGCATGCAACAAGAAATCCTCTTATAACTGATCCGTTAATAGATTCTGTATCTCAAAGCAGTAAGAGTGATATCTTAGGATATGCAAGTTATAATGTGGATAAGGATGCTATAAAGCTTCCTCCATTTGTACTTAAATATCCTGAAACTATTCCTCATGAGCTTAGACATGCACAAGTGTTTCGTGGAGCAAAACTTAAAGGCAGACCTTATATATCTGAAATGGGTGACGACTTTGACCCTATATATGCAAGCTTTAATCCACTGAAGGGAGAGTATGAGAATATAGGCAAGAAAAGTATCTGGGATTATATATACAAGAATACTTCAAACCCATTAGAAGTTGATGCTATGCTATCAGAAAAAGCTACTAAGGTACTTGCTGAGGGTATTGGTAATGCCAGAAAAATAAAGAAAAGTGGAAGTGCGGCAACTCCAAAACAATGGACTAAAAGTAAATCACAGCTTAGTTCTCTTGGAGGACAAGAAGATATTTTTAATAGAGTATGGGAAACTGTCCCTGATAAAATAAAGTCTCATTATCTTGAAACAGCCGGTATTGCTGGTCTTGGTTTTATGTCAGCACCAAAATTGCAGGGAGAAGAGGAGGAGGTATAATGGCAAGCATAGTAGATACAATCGTTGAAGGGTTACTTGGAAAGAAGAAGAAGCTTCCAGATGCAGAGAAACCTGTTGAAGAGATGGCAGACCCAATTTCAAATCCTGACCGTCCACTGAAAATGGGAGAGATTCACAAAATTGGCAGAGCAGCCAAACTGAGGTGACCTATGAAGATAATAGATACGAAGCTTCCTCCACCGAAGCCGGTCAAAGAAAATACAAAAATTGGACTTTCTTACCCCGAACGAGACCGCTATCCCTATGGTACAAGGATAACTCTTGAGAAGGAATTGATTTCCAGACTTGGTCTTGACCTCAAGGGATTGAATGTTGGAGACACCTTTACGATTGTAGCAACAGCGGATGTGATTGAAGTAAGGTCTCGAGAGTCTCTTGGTTCTGGTGGTATAAGTGAAAGCGACAGCAAAACAGTTGAGCTTCAAATAAAGAAGCTTGGTCTTTCTCCTGACCCGATTGCTAACGCTTTTAAACAAGGGAAAAACGGAGTTGCAAAACCGAGGTAATGATGCCAGTAAAAATTACCAAGTCCTCCAGTAATAGGTATCGCGTCGCCACTCCCAATGGTGTGAAGGCGAAGTCGACAACAAAGGAAAAAGCATACAACTTACAGCGTTTGTTGAATGCTCTTGACCACGGCTGGAAGCCGACGAAAAGGAGTGGGAAATGATTGAGACTTATGACAGCGCGATAGTTACAAAGCCAGATTCTACAACTGCTGTTGAGGGTGAGACTGAGCTTCTCAACAAACTTTGGAAATGGCAACTTGAGTCAGAAGGAAATGTTGCTGAGCGTAACTTTAGGACTGAAGCAAAGGAAGACTATGACTTCTATGCTGGGAAGCAGGACACGACTGAGGTACTCAGTGAACTCGAAGAACAGCAACGTCCTTCAACAGTCTTTAATACAATCCTTCCGAAGATAAACCTTCTGATTGGTTTGGCTGGACAGTCCAACCGAGTCCCGTACTTGTTTCCTGTCTCCATGGGAGATGATGCAATAACGGAGATAATGAACGGGGCTTTCAAGCATTTTCGGCGAAAGGCAAAACTTGCAAGACTGGAAAACGAATGCTTCGAGCATGCAATAAAAAGTGGTAGGTCTCTTCTTGGTTTCTGGATTGGTGGAGATAATCCAATGGAGCCTGAGATAAAAGCAGTACGTATCTCGGGCAGGGACTTTCTGCTTGACCCAACAAGCGTAGCATATGATATGTCAGATGCACGTTATCTGTTTGTAGATAAATGGCTTGAGGAAGATGATATAAAGGCTTTCTTCCCAAATATTTCACTGGATGAAATCAAGTCTCTTTCACGTAGTTCCAGTGAAATGCCACAGTTTTACAACACTGTGACTGACAAGTACCGCCTGACTGAGTGTTGGTACAGGAAGTATGAAACAATTTACTGGGTAGAGAACCCTTTGACTGGAAAGGTGGAATTAACAACTCCTGCTGAGTTGACTAAGTTTAAAGCTGCACTGAGACAGGGAATTCCTGATGGCAGAGGAGGAGTTATTCGCTACGATAAAGAAATTAAATCAGTCAAGAGAATGGTTAAGAAGGTCTACTACGCCATATATTCTGGGAATAAGTTGGTGGAGGCAGGCCCTTCTCCTTATAAGCATAACCATTTTCCTTACGTTCTATTTGGTGCTTACAAGGACGAAGACGAGAATAGGTGGTTCTCAGTCGTAAACATGATGAAAGACCCTCAGCGTGGACGAAACGCTATGAGACGTCAACTTCAACACTTGTTGCAGACAGCACCAAAAGGTCTCCTGGTACACGAAGTCGGAGCATTGATTGACCCAGAAGAATACGATGCGAAGTCTTCTCAACCAAATTTCAGACTTGTGATTGCACAAGGAAAGTTTGATAAGTGGAAATTTACTGACCAACCACAGATTTCGCCTGTCTATGCTCAGCTTGACCAGACCTACGAACAGGATATGAAGGACAGCAGTGGTATTCAGAATGACCTGATGGGTATTGAGACTTCGTCTCGGCAGCCTGGAGTAACACTTCGTCTGCGACAGCAAACTGGAATGGCTGTTTTATACATCCTGTTTGATAACTTCAGGGAGTCCCGCCTACACTCTGCTGAAATCATGGTCAGTATGATTCAACAGTATATGACACAAGCTCAGATGATTCGTATAGAAGGGCCTGAGGGTGCATACCTGACACAGATAAACACCCAGATGAATCCTCAAGTACAGGGGTACAATGACATTTCTGCCCTCAAGTATGACTTTGCTATTGATGAAGCAGTAGAAAACACCACTATGAGGATGGCAATAGCTCAGATGCTGACAGAATTTAGCCAAAATAACCCTGGAAGTATCCCTCCTGATATGATTCTTGAGTACAGTGATATGCCTTTAAGTGCAAGAATGAAGGTAAAAGCTTACCACGAACAGATGATGCAGAGAGAAGAGCGTATGATGGAGATGGAGATTGAAGCTAAACGTGAAAGTTCACTGACAAAGGCACAGACTGCCGTGTTTAAAGGTCGCCAAGATAAGAAAAACAGGGCAGCTAAGCAAAATAATAAAAAATAACGGAGGTGTTTTATGGCTACAGTGGTAACTGAGGTGCAGGACGACAACAAAGAAGTAAAGTTGGGCGCAACTGAGGCCTCTCAAGGTAAGAGTTTCATTGACGAGTTGGAACCTGATGAAGAAGAAACTGGAAAGGATGGTGAGGGAGATGGCAAAGGCAAAGAAGGCGAAGAAGGGAAAGAAAAAGGTGGCTCCGAAGAAGTAGGAAAGGAAGGAGCTGACGGAAAAGAAGGGGAAGAAGGCAAGGAAGGTGCCGATAAAGGTGAGCAGAAACCTGTTCCTGACGAAAAGGACGAAGAAATAAGGAATCTACGGCAAATAAGCCGAGACCAAAAGCGAGAGCTTGATAAGGTAACGCAGGCACTGGAGAAAACTAATAAGTTACTCAAAGATGCCAACCTTGTTTCTCCTGAAGAAGAGGAGAAAGACAAGGCAGTCGAGGAGTTTAGAGCCAGGCGTGAGGAACAGCTTGAGAACCTACTGGAAGTTATGCGCGTAACTGATAAGTATGGAGATGTTGACGATGTTGTCTCGCAAGAACACTTCGACGACATGATAGAAGCCATGGCAAGGGCTTACGTTGCAGAAAAAGGTGGCAAGCTGGAAGACGTCATTAAAGGTGTTGAGGCTGAAGTATGGGCTACAAAAAACCCTTACAAACTCATGTACGACAATATTAAGCGTTACCATCCAGACTATAAAGCCGCTCCTGCCAAAGGGGATGGAGAGGGCAAAGATGGAGATGACAAAGAAAAGTCTGGAAAAGATGGAAAGGAAAAAGGAAAAGGACTTGATATTGAGAAAATTGCATCAAGTATTCATGAAGTTGGTGGAGGTTCGTCAGGTACTGGTGGATGGACAGCGGCACGAATTGACGAACTGGATGAACTCGAACTTGACCAAGTCCCCAAGGATATTTATGACAAATATCTGAAGGGAGAACTTAAATAAAAAGGAGACACTATGGCAGCTCATGACCTTATATTTCTTAAGAATGATGGGTCAACAAGGAAGAAATGGGCAAAGGAACTTTACCGCGCTATCTTAAAGGCAGTAGAGTTCAACGACCTTGTTGGCACAGGCCCAAATTCCATTGTACAGTTAAAGACTGACCTTGGAAAGGGCGAAGGTGATACGATTACCTTTACAATCAGACTCCCACTGTCTGGTGAAGGTGTCGTTGGTAACAAGACAGTTGAAGGTAACGAGGAGAAACTGAGAACTCGTAACTTCAGCATGACTATCGAGGAACTCAACCATGCAGTAGATACTGGTGGTAGAATGGACCAGCAGCGTGTACCATTCGACCTGATGCAGGAAGGCAAGGATGGATTGCAGGAGTGGTGGACTGACAAACTCAGTGACTACGTCTTTGCAACTCTTTGCGGTGATACCAGCTATCAGATTGCTGGTGAGATCTTTGCTCAGGCATGTGAGGCACCAGATAGTGACCATCTTCTCAGGGTCAATGATGTAGCATCTGATGCAGCTATGACTGCTGCTGACATGATGGACCTCAGCTTTTTGGACAGGATGAAACAGTTGGCTGAAGTTCCGACAGGAACTGAGTGCTACAGAATCCGTCCGTTGCTGATTGGTGGAAAGAAGTATTTCAGGGTTATCCTTCACAACTATGTTTTTGACCGGCTGCGTCAGAACTTTAACGCTGGTCAGTGGGGAGATATGCTCCGCAGTGCTCAGAAACTCGCACTTCCTAACATCGAGTTTGAGTATAATGGAATGCTGGTTTCCAAAAGCGAGCGTATTCGTGTATCCAGCACAAACTCTGCTGTTTACAACAATATTCTTCTCGGTGCTCAGGCTGCATGTTTTGCCTGGGGTGGTGCAGGCGAATCCAAATCCTCGATTATGGCCTTTGTTCCTTATGAAAAGGATGCAAAGAGGTACATCATGATAAGAGGTGGTGGCATCTTCGGTTGCAAAAAGACTCGGTTCCAGAGCAAGGACTTCGGTATAATCACAGGCCGCAGCTACGCTACAAAGCTGTAAGCGGAGGTGACTGATGGCAACAGAGAGATTCGGACACAGGTTTTCTGACAGGTATATGATGGCAGCGTCTCGTCTGATGGTTGCACCTGACGACGATACGTACTATGTTATTCAGTTACCTCGGTATGCCTTTGTCACCGATGTGTGGCTGAACATCACTACAGCGTATGTTGGTGGTACGCCTACGATTTCAGTTGGCTTTGCAGGTAATGGTGAAACAGCAAACACTGCATACTTCATCACGACCGACATCTCCGAACCCACGGTGGCAGGCATAAAGTGCTCCATTAAGGATACCATTGCTTCTAACCGAAGCAAGTATTTCTCCAGTGGAAGCGGAAGCATTACAGTTACTATCGCAGCTGGTAGTGCTTCAACTGAAGGAACGTTTGAGGTTTTTGCTCAGTACGTTCTTATTTCCTAACAAACTTAACAAGGAGGACATAATATGTCTACAGTAACGGCAATAGATTACAGAAGGACAGACCTGAGAACCAACGTGCTTGAAAACCCGTACTGGTTGACCTCAGGCGAAGTTGTGGCAGTTGATGCTGTTGCGAAAGCTGCCCAGCTTTTCAGCTTTCCGGTAGCTGGAAGGGTTACCATAGTCCTGAAAGCATATATTCAGGTAACTACAAAATTTGCAGGGGGTACACCAGCAGGAACGCTCGGTATAGGTTCACTTGCAACTGATGCCATCACAACTGGTGGTGATGTAACTGACGTCGACCAGGATGAGTTCATCACTTCAACAGATGTAACCTGGACAACTGCAGGTTACTATGAAGTTACTACTACAAACGGTTCCGACTACGAAGATGCCGTAAAGACTGGTTTGCATCCAGCACCGGCAATCATTACAGGAGCTGCAACAACTGTTCCTTGTGTCTGTCTCTATTTGACTAACGTTGGGACGTACACGGCCGGCAAGTGTCGCGTGCATCTGTTAGTAACGGATATTCCTGGAAAGTAGTATACCCAGGAAGTACAAAAATTTGACTTTCTGGACGGGGTGTCAATATGAACTTAGGTGAGATAGTAACAGAAGTTAGAATTAACTTGAAGGACCAGCGGGCTGATGTGCTGGCTTCTATCCAAGACTATATCAACGAGGCTTATCGATGGGTAGCGGGAGAGACAACTCTCCCCTCCCTTAAAACTCTCTTCACTGTGGATACTGTGCTTTCACAGGCCTACACAACTATAACAGGAAACTTCGATGGAAGACTGTTGTATTGTGGAACAAGTGAAGGACAACTTTCTGTTCTTGACGGAGGCGTTTTTGAACTCCTTGAGAATCATCCTGACCTTACTGAGGCAGGTGATGTTGAACATGTAGCAGTTGAAGGTTCTACACTGTGGTACGCAAAGGTACCTGAAACTGCAACCACGTTGATTTGTCTTGGATACTATACACCAGCTCTCATGACGGCTAATACTGACACCCCGTCTGCAATTCCTGATTATTTGCACAGGGGTTTGTTAGTAAACAAGGCGTCGGCAATAGGCTTTTCTATTATTGAAGATGGTCTTGAGGGTGAAAGGCCTAACACGAGTTTCTATGAGCGAGAGGCTGATAAGGCACTAATGTTACTTAAAGGCTGGGTTGAAAAGCGTCGGGGACACCTGAGACGCGGCGTGTGGAGCGTGTGATGGCCTATAAAACTGTTCCATTTTTGAAGGCTTCGAAAGGTCTGAACGTAATTGCAGACCCTGTACGAATAGTGTTTGATGCTGAGAAAGGTGTTGTTGACCTTGCTACTGCTTATAACATAGACGTTGACACAAGTGGCAGGATAAGTCGACGGACTGGTCAGACACTAAAAGGTGCTTGGGCTTCCCACAGTATTTTTGCCGAAGACGATGTGTGCTTCTTTGTTAGTGGAACAGCGTTGTATCAGCTGAATACAGACTACACTCGGACAGGAATACGCAGTGGGTTAACACCAAACCTAAAAATGTATTTTGCAAAGGCGAAAGACAGAGTCTATTATGCGAATGGACAAGAGCTTGGTTATGTGTTAGGCGGAGTTTCCCACTATTGGGAAGCCGATACTTACGTGGGGCCAGCTACAACTCGAGTGTTTAGCGGCCCACCAGCCCACATCACCATGCTTGAAGTTTATAAAGGAAGAATCTATGCTGTCGTAGATGATGTCTTGTGGCACAGTGAACCGTATGCGTATGGCTGGTTTGACCTTGCAAGGAATTTCATACAGTTCAAAGGGAGTATCCGGCTTGTTAAGGCGGCGTATGGCACAACTGACAGGGACTCTGATGGACTGTATGTGGGAACAGATTCAGGTGTAGAATTCCTTGAAGGAGATAATCCTGACACAATGACTCGCGAACAAGTCAGCGACTCTCCACCTGTAATTGGCACGGCTGTACGGTGCGAAGCGGCGAGAGTGGCTGGGCCGGCCAAGACTGGAAAGGTAGTAATGTGGACAGCACAGAATGGAATCTGGGTGGGTGGAGCAAACGGACAGGCTGATTGTGTAACAAAGGATAGGTTGAAATACCCTTCGGCACTCTACGGTGCAGGGGTCTATCACAACGGGAAGTATATTGTACTTCTCCAAGAATAAGGAGGATTCACTATGGCGTTCAGATTTAGCACGAAACTAAGGAACCTGATTCTTAGTGGTGCCCCTTCACGAAGAACGAGTGTCATACTTACAGGGACAGGTATTGCTGCTGTTGATGGTGGTGCAGGAGTTGATTCGTTTACAGATACTGGAAACGGATTTGTTACTGCCGGATTTTCAGTAGGTGATGCAGTTCTCGTAACGGGGTTTGCTGGAACAGGTGCAGTAAATAACGGAAAGATTTTTACACTGGTAACTGTGGCTGCAGGTACACTGGAAGTTGCTACAGGGTCTCTGGCTGCTGAGACTGCCGGTGCAACAGTCACAATTGTTCAGGTTGTTGGCAACTCACTACGAGATATTTTCAAGGATGGTATCCTCGAGATATACAGTGGAACCCAGCCGACAAGTGCGGATGCTGCAAAGACAGGAACCTTACTCGCTAAGATAACACTGGGCAGTGGTGCATGGGTAGCAGGAGCACCTGCAAACGGCCTGGAGTTTGGTCTTGCAAGTGCAGGCGTTATCGCAAAGGAAACTCCTGTGTGGTCTGGGACAGGACTGGTTGCTGGGACAGCCGGATGGTATAGGCTTTATGCAAACGCCACTGATGCAGGTGCTCTCGACAGTTCCTATGAGTATCCCAGAATTGACGGTTCAGTCGGAACCTCCGGTGCTCAGCTTAATGCCAGCTCTACGAGCATCTCAGTTGGGGCTACAATCACTATTGATAGCTTCCAGATAACACTGGCAGAGGAGGGTGCGTAAGATGGAAAGGTCTAAATTCGGGGACAGATGGGGTGCAGAAGTTGAGCGGGCTGCTTTTAACAAACACGGATTTCTTGCCTATTCAATCTGGGAAGTTGAACATCTCAGAAGAAAACAGCGGGGTTCCTTGTATGAATGGCAGTTGGTTACACCGGTTGACATCAGCGGGAACATATGCACAGATGAAGGTCTCAACAGACTTCTTGATGTCATGTTCCATGCGGCTACACAGATAACAACCTGGTATGTTGCAATCTTTGAAAGCAACACAACTCCAGCTGCTGGTACAACTTATGCAACTCCTGTGTTTACGGAGTCGTCTGCATATGATGAAGCAACAAGGCCAGAGTTTGTTGAAGCTGCATCAAGCAGTAAGTCATTGACAAACTCAGCAAATAAGGCCGAGTTTACTATCAATGCTACCAAGACAATTTATGGTGGTGCACTAGTTGGTGGTGGAACAGACGCAAGCACTAAAGGTGATGCTGCAGGTGGTGGTGTTATGTACTGTGCAAGCCAGTTCGGTTCTTCGAAGTCAGTGGTTGATGATGATATTCTTCGAGTCACAATCACTATTAATGCAGCGGATGCATAAAATCTGGAGGGGTGAAAGTCCCCTCCCTTTTGAGAGGTTAATATGCCAGCAGGTGTTGATTCTTATACCAAACTTCTACTTCACTTTAACGGAGAAAACAACTCTACTACTTTTAGAGATGCATCTCCTTACCATAAGACAGCTACTCGTTATGGAGATGCCAAGATAGTTACTGACCAAAGCAAGTTTGGTGGAGCGTCAGGACGGTTTGACGGTAGTGGAGATTACTTATCATTTCCTGACTCTGATGATTGGTATTTTGGAACAGGAGATTTTACACTTGATGCATGGGTAAGATGGAATGTATTACCTGGTGGTAATCTAGGTAGTATGGTGTTTGCACAAAATGTTTCTGATCTTAATTACTGGACATTTGGTGTATGGAATAGCGGAGGAACTGTCTATAGATTAAGATTTGTTTTGTTTGAGAATAATGTGCCTACTCTTGTTGCAAGTAACTGGGCATGGACAACAATAGCTACTGGACAGTGGTATCATATTGCTCAGGTTAGACAAGGAAATTATTTTCGTCTATTTCTTAATGGGACGAAGGTAGAAGAAACTACAGAAACTAAGGGTATTCCTAATTTTAGCGCTGTTTTGTGGGTAGCTAGAATGGCTCAAGGAGGCCATTATTTTAATGGCTGGATAGATGAGGCAAGGATTTCAAAAGGTATTGCAAGATGGTGGGATGACTTTACACCTCCGCAAGAAGCTTACTGGCTTGAAGCAGATACAATTACCGACGCACTGACAACTCACGATGAATCTTCTGGAGACTTTACTGACACTGAAGTTGATTCTTATGTAAAACTCCTACTTCATGGTGAAGGTGCAGATGCATCTAAAACGATTAAGGATTCATCTCCCACTCATAGAACTGTTTCAGTATATGGCAATGCTCAGATTGATACTGCACAGAAAAAGTTTGGTAGTGCTTCGATATTGTTTGATGGAGTCAGTGATGCTGTATACTGTGCAGATAGTGATGACTGGTATTTAGGTACAGGAGACTTCACTATTGATTGGTGGGTAAGATTTTCTTCGTTACCAACATCTGGAAATTATGCTCATATTATAGGTCAAAGAGTTAATGATAGTAACAGGTGGAGTCTTCTTATAAGTAACAATTCTGGAACCTATAGGATGATTCTTAGTGTTCGAGGAAGTCAGTCTATTGAAATTTCAAGAAGCTTTTCTTCGCTGTCAACAGGAACCTGGTATCATATGGCACTTACAAGAGCAGGTTCTTCCTTTAAGATGTTTCTTGATGGTAACCAGTTAAGTACGGAATACATAAGTGGAAATACAATAGACAATTTTGCTACAGTATTGACACTTGGAGCAAGAGGTGGAGATTATGCTTGGGCATTAAACGGCTGGTTAGATGAAGTAAGACTTATAAAGGGAAAGGCTATTTGGACAGCAAGTTTTACTGTACCTACAGCAGCGTATGCAATACTTGACCATAGAATAGAGCATGTAACTACGTCAGAAGACTTAGTAACAGACCCTGGACTTCCTACAGATGCAGATTTTACTGATGGATTTACAACAGATGACTATCTTACTCTTATTGCTGGTCTTATCTATGAAGGTGATATTGACGAAGATATCTTAGCTGGAGACACCTTTACTCCTAATCAAGTTCATACACAAGCTCTTGTTGGTGGAACAGCACAAATGAGCACAACTGTAGTAAGTGGTAGTGCAGTTTATAATAAAAGTATTACAGATGCACTGACAACTGCAGAAACAATTGATGCTCAATTCAATATTACTATGCATGGAGCTGCAACATTTCCTCTGTTTGAAACCGCTGCATATACAGGGCTTGGTTTTAATTCGGGAGATATGAATTTTCCTGTCTTCGAGGGTATTGCTTATGCGGGAGCTCGAAGTTCGATTCAAGAAATACCAAAATTTGGACTTTCTGGGACAATGCAAATTCAGTATCCTTTTGGTCAAGCTGCAAAACACCCTAAATTTAATGGTGTTGCAGCAATGACAGTTGGGAAGGTTGCTAACGGAGACGCTGACTTTCCGTTGTTTAGTGGAACAGGTACGATGATAGGTAATCCACAAGTAACTGGGGATGTTAATTTTCCTGTCTTCGGTGGTAACGGAGGAATGAGTGTAGGCGGAAGGTTTGCAAACTATGTCTTGAGGTATGTCAGATGAGAACACTTGGAATAGCATTGAACACAGAAATTGATGCACCATCCCAGTACATGGGTGTTGACTTAAATAGTCTGGCTGTATTTGGGGACAAGGTTATTGGTGCTGGAGAGACTGGGATTATGGAACTCAGTGGAGACACCGATAATGGAATTGTAATAACAGCCTTCTTTCAAGTCCCGTCTACTGACCTGGGTATTCCTCAGCAAAAGAAAGTAAGGTCAATTATATTAAGTGGATATCAACATGGTAATCTTGATGTTACAGTCATCTGTGATAATGATGAGAAGACTGAGTACAGGATTAACTTGACAGGTCCACTTGACCAATCAACTGTAAAGGTTGACCTTAACAGTGATGATATTGGAAGGTTCATTGGTTTGCTTGTTGAGAATGTAGAAGGGTCGGATTTCAGTATTGACGTTATGGACTTGCTTGTTCTTGCTACTGCTCTCGGCCCTGTTGTTAGCACAATACTTGGAAAGCACAAGGTAAGTTTCCCCTTGTTTACTGGAGTAGGCGTTGCCAGCATTAGCTAAAACTACAAGTTATGTTTATAAAGGTGACGAAGAAGCTGCAAGAAAGCTGTTAGGTCTGGCAAACTTACAGTTGATGAAACTTCGAAACTTGATGGCGTTCAATAACCTTGAGCAGTATGCACTGACAGTTTACAACAAAGTTGGTGCATATATTAAGGTTTCTTCCATCTTCGGAAACGAAGTCGCTGAAGTTTTCTATCCTAAGATTAAAGGCGTTCCTGAAGAAGTACTCAAGCGTAAACGTATAATGAGAATGAAGGTTGCACAGGACTGGACAATCCTCTATGCACCCATTCCTCCACCTGACCCACAAGACTGGGGAGGTTGGATGGAAAGTGGAAAGACTGACCTGAATGTAGACAACTTCCTTAATATATTTGGGCTTGTAAGTTGGGGATGGCCTGTTTGGAGTTCCTTTACTATTACAGGAAGTGTATTAACAAATACTACTCCTGGAACACTTAGTGTACAAGATGGTGGCTGGTGGTTATATTCGGCAGGACACCAACCAGGATTTCCTACTACTACATACATGGGGCCAGTGTGGCAAGCAATAGGAATAAGCAGAAAAATAAGTCACAGGACAGATCAAAATTTTACCTATACTTTTTTTGCTGATTTGATCCCAGCTATTGCCATCCATAATTGGAGTGAGAGTGGACAAAAGTGCTGGACTTCAAACGGAGGTTATTTTGAGCAGGAGGGTTATGTATATATTCCTTCAAACCCTTATGGTGCAGAGTCTCCACCAACTATTACACTGGCCGATGCACGAGAACCAGCTGGCAGTGATCCAGGATTTTCTCGGGCTGAAGGTACAGGATACATTAGCTGGCAAGATCCTTATTTACTTGGATTTTGGAAGCAAGAATGGACAGTATATAATCCATCTTCTCTCTTAGATAACAATAACTACGTTTTGTTTTATGACAAGTATGTTTGGAATAACTCACACGCAACTTCATCTTTACCTGCAGTTGGATTTTTTCCGTGTATTATTGACGTTTATGGAGCTATATACACTTATTCTTCATATTCGAGTCAGATGAAATCAGAGTATGTAAGTGTAATCGGTAGTGGTAGTGGTAATCATGTTAGTTTTCCTTATTACTACACAGATCCAAAACTGTCTACATACACTTATCGTATGTGGGTAACAGATCCTGATGCAGGTGAGTTCGGGGATAATAGTACTGGTACAATAACTTATGAGACTCATATGTGTGGTAAGTATGAAGGTGAGTGGTTTGATGAAGTTGTAGGTTCTGCCACCTGGTATGGATCTGGAAACTGGGGAACAAATGGTAGTTGGTCAGGAAACAATATATTCCCTTGGATGGGCAGGATGTATGATAAAAGTAGTTTAAAAGAAGGTACCGAAAATAATCCTGATAAAACATCAGACCATAATTTATTACTTGCAAGTTGGCTTGTTGGCGCAGCTGCTGGTCATCCAACCTCTACAGATAAAGTTCCTGGTTGTGAAGGAATTACACAGGTTGTATATAGAATGAGGCACGGAGCTACTGTTATAACTAAAACCTATAGTGCTTCACATCCTGGCTGGCATACTGTTTGGACTGACCCAGATGGTAGACTTTGGCGAGCTTATGGAGATATATTCGCTGCATTAAAGGGAACATCAATTAAGGAAATAGAACTCGGACCACCTGAGTGGATTGACTGGTGGTATGCAGATGGTTCTCAATTTATAGTAGAGGAGGACGATAACTAATGGCAACGATTACTGAAACAATTCCAGAACGTATTGCAACACAAGCACAAGCTTCAAGGGATTTCATTGGAACTAAGTGGACAGATGCTGATGATAAAGCAGATACAGCTTTCGATGCTGCTTTAGCTGCAATAAGGGACATTGTTGAACTGGGTCTTCCAGCAATTACAGTCCCAACTGTTACATGGGAGGATATTGTTGTTGACTTCTCCATTGATGTAACAAAGCCGGACTTGCCAGATGTTGAGTTTAACTTCCCAACGACCAAGCCAACAATGGGTGAACTAAGAGAATACCCAATCTTTGAGTTTCCTCTCAGTGACTTTAATGCACTCAATAATGAAACAATTGCAGCGATTCGTGCGAAGCTTGCTGCAGGTGGTACAGGTCTCGGAGCGGCTGTTGAGGCTGCAATCTGGGATAGAATGCGAAGCAGGAATGAGGCAAAGAATCTAGCTGCTTATGAGGAAGCTATGAATTACTTTGCTGCACGAGGCTGGGAACTTCCTCCAGGTGCTTTAGCTGGACGACTTGCGATGATTCAATCTGAGATTCTGCGGAGTGAAACGGATATCAGCAACGACATCGCTGTCAAACAAGCGGAACTTGCACTGGACAATGAAAAGTTTATTTATGAACTTGCTTACAAGACTTGTACTGAATATCAACGAAACACAGTTGAGGTTATCGCTCAGCAGAATAAAGCTGTTGTCGATGTGTTCGTTGCTCAGATGGATGGATACAAGGCAGATGTTACTGCCGAAGCTGCTCGAGTTGATGCACTTGGAAAGATAATTGTCGCTTTGATGGATGGCTACAAGGCGGAGGCTCAGGCAGAGGCTGCAGTAGTAGATGCAAAGTCAAGGGAAGTGGAGGCAAGAATAAAGTTGCAACTGGGTAAAGCGGAAGTCGCCATGAAGATTACTGATGTTGAAGTAGAGATTGCAAAATTTGCTTATGGTATGCAGGTTGAGATGTTTAAGACAATTGCTCAGGTCAGTGCTCAACTTGCTGCGTCTGCATTGGCTGCAGTTAATGCCAGTGTTACCTCGAGTTACTCAGCTAATTCAAGTGAACAGGCTGGATTTAATGAGGGCAGAAGCTACGATATGACCAAGACAATAAGGGCTCTTTCAGAAAGCCACGTACACACTTACGACGAAACCAAATAAGGAGGGTAAGATGGCACTTGCGAATAACCCATTTACTGACAGAGATTATCAGAACTGGCGAGAAAGTCAGTTTGCACATGGAAGAGCTATTTCGGCTCAGGCACACGACCGCGACATGGAACTGAGTTCTATGGTAGAAAGAATGCGTGGAGACAACGCTGCAAGGGTAGCACAGATAAATGCTGATGTTGGTATGGCTAACATCGAAGCACACAAGCCTTTGCTTGGAGCACAAGCTTCAGCAATAAATGAAATGCTTCCACTGAAGAAGAAACTTGGAGAACAGGAAATTGAAACTGGCGACATTAATACTAAGCTTGGAAAACTTCAGCTTGGTTTCGAGCCAGAGTTCTTGCAGAAGAAACTTGACTTTGCTAACCTTGGTGCGGCAGGTTACAAGACCAACATTCTTTCTGCATTGACTGAAGCGATGAAGGGTTACAAGGGACTTAAAGAAGGTAATGGGCCTTCTTACCTGAATGAGTTGTTTGGTATTGAGGCTCCGGAAGTTAAGGCTGCTGGTGGAGAAGCAACTACAGGTACGACACCAGAGGGAAAGAAAGGTTCTCTTCTTAGAACAGCGTCCTACCTCCTGCCAATGTTTGGTACAGGTTTAGGTACGGCAGCTGGTGCTTTCACCTCTCCAATTACTGGTCCATTTGGGCCTTATGCTGGTGGTGCAATAGGTGGAGCCTTATTAGAGTATCTGAGACAGAAGCTTATGGGAGAAGATACTAACCTCACAAGCATTGCGATGTCTGGCGTAGGTGGTGGTGTTGGTGGTAAGATGGTAGCAAAACCACTGGCACAGTTAGCACTCAAAACACCTGGAGTAAAGAATCTTGACTTCCTCTACAGAATTGGCGCAAACTTATAGGAGGGTAAAATGGCTGCGACTTTCAGGTTTACATCAGACACATTTGAGCCAAACCTTCCGCACATAAGTTTCTCTGATTCAGAAGACAGAAGACTTGAGCGGGAGAGAATGATGTTCTCTTCTGACCCAAACAAAGTCGAGACAATTGTTTCGCACTTGATGAAAGACTATGTTCCGGACAAGAGTAAAGAAAAGCTTGCTATGAGTCCAACGCTTGCAAAGGTTGAGGCTGCTATGCCCAGTGATGACCCACGTAGGGGAATGGGTTCTAAGATAATGGCAGAATCAATTATCGGAATTGCAGCTAATCCTGACAAGCATCCTCTTGAGGTTATAAAGGAAATCTATGATAGGAATGTAGAGGAGAGAAAGAAGGCAACCTATACATACCTTGAAGATAAGGAAAAGGGATTTCTTGGTTTACCAGGAACGGGGACAAGTCTTTTTACTGGTTCGGTGATTGGTAAGAAGTATGCTAATATGCCTGGGTATGATGAGTACAAGCAAAAGAAAGATGAGTATAACAGGACACACTTTACACTTGACGAGTTCTCCAGTCCGCAATCTGCTGCTGCATTGGGTGGAATACTTACTGCCATCGGAGTCGGGGCTGAAAAGCTTGGTACTAGTGCAGGAACTATTGGCAAGGTTGCAAGGGTTGCAGCTAAGTTCTTGCCTACAGGATTCAAGGCAATACCAAACCCATTGCTTAGAGTAGGACTTACAGCACTGGCTTCTATTCCAGAGTTCTGGGCATTTGAAGGAATTCATCAGGCTGTAACTAAGGCTCCTGGAATGGAAGATGTTCCAGAGTTACCAAAACAAGTTCTTGGTCTTATAGCTGGTGGTGCCGGAATGAGTAAACTATCTAAGGGTATAGCTAAGAGAATTGACAAGTGGGGCGAGGCACGATATGCTGCAAATGATGCAGTAAACAAGATGATGCAAGACCCTTCACTTAAGAATGTAGTTGACTTGTTTGACAAAGAAGGATATATGAAGAAGTCAGCTGAGTTATTTCAGGACGACTTCAGTATGCGTGGAACACCTGGGTCTGCTGCAGCAAAAGTTGGTTCTTCAAAAGCTAAGATATCTATGGAACAGATGTCAAGGATTGAAGGGAAGATTAATGAAGGACTTCAGGTTGAGGACGCTGTTGGTCAGGTTCTTACAGAAGACAAGCTTCTTGGTGCACTTGACGCAGTTAAAACGAATAAGTTCTTTGATGAATTGCTGAAGAGTTCTGCTGATAAGCAAGAGAAAGCCTTGAAGAATAGATTGTTCAGGGATGCAGTTAACAGGGGATTGGGTCCTGACGAAGCAATACTTGAGGTACAAAGAGGAACAGCGAAATGGGAACTGGATGATATTATCAACTTCGGGAACAACGCAACAGTTACTCATGCACCTGAAGTTGCCGCTGGTCTTCGGGCGCTTGGTTACAGTGACGAAGCTATAAACAAGATTCCACTTCGCATGGGCAAGACTCTTTCAAAGAGAAGAATGATTGAGGCAAATGCTGAAAGAAGTAAACTTGAACTGGAAGGGCAGAAGTTGTTTGCTGAGGAAGCAGGAACTGCAACGGAAGCTTCATTATATGACCCAATGAGTACAGGTGTAGACAGGGCTCGAGCTGCCATTGCTGAGCACAATAAGCTTATAGCTAAACCGGCATTAAGACTGGGGAAAACAAGGAAGTATAATTACAAGGAAGTACAAGAGAAGGAAAAGTCTGATGCAGAAGCATTTCGTAGATGGGTAACTGGCGAAGGACATAAGCCTGTAGAACCAACTGTGCTTTTCCGTGGTGAATTAAGTGAAACTCCAAGACCAAACGGACAATTACTTCATGTAAGTCCTTGGCTTAGGGTTGGCGACTCAGCTGGTAAGTTTGGTGGAGGAGGACACTTTGTAACAGAATATCCAGTACAGACTGGACACATATACTACAGAGGTGGAAGTCTTGCGGGTGACCCACTTGAGATAACAAGGGTAGGGTCAGTTAAAGGTGTAACATGGGATGAGGCTCTTGAGCAAGCCAAGAAAGTATATGATGATGCACTTGCAAAAAGAATGAAAGGGGATAGGGCATACCTTAAAGCCCATCCTGAAGAAGCTGAGTCAATATTAAATGCTGAAAAGAAATGGGCAGCAGAAGAAGCATTCAGTCATCTCCAAAAAGGCACGTATGAAGCTGATGTCTATAATAGACCTGGAAAGTGGCGCAATATGAAGGATGAACATATTCCTCCTGGACATTTCAAGGAAACGCCACCACTACGAAGTAATGACGAAATTGCAGCTTGGGAACGCAAAATAACAGAAGGTCAAAAATTTGGACTTTCTGGGAAACCACGGTTCTTCTTTGCGGAGGGTGAGCCTCCAAAGAATGCTGACGAAGAAACCTGGTATAAGTATTTCAAGAATTTTACTGAAGGTGAAGGTGGTGCTGCAACTGAAGCTAATATGTTTACCTTTGAGGGTAATATTCCTAAGCCTCTTCCAGAAGGAACACACACTGTAAGAAAGATTCCTGAGTCAGCTATGAAAGCTTACAACAGGGTCTATGAAGAACGTCTGGATGCGGTACATAAGAAGGTTGTTGAGAGTGTAGAGGCTGATAAAGAGGTTGTGCAGGAAGTTATAAAGCAGAATTACTATGAACCTACCGAGGGAATGAAGTCTGTAATGTCTGACTTTGTTACAGACGAGCAGTATGCTAAGGCTATGCTTAACCTCGAGGAACTTGGAATTGGAAAGAAGGGTGACTTTGCTGCTTCGACTGCCGCTGGTGTTGGCACTAAGAAGAAAAGAGTTGCCACTCCGAAGAAGGTTGTCAAACAAGTTGCTGAGGATGCAGAAACTATTGAGGCTGTTGGTGCAGAGAATATCTCGAAGGCAGGTGCGGAAGGTAAGGTAAAGAAAGAGAAGCGGGACTTTAACAGAGAGTCCGTTGACCTGTACACTCGTATGAGTCAGGGTAAGATATCTCAGGATGAATATGATTCTGCGCTTAACTCCTTGATGAATGAACACGGAGGTGGTAGTTGGGGTAAGATGATGGCTGCAATTACAGCTGGGGCAGGAGCACTGAGTGCATTAAGTGCATTTGCTCCAAGTGAGGCAGAGGCAGCTGGATTACCAAACGGAGTTATTACAAATGCCAGCTATAACATTGTTAGCGGAATAAAGAAAACCTTTAAGGATATAATTAAGGAAATTGTTGACAAGAAACTCTTCGTTCCTGAATATGTAAAAGGCACTTATGAATTTGGTGATAAGGGATATGCAATTTCTATTATCCCAGACATCATGAATGTTTCTGCAAAGTACAGAAGCAGCAAGAAGATGTTTGCTCAGCAATATCTTTCACCTAACGTAGTTGCGGATTTCCTTTACAACGCAACAACAAAGGATGGAAGAAGGCTTCCAACTAATCCAATGCCTGAGATTGCAAGTCGAACCGCAATTTCTCAGGGGAATACAGCCAAGGCATTCTCACTTGTTCAGGATGTTTTGTCGATGGTGACTGGTGGAGAGTCTCACATGAAAGAAGTATCTGAGGCTATGAAGCCGTTGCTTGAAATGAACATGACAGCTTCAAGAATCAGCTTTCACAGAGGAAACATAAGTAAGCTTGATGAAATGATTGAGGGGTTGATAAAGAAGAAAAGTAAATTGTCTGGTGATGAAGCTCTGGCTATGGATGGAAACATTGAGAAGCTGATGATGATGCAAGATGCCTCTAATCAAGCAATTAGTGAGCTTAAGTTTAACAAGGAAGCTTTTGATAAGCAGTGGAGAACAATTGCTGAGGGGCTTGCAGAGAAGTACCCAAGTACAAGAATTGCATTGGCACTTGAAGGTGAGGGTATGGCAGCTAATGACCCTTGGGTCTTGAAACATTTGACAGACAGGGAGAAGGAAGCTGTAGGACATCTCAGGAAACTACACAACAAGATTGCTGAATATATAATAGATGTTGGTGGAAAACCTATCATGGAGAAGCCTTACATCCACCACGCAGCACACCCTGATATGGACTGGAAGGGGTTGCAAAAGAGTTTGGAAGGATATTCACTGGAGTCACAAAACATACTTCCTCTGTCAAGATTGTTTCACAGGGAATACAACTCCAAGCAAATGATGCCGGATATTCACTATGTTATGCAGCAGTATCTGCCAGATATCTTTAAGCGAATAGAGATGATGGATTTCTGGAAGAAGGGTAAGCCGAATGGATGGTCAGCACACATGCATGCCTTGGAGCAGATGGGCTGGCGTGCTCCGGCTGAGTTCATGAAGTCAATCGCACAAGGATTCCTTCCAGAGGACAGAACCTGGGCTAATAACATAGCAAGACAGGCATATGCACTGGAAGCTGCAAGGCTGATTGGGTTTAACCCAGCATCTGGATTCAAACATCTTATGAAGCTGGAAGCAAACTGGAGTAACTTTGGAATCAAGATGGGACTTATAAACCTTCCAAAGGCATTTGATATTTACAAAAAGGAAGTTGGGGCAGCAGTATTAGAGAAGATGACTGGAAAGAAAGTAACTCGAGATATGGAAACTGAATTGTATAGAACATTTACTCATGCTGGAAACATGTCAGCAATCATTCAAGACCTTGGATTGTACGAGCCTCCAAGAGGTTGGGTCGAGAAGATTGGGCGGCAATTGTCTGACTACACAGGAACTATTATAAACAATACTGAACGATTTGACAGGGCTATGAGTTTTGTTGGCTCAATGGAGATGGCTGCGAAACAGGGTATGACAGCTGAGCAAGCTATTTATAACTTGTATGATACAATCCTGAAGACAAACTTTCTCAGTGGAAATCAGAATCCTTCGTGGCTAAGGAATCCTAAAATCAGGGCTATGATGATGTTCCAAGGGACACCGTTTAAGATTGCTGAACAACGAGCCTTGCTTGCTGTGCGTGCAGGTAGGGGAATAAAGAAAGGCTGGGATGAATACTATAAACAGTTACAGGATATAAGAAAAATGGTAGGTGAAGGTGAAAAGGAATTCAAGTGGAATCTTATCAAAGACGCTTTGGAGAGCGAGAAAGATATCAACGGAATTCCTTATGCCTACCAGTTAATGAGGAAGGTCATGATTCTTGGTACGGTTATCACAGGTGGAGCAGCCCTGTTTGATGCAGATATGACAGGACATATGCTTCACTTGCCGTTTGTTAAGCATGAAGGTGGACTTAAAGTTAACTTGAATCCTGTGTTGAGCGCAGCGATGGAAACAAAAGCTAAAGAAGATGAATTCTGGCTTTCAAGTTTCTTTAAGCGGTGGCTTGGTTCAGCACCATTCGGAGCTGCTGTGGGTAAAGCTGCTCGGCTCAAGGAAGACGATATACCTAAGATTTACAGGGACAGTAAGTTCAGGTATTTCTTTGGTGTACCGGCGACCAAGGAAGAATAAGGGAGGTGAGTTCGTAGTAAAAATTTAATCTAAAGGAGTTTGTATTATGGCTAACATGGCGTGTACGGTTAAGGAATACCGGTGGAAAGTTGGAATTGATAAGATTACTTTTGAATGGCTATCTGATGATGCAGCCGGAACCGTGTCAGCTGTTACAACAAACAAGTATACTGGGGAACTGATTCGCTTTATCACAGACCCTGGTGATGTAGCACCTACAGATAACTATGATATTGTAATCACAGATTCAGATGGTTACGATGTCTTGCATGGTGCAGGTCTAAACAGAGACACAGCTAATACAGAGCAAGTATTGGCTGCCTTACTTGGTTGTTGTTTCGACACAGTTTTAACTCTTGCGATAAGCGCTGCTGGGAATGCGAAGACAGGGAAGATTTTCCTGTACATACGAAAGTTTCCGCTTGCGTAGGAGTTAGACATGGATGAACAGGAAAGCATTAAAGAACTGGAGCATGTGCTGACGAATGAAGTGGCGTACAGGGTTTATATCTTAACTACGTTCCGTGAGGTACAGACTCGGCTTAAGTATCTTGAAGGGTTACAGGAGAAATCAGGTAGTGACCTTAGCAGATTGCTTGAAGAGCATGATACCTGCAGAAAGGATGTAGAGAAGGCAATGAAGTTCGAGGAGACATGGCATTGGGGAAAGCGAGTGAAACGACTTGTCGACGGGTTGAAAGTTCCTATTCTTGCAGCTGTCATATTAGGCCTTGCAGTATGGCTCCTTTACTTGTATGTGCTACATCCTCAGGTTCAGCTGATAAGGAAGCCTGTTGTATCACAAGAGGAGGTACAATGAGGGAGTTAAATGTTCTACTGATTGAAGACAATGAAGAGCTATGCAGGGTTATAGTGGAGGCTGTTAATACTGCATGTAGCCAGGAGAATTGCAACGCTGTTGTTAACTACAGTACTTATGGTGCACAGGGCTTGGCGTTGTATGAAAAAGGTTCATATGACCTGGTTATTGTGGATATTAACTTGCCTGATACAGATGGAATGGAACTTATCAAAAGGATTCGTATGCAAGACAGGGTTGTGGAGTTCATCATAATAACTGGTTGGCCCTCTATTGAGACAGCGGTAGAGGCAATCAGTTTAGATGTCTGGGCTTACTTCATTAAACCCTTCAACACGAATGAGCTTGTTCATCAAGCAAAGCGAGCCATTGACAATTCTATTCTTAAAAAGAAGATTATTGCTTTGGCTGATTGGGCGGGAAAGGTTCTTGGTAATGGAGGAACTAATGGAAATTAGTAAGATTATACTGCATCATTCTGCAACGAAAGACAGTGGGACTGTCAGCTGGAACGCAATTAGACGCTATCATATGAATGACTGTGCATGGTCAGACATCGGATACCACTTCGGTATTGAGTATGTTACAGACCCTGGAAGTCCTAAAGGTAGCTATGAAATCCTTGTGGGGAGAACTCCGGATACTCCAGGTGCACATACTACTGGGCAGAATAGCGTTAGTCTTGGAGTCTGCTTTGTTGGAAACTTTGATGAGGCTCCACCTCCGAAAGGTCAGTGGAATGCAGGACTTAAACTGATTAGGTGGCTGTGCAAGGAATATAATGTTCCAAAGTTCTGTGTATATGGACACAGAAAATTTGCAAACAAGACCTGTCCAGGTACTGCGTTTAACGTTGACCTGTTTGTACATCAACTCTAATTGGAGGTTTATATGCCGCTTGAATTGTACAACGCAGTAAAAGACAAGATGAAGACTGGGGATGTGATTGGCTGGGATGGACGTAACATCCTGCACGCCACAATTGACTGTTTCACCAAAGGTGAGATTGGTCATGTATCTCAGATTCTTCGAATGTCTGAATACGAAGGACTGGAGAGGCGGAGGTTTCACTCGGAAGCAACTGCGAGAGGAATTCTTCCCTCTCCACTTAGTACTCACCTTAAAGACTACACAGGCATTGTGTGGTGGTATCCACTTAAAGATGAGTGGGACAGTAAACGAGGTGAGATTGGCGAACGGATGCTTGCCCTTATGGGAAGAGGATATGACTATACTACGCTGTTCAAGATGGCTGTTGTTCATCCCTTTGTTGATGACAGGGAGCTTATCTGCAGTGAATATATCCAGCTCACTTTGCTTGGCAAGTTACAAGGAGATAGGGTTGTTTATGACGGTAAGGTTTGGACACCGCCTGAACTCTTGATGCAAGACTTTTATTTGGAGAGGATTAAAATCTATGAAAACTTGCCTGAAGCTTGCAGTACTGATAGCGGTCTGCTTTATCCTTAGTAGTTGCGCTACCAGTCATGTTGCAACTAAAATCGGACAGAACATTGGTGAAAGCTACGAGAAAAGTGCTGCACTCGGAAAAGTCAGCAGTAAGAAGATTTATGACAACTGGCCATATATATCTGGCTTGATTAAAGGTATTGCCGGTGCTGATTATGAAAAGGAAGTACCACAGATTATTCAGGAAGTTGTTGACGAACTGGATACTATCTGCGTAGCTGAGAAAGAACCTACACTTGAAAGTGAAGGAAAACTTATTGGACTTACAGTTAGACTCGAGTATCTCGGAGGTAAGTTTTACTGGGAGAAGTATGGAGTGAGTTTGACTAAATGGTTCAAAGTATTTTTACTGGGAGGATAACATGAGTAAAGACTTACAAACAAACATTGCAGCAGGAGTGGGTGCAGCAGCTGTCATAGCACAGTATATTGCTGGAAAGTTTGGTGTCGACCTCGGATTAACAGCTGATGTTCTTTCAGCTATTACAGTTGCTGCAGGACTGTATATTGGCTGGAAAGTCGGGAAACCAGGTAATACTCCGGAGGTGAAACCATGATTCTCTGGAATGTTCCAAAGGAATTACGTCCTGCAAAGGGGATTATCAATGGAGTTATTCTTGGTCTTGTACTGTGGGCACTGATACTGACTGCCTGCTTTGCACAGAACTGGAAACAAGGCAGTGATGTTACTGTTGCCTGGGATGCAGTTACATCTGCGACAGGAACAATCAGTTACAAACTGTACTACAAACCTGCAGCAGGTGGGACTGAAACCTTTTCAAAGGCAGCGACTACAACACAGGCAACACTGACATTACCAGAAGGTAGATGGTACCTTGGAGTATCAACGGTCAAGACGATGGGGGCGGACAGCGTGGAGAGTTCGATTAACTGGTCGGACAATCCCGCTGTGACGTTTCAAGCACAAACGTTTGGTGTTTTCTATATCGCACCGGCACCGCCACCAGTGGGTATTAGGCCGCTGAATTAGGATTGTTTAGGGGAAAGTAGGGGAGGTGAAAGCCTCCCCTTTTCTTTACAACTCGACAGGGTCTGTCTTCTTAAGTTCTTCTTCCTTCAAAGCTTCTTCATCAACAAGCTCCTCGGGCTTGTCTTCAGTATCCACGGGCTCAAGGTTCTCCGGTATCACTGTACTGGCTATTTCCATTAGCTCAGCACGTTCTTGCTCAGGAAATTCGATGAAGTTATTCTTTACCCCTGCAATCATGTCGCTCATATCAAGCTTAGCGACAACACCGACTCCCCTTACTTTTCCCTCCGCCATCTCAGTAATATCATTCCACTTCCAGTTTCTAACTGCCATGTTTATCACCTCCTTTCTTCTTTGATTCAGGTGGTAAAATTTTTGTACTTTCTGGTAACCGTTTGCCTCGACTTGCTAACCAATCAGAATCAACGTACCAGATTTCTCCTGTCTCTCCGTTCGGCCCTCGAAACTGTCGCTTAACTTTACCAGTCCTGATTGCTGTAGTTATTACGTTGTCAAACTTGTCACTGTCTAAGTCTCTCCATACCATAGACAACAGGTCTTTTTCTGTTACAAACTTCCTTGTACGAACAAGTTGCATAACGGTGTCAACTTCGCTTGTTACAGTTGACTTACCAATAGCTTTGAATACAATTCCCATCTTGTTTTCAACAGCAAGCATTTCATTCATCGCCCTTTCAATATGTCTCCACTCGAGAATCCTGTTGTCTGATTCAGATGCTGCACAGGCAAGAGAGACTTTGAGTAGGTACATGGGTTTCCTTGAATACCACCCATTAAATGCTGGGTCTTTACACAGCCTGTCTGGGTCTAACTCTTCATATGCGTTGTACCAGTCATCCCACTTCTTTCCTGCATCATCAGAAAATTCATACTGACCTACGATTCTGGAGATTGAATATAAGTCAGCTGAAAGCTTCTTCTTCAACTCAATCACTCGAGGACTTTCCTGTGGACGAGAACACTTTTTGCTGCGTCGGTCAGCCCAGACAAACAAGATACGACTTGTAAGTCCACCACCAATTGCTGTACTTGGCAAACAACTTGCAAGAGACTCTGGAGTTGTTGCTCCCATAAGGTTTAGATAAATACTTGGGATTGTGTTGTTTCCAGAGTTCTTTGTCCGGTACTTCCACGGAAGTTCTTGGCAGTCAAACAAGTCTGTTAGAAGGACTAACATCTTTGTATTCTCCTTCTTCTGTCCAAGGAAGCTTTCAAACTCCTTAGATATGATACTCAAACTGGAATGCGTCAAAGTACTCCCGTCCAAAAGCTGGTCTTGCTGAGCAGAATTTTCTAAGTCCTGGAGCAATGCTTCCTTCGTTACAGCATCAGCACTTGTTAATATCTCAGGAACTTCATTCATAATCTGAAGACCGAAGTTTATTGCCTGACTCTTTCGTGCAATACCTGGTTCAGCAACAAGTACTATGTACATATTACCATAAACCTTTATCCTTCCAAGACTTAGATATGTCTTCTTCCTTAATGCACTTGCAAGGGCTGAGAAGCCAACCCACTTATGGAATATAGTAGCAGGTTCAGTCTCGTTTGTATATTCCATATAAGCATCCAGCCAATCAGGTAATTCTCTGGGTCTGCTCATGTTATAACCCAGTCCTTACATATGATACTGCTCAAAGAAATATTTTGCACAGGAACAGTTTGTGGGTTTTCTGCCAAGTGTGCAAGTATCTTTCTTATCCTATCGAACTCCTCAGTTAAGTTTGAGAAGTCCAGCGTTGTATACCTGTTGGCTCGTAAGCCATATATCTTTTCCCAGTTAAATGTCATAGATACTATGAGTATTGTGTACTCAATTAGTATCTTAAATTGCAACTTGCCAAGCTTCTGCCGTATCAAGATATGGTCGAGTCTGTCTTGGAATACCTCAACATCTTTGCGTCTCTCAGCAATTTTGTTAAACTTCCATCGGAGGCTTTCAAGAACCTGCCGACGCTGGGCATCATTAATTACTGCCTTCACTATGTGAGGATGTTGTTTCTGCTGCATGAATTCCCTCCTTGTGCCATTGCCACAGCCCGTAAATTGCGAGCAGGAAATATACTGTAAATAGGGTTCCTTGTTCAGGAAGCCTATGGTAGAAGTCTATGACTGCCCAAGCTGCATTTGTAAATGCCCAGATGATAAAGCATCCTTTCAGCTTGTGTATGTTTATATAGACTCCAATTAAAGACCACAGGCTTGTCAGCCACTTAAAACCAAAGAAGAATGCTACGATGAATGAAATTACTGCAAGTATCGTAGCTGTTGTGTAAGGATACTTTTTAGTTAGGTTTAATATCTTCAAGTTTGTCTATCTCCTCTAAGATGCTGTCATCTATATCCAGTGTGATATTGAAGTCTTCTTCTTTTGCTACTTTTCCACATTTTTTACATTTACTTACACCAATAATAACTCCCCATGAAGAATGCTCCCAATCATGAATATTGTCTTCACATT
>ENA-UPTA01000534-UPTA01000534.1-activated-sludge-metagenome-genome-assembly--contig:-NODE-534-length-44186-cov-6.350932_pt1 | contig 44186 bp, 45 predicted proteins | sample MGYA00238184_ERZ773361 | MGnify/ENA primary metagenome ERZ773361 (study PRJEB29100, sample SAMN05720205) | activated sludge metagenome | isolation source: anaerobic digester from wastewater... | reverse complement strand
GACGCCTGAAATCCTGGCTGGAAGGATGGAGCATCGCCCTGGCGCAGATCAATTATTTGAAGACGGGCTGTGCCCGCGAAGGCCTGCTGGACACTCACATTGTCACGGACGACGATATTGCCGCAAACACGTCCTTTGCCGCAAAGATAGATGCGATCACGGATCCGGCCACTCCGCTCAACATGTCCGACCACACAACGTGACAATGGATTCGGCAACAACGAGTGTCGGAAGAGAGGCGGCTACTCCGCAGGGCCCTACGCCAAGCGGCTGGCCGACAAGAACCGCTACCTGCCGGCGCTCGCCGTCGGAGGCGGATTCACGTTTGAAGACCTCATCTTCAAGGGATTGGCGCTCGGCGCTCCCTACGTCAAGATGATCGGCATGGCTCGCGCCCCGGTGGCGGCAGCGATGGTGGGCAAGACCATCGGCCGGGCGATCGATGCCCATCAGCTCCCAGTCTATGTCGAGCGGTTCGGCTCGACGAGGGATGAGATCTTCGTCACCGCCAGCACACTGCGCAAAGAGTTCGGCAATGGCGATTTCGAGAAGCTCCCCACAGGCGCCATTGGACTATACACGTACTACGAGCGACTGGCCCAGGGCCTGCGGCAACTGATGGCTGGTTGCCGCAAGTTCTCGCTCGAGCACGTGGCGCGCGATGACGTGGCCGCGCTCACTTCTGATGCGGCCGACATCACCGGTCTTCGCTACATCATGGAAGTGGATCAAGGACGAGCGGAAGAGATTCTCGACAGTTGAAGATCGGCTGGCACGGATTCCCAGCTTCGCAAATCCTGCTCCCGATCTGCTAAGGGACCACCTGCGTCTGTCAAGCGGGCAGCCAAGGATCGGTTCGCGCCCTCCGGCCCGGAGATCAGGAAGGTCAAGGTCCCCGGCCTGACATTTCAGGTTCTGCGGAAGACTTTTGTCTCTCTGCTCGCCCAGAGGGGTGTGTCCACGGCCGTGGCCCAACGGTTGCTCGAGCATTTCGGTCCGCAGCTCACAAATGACGCATACACCAGCGTTGACCTCGTTCTACGTCAGGCTGTCAGCCTGTTGCCCCCGGCGGATTGGCTATGGACGGCATCCGATCACGTACGGTCTTTCTGCCTGGTGCTATGACTCTTTGGCTCGTGGGGCGAATCTCGTCTATGTGGTCTTCCTCTGGTCTGAATTGCCATGGTGGGTGAGCCGCCATTCTTGTTTGTTGCCTATGACTTGCACTGCCGATAGACTGCATCAAGACGAGAATGAGTCGCATGACACACATTGGTGGTTGTATGGATTTCCGGCCGCACGCAGAAAGAGATATCATCCTCGACAGCATCGCCGATGGCGTGTTCACTGTCGACAAGGACTGGCGGATCACGTCCTTCAATCGTGCCGCAGAGCGGATCACAGGGGTTGCCAGGGAAGAGGCCATCGGCCGACTCTGCCGGGAGATTCTGAAAGCCGATGTTTGTGAGACCGGCTGTGCGCTCCGCCAGACGATGAAGACGGGTCATCCTGTAATCAGCAAGCCCGTCGATATCATCGACGCGCGCGGCCGGCGCAAGCCCATTACGATCTCCACGGCTCTGCTGAAGGACGAAAGGGGTCGTATCGTCGGCGGGGTCGAGACTTTCCGCGACATGACGCTCGTCGAGGAGCTTCGGAAACAGGTGCAAAGACAATACTGCTGTGAGGACATCATTAGCAGGAGCCCGAAGGTCCAGCAGCTCTTCGATGTGATGCCCCGGGTGGCCGAGAGCGATTGCACGGTGCTCATCGAGGGGGAGACCGGCACGGGCAAAGAACTATTCGCCCGGGCGATTCATAGCCTGGGTCGGCGCAAGAACGAGCCCTTTATCGCAGTGAACTGCGGCGCCCTGCCGGACACCTTGCTGGAATCCGAGTTGTTCGGCTACAAGGCCGGGGCGTTCACGGATGCCAGGAAGGACAAGCCGGGTCGGTTTGCGCTGGCCAAAGGGGGGACCATCTTTCTGGATGAAATCGGAGATGTCTCTCCTGCGGTGCAGGTCCGCCTGTTGCGCGTGTTGCAGGAGAAGACGTACGAGCCCGTGGGTGGCGTCGCGACCGTGAAAGCGGATGCTCGCGTGATCACCGCCACGAATAGAAACCTTCAGGAATTGGTGGACAAGGGCCTCTTCCGGAAGGACCTGTTCTATCGAGTCAACGTGGTCCGGTTCTGCCTGCCTCCTTTGCGCGAGCGGAGAGAGGACATCCCGCTACTGGTGGACCACTTCATCCAGCGGTTTAATCTGCGATACGGCAGGGACATCTGCTGTGTCAGCAACGAGGTGATGGCGAGCCTGATGAGTTACGCCTTTCCCGGCAACATCCGTGAGCTCGAGAATGTGATCGAGCACAGCTTCGTGCTCTGCCAGGGGCGGGTGATCGAGAGGGAGCATCTGCCCGAGGTATTCCGGGCGAGCGAGACTCTGCATGACAACGAAGCCAGCGAGTTCCGGACTCTCAAGCAGATGGAAGTGATGATGATTGAGCAGGCACTGCGACGCCACGATGGCAACCGGGCCGCCGCGGCTCGGGAACTCGGCATCAATCCGAGTACTCTGTTTCGCAAGCTCAAGAGCCTGGGACTTGTCCCATAGTCCGCACGGTTGGGGTCTTGGGTGCATTGCAGTATGCAACGATCACAGGACTGAAACCATTGCATGTTGCATTGTTTCTGGCCGGGCGATGTTGGTGCCTCGACTTCTTCAGTTTGCTATAACTCATTTATATAAAATCACTTAGCCACACGTCATCCAGAGAGGAGGGGCTCCACTGGCATGTTCTTTGCGACACGAGCATTGAGGTGACCCTATGAAAGTGGCTATCGCCGTTTGGGAGAACCGTGTTTCGAGTGTGCTGGACTTCTCGCGGCAACTGATTGTTGTGGAGTTGGACGACGACGGCGAAACCAGTCGCGTCCAGATCGCGCTGCCGGAGCAGAACGCTCTCGCACGGCTGGCCAGATTGCGGGAACTTGGAATTGACGTTCTGATCTGTGGGGCCATTTCGCAGCCGCTGGCGTCGGCCTTCGCAGCCAGCGGCATCCTGTTGCTCCCGTACGTGACGGGTGACGTGGATGATGTGCTGAAGGCGTACCGGGCCCGAGAATTGGGTCTGACGCAGTTCAGGCTGCCGGGCCCGTGGCCTGGGGCGCGAAGGGGCTTTGGCTGCCGCCGTCGACAGCGCTGTCGCCGGAGAGGGACACGCAAGCCAACGAGGAACCTGAACGCGAATCGGCCGGGTTTTGCCGCCAGCGAAGGAGCTTGAAAGGAGCATCGATGAAGATAGCGGTTACGAGCCAAGGACAAGAGCTTTCCAGCATGATCGACCTGCGATTCGGCCGGGCGAAGTGGATTCTCGTGGTGGACACGGAAACCGGCGGGTACGAGGCGCACGACAACACGGTGCATCTGAATCTGCCGCAGGGGGCGGGCATTCAAACCGGGCAGAACATCGCGAATCTCGGCGTCGAGGCCGTGATCACCGGCAATGTCGGACCGAATGCGTTCCGCACGCTCGATGCGGCCGAGATCCGGGTCTTCCTGGCGACTCAGCAGACAGTGGAGCAAGCGGTCGCTGCGCTGAAGGAAGGCCGACTGGAAGAAGTACAACAAGCCAATGTGGAAGGCCACTGGGTTTAGATCACTCGACGAGGGCAGGCACAGACGTGTTGTCTGATTGGAGAACAGACTCGTCGCAGTAGGAAGGAGCAGACCAATGCCGGGCTTTGACGGGACAGGCCCGCAGGGAAAGGGTCCGATGACTGGACGGGCCCGCGGATACTGCGTCCTGCACGAATCGAATGACCAGTCGAATCACATGCAAGGCTTCGCAGGCGTGCAGGGCACACCTGTCGATGTTGAACTGCCCGAAGGAAAGGAGATGACTGTCATGCCGTTTGGAAACAGTGGCGGACCGTTCGCGTCCCGGCCTGTCGTCGGTCGTCCGGCGGCGTACCCGCTGCGCGGATACGCCCGTCCGGTTCCGATGGGCGCCACGCCGCCGGCGGGAGTGTTTGGAGCAGCTCCATATGGTTACCGCCGGCCCTGGTGGGGCCGGGGTTTCTGGCGGGCGCGATTTGGCTGGGGGTTCGGTTGGGGTTGGGGTCGCGGACGTGGCCGACGAGGCCGTTTCGGGGTTCCGTGGTAATCACAAGATTGACTGAGGGGATCATATCATGCCCAGAGGAGATGGAACGGGTCCCATGGGACGGGGACCGGGAACAGGACGTGGCCTGGGACGAGGCCAGCGCAAAGGACGTATGGGTGGTCCGTCTGCCGCCGGTCCCGGCGGCGAGTGTGTCTGTCCGAGTTGTGGATATCGGGTGCCGCACGGGGTGGGCCAGCCGTGCAATCAAATGAGCTGTCCGACGTGCGGCAGCCCTCTGACAAGAGGCTGATTTCTTCAAAGAAAGGGGTGGATTATGCCAGGTGGCGATGGAACAGGTCCCGCTGGGATGGGGCCGATGACAGGTCGAGCGGCGGGTTTCTGCGCCGGGTATCCGATTCCCGGTCATGCAAACGCCGTTGGCGGCAGAGGATTCTGGGGCTGGGGTCGAGGTCGTGGCGGTGGAGGCGGCGGGGGTCGGCGTAATTGGTACTACGCCACCGGTCTGCCGTTCTGGGCGCGAACCGCCCCCGGCGCCTTCGCGGCTCCGAGCCCCGAACAAGAGCGGGAATCCTTGAGACAGCAGTCGCAATACCTCCAGGAGTCCCTTGACGCGATCAATCGTCGCATCGAGGACCTGGAGAAGGAGAAGTCTCGGTAGCCCGGCCTCCCGGACGGGTGCCGGGGAGGACACCGTCTTGTCCTCCCCGGCCTTCTCCCTGGGAAGCTGAAGTACGCTGCACTCCGCTGTCGTCGAGGACACTCGGGTGAGGGAATCGACAGGGCTGAGCAAAGAGAATAGGGAATCTCATGAAGGAGAACAAACGTGGGAACGAAAGGAAGAGAGATCGTGAAGCTGGACGTGGAGAATATGCTCAACCTCCTGAACAAGGCGTTCGCGGATGAATGGTTGGCGTACTACCAGTATTGGGTGGGCGCGCAAGTGGCCAAAGGGCCGATGCGCGGAGCGGTTGTGGCGGAGCTGAACGAACATGCCGCGGATGAACTCAGGCACGCAGGCATGCTCGCCGAGAGGATTATGCAACTGGGAGGCACTCCTGTGCTCGATCCTGCCGACTGGAAAACGCTGTCGAATTGCGGATACGACGCTCCGGTGAATCCACACGTGCAGGATATCGTCGAGCAGAATGTCAAGGGCGAGCAATGCGCGATTGGCGTCTACAACAACCTCGTGGGAATGACCCGGGACAAAGACATCGTCACCTACAACATGGTCGTCGAAATCCTGGAAGACGAAGTGGAACATGAGGAGGATCTGCAAGCGCTTCTGGAAGATATGGCGACCGTCAAGAAGCAGAGATAGTACGTGCGTCAGCAAGGACGCTGCAGATGGAGACCGGAGCGATGAAGAAGCCGCTTCTCACGAGTTGTAGGGCGTGCGGAATTGAGATCAGTCGGTACAGCCCGTTTTGCCGCAACTGCGGTCATCCTCATGCAGTATGAGATCGATCACTTGGACGGTGTGCTCATCTGCGACAAGGCCGTTCGCCGCCCGGAACCACGAGAGACATAGATGGATCAGGATAGAACACCCCGATGTGCGCGATGTGACGGCAAAGAATGCCGGGAGGGGAAGGACTGTTTCTCCCTGGCGATGGAACATGCGGAACTGTACGCCGATGGAGATATCGGCCGTCTGCACAGTGCGGCGGCGGCCATCGAAGCAAAGCACTACGGCCATGAGACCAGACTCGCCGAGATCATCGAGTTCGCGAAGCACCTGGGTTGTGAGAGGATCGGCCTGGCGTTTTGCATCGGTCTGGCGGAGGAGGCCCGCATTGTGGAAGCCATTCTCAGCAAGGAATTCGACGTGGTGTCGGTGTGCTGCAAGGCCTGCGGGATCGACAAGAAGCAGTTCGACCTGCCCTATGTTCGCAAGGTGGATCGCGAATCGATGTGCAATCCGGCGGGGCAGGCGGATTTGCTCAATACGGCCGGCTCGGAGTTGAACATCCTCTGCGGGCTGTGCGTCGGGCACGACGCGATCTTCTCTATGGTCTCGCGGGCGCCCGTGGTGACGCTGATCGCGAAGGATCGCGTGCTGGGGCACAACCCCGCCGCCGCGATCTACAGCCAGTACGTTCGTCGGCAATTCGGTGTGTAGACACAGGGAGGTGCGACCATGACGGAAGTGTGCTTTGAGGCCACGGAGATCAACGTCGGTTTTCATCCGGACGGGTATCGAATCGACAAGACGGCCTCTCCGATGAACCGCTATACGAAGTGGGAGGTCCGGCCCGGCAATCATTGGATGCGGCCAACCCCGGTGTGCTTCCATAGTCTGCCGCCGAGAGGTTGGATCAAGAAGGACAAGTTCGATTGGAGTAGAGACTCGATGGAGAACGTCGGATGAAGATCGCCGTTGCCAGTGGCAAAGGAGGAACGGGGAAAACGACCATCGCGACAAACCTTGCAGTGTCCCTTGCTCGGGCAGGCCAAGCGGTCCAGTATCTCGATTGCGACGTGGAAGAACCCAATGGGCATATCTTCCTGAAGCCGCAGATCGAGCACGTGGAAGAGGTGACCGTGGGCGTGCCCCAGGTCGATGAGCGCAAGTGCACCGGCTGCGGCCGGTGCGGACAGCTCTGCCAATACAGCGCGATCGTTTGCATCCAGAAACACGTGCTGACCTTTGAGCCGCTCTGCCATTCGTGCGGCGGATGCATGGCGATCTGCCCGGAATCCGCCATCGCGGAAAAGCAGCGGAAGATTGGAATTGCTGAATACGGCGCCGTCAACGGCGTGGCCTTCGGCCATGGCAAGTTGGATATCGGGGCGATCCAGACCCCCGCGCTCATTCGCCACGTCAAGCGTTATGCGAAGGACGACGCCGTCGTGATCCTGGACGCTCCGCCCGGGACCTCGTGCCCGGTCATCGAAGCGATCAAGGGCGTGGACTTTGTCCTGCTTGTGACGGAGCCGACGCCGTTCGGCTTGAACGACCTGGAGTTGGCCGTCGGGATGGTCAGAGCCCTGAAGCTGCCATTTGCCGTTATCATCAATCGATGCGACATGGGCGACGAAGGTGTGGTGCAGTACTGCCGCCGCGAGGGGATCGATATCGCCATGGAGATACCCAATAGCCGACGAATTGCCGAGGCGTACTCGCGGGGGCGGATGGTGGTTGACGTCATGCCCGAGTACGCGGGCCAATTCCAGAGGCTCTATGCGCGCATCAATCAGAGGGTGGAAGTCTGATGAAAGACGACCCGGATTTCATGACGCAAATCAACCGCGAACTCGCGGCCCGAAAGGCGGCCTGCACGATTCTCAATGTGCCGGAAGGTGCGGACGAAGAGCAGCTCAAGAGAGCGTATCGGACGGCGGCGATTCAATGCCATCCGGATCACAACGAAAACACGGCAGAGGCGAATCGAATGTTCGCCCTGATCAAATGCGCTTACGAGCTTCTGGCGTTCGGCAAGCCCTGTGGCTTGCTGCTCGCCGAAATGGAATCGCGGCGGAACGTCCCTGAAGACGACAAGTACAAGCTGGACAACTCCTGGGGACACTTCTGCTGGTGGCGGGAGAAGTTCTTTGAACCCTGATCATGGAGAGCGTATTGTGAAAGCCCTCATTGTGTTGAACAGAAACCCGTACGACGGAACGGACATTACGTGGAACGCCTTGCGATTGGCGGAGCAGCTCCTCAACGCCGGTTTGGAGGTCAACGTGTTTCTGATGAACGACTCGGTGGACCTGGCTCGGGATGTCGCCAAACCGCCCGAGGGGTACTTCGACCTGGGTGAAATGCTGAAGGGGCTGATTCACAGAAACGTTCCCGTCAAAGTCTGCGGCACCTGCAAGGTGCGCTGCGGCATACACAAAGGAGAGCCTTATTTCGACGGCGCCCACGAAGCCAAGATGACGGAACTGGCCCAGTGGATCAAGGAGGCCGATCGTGTCGTCACGTTCTGATCGAGCGATGGAAACCAATGCGGATCGAGAATGAAACAGGAACGCACATACGTGTATCTGAATACGGTCCGCAGGGAGATGGACGGGAGCACTACGACGCTCTTCAGCGGCCCCGGCGAATTGGCGATCGGCCCGGCGGCGGAATTCGGCGGCCGGTCTGAATCTCTGAATCCGGAGGAGTTGTTTGTGGCAGCGGTCAATAGCTGCTTGCTGATGACCCTCTCCTACTTCCTGCAGCGGTCGAAGATCGAGATCGAATCGTATCGGGCCGTTGCCGAGGGGCAGGTTAGAAAGGATAGTGACGGCCTGAGATTCGTGGAGGTCGTTGTTCATGCCAAGGCGACCGCAAAAGACCCGAGCGCGGCGGCGAAGACCTCTGACCTGGCCGGACTGGCGGAGAAACACTGCCTCGTGTCACGTTCATTGTCTTGTCCAGTTCACTACCATTTGAGTGTTGAAGTCAGTGAGGAATGAGATTCCATGAAGGAACTGGTTGTCATCAGCGGCAAGGGAGGGACGGGCAAGACGAGCATCGCGGCGGCGTTCGCCGCACTGGCGCACGATGCGGTCCTGGCGGACTGCGACGTGGACGCTGCGGACCTGCACATCGTGCTTTCACCGAATGTGAAGCAGATATCCGACTTCTCCGGTGGCAAGCAGGCAGCTATCGATCCGGCCAAGTGCATTGGATGCGGCCGGTGCGCCGCGATGTGCCGGTTTGAGGCGATTGGCCTGAACGGGCCCGGCAACGGCGTGATCCAGAAGACGTACGCGGTCGATCCGGTCGCTTGCGAGGGGTGCAAGGTCTGCGTGGAGTTCTGCCCTGTGAAGGCCATTGCATTCAACGATGTCGTCAACGGGCAGTGGTTCCTGTCGGACACGCGGTTCGGGCCGATGGTCCACGCAAAGCTGGGGATCGCGGAGGAAAACAGCGGCAAGCTGGTGACCCTGATCCGCCGCAAGGCGAAAGAGATCGCCGAAGAGGAGAACCTCAAGCTGGTGATCGTCGATGGCTCACCCGGCGTCGGGTGCCCGGTGATTGCATCTATCACGGGAGCCGATCTTGTGTTGATCGTCACCGAGCCGACCCTTTCCGGACGGCACGATCTGGGGCGCGTCGCCGATCTGGCCGCCAGCTTCGGCATCCGGACCCTCCTGTGCATCAATAAGGCGGACATCAATCCGCAGATGACGGCACAGATCAGTGAGGAGGCCGGTAGACGCGGAATCACCGTCGTGGGCGAGATTCCCTATGACGACGCTTTTACGAAGGCACAGATTATGAAAGCGACGGTGGTGGAATACACCGGCGGTCAGATCGCGGAGAAAGTCAAGGCTCTGTGGCATCAGGTGATCTATGCACTCGGCTAATGTCTGTCATCCCATGGATCGATCGTCAGCGTCCCGCTTTGATTTCAACCGAATCGCGCACCGGTACGATGCGTGGTATCGGGCTCCTCGTGGGGCTATGTACGACCGGTTGGAAAAGGCGACGATAGACAAACTGCTGCCCCCCACCTCCCAGGGTGGAAAGCTGCTGGAAGTCGGGTGTGGAACCGGACACTGGAGTGAGTACTTTGCCGGAAAGGGGTATGCCGTCACGGGCGTTGATATCTCCGAACGAATGATAGCCATTGCACGACAGAGGAGTATCTCGGGTGCAACATTTGACATGGCTGATGCGGAGAAGCTCCCGTTTCCCAACGGCAGCTTCGACGCGGTTGCCGCGATTACGGCGCTGGAGTTCACGGCGGACCCCGTACAGGCGGTGTCCGAGATGACGCGTTGCGTGAGAAAGCCGGGAGGAATGCTGATCGTCGGCGTATTGAACCGCCTGTCCGGCTGCAATCAGAGGCGCAAACGCAGGGCCACCAGCATGCACGCTTCCACAACGCTGTTTTCTCCTGACGATCTGCGGGCGCTGCTGGATCACGCCGGCACACCCACCATCCTTGCGGCAGGGTTTATCCCCCGGTGGGACTTTCTCGTGTGGCTGTCCCCGCTGCTGGAACGGATGGGCCGTCTATGGGGTAATGAACGCGGGGCTTTTCTGGCTGCGAAGGTGACGCGATGAGAGCACAGGCCGAGGTCAGCTTCTATCCGCTGAAAACCGCAAAGCTCTCCGGTCCCGTGGAGGAATTCTGCCGGGTGCTCCGGTCTCACAACCTGCACGTCGAAACCGGCTCGATGAGTACTCGCGTTGCGGGTGAATCGAAAGAGCTGTTTGATGCATTGAGAGAGAGCTTCGAAGCCCTGGCACGGCGACATGAGATCGTGATCGACTGTAAGGTTTCCAACGCATGCCCCGACAGTGCGGGAGGCAGATGCGCAGACATTGAAGAGGTGAACTGAATATGACTCAGAAGATGACCAACAGACAACCAGACCCGGAACATCAAAGACAAATGGAAGTCGAACAAGCCGAGATCCGTCAGCGGATGGCGCAGATCAAACACAAGATCCTGGTTCTCTCCGGCAAGGGCGGGGTCGGCAAGAGCACCGTCGCGGTGAATTTCGCCCTCTCGCTTTCGCTGGCCGGCAAGCGGACCGGGCTCCTGGACATCGACATCCATGGCCCCAGTGTGCCGAAGATCCTGAACCTGGAGGGGAAAACGGTTCAGTCGGCCGCGGATGCGATTCTGCCCATCGAAGTAGGGGCAAATCTCAAAGTCATGTCGATTGGATTTCTCCTGGCCTCCCAAGATGATGCCGTGATCTGGCGAGGCCCGATGAAGTACCAGATGATCAAGCAATTCCTCAAGGACGTGGAATGGGGCGAGTTGGATTACCTGATCATCGATTCGCCGCCGGGCACAGGGGATGAGCCGCTTTCGATCATCCAGCTCCTAGAGAACGCGGATGGCGCCATCGTGGTGACGACCCCCCAGGAGGTGGCGCTGTCTGATGTCCGCAAGGGCATCACGTTCTGTCGCAGCCTGAACGTCCCCGTGCTCGGCGTGCTGGAAAACATGAGCGGATTTGTGTGCCCCGCGTGCGGCCAGAGGACGGACATCTTCAAATCCGGCGGCGGTGAGAACATGGCCCTCGACATGAACGTCCCATTTCTGGGCCGCATTCCAATCGACCCGCAGATCGTCGAAGCGTGTGATTCGGGACAGCCCTACGTGGACACGTACCGACAGAGCCAAGCGGCACGGGCCTTCAGCGAGGCCGTCGCGCTTCTGGCCGATTCGAATGATGAATGTACTCAGGCAATCGTTCAAAAGGAGACCCCTACCATGCGTATCGCGATTCCTCTGGCACAGGGCCAATTGAGCCTTCACTTCGGACACTGCGACGAGTTCGCCATTGTGGATGTGGACTCACAGGAGAGGTCCATTTCGGGGATATTCACAGAAACGGCTCCCAGCCATGCCCCCGGCGTGTTGCCGCAGTGGCTCGGACAGCAGAAAGTGAACGTGGTCATTGCCGGCGGGATGGGAAGCCGGGCGCAGGCGCTTTTTGCCCAGAACGGCATCCAGGTCGTCATCGGCGCCACGGCCGGCACCCCGGAGGAGGTCGCGAATGCGTACTTGAACGGCACACTCCGGACGGGGGCCAACATCTGCGACCATTAGGTTCGGTGCGAACCCTCAGGGAGCGTCTCCGAAGCCTCCGGCTCGAAAGGACGATATCATGGAAACGGAATCTCACTCGCGGCGGGAAGAACAGCCAGCACAAGGTGGAAGGCCGGACCGTCGATTTAACTGGCGGGCATTCATCTCGGTCATCACCGCTTTGTCTTCCGTGGCGATGTCCGTCACCGGGATCGTGTTGTTCGTCACACCGCCCGGCCGGATCGCCCATTGGACGGGCTGGAGAATCATGGCTCTGACGAAGGATCAGTGGGCGGGCCAGCACATCTGGTTCAGCCTCGTCTTCATGATCGCGGCCATTCTCCACCTTTATCTGAACTGGCGGTCGTTTTTGAGCTACTTCCGCAGCAAGGTCCGCAGGGCATTTGCCTTGAGGACGGAATGGGTGATTGCGCTGCTCTTGTGCGTTGGGGTCGGCTGGGGAACGCTGGCCGATATGACGCCGTTCTCATCGCTGCTGGCCTGGAATGAAGCCGTCAAACACAGTTGGGAAACGCCGGCAGGCCAGGCGCCCATTCCACATGCGGAACTGCTGACCCTGGGCGAACTTGCCCAGAAGACAGAAGACCTCGAAGCAGAATCCATGATGGCGAATCTCCAGGTGGCGGGTATTGACGTTCACTCGCCCGACGCGGTCATAGGAGACCTCGCGGAGGAAGCCGGCATGACTCCGATGCAGCTTTATGGGATTGCCACGGGCCAGAACGTCGCTCCTCGGCCTGGCGGCGGCCGGGGGGCCAATCGGCAGGGCCTACGAGGCGGCTATGGGATCGGTCGGCTGACTTTGCAGCAATACTGCGAACAGCAGGGCCTGGACCTGGAACAGACCGCCCAGAAGTTGCGTGACAAGGGCTTCAGGGCCGAGCCGCACATGACGATGCGGGACATCGTGGCCACCGGCGGCATTCATCCGTCGGCGATGCGTGACCTCCTCGAGCAATGACGGAACATAGGATTCGTTTTGAACTGGTACATGATGAAGCAATCCGTAGAAGCCGTTGTCAGTCGTGAAGAGACACGGTCTTATGCGAGCCTTCGCACCCGGTTGCATCCCCACTGTGTCGTTTGTAGCCCGAACCATCCCTGCGGGCTCTGCCTGCGTTTTGCGGCGGGGGCCGATGATACGGTCGCGGCTGAATTCGAATTCGATCCGGCGGTGGAAGGGTGTGTGGGTTGGCCGCACGGGGGGATTACGTCGGCCGTGCTCGACGGGGCCATGACCAACTGGCTCTTCGCTCACAGCCTGACTGGCGTGACAGCCGAGTTGAACGTTCGATTCAGGCATCCAGTCGTTCTGGGGGAGCCGGCCATGGTGACGGCACGCCTCAAAAGTGTCTCTCATCCGTTGTATGTCCTGGAGGCCTGCATCATTCAGAACGAACGACTCAAAGTGCATGCGACGGGGAGGTTCGTGCACAAGGAGTATGGAACGGAAAGGGAATAGGATTCCGATGGCAAACAGCATGATCCCGAAGAAGGTGTTCTTGACGAGAGGCGTCGGCAGGCATCGGTACCGGCTGAAGTCCTTCGAGGAGGCGCTGAGAAACGCCGGCGTCGCCCAGCAAAACCTGGTGCAGGTGTCATCCATCGTACCCCCGCGGTGTACGATCATCAGTGAAAAAGAAGGGCTTGAGAGGTTGTCGCCCGGCCAGATCTGTTACTGCGTCATGGCCAGGACCGACACGAACGAACACGGCAGACTGATTGCCTCGGCCATCGGCGTCGCGATTCCCAAGGACATCGCGCAATGGGGATATCTCAGCGAGGTCCATGAGTATGGCATGAATCGCCGGCAGGCCTCCGACATGGCGGAAGATCTTGCAGCGGACATGCTCGGGACGACCCTGGGTCTGGAGGTGGACCCGGGCCAGGCATGGTCGGAGAAGGAGCAGGTCTACAAGGCCAGCGGGCTGATTATCCGAACGTCGAATATCACGCAGACAGCCAGAGGACAAAGAGACCTTTGGACGACAGTCGTTGCCATTGCCGTATTTCTGTTCGCTTGACAAAGGAGGGGAGTTCCATGACGGAAGGACGAATCACGGTCTTGGTCGAGAACACGGCGGGCGGACGCGGGACACTGGCTGAGCATGGCTTGTCTTTCTGGATCGAGATCGGCTCGCGAAGGGTCCTTTTCGACACTGGCCAGAGCGACCTCCTCCTTCACAACGCGCAGGTTCTCGGCGTTGACTTCCGGATGGTTGATGCCGTTGGGTTGAGTCACGGCCATTATGACCACGTCGGCGGACTGACGGAGATTCTGGAGGTTGCCCCAGCCGCGCCGGTCTATCTTCATCCGCAGGCGTTGGAGGCGAAATACGCTCGGCGTGAGAGAGAGGGCCGGCAGATTGGCATGGAGCCGGAGACGGCGTGTGTGTTGAGACGGCGGATCGAGAGCGGATTGGGTTCCTTCACCGATGGTCCGGTGGAAATCGTTCCCGGCGTGTGGGCCACCGGCGAGATTCCACGGAGATCGGCCTTCGAAGACACGGGCGGCCCGTTTTACAGAGACTCGGACTGTACCCAGCTTGATGAACTGTTGGACGATCAGGCGTTGGTGCTGGAGACGCAAGACGGCCTGGTCGTCGTTCTCGGATGTGCCCACGCAGGCATCGTCAACACGCTGGACTATGTCGCAGAGTTGTTCCCGAACCGACCCATCCGCACGGTCCTGGGCGGAATGCATCTCATGCGGGCTTTGCCGGCGCGAATCGCTCATACGATCGAGGCCCTCCGGCGGCACGACGTCCAACGGATTGGCCCGGCCCATTGCACCGGCGCCCAAGCCACGCGAGAACTCTGGGACGCCCTGTCGCAGAAATGCTTCCTGTGCAATGTCGGCACGCGGATCGCGCTATGAGAAAGGTCGATGGTTCGATGAAAGTCGTGAGAGAGACGCACATGTCGCCATGTCCGTTGCTGGAGCAGGTGACTGGGACCCGTTGGGTTGGCGTTCAATTCCTCAAGCATTTGCCGGCGGACTGGGAATGCGTTCCTCGCGAACCCTTGAGATTCTGTGAGGCGGTATGCCAGGCGCGCCGGGGGTATGTCGATCTGTTGCCCGAGACGATCCGCTGCGAGGGGGCCAAACGCGCCTTCGGTTGGACATTGGACGAGGAGGAGGGACTGGCGCTCCATCTCTCTGAGAAGACCGGCATAGATGCCGCCCGGGCTCGGGAACTCGTTCGACAGGTGCCTGTCCTGGCGGACTTGTACGCCGGCATTCGCGTCGGAAACTGTGCAGATCCGGATGTTCTGGTCACATATGTCCGGCCCGAGGCGGCGATGCGACTGATCAGGCTTTGGGAGACCGCGACGGGTCACAGTCTCCATGCGGATATCTCCAGCATCATGGCCGTATGTGGCAACGCGGTCGTGAAGGCTCATGTGAGTCAATCGATCAGCGTGTCTTTCGGCTGTCCCGACTCCCGCCAATACGGCGGCATCCAGCCTGAAGAACTGGTGGTCGCTGTGCCCACAGGGCTCTTGGACCGTTTCACCGGAATCGGAAACACGGGATTACCCCCGTCAGCCGAGTAAGCGAGGTTGTTATGCCTACCTATGAATACCGATGCAATGAGTGTGGCCATGTGTTCGAGGTGTTCCAAACCATGACGGCGGATCCCATCGCTACGTGCCCGAAGTGCAAGGGCCCGGTTGTCCGGCTGATCGGAGCCGGTTCGGCCATCCTGTTCAAAGGCTCAGGCTTCCATGCGACGGACTATGGTCGAACAAATGGACCCTCCTGCAACCGGGAGGAACCCTGCTGCTGTCGGGAGACACCCTGTGACCGACGGCCCTGTGAATCTTGAGAGATGGGGATGACCGGTGGATGCCTTGGAATCTATGGTGAGCCGCATAGGGAGTAGATTGTCACCGAAGTGTCCACACTCAACCACGTTCGGGTAGAGGGCTTGATGACCATGGGGCCTCGCACCGGAGATCCCGAGAGCAGCAGGGCATACTTCAGGAGGACCAGAAAGTGGTTTGAACGATTGGCAACCTTGACTCTCCCGAACGTGCCCATGCGATATCTTTCTATGGGTATGACCAATTCCTATCAGGTGGCCATCGAAGAGGGTGCAAACATGGTACGAATTGGCACAGCGGTCTTTGGCGCCTGTGTGAGCTGTGACGAGGCACTGGTGCCTGGTCGTGTAATGAACTTCAGAAGAGCAACGAATCACTCGTGGCGAGGTGTAGCCATGTTCTTGTTGGATCGGTTCAAAGGACGTAGATCGATTGAGTCCACGGAATCGGAAGGACTATACCCTGTCCTGGAGACCGTGGAAAGGTTCAAAGACCGGACTTTCAAGGTCCGCACGCGGGGTATACGGGCATCCCACGTGCCTGTGGAAGAAGTCAAGCGGTTCATCCAGGAAGAGCTGCCTGGCTACTATATGTACACCAGCCGAATAGAGACCTACACCTGCCGGCACGAGGTCCGACATGCACGTGCGGAGATCAAAGGGTGGATTGGGTTGAGCCGCCGCATGAATCGGTACAATCCGTTTGACCTGACGTGCGTCATCAGGACGGAAGCGCCGGTGACTATTTGAGAATCATGCTATGCATAGGAAACAGTACATCTATGGCCCCGTTCCCTCCCGGCGATTGGGACGCTCTCTCGGGGTGGACTTGATACCCTATAAAGTCTGTACATATGATTGCGTCTACTGCCAGTTGGGCCGGACCACGAACAAGACCCTGGAACGCAGGGAATGGGTCCCGACAGAAGAAGTCCTGACTCAACTCCGGGAGAAACTGGCCTCGAAACCGGACTACATCACGCTGGCCGGTTCGGGCGAGCCCACCCTCCACGCGGAGATCGGACGGTTGATCCGCGAGATCAAGAGCCTGACCGACATTCCCGTGGCCGTGATTACAAACGGTTCTCTGCTGTGGCTGCCGGAGGTCCAGAGAGCGTTGCTGGAGGCCGATCTGGTCGTGCCTTCGCTGGACGCTGAGAGCGAAGAGATCTTCCAATATGTGAATCGACCCAGTCCGGAGATTCGGTTCGACCAGATGCTGAAGGGGCTACGGGAATTCCGGCGGCTATACCATGGCCGTTACTGGCTGGAGGTATTTCTCCTCAATGGCGTGACCACCGTGGAGAAACGAGTTGAAGCACTCCACGATCACATTGACGCAATCTCCCCCGACAGGGTCCAGGTGAACACGGTGGTCCGGCCACCTGCCGAAGGCTATGCAATGGCAGTTGCCCCTGACCGGCTGGAACAGATCGCCGTCCAGTTGCATCCGCAGGCCGAGGTGATCGTTCCTATCGCCCACGACGGGGGTGCAGAGAGCTCCGAAGCGACGTGCGGCGAGGTGCTTGATCTACTGCGCAGAAGACCTTGCTCAATTGCCGACATTGCCACAGGACTGCGGATTCATCCGCACGAAGCGGCAAAATGTGTCTCCCGACTGGTCTCCCGGCGGAAGGTCCAGCCGAAACGACAGGAAGGGACATTGTACTATGAGGCAATACTCTGATGGCGCCGCAAGGCTGCTGTGGACAGTCCTCATTCACAGGGTATGGTGCTTCACCTGTCGGATGACCTCATCTTCCGTGATGAGATAGAACTCCATGGTGCCCCCGCAGGGCCCCGTCACCCATGCCCCCGCGGGAGGATCATTCATGCGGCCGAAGAAATCCTCTCGCATCGCAAAGCCACAAGATCGTCCATGTGATTGGCGTGCAGACCAAGCGGATCCCCAGCACGAAGGCCTTGTGTGTGTTCCTTTGCTCTTCCCCAATGGCGTGCATGATTGTCTCCCGGCGGTACGGTTCAAGCGATCCCGTTGTGATAGACCATTGGACGATTTGAAAGAGGGGGAATCTGCCGCAGGGGCTCCTCGAGAGAGTCGGCACCTTTTCCAGCCGGGCCTGCAATCGATGGTTCTATGCTGGGAACATCCTCCAGGGATGCGTTGCGCAGTCGTGGTTCCGTGGCACTATCTCTGTGACGAGAGTTCTCTCGATAGCTGGCTGCAGCCGGCGAGGCCAAGGCCTCTTGTTCCTGGGCCGAGGCGGCGAGTGCGGCCTGCAGTGCTCGGAGGACGCTCGGGCCTAACCACGCCGACCTCGGCCTTCTCCCATGGACTTGGCCAATTGTTCAGACGCACCAACAGGTCATGGGAACGTTCGAGGAGAGCATATATGTCAGAGACACCGGCCAAAGCAAAAGTATCAGCGGTCGTCGAGCTCCTGAGACGAATCGACAGGGGCGACGATATAAGACGGTTGGCGAAAGACGCGTGCCGGATCGCCGGAAATGTCAGTCCCACCGAACTGGCCGCGGCGGGGCACCGGCTGCTTGATGAGGGCTATGCACCGACCATAGTCAACCATCTCTCGGGCGTTTTTGTGTTGATGCGCAGATATGAGCAGCAGCTATCCGGCCTGAAGTCCCAGTCGCGGGATGGGCATATCCTGCAAGTAGTAGCCGCCGAACACGGGGTGTTCCGGTGCCTGGCGACCGAGTTGAGGGAGGCCGGTACAGGCCTGAGAGCCATGGAGCGCATTTCAGACACGGCTGTGGAGTACCGCCGGATTGTCCATGTGGCCAGCCACTTGAGTGCTATGAAAGAGCACTTCGAACGCGAAGACGACGTGATACTGCCATACCTCGGGAGATTTGGGTGGGCGAGCCTATGCATGGTTGCGGAAGAAGACCACGCGCAACTCAGGGCCCAGATTGACACCCTGACATCCTTGGTGACCGAGACCCAAACCATGAGTCCAGAGGAGCTCCAGGCGGTGCTGGTGGACTGCGTGGGCCGATTCTGCTCCTGCCTGTTAGAGCACCTTTCGTTCGAGGATGGGTTGTTGTGGCCCATTGCCCTGGTGGTGATCGACGACCCCGCCGTCTGGGGTACCATGAAGACCTTCTGTGAGGAGATCGGCTACTGCGGGATTCACGTGACCTGATCGGTGGCCCTTCAGAAAGAGCCCCACATTCGTTGGGGTAGTTGCTACAGGAGTTGTTCTTGACGGACGGACGCGCTGCAGCTACAATAACTGAATTGGTTGGTGTATGGTCGCCCTTTTCGGTCGGCGCGTGTCGCTGCGGGTGCAGAAGGGAGGGATGAGGGTGCGTCCGGCAGGCAATCAGGCTCCGATAGTGGCGAAGCGGGGCCAGGCACGGTGGACAGACACTCTGGGGAGTGAAGCCATGTGCCCTTGCTTAGAGCAGGAATTGGTGGAACGCTATGTGGGCGGGCTCTGTTCGGCCAGCGAGCGGCACGCAGTGGAGGAACATCTATCCTCCTGCGAGAGTTGCCGAAGCCACGTTACATCGATCCGCGCGAGAGTCTCGCCAGCGGACGATCCGGGATCTGTACCTACCGTCTGTGAGACCTCTCAACGGACAGACAGGCCCGAGTATCGCCTGCGCACAAGGATTATACCGGATGCATTAGATCCGCATAGCGAGCCCGGGTCCGCCGTCCTGCCTGAGTCCGCGTTCGAGGGATACCGGATCGTCGAGGAACTGCCCCGCGGCGGCCAGGCGATCGTGTATAAGGCCATTCATCTGGCCACCAATACCCATGTGGCGATCAAGGTGTTGTTGCCCACGCTGTTGGCTTCGCGTCGAGCGCGCTATTACTTTGAGAGGGAGGCAGAGTTGATCTCGAGCCTCGACCACCCCAACATCGTTGGCATCCACGACAGCGGGATCCTCCACAACCAGTACTTCTTTGTGATGCACTATGTGGAAGGATGCTCCCTGGATCGGTATGTGCAGGGGCGCGACCTGTCACAGAGGGACCGCGTCGTGCTCTTCAACAAGGTGTGTTCCGCTGTGTCATACGCCCATCAGCAGGGAATCATTCACCGCGATCTGAAATGCGGTAACGTCCTCGTGGATGCTCGCGGCGAGCCCCATATCCTGGATTTCGGCCTGGCGAAGGTCGTGGGGATGAGCGAGCGAGCCGGGCACGATGCGGTGGCGACCATGACGGGGCAATGGGCCGGCACGCTGTCCACGATGTCGCCGGAACAGGCGGCGGGCAATCCCAAGAGGCTCGACATCCGAACCGACGTCTATTCCCTTGGGGTCATCCTGTATTGCATGATGACGGGGCGGTATCCGTACGAGGTCACGGGTTCCACCATCGACGTGCTAAGGCGAATCCAGGAACACGAACCCGTCAAGCCCCGCAAACTGAATCGGAAACTTGATTCGGATATGGAGGCCATCCTGCTCACGGCACTTGAAAAAGACCCGGAGCGCCGGTACCAGTCGGTGGCGGACTTGCGCAGCGACCTTGAAAGCTGGCTGCAGGGGATGCCGATACGGGTCAAGTCCGTCAGCACGGCGTATCTCGTGCGCAAGATCATCTCCAGACACCGATATGCGAGCGCCGTCGTGGCCTTGTTGCTGGTCATCGTCCTCAGTTTCACCTACATAAGTCTGTACCTCCACGTTTCCGCGATGCGGGCGAGGCATGAATCACAGGCGATCACCGAGCAGTGGACTCAATCGGTTGGCGATCACAGTGTCTTTGCCGGGTCCATCGCATTCACGTACTTCCTTCAACTGTGGCATGAAGGGCATGTGGGGGCAGCGACATGGTCGGCGTCGAATCTGCCTGCTAACTCGAAGGAGAGAAAGGCGGCCGTGTTCCTGCTTGATCCGGCGCCGCTGAAACAGAAGGAGTCTGCTTTTCGCGGGGCGTTTGCAGAGGACAGCCGCTGGTTTGTGGAGTTCATTGTCGGGGAGCAGCATCGCGCCGACGGCAACTCCGAGGAGGCCATGCGAGCGTATCGACGCAGTTACGAATCCCTCGCACAGGCATCTTCGGCGGCTATGTCGAGGGGCGATCAATGGCTGGCAAGAAACGTCGCCGCCAATCTGTACGAATTGGCCGGCGACGAGGGACGCGGGACAGAACGCCCTCGCGTCGGGGAGAAACTGCGATGATAACGTAGCAGGGAGCGCCTGCTGAGACGGAAGACTGGCCACGAAACCGTATTGGAGAGACCCCCTTTGGAGCCGGAAAACCCCACAGACCGATGCCCGAGTTCTGGCGGCTTCACCTTGATCGAGCTGCTCGTAGTGGTGGCAATCCTCTCTCTACTGCTGGCCATCTTGCTTCCATGTGTTCAAAGGGCCAGAATGCTCGCAAAACGCATGGCCTGTCAGGGCAATCTGAGGCAAATCGCCTGTGCGTGGAACGTCTACTTGGGTGACAACGAAGGTCACTTCTATCAAGGTGCGAGCGCCAATCTCGACTATGGCGGATGGCAGGGGCTGCGCACGCAGGGCGAAGACCCTTATCCCCGGCCGCTCAATCCCTATCTGGGATTGTCGCCGACGCTCGCGGCCGAGGGTGAGGCTGGAGTCTTCTGCTGTCCCGCCGATCGCGGGGGTGTCCCCGGATACGCCTTGTATACGAAGGTCTATCGCTATCTGGGAACCAGCTACCAAACCAACATCCTTCTGGTTGGGCAGAATCAGGTTCTGGTGCTTGACGACGCCTTCAAGACGCTCCATGAGGCAATCAACGCCCGTCTGCCGCACCTGGAGGCCAGTCAGGTTCACGCGCCTTCCCGCTTGCTGCTGATCGGCGACTATGGCTGGATCAACCAGTGGAAACCGATCCCTCACCCGCGAGAGGATTGGAAGGAATTGGCCGAGTGGCACCAGAGTGTCGATTGTCACGATATGGCTTTCTTGGATGGTCATGTCAGCCTCGTCCGTATCGAAAAAGGGCTGTATGTGGGCGATGAATATGCGGTGCTTCCATTCAAGGAACTCTATGGTCTGGCTCGCGAGGCGCAAGCGGCGGCGAATTGAAGTGTGACCGGCCTAATCGTCCCGAGCAGATTCTGTGGGAGGTGGAACGGTGAAAACGATAACGACAGTCGAACTCAGGGCGGTACTTGTGGGCGCCTGCATGGTTCTGTGCGTCTCGCTTGTGGCAGGCGACAGTCTGTGGGCAGACACTGACCCATCCTCGGATATTCCCAGAATCAGTGCGCAGGCGACCGTCACGATCACCCCGTCGGCCGGTCTGCACGGGTCGATTTCTCCGGATGAGCCGGTTACCGTTGCCTCCGGGGCAAGCCACGTGTTCACGGCCCATCCCGACAGGGGCTACGAGGTGGATGCATGGTTGCTGGATGGTAGCGTCGTCCAAGTGGGCGGGAGCACCTACACGGTCGTCGACGTCCAGGAAGATCGTATGATCCACGTCACGTTCAGGCAGCTTCAGTACCGGGTTACTCCGTCCGCGGGTCCGCACGGCTCGATTTCTCCGGACGAGCCGGTGCCTGTTGCCTTTGGGGCAAGCCACGCGTTCACTGCCCATCCAGATGAAGGGTACGGGGTGGGCGCCTGGTGGCTGGATGACGGCGTTGTCCAAGTGGGTGGCGACACGTACACGGTCGTCGACGTCCAGGAAGATCGCATGCTTCACGTCACATTTATGCTGCATCAGCATCAAGTCACTCCGTCGGCAGGTCCGCACGGCTCGATCGAGCCCGGCACCACCTACTGGGTCGAGCCGGGGAGCGACCTGAAATTCACGGCACGCCCGGCCACCGGCTACAAGGTGGACACCTGGTTTCTCGATGGCAGCATGGACCAGATCGGCGGCGATGAGTACGAGCTCGCGGACATCGATGCAGACCACACCGTGCGTGTTACCTTCGTCCGCTTGCTCGCCTACTCCCTTGGGGACATCGATTTCCATGGCACGGAGGACTTCCTGACCAGGATCGTGACCAACAATGTGGCGGATCCCGGTCAGCCGGAAAACGATCGCATTCACGTCGAACGCGTTGAGGGATTGGATCCGGATCCTGAGGGGGTACTGGTGATGCACAGCCTGAAGGACCTCGATCCAACGTCGCCGAGCTATGGCCGGCTGGTGAATGCCCGCGTCAAGGCACTGTTCAAAGGTGCCTCCGAGAATGAGATCGCGATCCGGTTCACCTATCTGTTCAGTACCGGTGGACCCGGTGTTGAACTGGTCATCTATCTGTCGGATATCCCCGCACTCCTGGGTCACGATGATCCGCTATGGGATAGACACTATCTCGAAGTCGCTCGTCTTCCGGCGCCGCCGGCGGGGCGACCCGGTTCACAAGGAAGCGGCCGGCTTGCAGTCTTTGAGAAAGTTGTCTCGACAGGGCATTTGGATCTCGTGACAGGGATTTGGATCGAGCTGGAGCTGATCGAACCCGAGACCAGCAAGTCCGTTGTTATTGACGCCTGGGGTTCCTCCATTCAATGCTACGGCATCTGTCTGGATATCAATTGGGACAATCTGACCGACGTGTCTGACTTTCTGAAGGTCATCGGGGAGTGTGGGCGTCCCGCGGTCGGCGAGCAGGCCTGCTGTGAAGGTCTCTTCAGTGTGGATGGCATGGTGGACTCGTTGGACACCATCTCCTGGGATTGGGCCTTGAGATCCAGAGATCGCCTGCTCAGTCTCTGCACGGTGCCCCTTGTCGACCCGGACACGGAGATGGCGGGGATGTCACAATCGTCTGACTCGACAACTATCCTGCCGACGATCCATGTTGCGGGCCTGCCGGAGGAGCTCACTGACTTGTTGATCATGGGCAAGCGAGGCACGAGCGTCGCGGCGAGCAAGCTGAGAGATCGATTCTATGCCTTCGGCCAGGATGGGACATACGCCAGTTCGTCTGCACCCTCTCTTGATCGCTGCAACGTCCGACTTCTGAAAGACAACGCCGGGGGGCTCTACGTGGTGAATACGGAGAGCGGGCTCGTTCGACTTGGCGAGACCGACGAGCCAGTCGTTCCGCCGGGTGTCTTCGTACTCACCGACCTCAAAGAGCCTCGTTACAACGGTTCTGCAACCGTCTACGTGGGTATCCAGGAAGGTGGGGCGAACGTCTTTGGCCGCCCGATTCTTGACGCTGCGTTCGATGGGGACTATGTGTACGTGGCTCCCGTGGTCGTCAGCGCCGATGGCGGCGAGTCCTACACCGCGGCGGCCAAGTTGTCGATACAGGCCGGAACCGGCGAGCCATATCGGATCGTCCAGCTCTATGACGACCCGCCTCTGCCGGGCGACAACCAGTATCGAGATACTCTGCGAGAGCTTGAGATCGACGACGCAGGCAACCTGTATGTCCTCAACGCACACTGCGTCAACGAGAGCGATATCCTCTGGCGATATGCACCGGATGGGTCCGCCGAGCGCCTGGACCTGGGCAGGCCCGACAGCGACAACTACTGCCCGAACCCCATCAAGATGCACATGTCTGGAACAGCCAGCATGTTGTATGTGGCATCCGGCTGGCACAACGAAGACAACGTCGATACGAGCCTGATTTATGGCTATTCCACGCAAGGACCTCTAACACGCGCACGCGTGATCACGATCGATGGCATGCAGCACATCGCCGGCATCACGGAGGACGCCACCACGGGCCAGCTCTGGATTCTGGGTTTCAACATGTACAGTGTCCCGGAGTATCCCAACCCCACGATACCGCCGTTCTACCTCCCGTGCCTGGCGAACGTTGCGCCGGGCAACGATCACGTACAAGCGCAGTCTCTCTATGATCCGGGTTCTCACGATCTGGCATTCCCACTCTCGATTGTGTGGACGGGAATATAGCCGGTCCTCATGCTGGAAGGGGGCCCGTGCTGACGCACGCTCGGGACACAGAAGACAGGTTTGAGGAATCGACTGTGCCGGCCCGCGGTGGCGATGTGAACCAAGGTGTCTATAATGTCGCACGGCGCCGCAGCCAACCGACCCACCCCGCGCCAAGGCTGCCGAGCAGCAGCGCACTCGGGGCAGGAACAGGAGTCTCTATTGTGAACAGGGTCACGTACCCGTCGTCGCCGCCTGATGACCCCTGCAGAGAGTCAACGCCGATTGCCCAGAGGCGGTCCGTCGCCAAGGTACCTCCTTGGCCTTGCCCTGTCCCCGCTGAGTCGAACATCGTCGTTAGAACAGGGCCGAACACCCTGATATCCATCAGCAGGTTATCCGTCCCGTTGTAGAAGAACACATCGTCGATATCGATGAGTATGTCGAACCGAAGCGCGGTCCCTGTGCTCGAGAGCGAAAGCAGTCCATCGAAGACGAGTGTCTCATCCGATCCGACGTTGTCGGCAAACGTCTTGTTCAGCCCTTGCGGAGCGTAGCTCGTATGGGACAACCGGATCTCGGCATCGATGCCTGATGTGCTGAATGCCTGTCCGAATTCCTCGTCGGGTCGGAAAGCAATCCCCGTGATGAGGCCGCCGAAGCCGCCAAACTCGGCAGCGGCATACACCTGCTGGTACCGCATGTCCCCCCAGTTGAAAGGATACGCGTTGTTCGAGGGGCCGGGCGCCGAAGCGTAGACATTGGGCACGCAGATGGGCGTGGACCCTGCTGGGACGGCGAACACACCCGCCACGGCGACGGTCACACAACCCACAAAGACAATCCTGCTGTTCATTCTTCCCTCCTCCCACGATTCCACTCATGCGCTGACTGTGGACCCCACTGCGCGCACGTTCTACCGACGATGTCATCCCTGATTCCCTGCTGGGCAGCGCAGGTCCGGGCGGCGACACAAAATCAGCCTCCCTTTATGCATCCTCCGTGGAAACGCCCGTATTATACCCACCGTGCGCAAACGTTTCAAGGAAGAAAACCGCTCTTTGGGCCCGGAGCGAGAAGAATCGTTGCCGTTTTTCCAGAATTGCCCGGCGAGTGCAACAGACGGCGGATGATCCGGTCTGCGAGGCCTTGGGTACGCGGGCGAACGCTTGCGTCGGCCGCCGTGCCGTGGTACACTCGTGCCTCGTAGATGGGATCGTTCATATGGCTTCGCATCCTGCAACCGCATGAGGCACCTGAAAGCCAATCGAGTCGCGCGTCTCAGGGAGATCTTGAGAGAACTGCTGCGTCGTAGGGTTGTCCGCACGACGGGCGCCTATCTCGTAGCCATCTGGGCTCTGACCCAGGGGGTGACCGATCTCTTTCCGGCCGTTGGCCTGCCTGATTGGTCGGTGCGCGTATTCGTTCTGGCCGGCCTCCTGGCTACTCCTCTCGTGGCCGTATTGGCCTGGCGCTACGATATCACGCTGCGCGGTATCGTGAAGGAGGCGTGGGGTCTGCCCGGCTCGCCTGAAGCTGATCGCGTGCCCAACGACGTGACTCAATGGGCCCTCGCGCAGCATGATCTGGCCGGAACCGGCTGTCTGAGCGTGAGCTGGTGCTGCCGTGGCGGAGAGGCTCAGAGCCGCCGTTTCTTCGACCCGGTTATCGTTGGCCGCGACGTGCACAACGACGTTTATCTGCCGGATCCGCATGTCAGTCGACGCCACGTGGTACTCTGGGCCGAGAAGGGGACTTGGTGGGCCCGTGATCTCGAGAGCTCGAACGGCACGTATGTTGATGGAAATCGGGTGACTACGAGCCCGCTTCCCCCGCATTGCCAGATGCAATTTGGACGTGACGGGCCGGTCCTGGAACTGGCCACTGACAACACCGAAAGAACGCTCGTATCGCCGGATAGATGATGTGTTTTCGGTTCGTGTTGTATTTGTCAGGTGGTTGTTGGACTGCTCTGCTGAGGCCAAACGCGGCCTCAAAGCACTCTCAGGAAAGGAGAGGTGCGGAACCGGGGCCAAACAGTGACAAGGAGCTGCTGAGCTGGTTCTCAAAGGACCAAAGACCAGAGCGATCGACGGGATACGGAGGTGCTCCTTGATGTGGCTGAAATCGTGTCTCATCTGTTTGATGTTCGCACCTGGGGCCCAGGCGGCGCCGGCGACGGGGGATTTCGAGAGCGGCCCACAAGGCTGGAAACCCCACGCCGCAACCGTCAAAGTTGAGCGTGTGACGGAGCCGGGCGCCACGGCTGGCAGCCGGGCATGCCTGCGGATTCACGGTCGCATGAAGGAGAACTGGAACTACGCCGTGTCGGATTCTGTTCCTCTGCGGGCGAGAGAACTCTATCGGCTCTCCGCATGGGTGAAAGTGATTTCCAGCGGGGCCGCCGGAGTTGGGGGAGTACCTACGAGGTTTCGACCTCTGGAGGATGTTTCGCACCGACAAGGCGGACAGGAAGATACGCAGCAGTCTGAGTTGGGTGGCGATACGAGGCCGGCCCCAACCGAGGGGGGCCCTCGGGATCTCCCAGACGAGCAAGGCGATCTCGGGGGGTGTCTTGTTCGCCGGCGCGCCGGATGGAGTCTCATCTTCGAGGACGAAAGCACCTGTAATGCAGGAGGATAGGGGGGATGCCCGGGGCGGGCTCGGGGGGGCCGGACAGGGACAGGCGGACTCATTCGCGCTTGACAGCGACACCTCGGCGATGTTATTTCATGTTCGTTTGTGTTCATTCATGACATCGTTGAGGCAGCCAGTGCCATGGTGTTCTGCGGGATCGACATAGGGACAACCAATACCAAGGCCATCTTGCTGGATGAGGATTGCCGGGTCATCGCCGAAACGACCGTGGCCGCACCCAGCGCGCCAGGCGGCGTGTACTGGTGCGAACACTTCCGCCGGATCCTGGACGAGTTCGCCGAACGGGGCCGGTTTGCCGGCGAGCCGATCGCATGCAGTGTGACGGGACAAGGGGGCAGCTTCGTACTGCTCGATAATCGGTATCGGCCCGTCGGCAGCGCGTGCTACTGGCCGGAGTTGGCGGATGCGGCGATTGTCGAGGATATGGTCTGTGCATTCGGCGAAACCGAGTACTACCATCTGACCGGCTGGCCGCCGCATGGCTGGCTTGCCGCTGCCAAACTCAGACAGATGGTCGAGCGAAGGCAGATTCCTAAAGGCGCCTCCTGTATAGCCACTGTCCCGGATTTTGTCTCCGCGCAACTCCTGGGCGAATTCCTTACGGATGCCACAAGTGCACAGATCACCGGCTTGGCCGACTTCCAGGGACTGCGCTGGAGCCGGGCGGTCCTTGACTGGATAGAGATCGATGAGAGTTGGTTGCCGGCCATTGTGCCCGGAATGGACGTTTTGGCGGAGGATATCGATAGTCCCTGGGGTGAGTTGACTGTGGTCACGGGCTCGCATGATCAGTATGCGGCGATGGAGGCGGCGGGGCTCGAAAAGGACACCAGCGTGCTGCTGGGCACGGGCACCGCCTGGGTCATCGATGGCCGGACGAGCGGGCCCATGTTTGATGACGAGCGATTTCTGATCCACCCAGGGCAGGACCTGCGGCCGGACTGCTGCGGACTGATCGTTACCCTTTGGCAGATCGGGGCGGGACTCGACAGGCTGCTCCGACGTTTTGGATTGACTCAATCGTCGCTGGCCGAACTCGAAGTGGCGTTTGCCAGGATGGATGTGCCGGACGGGCCTGTGTGGGCCGATCTCGACACGGGCGAGGTGGAATCTGCGGGGGATGCCGCAGTGTCGGTGAGGCGATACATGGAGTGGGCCGGTTCCGTGGTTGCCTATGCCTTGGAAGTGTGCGGTCTGAGGCCGAGCCTCGAGAAGATTGTGGCGGCCGGCGGTGCCATGACAAGCCGGTTCTGGCCGCAGGCGATTGCGGATATCTGCGGCCTGACGTTGGAGGCGGTTGATTGTCCGCCGTTCACGGCCTATGGTGCGGCGCTGCATGCCCGGGTCGCATTGCTCGGTCCCCCGAGATCGCACCGATTCCCGGATACGGCGATGATCAAGACCTATACGCCGCGACAATCGCAGAAATACCAGGAGTGGTATCAGAGGCATCAGAGACCGCTGTTGGATGCGCAATACGATTGAGATCGTGAGGACAGCCTGGACATGGACACGACGCCCAAAGCAAACAACCTGCGGATTGGCCTTCTCCTGCCAGTAGCCGACCTTTATCATCGGCTTTGGTCAGACATCGATCAGATACTGGAAGGTCTGGGTGGAAAGGCGGCCGAGAGACTTACGGCGGCCGGCCTGCATGTTGTGCACAGTGCGGCTGTCAGCCTGCCGGGGCAGGTCGCGGCTGCGTGCGATCGCTTCGCGGCCGAAGCGGTTGACCTGCTTGTCGTGGCGCTGGCCCCATACTGTCCCAGTGGCGTTCTCTCGCCGGCCCTGGTTGCGTCGCGACTGCCCGTACTGCTATGGCCCATGCAGAGCATTCTTCGACTCGATCCGCAAGAGTACGACGCGGAGGCGATCAAGCTCAACCACGGGGTCCACGGCGTCCAGGATCTGGCCAACGTGCTCGGAAAGACGGCCAGGAGCTTCGGCGTGATTCACGGCCATCATGAGCAGCCGCAGTTCATCACCCAGTTGCAGCAATGGACGCGGGCCGGGCGGGTCATCCGAGCCATGCAGGAGGCCGGACCGGTGCAGGTGGGCGGTCATTTCGAGCACATGCTCGACTTGCAAGTGGGCGAGGACGAATTTCTCCGGCAAATGGGGATCGTGCCCACTGTGGTTTCGATCTCCGATCTCGCGGGGCAGATGGCGCAGGTTTCTCCCGGCGACGTGGCGGAGCGAGTTGATCGATACCGGCGCACGTTCGAGATAGGAACAGAGGTGAGCGGTTCCCTGCTGGAGAAGACTGCTCGGGGGGAGGCAGCGCTGCGAGCCGTCCTCTCTCGCGCGGGCAGTCGTGCGTGTGGCCTGAACTTCCTTCAACTGTGCAACGACGCGCGCGTGGCGGACGGCCTGCACGTCGCGGCGTCCATGCTCATGCGCGACCGGCTCGGATACGCCGGCGAAGGAGACTGGGTGACGGCCGTGCTGCTCTTCGCCGTGCAGCAGGGCTTCGGCGTGGCGAGCTTCAGCGAGATCTTCTCGATTGGCTACGCCGACGACCGGCTGGTGCTGAAGCATTGGGGCGAAGGCAATTTCGCCATGGCCAGGGCAAGGCCGAGGCTGCTCGCCAGCCGGTTCACGGACCGGCACCGCGCCGAGTTTGCAATTGTCGATTTCGAATTCGAGCCGGGTCCGGCAACCCTCGTCAACTTGAACTCGACCCCCGAAGGAAGGGGGCGGCTGATCAGCATCGGCGGGGAGATTGTCGAGGATCACCTGCCGAAGATCGATGGGCCTCGGGGCATATTCATGCCGGCCGGTGGCGATGTGAACGATCTGCTCACTCGATACGCGTATCTCGGCGGCAGTCACCACATGGCGCTGATCCCAGGGACGCCTGTGGAAGTGCTTGAGAAGGTATGCAGACTGGCCGGATGGTCATACCACCGGCTGTAGGAGCATTCGTGGCAAGGACCAGGAGTAAACTGACCCGGATGCAGCGTCTTGATGCGATCCGCCGAGAGTTGCTGGCTGTTGACGAGGTCTCCATCGACGAACTGGCCGGCCGGTTCAACGTCAGTGGGATGACCGTGCGACGGGACCTGGAATTGCTGGAATCGCGCGGTGATGTGATTCGCACACACGGCGGGGCGGCTCAGGCCAGACGGCTGACCTTTGAGTTCTCCTTTCGCGACAGGCAGAACCGGAACAACCGGCAGAAGTCGATGATTGCCGGACGGGCCGCCGAGTATATCGAGGAGGGACAGGTCGTGATGCTCGACACGGGCACCACGACGCTCGAGATTGCCAGGCAGATCGTCGGCCGACACAATGTGACGGTCATCACGACATCGCTGGCGATCGTCTCGGCCCTCCAATTTGCTGCGGGAGTGCGGATCGTGCTATTGGGTGGCTTTCTCCGCGGCGGGTCGCCAGACCTGCACGGGCCGCTTGCCGAACAGAACGTCGAGATGTTTCGAGCCGCCATCGCGTTCATGGGCGCCGACGCCATCGACCTGGACGGCAACACGTACGCGGACGACCTTCAACTGGTTGCCCTCGACAGGAAGATGGCGGCTCGTGCGGACGAGGTTGTTGTCGTTGCCGACAGCAGCAAGTTGGGCGCCCGTGGCATGTGCCGGGTCTTCGGCCCGGAGGATTACGATATGATCGTCAGTGACTCAGGGATCGGCAAAGACGTACTCAAGCAGCTCGAGAGAAAGCGAATTCGCGTCGAGATTGCCGGCTGAGTCAATCACGTGAGGGGTTCATAGCAGGAGTTTGTCAATGGTGGTGATGGATAAGATAGTCAGCGATATGTCGCTTGCCGATCTGGCTGGCCCGTCCGGGGCCGACGTATGCCGGGCCATGTCCCGGGCGAAGCGATTCCTCGGCGATTGCGACAACGATCAATTGTTCCGTCGGATCGGCAAGACGATCGAAGGGCTGGCCGTGAAGAAGACGATCGACAAGGCCGTTATGCAGAGATCCTATGGCGGTGGGACGATCGGCGGGACGGACGACCTCCTGGCCGGCCGCGGACTCTTCTACGTCTCCGAGCAGGGCAAGTTGTTCCTCGACTGCACGGCCGGGCACTACCAGATGACTTGGGGATACGATCATCCGGTTCTGACGCGGATCGTCCATGAGGGCCTGGCGGCAGGGGTCGTGCCGGACAATCACTCGAATATCCCCCAATGGCCGGTCAAGCGGCTCGCCCAGAAGCTCATCGAGGCGGCCAATCCCGACTGCCCGGGATTGCAGGGGGGTGATTTCTCGAAGGTGATGAAGTCCAGGACCCGGCTGAACACGGTTCTGCTTGGCATCGCGACCGGTTCGGTGGCCTGCGAAGCGGCGCTCAAGCTCATGCTGATGCACCACGAGCGGATGAAGAAGCCCGGGCCGGCCGTCTTCGTCGTGCTGGATGGCAACTATCATGGCACCGGCTTGTTCTCGCAGAACCTCCGAGGGATGTGGAAGCCCTATATCCGTAATATGAAGGTTGTGGCCGTCCAGCCGAATGACGGCGACGAGCTGGAGAGGGTCTTCACCCGCCATGGCGAGCGGATTGCAGGGTTCTGGGCCGAGCCGATCATGATGAACCGGGAAGCGATCCTGGTGGAAACGGCGTACCTTCGATCCGCGAGGAAGCTGACCCGCCGGTTTGGAGCGCTGATGGTGATTGACGAGATCCAGACGGGGTTCTGGACGCCGGAGCTGTTCATGTGCCGGCAGTACGGGATTACGCCGGATATCGTCATCGTGGGCAAGGGCATGAGTGCCGGCTGGCATCCGCTCTCCGCCATCCTCTATCGCCGAGAGCTTGATGTGATGGCCCAGTATGACGCCATCAGCACCAACGGCAATGCCGCTCTGGCGGCCCTCGTGGCACTGGGCAACGTCGAACTGCTGCAACGAAACGCGCGGCGGATCGTCGAGGTGCAGGAATACTACTATGACAAGCTCCGCGCGCTGGCGAGCGAGTTCCCCGATCGCATTGCCGCTGTGCACGGCAACCGCTCGATGACGGGGCTGAAGTTTCGCAAGGTGGAGGATGCCCTGGCGTTTCACAGGCGGTGTGTCGCCGGTGGCTTGTGGCTACGGGTGCACGCTTACCACGCGGGGCACAGCACCATCTTGTGCAAGTTCGCCCTGTGTCTGGAACAGGCTGTGGTTGATGAGTTCATTCGGCGCCTTCGGGTCCTGTTGGAGACGGGGTAGACGATATGTCGGGTCTGCTGGAAATCAGGGATGTGGATCGTAGGTTCTATCGCGAGAAGCTCGGGAGTTTCCTGCCCGACCGGATTCTCGACGCGCACACGCACGTCTGGCTCCAGGATGTTCGCAAGGCCCCTCCGACGGGACGGGCCGTGAGTTGGCCCCTGCGTGTGGCGGAACAGGGACCGGTCGAAGAACTCGTCGAAACCTACCGGCTCCTGTTTCCCGGCAAGTCGGTCCGGCCGCTGATGTTCTCGTTCGTCGAGTCCCACCAGGACGATTTCGAGGCAGCCAACGCCTACGTCAGCCGGGTGGCGAGTGACCATGGGTTTCCTGCTCTTGTCTTTGCCTCGCCGCTATGGTCGGCGACACGATTGGAGCAGGAGATCCGCAGAGGCGGCTTCCTCGGGGTCAAAGTCTACCTCACTCTCGCCGCGAGCCACATCGCCGCAGATCAGATCCGCATCTTCGATTTTCTGCCACACCATCAATTGGAGGCCCTGGACCGGCACGGCTGGGTTGTCATGCTCCACATTCCGCGTTCGGGCCGGCTTCGTGATCCGGTGAACCTGGCCGATATGCTCGAGATCGAGCGTCGCTATCCAAACGCCCGGGTCATCATTGCGCACGTCGGGCGGGCGTACTGCCCGGAGGATGTTGGTGATGCCTTCGCGATTCTGGCGCAGACGCAACGCCTGCTGTTCGACATCTCGGCCAATACAAACGCCGCTGTTTTCGAGCAACTCATCCGAACCGTGGGGCCTCGACGTATTCTCTTCGGCAGCGATCTGCCGATTACGAGGATGCGCATGTGCAGGATTTGCGAGGAAGGAACATACATCAATCTCGTGCCGAGGGGTCTCTATGGCGATGTCTCCGACGACAAGCACATGCGCGAGGTCGACGGCAAGCAAGCGGACGCACTGTCGCTGTTCCTGTACGAAGAGATCGACGCCTTTCGGCGGGCATCGGAGGCGACGGGGCTGACGTCGCAGGATATCGAGGATGTGTTTCACGGCAATGCCGTTCGGATCGTCGAGGAGGCCGGCAGAAGATAGATCTGGAATTCGGGAGGTCATGTGAAGGACTTCGGGTCGTTCGAACTCCACGTGCTGGATTACGCCGCGTTCGGTGCCTATTTCAGCGTGCTGTGCCTGATCGGGTACTGGTTCGGCCGGAAGAAGAAGCAGGATGCCGCGGACTACTTCCTGGCCGGCCGGAGCTTGCCCTGGTACGTGGTCGGCAGTTCGTTCATCGCCTCGAACATCAGCAGCGAGCACTTCATTGGCATGATCGGGGCTGCATTCATCTATGGAATTGCGCCGGCCATGTTCGAGTGGGCCAACGTTGCGACGTTCAGCCTCTTGATCTGGTTCTTCATCCCCTTTCTGCTGGCGGCGAAGGTCTTCAGCACGCCGGAGTTTCTGGAGCGGCGTTTCAATCCCACGATCCGCCAGTTCTTTGCCTGTGTCACAGTGATCAGTAACGTCGTGGCGTTCCTGGCGGCTGTGCTCTACGGCGGCGGACTGGCCCTGGAGAAGCTTTTCGGCTGGGACCAGCGGCTGGCGATTGCCCTGCTGGCGGTAGTATCGGGAGGATGGGCGGTCTACGGTGGACTGCGATCCGTTGCGTGGATGGATGTGTTCACGGTGATCATTATGATCGCAGGCGGGCTCATGGTGACTGTGCTCGGGCTGTACATGCTCTCCGGCGAATCGCACTCTCTCGTCGAAGGCTTCCGAGTCATGATCGAGCGCAACCGGGCAAGCTCGGGCGTTTGGGCCGAGGTCGTCCGGCAGAACGCTCCGCACATCGTGCGGTCGGAGCACTATAACCGGCTTTCGGTCATTCAACCCGTTACGCACGAGCTGACCCCCTGGCCCGGCCTCATCCTGATGATCTTCTCCGTCAGCATCTGGTACAACGTGATCAACCAATTCATGATTCAGCGGGTGCTCGGCGCCAGGGACATGTACCACGCGAGGATGGGCATCGTGCTGGCCGGCTACATGAAGATCATCCTTCCGGCGATCGTGGTGCTGCCGGGGCTCATTCTCTTCGCCAAGTACCCGGAGGTCATGCGACTGCCATGGGACGAGATCCGCCCCGAAGCCGACAAAGGATACGTCTCCATGCTCCAGAGCATTGTCCCCATCGGCCTGCGCGGACTGTTCCTGGCGGCGCTCTTCGGGGCCATCCAGTCGACGGTTAGTGCCGTGCTGAACTCGACCTCCACGATCTTCACGGTGGATATCTACAAGCGGATTCTGTGCAAGAGCGCTTCGGAGGGGCATCTCGTCCTCGTGGGAAGAGTGTCCTCCGTGGTTGTGATGGTGGTCGCGGCGGTACTCGCCGCATTCATCAGCCGTCTCGGCGGGAGTCTCTTCGTCTACATTCAGTCGCTGTACGCTTTCTTCGCACCCCCATTTGCCGCCGTGTTTCTGCTGGGGATTCTGTTCCGGCGGATCAACGGCGCCGGGGCCACAGCCTCTGTCGTTCTGGGATTCCTTCTCGGCATCCTGCTCAAGGCGTATGTGCAGTGCATTCCATCCCACCCACAATGGCTGGAGCCCTTCCAGATGCAGGCAGCGATCAATTGGGCCTTCTGCGTGATCGTCTGTGTCGTCGTGAGCTTGATTACCCCGAGGCCCCACCCGGCCCAGATCACGGATCAACTGACCATCAACTGGAGACGGTTGAATATCTTCGGACAACTGGGGACAAGGTGGTATACGAGTGTGTGCCTCTGGTGGAGTCTGTTCGTGGCGATTGTGATTGTCTTGATTCTCGTGTTCTCAGGATTGGCGTGGTCGTAGGTGTACCTGTCAATCGGCGATGGGACCGCTCTGGAGCGGCAAAACTCGCCGAAGACCGCTCCCCAACCTAGATGGCATGTGGGACGGGGGGGGCGAGTCCGCAGTCTGGAGTCTGCGTTACTCTGGCACAATGCACGCGATGGTCTTCTGGCTGTCGATATCGAATCCAACGGACTTGTCCATGAGTGCCTCCGCTGATCCAGGATTTGTCAATCACGGGCTTCCGGCGGCCCCGTGGGGCCACATTCTACCGGAACCCGGGGAGGCTGTGGTTTCATAGTGTATCCGCGTGTCGGTGGTTCCGTGTACCCGTCGCCGAGCACTGCGACCGCTACAAGCCGACTATCGAGGAGCGACTCAAGTTGTTCGTGGCGGTCTGCGAGGCGGCCCAATACGCCCGTCAAAGGGCCATCATCCATCGGGACGTCAAGCCCTCGAACGTTCTTGTAGCCTACGCGAGAAATCGCTGGTCCCAGTGCGACGAAAAAATGCCAGAACGGTGTGTTTTCAGCCGATTGGCGTGTCTGGGGGCCTTTGCGGCGGGCTTTTTGGCCGTGTAGATGACCAGAAGGGTTGAAATGACTGTCCCTATTACGGTATCATTGACAATGTGGCTGCAGGAACGCCGATTGTGAAGTCAAATGGCAAATCTGGGAGGAGCACTATTATGTGTAAGAAACTGTCTGTGCGAGCATCTTGTGCATCGAGTTTCCGATCAGTGACGCGACACTCGGAGAGGCCCCCCTCAGTCATCCCAGGATCCCGCTTTCTATGGCTGGTGGCGTTTGCCATCGGGTGGATGATGACCGGGTACGGTGGCATTGCCATCGGGCAGGTCGTCGGCGTGGATGATCCGTCCGACATGGCCGATTCGAGCGGCGACATCAAGCGCATCGAGGCATGGGTGGACCACGGTAACCTGAATCTAACGATGACAGTGTACGGTGTTTTCGCGCCTTCGGTAGAGGATACGCCGGCAGGCATGACCAATCGATACTACTACCATTGGCTCCTCGATACGGACAACAATCCGGGTACCGGCTACCTCAACGACGAGTATGAGGGCAACGCAACGAATCTGGAAACCCCCATTGGCGTTGATGTGATGATCCAATTCGGTTGGCGCAACGGCGCCACCAACGGCGTGTATGCGTACGCCCTCGATCCATTGACCGGAGCCGAGGTGACCCTGTTTGAGGACTACGAATACACGATTGACGCCGATACGATTCACGCGGTCATCCCCTTGGCGGATTTAGGACTGACCCCGGCCGACATCATCGCGGTGTCGGCGTTTCAGGAAGGCGCGTCTAACGACTGGCAGTGTGATTGGATCGAGTCGGTTGTGCTGCCCTTGATGGTCGTCAAGGCCTCCAATCCGACCCCCGAAGACGGGGCTGCCGATATCGCGAGTGACGTGATCCTGGGCTGGAAGCCGGGGAGGTTGGCTGCCGGGCACAACGTGTACTTCGGAACGGATTGGGCCGACGTTAACGATGCCACCGTGCCCACGGCCGAGAATCTCGATGTCAGTTCCTTCGATCCCGGTCCCCTTGATTTCGGTCAAACCTACTACTGGAGGATCGACGAGGTCAACGAGGCCTCGGATGACGTGATCTTCAGTGGTGATGTCTGGAGCTTCACCACTGAACCATATGCCTATCCAATCACCGGCCTGACGGTCACGGCTTCCAGCGAGCAGCCGACCTCGCCGGCGATTCGGACGATTGACGGCTCCGGACTCAACGAGTTCGATCAGCATGGTGCCGAGCTCGAGGACATGTGGATGAGCACGGGTGAGGTGCCTGCGTGGATTCAGTTTGCATTCGACAAGGAATACAACCTGCACGAATTGTTGGTGTGGAACGCCAATTCCGTGCTGGAGCCGTTCATGGGTTTCGGGGCCAAGGAGGTTACGGTCGAGTACTCCACGGACGGCGAATCATGGACGCAATTGGACGGGGTGCCCGAATTCGCCAAGGCCACGGGCGAACTGAGCTACACGGCCGATACAACCATCAGCTTCGGCGGCGTCATGGCGAAGTTCGTCAGACTGACGATTGCGGACAACTGGGGCGACAGCGCGACGCAGACGGGCCTGAGCGAGGTGCGGTTTGCATACGTTCCCGTGCAGGCGTTCTACCCTGATCCGGCCGACGGCGCTACGGGCGTCAGCGTCGAGACCGGGCTAAATTGGCGGCCGGGGCGGGAGGCGACCTCGCACACGGTGTACATCGATACAGACGAAACCGCAGTGGCGGAGGGTACCGCGGCTGCCGATACGGTGGCCGACCACGGCTACATCCCTGTGTCTCTCGATTTCGCGACGACGTACCTCTGGAAGGTCGATGAATCTGGTGACATGGGCGCCTTTCCGGGCGATGTCTGGAGCTTCACCACGGAGGAATTCGCCGTCGTGGACGATTTTGAATCCTACACGGACGACATTGAGGCCGAGACGACGATCTGGCAGAACTGGATTGATGGCGTCACGAACGGCACCGGTTCCTACGTTGGCTATGAAACGGCTGCGAAGGGGACGTTTGCGGAAACCGCCGTTGTGCACAACGGGCGTCAGTCCATGCCGGTGACCTACGACAACACGAAGTCCCCGTACTACTCGGAGGCCGAGCGAACCTTCGACTCGGCCTGGGACTGGACCGCCCACGGGGCCGACACGCTGTCATTGTACTTCCAGGGGCTCGCCGCGGATGCGGGCAACTCGGCGGAGAATCTTTACGTGACGGTCAAGGATAGCTCCGGCAAGTCGAAAACGGTCGCACATCCCGATCCGGCGGCCACGACGATGACGGAGTGGCAGCAGTGGCAGATCCCGCTGACGGAGTTCACAGCGGCCGGTGTGAAGACTACGGCCGTCAAGGCCCTGGTCATCGGCGTGGGCAACAGAACCAGTCCTACGACCGGCGGGACCGGCATCATCTACATCGACGATATCGGATACGGACATCCGGCCCCATAGTGGAACGAGTTATGCCTGTTGCGCTGAGGTGGGCTCGCCTGCGTTTTTCAGGCGCGCAGGGGACCGCGTGCGCCTGTCAACCGGCGATGGGACCACTTTGGAGCAGTGGAATCCGCCGAAGAACGCTCTCCGGCAGGGATGACATGCGGGACGGGGGGCAGGGGGGAGTCCGAAGTCGGGAGTTTGGCGCAGCCAAAAGGCGGTAGCTCCTGCGCGGCGTTCGCCGTACAATGGTCTTCCCGGGTACTCTCGACATGCAGTCGAAGGCAGACTCTGTAATGACGATAGCAGTGAAACCTGCTGGGATCGTAGTGTTGACGCTGGCCGCATGGCGGTATCGTCTGCCAAGAGTGGTCTGGTGGACGTCTGAACAGTCGTCGAGGGGCCGGGCGATGGCTCGGACGGATTAGATTACGCCTCTGGATGGTCCTGAAGGGGGTCTCGCGGTGCTGGCTGGCGGATGGATGGGAGCCCGAACGTTTGGCTGTGTGGTGTCCGGAGATAGAAGGGCGGTCGGGCGGTGCTGGTCGGTGAGCTCTCACGCGGAAGCGTGTCGGGGGAGGTATAGGGTACGCAAACTCATCGGCGTGTAACATGAGTTCTCCCAGATCGTTAGGAGTAGAATCTTGGTCGGAAGTGAGACAGCAGGGGGGCATTGCAGGAGGGATTCGCATCGACGGGTGTAGGGTCCGGTTTCCATCCGGTGTGTTTCGACAATCAGGTCGCAGCGGGCCCGTCAAGTCCATCCAGGGAGCCCGGCATAGCCGCGCCCTGAAATGCAGAAGTGGAGAGAATACAGAGAATTTGGAGAAGAGAATATGACTATGCAGTTGCACGGATCCATGTGGGCCAGGGTCGCCGTTCTTCTGGCCCTCGGAATCTCGACGCAAGGGGAGGGAGCGGCAGCCTACAGGAATCCGATTATCGAGGGCAATCTGGCCGACCCGGCGGTCATTCTTCACGAGGGCGTCTACCATCTCTACGCGACGGGCGAGGTGAACGGCGACAACGGGTATCGCGTCTACACCTCGACCAATCTGATCGACTGGAAGCGAGGCCCCGTGGTCTTTCAGCCGGGCGAGCGGCACATCTGGGCTCCAGACGTGTGGCGAGATCCGATCTCCGGGAAGTTCTTCCTCTACTACACGGCGAGTGAAACGATTGGCGTGGCCGAAGGCGACGGGCCGCTCGGGCCGTTCACTATCCGCCGAAAGCTCTTCGACCGGGCCATCGATGCCCATCTGTTCCGCGACGATGATGGGCGGCTGTATCTGTACTTCGTCCAATTCCCGGGCTTTCGCATCACGGTACAGCCAATGGCCGGCCCGACCGAGCCGGCCGGCGAACCGACAGTAATCCTGTATCCGGAATCCGATTGGGAGACCCGGGCCGGCCGCGTCACTGAAGGGCCCTGGATGATCAAGCACCAGGATCGCTACTACCTGTTATACAGCGGTTCCGGCGCCGATACCCCGGACTACGCGGTAGGCTACGCAGTCGCCGATCACCCAACGGGACCGTTTACGCGGGCTCCGCACAATCCGATCGTGCATCGTTCGCGGGGCCTGTTCGGCCCCGGCCATGGCTGCGCGATCCGCGATGGCGCCGGTCGCTGGTGGCACGTCTATCACCAGAAACGGAACGACCGTGTCGAATGGGACCGATTCATTTGCATCGACCCGCTTCGTTTTGACGAAGACGGAAATCTGTTGGGTACTGCGACCCGTGGCACGTCGCAGCCTGCACCGGTCGCCGCCGATTGGCTGGCCGAGGGCTTTGCCCGACCACCTGAGCAAACCAAACCGTGGTGCTATTGGTACTGGATCAGCGACAACCTCTCGAAAGAGGGCATTGCTCATGACCTCGAAGCGATGGCCCGGGTTGGCATCGGCGAGGCATTCATCGGCAACATCTTCCTCGACGATGTGCCGGCAGGGCGAGTCAAAGTGCTCAGCGACGAATGGTGGGCACTCGTTGAACACGCGATCCGCGAAGGGGGACGCCTCGGAGTCAACATTGGCATGTTCAACTGTCCGGGCTGGAGCCAGTCCGGCGGGCCTTGGATTGGTCCCGAGCAGGCGATGAGATATCTTGCCTGTTCGGAAACACGCGTCACCGGTCCCCGCCGGTTCGCGGGGCAATTGCCTGCGCCGAAGGAGCCGTTCCAGGACGTGGCCGTACTGGCGTTTCCCACGCCGCAGAGGGACTCGGACTCACTTGTCGCCAAGTCTCCGCGTGTGACTTGCATGCCCGCGGCCGCCGGTGTAGCAAGCCTCATGGATGGCGAGGAGTCCACCCGCTTTGAGTTTCCCGAGGGAGTGGACCGCAAGGACAGGCCCTTCACGATCGAGTTCGAAGTTGCCGAAGCGTTCACCGCCCGCTCACTGTACTTGATTCCGACGGACGACGCCTTCAGCGCGGATTGCGAACTGCAGGCCGGGCGAGACGATGGGAGTTTCCTGACGGTGCGCCGGTTCCGGTGTGACCGATCGAATATGAGTCCGGGCGTCGGTTTCATGCCTCGCGGCCCGGTGGCAGTCTCCTTCCCCGCGACGTCGGCGAAGAAGTTCCGCCTTGTGTTCACGAGCGTTCGCACAGGTGCGAAGAGAGCCTCCCTGGCGGAAGTCGATCTTTCGGGAGCTGCAAGGCTGGAGTCGTTTGTCGAGAAACAGCTTGGAAAGATGCACCCGACGCCGCTTCCGATGTGGGACACATATCTATGGCCCACGCAGGCGGAACCCGACGCGGCAGGGCTCATCGTTCCTCAGAAAGACGTGCTTGACCTGACGAGCCGTCTTTCCGACGATGGCACTCTGTCCTGGGATGTCCCCAGCGGGGAGTGGGTGGTCCTGCGGATTGGGATGACGACGACCGGCATGAAGAATTCCCCCGCCTCGTCGGAGGGGCAGGGACTGGAAGTGGACAAGATGAATCGTGCCCTCGCGGCCTATCACTTCAACTCGTTCATCGGTGAAGTGCTGAAGCGTATCCCGGCCTCGGAACGCAAGGCGTTCACCCAGGTGGTGGCCGACAGCTACGAGATGGGCTCGCAGAACTGGACGGATGGTTTCGGCGAACAGTTCCGCCAACGCTACGGCTACGATCCGATACCCTGGTTGCCTGTGCTCACCGGTCGTCTCGTCGGAAGTGCCGACCAGAGCGAGCGTTTTCTCTGGGATTTGCGCCGACTGGTGGCGGACCGTGTCGCAACGGACTATGTCGGCGGACTGCGCGATGCCTGTCGGCCGCATGGCTTGGGATTGTGGCTTGAGAACTACGGGCATTGGGGATTTCCAAGCGAGTTCCTGAAGTATGGCGCGGAATCGGATCGCATCGGCGGCGAGTACTGGGTGACGGGCGATCTCGGCTCCATCGAGTGCCGCGCCGCCTCCTCGTGTGCGAACACGTACGGCAAGGCACTCGTCTCGGCCGAGGCGTTCACGGGCGGACCGGCCTTTCAGAACGCTCCTGGCACCCTCAAGGCCCGCGGCGACTGGTCCTTCTGCGAGGGCGTCAATCATTTCGTGTTGCACGTCTGTATCCATCAGCCGTGGGACGACAAGGTGCCCGGCGTCAATGCCTGGTTCGGCACGGAGTTCAACCGGCACAATACCTGGTTTGAACAGAGCAAGGAATGGATCGACTGCCTGCGTCGTTCGTGCTGGCTGCTACAACAGGGCTCCCGGGTGGCAGATGTGGCCTACTTCATCGGCGAGGATGCGCCGAAGATGACGGGCGTTCGCGAGCCCCAACTGCCGCCGGGACGCGACTTCGACTATATCAATGCCGAAGTTATCGAGCAGATGCTCACAGTCCAAGATGGTATCCTCACCTTGCCGCACGGAACGCAATACAGGGTGCTCGTGTTGCCGGACCTGCCCACGATGCGTCCTGGAGTGCTGCGGAAGATCCGGGACCTTGTCAAGGCGGGGGCGGTCGTCCTGGGACGCCGGCCGTCACGCTCGCCCAGTATGGAGAGTTTCCCCCAATGCGATGAGCAGGTCCGAGGACTGGCGGCCGAGATTTGGGGCAATGAGAACACGCAGCAGCCGGGCGAACGGACCGTCGGCAAGGGCCGAATCGTATGGGGCCAGAGTCTGGAGGATGTCTTCGCATCCCTCGGTTCGGAGCCGGACTTTGAGAGTCGCGGCGCGTTGCGGTTCACGCACCGGCGCAGTGGAGACGTTGACGTCTACTTCATCGCGAATCCACAGGCGGCGCCGCTCACAACTACAGCGGCTTTCCGTGCGGGGGACAAGGCTCCGGAATTGTGGTGGCCGCACTCCGGACGGATCGAACGACCTGCCGTGTACGACGCTTTCGACGGCGTGGTGCGATTGCCGCTGTCCCTGGGGCCGAATGGCTCGGTGTTTGTCGTGTTCCGTGAGAAGGCCGCACCGAAGTCGCAGCGCATCGTCTCTGTCCGTCGTGACGGCGAGGAACTGCTTGGCACCAAGGTCACACGCATGCCTCGCGGTTCCGATGGCGACAGTCCGAACAACTTCACGTTTGCGGCGTGGGTGAAGCCCGACGACGATACGACCCTGGTGCGGGAGACCACGCGGGGCATCGTCGGGATGAGTGAAAAACGTAATGACCTTGTGCCCGCGCCGCATGGCGACGGGGTCGGCGGCAGTGGCCATGCTGGCAGCGGTCTGGCGGTCGGATGCAACGGCGTCTGTGTCTTTGAGCACGGAGCGGACTATTTTGCTCCCACTTTGGTCCACACCGCGGAGTTGGCAGGCTGGACGCACATCACCGTGGTGTATCGTGACGGCCGGCCGAGTCTGTACCTCAACGGTAAGCTTGCTCGGACGGGCCTCAAGAGTGAGCACATCGTCCATTGCGGGGCGCGGTCGGGCGGTTCCGCTCTGTTCCGTGGCCAGGCGGGCACGTTTGCTCGATTCACTCGTGTTTTGGATGAAGGCGAGGTGGCCGCCCTGGCGCGGACGATGCCGCGTCCCGACCGCTCGGCCACCGGTCCGGGGATTTGGCTCACGCGTCGAGGTCAGGAGTGGTTTGCCGAGGCCAGTTCGGCCGGCGAGTATGAACTGACATTTGCCGATGGAAGCAGCCGCGAGATGCATGTGGTTGAACTGCCGGATGCCCTGACAATCACGGGCTCGTGGGATGTCCGTTTCCAGCCGGGATGGGGCGCGCCGGAGCGAGCCGTCTTTGAGAGGCTCGAAAGCTGGACACAGCATCCCGACGACGGGATCAAACACTACTCCGGCAAGGCCGTGTACCACAAGACATTCGACTTGCCGGAATCATGGACCCGGGATCGCGAATTGCGGATCGCGCTCGATCTTGGCGCCGTGAAGGATATGGCGAGTGTTCGCGTCAATGGCCGCGATATCGGCTCGTTCTGGCTTGCTCCCTGGCGCCTCGATATCACAGACGCCGTGCGGAGCGGCACGAATACGCTCGAGATCGAGGTTGTGAACGTGTGGAACAACCGGTTGGTCGCCGATGCCGCATTGCCGGCGGAACAGCGCGGAACCTTCCTTCTGGCACCCACGGTGAGCCGCAGTGCGCCGTTGCTGCCTGCAGGTCTGCTTGGCCCAGTGGCGGTGCATGTGGAGAGAGATTTCCCGGTGCGACTGCCCTAACCCGGACAAGCCCGAACCGTGAAGGGCTCGGGGCACAGGTGTGCCTGTCAAGCGGCGATGGGACTGTGGCCAGGCTTCCGTATCCACGATGCCGGGACGGTGTCCGCTTGCTCCGGCGGGAATCTCACCAGGTTGACTGACCTGCACTCCCATTCATGCTCGTCACACCGGACGGCATACTCGACCGCTTGCAGTCAGAAGGCCCCATTCTCCGTGCCGTGATGTATATCGCTCAGGCTTTTCGGGCAAGGGTCCTTCTCTGTTTCCCGCCAACTTGTGATTCCCTCTTGCGCGGTCACATGGTTGAGCTGTGTTTCCAAGAGCTGCAGTTCCTCCAGCAGATGGGCCAGCTTCATCCGCCACAGGTGGCCGGCGGACCAGGCCTTCTCCGACACGGTGGTCATCCAGAGGCGATTGGCTGCCTTTCACCAACTGCCCCGATGGAGCGGTTTTCGCAGACCCTGGGATTTGAGCAAGGCTCGACTATGGTCCTTGACTTGTACCATCCGGCCGATGAGACGACGGCGGAGGTGGCACGCAACTGCACACATCTGCGTACGGATCAGCAGAGGATCGCCACATGCAGGCAGAACCCGGAGACGCAGAAGCACAGTGCCGAATCGACCCGCCAGAAACTCCGGCCGAAGCGTCCACCCGCGATCCGCTGCCAACGCAGGGCAAGTATGCATCTGCCGCG
>ENA-UPTA01000531-UPTA01000531.1-activated-sludge-metagenome-genome-assembly--contig:-NODE-531-length-44428-cov-6.509229_pt1 | contig 44428 bp, 39 predicted proteins | sample MGYA00238184_ERZ773361 | MGnify/ENA primary metagenome ERZ773361 (study PRJEB29100, sample SAMN05720205) | activated sludge metagenome | isolation source: anaerobic digester from wastewater... | reverse complement strand
CCTGCAACATCTCATCCGGCTCTGCAGTGCCTATGGCCTATCACCCATTTTGAGCCTTTGCTCGATTTCGGCGACCACCGGCAGCACGTCTGCGATGGACTCCACCACATAATGGGCCCCGGCCCTGGCGAGGGCTTCGCTCGCCCGCGCCACCTTCCGCATCACTTCTTCTGCGGGCAAAGCGGCAAGTTCCTGCTCATTGAGGCCCACTTCGTTGCCCGTCTTGGCCAAACCGATGGTCCAGGTGGCGGCATTGAGCCCTTCGGCAATACCGGGCTTCGTGTCGTCCACCTTGATCACCGCCTCCGGGGGAAAGACACGCGCCTGCTGCATATTGCTCATGACCATCCAGGGTTCGGGGCGACCCGCGGGAACATCACTGGCACAGGCATTGACGTCCGGGACGTACCCCTGCTTTTTCGCCTCACGGAAATTGATCTGCATGGCTTCCGTGAAGTATCCTGAACTGGAACCGATCTTGATTCCGCGGCCCCTCAATGCATCAACCGTCTCGACGGTTCCCGGGATGAGCTCGCTGTAATCGGCGATGCAAGCGACCTGCAACGGCACGAAGTCCTTCGTGAACATATCCTGAACGTCTGCCTCGGTGCACTCCTTGCCATGCACCTTCCGCCAGAGTGCGGCAACCTCATCCTGCCGGGAGATCGCCCGGATATGATCCACCTTCTTGAGACCCATGGGGCGCCGGGCTTGTTCCATGGTGATCTCCACCCCGCGACGCTTGAAGACTTCCACAAACACAACGGCTGGTGCGTAACAGCCGTAGTCCAACGTCGTTCCCGCCCAGTCAAAAATCACGAGCTTGACCGGACCCCGATAACCTCTTCTGTATACAAAGTCCATAGAACGCTCCTTCATAACCGACTTGATAAGACTCTCATCTGCCTGTCTCCCGGCGCTGGAAGTCTACTGTTATTGTCTTTCATCACAGACGAAATCCCAGTCATCGCGACAACCCCAAGACAGAGGACTTCAGACCGACTCTCTTTCTGCCTCGTACAGGCACTGATCCAGAATATCCAATGCCTTGTCCTTCTCCTGGCGAGTGATGGTCAAAGCGGGGGGCAGCGTGATGATGCTGCCCATGGTCGCCTTGAAGCTGAGCCGTTTGCTCAGCGCGCTGTACATCACATCCTCCGCCTCTTGCCTGGCAGGTTCCTTCGTCTCACGGCCCCTGACCAGTTCCATCCCCAGAAGCAGGCCGAGGCATCTCACGGCACCAACCGACCTGTGTTGCTCCATCATACGGCATTCTTCTCAAGCGACAGGTCGTTGCCCCGTCCGGCTCAGCAGGCTGTCTCGTTGAGCTTTACGTTCATTTCCGTGAGCGTCTCCCGGATGGCGGCCAGAAGCGCGCGAACATCGGACTCGAAAATGCGGCCGATGTTCCCGATGCGAAAACAGTCTGCGTCGCTGACTTTGCCCGGATAGATCACGTATCCCTTGTCATTCAGTCTTTCGTAGAAATCTTCAAACTGGAAGCCACCGTCTCGAGGGTAGAGGAACGAAGTGATGATATGGCCCTGGTCTTCGGGCCGCAGATACTCTTTGAATCCCAGCCGGCGCATCCCTTGGATCAGGGTCTCATAGTTGTGCCGATATCGACCGGCTCGGCCGCTTACGCCGCCTTCGGCGTCCAACTCTGCCAGAGCCTGGCGAAACGCGATGAGCGCGTGCGTGGGAGGGGTAAAACGAAACTGGCCGTTCTTCTCAAAACCGCGATACTGGTCCAGCAGATCAAAGCTCAGAGAGCGAGCGTAACCCGCCGTCTTCTCCAGCGAACGGATTCTGGCCAGAACGAACGCAAAGCCGGGGACACCCTCGACGCATTTGTTCGCGGAGGAGACGAGATAGTCGATACCACATTCACACAGATTGATGGGCACAGCGCCAAAACTACTCATGGCATCGACGAAGTAGGCAGCCCCCGTCCGGCCGACGATCTTGCCGATTTCCCGGATGGGATTGATGATCCCTGTTGTCGTCTCACAATGCACGACGGCAACGTTGGTGATCCCCTGGTTGTCGTGCAATGCCGCCTCTACCTGCTCCAGCGCCGGCGTGGTGTTCTCGGGGAATTCGAGCGTCACCGTCTCGATCTTCAGCACGGAGGCCATCTTGACAAGTCGTTTCCCGTAGGCTCCGTTGATAATCACCAGGAGTTTGCCGCCTGGCGGCACCGTAGAAGAGACGACTGACTCCAGACCGAATGTTCCGCTGCCTTGCATGAGAACCGCAGTGTATTGTTCGGGACCGGCTTGGCCGAGCTCGACCAGCTTGCGCCGAATGTCCTTCAACAACTCGATGAACTCATAATCGCGGGATCCAAGGTCTCTCAGCATGGCCTGCTTAACAGTCCGACTCGTCGTAAGCGGACCAGGCGTGAAAAGGACTTTGTCTTTCCAGCCGGGGACGTCAACTTCAGGTCGCATGGTTCAAGCTCAACCTCCACAATCAGCGAGACCATATGAAACGTCATCAAGGACTGAATCCAGGACAGATTATGGAGCAGATGCGGGATTCAAGCCATGCACAAATTTGTTCAGTGCCTGGATTATTCTGTTGACCTCTTGTCGCAGGTCCGCCGCCTTCGCATCAGGGTATTCGCTGGAGCGCGGGCTTCAGAGGGCGGCTTTTCTCACATGAGTGCGGAATTCCTCCGGCGACAAGCCGCTGACTTTCTTGAACATTCGGGAGAAGTAGAACGGATCGTCAAGACCGATCTTGTGGGCAACTTCGTAGACGAAGAAGGATTCATCCGCAAGGAGTCTCTTGGCGCGATCCACCCGCATCTGTTGCATGTACCGTACGGGTGACACGCCGAGCTCGGCTTTGAACACGTGGCTGAGATGACAGGGGGAGACACAGCAGTGCTCTGCTACTTCAGAGACCGTGAGTTGCCGCTGCAGGTTTTGCTCCACGTAGCTGGCCGCACGCCTGGCCAAGACGGCTCCCTTGCCCGGTGTCTCTTCTACTCTCGTTGCCTGCCGGCCGATTTGCCAACGGCGCCTTATACGGCGTATGATCTCCAGGATCAGCTCCTCGATTGCGCGCTCGGCTCCCGGCTGTTCATTCCAGATCAAATGGAGGATTCGTTCGAACAAATGACCCGACCACCCCTCGGCATCGCCAAGTCGCTGCGGTCCGGGCGGAAGGTCCGAAAGGAACCTTTGCACGCTTCCTGCCGCGTCGAATAAGTCGAAACGAAGCGTGAAGATATCCAGATGTTCGCTTCGTATCTCCTCACAATGAAGCTGCCCGGGCTGGACGAAATAGAGGTCTCCATCGCCTCCCAGAAAATCCGTCCGATCGACGGAGCAATGCATTCGGCCCTTCTTAATGAGCACAAGCTCCGTTTCTTGGTTCGTATGCTCAGGCCATATCCAGTACCGGTTGATCCTCGCCTTGTGTATGCGAAGGAACCGTGGCATGAGACTCTCGACCTTCATGTGTCACCCGTCATCTTCACACCGCGACACTCGGTTCTCATTTCCGCATTCGGATTTTGAGATTTGCGTTGCACAAACAGGCTACATCACTATAACAGACGAGTCGACAGAGAGTCATCCAAAAAAGCCGTGGGGAGCAAGGGGCAGGCTATGACGCACGAACTCGGCTCGAGGGAAGATTGCAGGTACAAGCTCTGGCGATGGCGCATCTTCTTCATCACCTGGCTCGCGTATGGGGGGTTCTACCTGACCAGAAAGTCCTTCTCTGTCGCGAAGATCGGCCTCGGCGAAGATCCCAATATCACAATGAGCAACGCGACCATGGGAGCCATCGATTTCGCCTACCTCACCGCGTATGCTGTGGGGCAGTTTCTCTGGGGGGTGTTCGGTGACCGGTTCGGCACGCGTAAAATCATCCTGGTCGGGATGGGCTGTTCGGTAGTCGCCGCCTTTGCGATGGGGCTGTCACGGTTGGTGCTCTTGCTGGGCGTGTTCTTCTGTATCCAGGGATTGTGCCAGTCCTCAGGATGGGCTCCCCTGACAAAGAACATCGGTTACTGGTTCTCGCGGCAGGAGCGTGGAAGGGTCATGGGGTGGTGGTGTACGAATTACGCCATAGGCGGCGCGATCGCGTCGGCCATAGCCGGTCTGGCGGCAGAGCACCTGGGCCACTGGCGTTACGCGTTCTTCGTTCCGGCCGGCCTTCTTGCGTGCATTTGGCTGTTGTTCCTGATCCTGCAGCGAAACAGGCCGCTCGATGTCGGTTTGCCGCCAATCGAAGAATACACCAACGAGATACCGGCCACATCGGTGTCCAAGGAAAGGCCGAAAGAGACGGCTCGGGAATCCTGGACGACGATCGTTGCCGTGCTCAGGAATCCTATGGTAATCCTCATGGGGGCCGTCTACTTTCTCCTGAAGCCCACTCGTTACGCAATTCTGTTCTGGGGCCCGAAGCTTCTGAACGAGCAACTCAACACGGGCATGGGCGAATCGGCACTGATCAGCGCGTGCTTTGAGCTGGGTGGGCCGCTGGGCGTCCTGTTTGGCGGCTACGTCTCCGACCTCTTGTTCAGGGCAAAACGCATGCCCATTTCCATAATCAGCCTATTTATGCTGGCGGGCATTCTGTTTGGCTTCAACCATTTTGCGTCCTATGAAAGCAAGTGGATCATCGCGGCTCTCCTGTTTTCCATCGGCTTCCTTCTCTATATCCCGGATTCGCTACTCAGTGGGACAGCCGCCATCGACTTCGGTACGAAGAAGGGCGCCTCGACCGCAGCCGGACTCATAAACGGCCTGGGGTCGGTGGGCGCGATACTCGGCGGATCGCTTCCCGGCATCGTCTCAGAACGCTGGGGGTGGAACGTCCTGTTCACGACACTGGCCGTCACGGTGGCTCTGGCGGCCTTGTTGCTTATGCCGAAGTGGAATGCCGTACCGGCCACCTCAGAGAGCGCTGCGTCGTCCCAACAGCGCCAGACGTGAGATTGACAGTCTCCATAGCGCGACGTATAGTACGCGGGCGCGCACATGGGGAGTCTGTCTGTGCGCGAGTCGATCTCCGCTGAGTGATTGTACGCAGCGCAGCGGAGGCGATGGCAATGCGAAACGGGCGCCTGTCGCGCCATGGGATACGATCCGATGACGAAATCGGCAATCCGAGCGATCACGTTCGACCTGTGGGACACCCTTATTATCGACGACTCCGATGAGCCGAAGCGTGCGGCTCAGGGGCTCCGCTCGAAGCAAATGGAACGGTGTGCGCTCGTTCGGGAATTCCTGGAGCGGCACCAGCCGATTTCTAAAGAACTGATCGAGGTGGCCTATGCAACCACCAATGCCGCATTCCACCAGACGTGGTACGCCCAGAATGTCACTTGGACCGTTCGGGAGCGTCTCTCGGTCTTGCTCAAAGGCCTGGGACGCGAGTTGCCCGAGTCAGAGTTGGATCAGTTAGTGCGTCTGCACGAAGAGATGGAATTGGCCGTTCGACCGGACCTCGCCAGCGGAGTGGAAGAGGTCCTGCGCCATCTAAGGGGAGAGTATCTGATGGCGGTGATCTCCGACGCGATCTTCACGCCGGGGCGAGCCCTTCGTCAACTGCTGGCAGAATACCGTATTTCGGAGTTCTTCAACGCATTCGTCTTCTCGGATGAAATCGGCTGCGCCAAGCCCGCTCCGGCGGTGTTCGAGGCCGCTGCGAAGGCTTTGGACGTCAAGTACCACGAGATGGTGCACATTGGAGATCGCGAGCTCAAGGATATCGAGGGTCCCCACGCTGTCGGCGCCCACGCCATTCTGTGTACGGTTGTCAAGGACCGCGGAAGCCAGAACACCGCAGCCGACGCCGTTTGTGGCAGTTTTTCTGACCTGCCTGCTATCCTGGATGATCTGAATCATCGCTGATCGGAGGAAAGACACGTGACAAAATCTCTGCGATTCCTGATCGTTGATGGCTATCCCAAGCACAGTCGCGATGAGCTGCAGGATGCCGGCATGAGACTGGCGTGGGAACTCTATGCGAACATGCTCCTGCAGCACTTGCCGGACGCCGTTTATGATGTTCTGCTGCCCAGTGATCCGGGGGTGAACATGCCTTCGGTCGAAGATCTCCACGACTATGCCGGCGTCATCTGGACGGGCTGCAATCTGTCCATCTTCGATACGGCGAATCACAGTGTCGTCAGCCAAATCGAGCTGGCGAAAGCCGCCTACAAAGTGGGGGTGCCGAGCTGCGGGAGTTGCTGGGGAATCCAGATGGCCGCCGTGGCTGCCGGGGGCGAGGTCAAGCCGAATCCCAAGGGACGCGAGATGGGGATGGCCCGGAAGATCCATCAGACACCCGAGGCCTACGCCCATCCCATGTTCCAAGGCAAGCCTCGCGTGTTCGAAGGATTCGTGAGCCATGACGACATGGTCACCAGGATTCCCCCGGGAGGGACCTTGTTGGCCGGAAACAGTTTTGCGAATGTCCAAGCCTTGGAGGTGAAGCATGAAGCCGGGGTCTTCTGGGCCACTCAATACCACCCCGAGTACGATCTCCACGAAATGGCTCGATTGGTCGTCGCCCGGGAGAAGAAGCTCATCGCAGGCGGGTTCTTCCGCGGCCATGACGATCTGACGGACTACGTGGATCGCATGGAAGCGTTGAGCGCAGATCCAAGTCGTAAGGACCTGCGATGGCAATTGGCTATCGATGATGACGTGCTTTCCGACTCAATTCGCCAGTGTGAGTTCGTCAACTGGCTCAACAAGCTGGTGCTGCCGACGGCCGGTTGTGCTTAGCCCATAAGCAGGGCCATTTGCATCCGTGCATGGCTCCGCATACAGCTCGTATCGTATCGGCCGCAGAAACGCGCCTACCTGGCGTCCCCAACGGCGATGAAGACGTTCTTCACCTCCGTATAGAGCCGCATGGCCTCCATCCCAAGGTCACGCCCAAAGCCGCTTCGTTTGAACCCTCCGAACGGCGCCTCCACGTAGACGCTGCTATTGGTGTTGACACTCATCACGCCGGACCGAACCGCCCTTGACACACGCAGCGCACGCTCCAAGTCCTTTGTCCAGAGAGAGGCACTCAGGCCGTAAGCCGTCCCATTGGCCAGCTCAATCGCTTCCCGTTCATCCTTGAAGGGGATGACACAGGCCACCGGGCCGAAGATCTCTTCCTGGCAAATCGCAGCAGATGAACTGAGCCCGTCGATGATGGTCGGGGCAAGATAGTATCCTGGCTCCTTCGGACGGTTCCCGCCGCAGACGATGCGTCCGCCTTCCCGGCGTCCGACATCGATGCATTGCTCGACATGTTCTCTCTGCCCTGCCGAGACCATGGGGCCAACTTGCGTCGATTCGTCTAGTGGGTCGCCCACAATGACAGCCCGCGTGGCTTCGACAAAGGCATCAAGGAAGCTCTTGTAGGCCGGTCTTTCCACCAACACCCGGCTGCGCGCGCAGCAGTCTTGTCCGGTATTGGCAAAGACCGCCATCGGCGCCGCTGCCGCCGCAGCAGCCACATCGGCATCCGCGAAAACAATGTTCGGATTTTTGCCGCCTAATTCCAGGGATACCCGCTTGATATCCTCGGCCGCGAGCTTCACGATGTGTGCGCCTGTGCCTGTTTCTCCTGTCAGAGTGATCTTGTTCACGAGGCTGTGGCTGACCAGATAGTCGCCAATCTCACTGCTCCGGCCGGGCAGAACCTGAAGGATGCCTTCCGGGACCCCCGCTTCCATCGCCAATTGGCCCAGCCCCAGGGCCGTCAGAGGAGTCAGGCTGGCCGGCTTGAGAACCACCGCATTACCCGTGGCCAGTGCCGGCGATACCTTCCAGCAGGCCATGAGAAAAGGAAAGTTCCAGGGTACAATCGCGGCCACCACCCCCACCGGGATGCGGAGCGTATAGTCAAACCCGTTGCTGGCGACAGGAATCGTTTCACCGCCAAATCGACTGATCCCGCCGGCATAGTACTCCAAACAACGAGCGCCGGCGTTGATCTCCCAGCGCGCATCGCCGATTGGTTTGCCCACGTTGCGCGATTCCAGCACCGCGAGTTCCTCGGCGTGTTCCCGGATCAGCGTCGCCAACCGATAGAGAACCTCGATTCTGCGTCCCGGGTTGGGCGAGGACCAGCCCGTCTCGGAGAATGCTCTGCGAGCCGCCTGAAGGGCTTCATCAACTTCCTTTCTGCCGGCCGCCGGGACGGCATTCCACACCTGTTCCGTCGCCGGTTCGATGAGTTCCAACTGACCCCCGGAGCCCTCGGCGCGCAACTTACCATTGATTAGCATGTTGTTCAAAATCTTCGCCATTACCAGGTCTCCCCATAAAGCCGTAGCATATCTGCTTCGGTGCAGCGTCGCGGATTGGACAGGTGACATCCGTCCTGCATGGCTTTCGCCGCCAGTTCGGGCAGCCTCTCACGAGGAACACCGACATCCCGCAAACGCTGAGTAATACCTATCGATCGATTGAACCCACTCAGGAAACCGGCCACCCAGGAAGTGCTGTCGTCTATCGGCTCGGCGCAGCCCAGGGCCACGGCCACCCTGTCGTACAGGTGGCTGTCTTCCTCTCCGTTGAAACGCACGACATGCGGCAGAACGATCGCGTTGGCAAGGCCATGCTGAACACCAAACTCACTGGACAGTGGATGTGCCAGGGAATGCGCCACACCCAGATCTTTCTGAAAAGCCACAGCCCCCATAGCGGCAGCCACCTGCATGAATCCGCGGGCTTCGAGATTCGTTCCGTCGGAACAGGCCGTCGGGAGATACAGCCGGATCAGACGGATCGCTTCAAGAGCGATTCCGTCACACATGGGATGGAAGACCGGACAGACGAAAGCCTCGATGGCGTGGGTCATCGCGTCCATGCCGGTGAAGGCCGTCAGGTGGGGCGGCAATCCGACGGTCAGCTCGGGATCGAGCACTGCCATTTCCGGTAATAGCGGCGGCGCCCCAAAAACCATCTTTCGTCCGACCTGTCCAACGGTGATAACACTGCTTCGTCCGACTTCGCTGCCGGTTCCGGCGGTCGTCGGAATCGCACACATGGGAACGAGCGGCGGCACCCTATCGAACGGCATCTCCATAAGGGCCATGTCCGGGAAAGCCACCTTGAGGCGGAGTGCCTTGGCCGCGTCGAGGGCACTGCCGCCGCCAAGTCCGACGATTCCGTCGCAGTTGCCTTGTGAGTATGCTTTCCATGCGTTTTCGACATCCTGGTCCGTGGGGTTCGGATGAACGTCCGCAAACTGAACATAGGTTCCAGGCCAGACCTTGTCCATCTCTGACGCCACAAAGTGCAATGCCGGAGTTGGGAGTAACCCGGGATCCGTGACCAGCAACGGCCGAGTCACCTCGTACTTTCCTGCGAACTCGGAGAGCACCCCGCGCGCGCCGGCGCCGAAACGAATGTCCGTGGGGAATCTGAACTGTGTGATCTCACTCATAAACAGTTCTCCAGGTTGATTGGGTCGAGTATCCAAGGGCATGCACATGCTACCGGCCCCAAGTCGGAGAATCAAGAGTCGTCTTTCGGCAGGATACAAATGGGGTGTGGTCGTCTTTGTAGGTAGATCCTCTCAAGCCTCGGAATCGACCCTGTCATTCCCGCGGAGCCGGGAATCCAGATCGCGGGATGCGCTGAGTCCCATGGTTACTGGATTCCTCCTTTCGCAGGAAGGACACAGTCAACACGAACGGCATGACTCAGTGAGACTCGCACATGGCACACTCGATAGTCGACCTGTCGACACCATGTGTACCTGTCACCCTATGCGTTTTCGGGCCAATATCGCTCCGTGACGATCTTGTCCTGCGTGAAGAAGCTGATGACCGCCTTGCCCTGGGCCTTGATATCGGCGAACTGCGAGGCCTTCATGCCGCCGAAAGGCAGGTGCGCCACCGGGGCAGGAATCCCCACGTTGACACCGATCATCCCGCATTCTGTCTCCAGCTTGAACGTGCGCGCATGGCAGCCGCTCCGGGTGTATATCGACGCGCCGTTGCCGTACTGATGGTCATTGATGATCCGTATCGCGGCATCCAGAGTCTGTGCCTTGAGGATGACCACGACCGGACCGAAGATCTCGGTCTTGTGGATCTCCATGCCCGGCCGGACATCGGTGAATACGGTCGGCCCCACGAAATAGCCTTTCTCACGACCGGGCACGACGATGCCTCGCCCGTCGAGGGCCAGCGTAGCGCCTTCTCCGATACCCGTCTGGACCATATCGAGAATAAACTGTTTCGATTTGGCCGAGATCACCGGCCCCATGACCATAGGCTCATCTGCAACTCGAGGATCCAACGGATCTGCAACCAGGACATTGGCGGATGCCTTGATGAACTCAGCACAAACGGTCTTGTACATATCGTCACCAACCGCGATGATCGCCGAAGAAGCCATGCACCTCTGGCCCGCACAACCATAACAGGAGGTCACCATATTGCGAATCATCTCGGGAACGTTGGCGTCCGGCATGGCGACAAGATGGTTCTTCGCACTGCCCATGGCCTGACAGCGTTTACCGGCGGCGGCGCACTTGGCGGCCACGACTCTGCACGTTCGGGTGGCACCGACCAGTGAGAGCCCCTTCACCTTCGGGTGGTCGATAAAGGCCTCCACCACCGTTTTGTCGCCATTCACCAGATTGCAGACCCCTTCCGGCAGTCCGACTTGAGCGATCAACTCCGTAATCGCCTGCATGGTCATCGGTACTCGTTCCGAGGCTTTGACCACGTACGTGTTGCCGGTCGCGATGGCGTAGGGAAGGAACCAGAAAGGGACCATGGCGGGGAAGTTGAAGGGCGCGACCATGGCAAACACCCCCAAAGGCTGGCGAATCACCTCCCCGTCAATGTCATACGAAGCCCCGACGAGCTTGTCACCCTGCTGCAGCACCGGCATGCCACAGGCCACTTCGATATTTTCGAAGATCCGCTTCAGCTCCGCCCGGGCATCGGGCAGGGACTTGCCCATCTCCTCAACCAGCGTTCGAGCGATCTTTTCTTCGTTCCGACGCAGCAACGCGTCCAACTCGTACAGGGGTTGCACGCGTCGGCCTACGGGAGTGCGGCTCCAACTCCTAAACGCCTCCGCGGCAATATCGATGGCGCGATTGGCCTCGGCCGCCGTGGACAACGGGGTCCGGGCAATGACCTGCCCCGTACTGGGGTTCTCGACATCCAGATATCCGCTGTTCTCAGGTTCGATCCACTTGCCACCGATGTAGTTCCTGACAGCCTTCAGAGCCATTATGCTACCTCAACGCCATGACCATTCGATCTTAAACCCATCCGAAGCCGCCGGTATGTCTCCAGAGACCCGCTTGGAAATCCCCCTGGCGACTCATACACCCGCCGCCCATCCGACGTAGTCTATATGTACCAATCGTAGGTTGGCCTGGGGGCATCGTAGACCTCCGTAAAGGGCCGCCCCCATGACTCGCAGAGCGACTGCAATCGTCGCATTCGTTCGCATCCAACGCTCTGCAGAAACATATTGCGCGCGAGACGATCCAGCGTCACCGCTTCTTTCCAAACCGCCCGCCCCGCCATTACGCCACTGGCTCCGGCCTCACAGGCCACACGCGCCTGCTTGAGGAATACATCATAAGAGACGCCTGCCGACAACAGAACCCAGGGGACATCACCCGCGTCCGTGAGTTCGCCACACGCGTCGCGCCAGACATTCTCGTCCGGCTCAACATGTACGTCCACCGGAAACTCCGCTTTGAGAACATCAACCCCCAGCGGCACCAGACGACGTGCTGTCTCGATGACGACCTCACGCCGTTGTTCAGGCGGCAAGGGCCCCTGCGAACCATCGGAGGCGCATGACAAAGGCTCAAGGAAGAAGGGGATCTCGAACTGCGCACAATGCCGGGCGACTTTCCGAACAAGCGCCTCGCGTTCATGGGCCTGGGGAGCTCTTGGATGATAGTAGAGCAGCATCTTCACCCCCGATGCACCAACACGCAGTGTCTTTTCAACCGACCAGTTCTCAACCAGACTTGTCGAACGATTCATGGGATCGCCCGTCGAGCCGGTGTCCAAGGCGACGATTAGCCCCGTCCTACCCGGCATCGAGCCGTCCGCTATGCATTGCCCGGCTGCCGTCTCTGGGTCCAGCAGGACCGCCGAAGTCGCCGGGGCCAAGTGCCGAACAATATCGCTCTTGAGGGCGGTCAGCGCTTCATTCGTCGTCCCTTGTGGCGATTCGGCCCCCAGGGCACGACGGAGCGGACCGCGGTGATCGATCGCCAATACCGAAAACGTGCCGGCAGGACCGGCGGTCTGCTGCAACCGACGCCACTTGCCGACAGTCATCGCCATATCTCACTTCTCCCCAAGTACATACTCACAACAATACGGAACACACCGCGCGGAACGAGAGAACATTGTCGGTGGGCACCCCGAGCGGGCGTGTGCTCGACCGTGGATGCCTGCGTCGCCCAATTCACCGATCCTTGGACTACTCGATCTCATCGAGACGGACGGGGCGATTCTCCTCGTACGATTTCCGCGCCGCCTGGGCCATGACCACCGGGATTCGGCCGTCCTTTCCCGACACGGGAACCGGTGACTTGTCCAACACGGCCCTGATGAACTGGTCGATCTCATCCAGATAGCTGTCCACATAACGATCCATGAAGAAGTTCAACGGCAAGTCCCGGCGGATGCCGTCCTCTGTCTGGACCGTCGCGGTATTCGGGTAGTTGTTGGCGGTGCTGATGCAACCCTTACTGCCAAACACTTCCACCCGCTGGTCGTAGCCATAGACTGCCTTGCGGCTGTTGTCGATCGTGCCAATCGCACCGTTGGCGAATTTGAGCGTGATCGCCACTGTGTCGAGGTCTCCGGCCTCACCGATCGCGGGGTCGACGCGCACAGCGCCGGCCGTGTACACCTCCTCCACCTCACTGCCGATCAAGAACCTGGCCATGTCGAAATCGTGAATCGTCATGTCCAGAAAGATGCCGCCGGAGACCTTGATATATTCGATCGGCGGCGGGCCCGGATCGCGACTGACAATATGCATCAGGTGCGGCTCCCCGATTTCGCCGCGCTCGACCGCCTGGCGGACCCGCCGGTAGTTGGCGTCGAATCGCCGGTTGAAACCGACCTGCATCTGCACTCCCGCCTTTTCAACGGCGGCCAGAGCCCGACCGATCTTGCGCAGATCATGGTCGATCGGTTTTTCGCAGAAGATGTGCTTGCCCGCCGACGCGGCTTCCTCGATGATCCTGGCGTGCGTGTCGGTGGATGAGCAGATCAACACCGCCTGAATGTCCGCACGTTGCAGGATGTCGTGATAGTCGCTGCCATAGTGAGCGATCCGGCATTCCTGCGCACACCGCCTGGCGGCCTCCTCCACGATATCGCTTACCATCACTAGGTCAGCCCGAGCGATGCGATAGCTCAGGTGCCTCGCGTGCAACTGCCCTATCCGTCCGGCGCCGATCAAGCCAAATCTCAACCTGTCCAGCTTCGCCACCTCTACACTCCTTTCGCTCGCAAGTACTCGCGATTGCGTTGGGCGCTCTCCTTGGGGGACCCCATACCCGGCAGGACATCCTGCTCAACCACCACCCAGCCGTCATAGTTCCGCTGTCGCAACCAGTCCAGCACAGCCGGAAAATCGACGCAGCCCCGCCCCAGTTCGCAGAACACCCCCTGCCGAACCGCTTCAAAGTAATCCCAGCCTTCGCGGCGCGCCTTGTCTGCGACTCCCGCGTGACAATCCTTGAAGTGCATATACCAGATGCGATCCGCGAACCGCTCCAGACCTTTCAGAACGACCTCGGAATCATCGTCTGCGGCCCCATACGCATAGTGGCCGGTGTCGAAGACCAATCCGAGCAGGTCCCCATCCGTCAGATCAAGCAGACGTGCGATCTCGTCGGGGCGTTCGACGTATCCGGCGCAATGATGATGAAACACGGTGCGCAGACCGGTTTCCGACTTCACCGTCCGGGCGACATGCTCGGCGCCGCGGGCAAACACAGCCCACTGGGCATCGCTCAGGCTCATGTCGCTACGGATACGCCCGGCGTTGGCGGTTCGAACCGCATCGGTCCCGTTGTCGTCGGCCAGTACAACAAAGGGCTGCCGGTCGTAACCGCCCTTCTCCGCGACCCCGGCCAGCAGGCGGGCAACCTTCAGCGATTCCTGTACGCCCGCCGCATGCGCCTTCGCCTCCTTCAATGCCACCGGCACAAACGCACCGAGCATCGTCAGGCCTCGCGCGGCCAACTGAGCATGCAGCTCGTCAGCCGTTGTGGGCATATAGCCCCAATCACCCAGTTCGGTCCCGTCGTAGCCGGCGTCCCTCAACTCATCGAGCATTTGCCCATACCGCACGCCCTTGCCCTCGAGTCCCTCAAACTCCAGGGACCCCCAGGAGCAGGGCGCGTTCGCGATACGAATGGTGGACATGCCTGTCCTCCTTTACAGATAGTGACGCTCCAGCTTCATGTTCTTCTCCCACTCCTGGCGAGCCTGGCGCACGCTCTCCATCTCGCTGACCTCGGCCACCGGGACGTCCCACCAGCTCTCATAGTTGGGCACGCCCACATAGCGATCGTTCCGGACGTAGATCACGGTCGTCCGGTCCGTTTTCTTGGACTCCTTGAACGCCGCCACGAAGTCGTCATAGGTCTTGCATTCGATCACCAGCGCGCCCAGGCCACGGGCATTCATGGCGAGGTCCACAGGCAGGGCCTTGATCTCCGGCAACATATCATCCGGTAGCCGACCCTCGGTGGGATAGGCGTAACGCGTGCCGAAGCCCTTCTGGCCCAGCGAGCGGCTGAGCCCGCCGATACTGTTGAAGCCCCGATTGTCCATCAGGACGATCGTGAGCTTGTACCCTTCCTGGATGGACGTGACGATCTCGTTGCAGAGCATCAGGTAGCTGCCGTCGCCGACCATGACAATCACTTCCCGTTCGGGCGCCGCCATCTTGATCCCCAGCCCGCCGGCAATTTCGTAGCCCATGCAACTGTAGCCGTATTCGAGATGGAAATTCTTGGCGTGCCGGGTGCGCCACAGCTTGTGGAGGTCGCCAGGCAGGCTGCCGGCCGCGTTTATCATTACCGCGTCGGGGTCGCTCAATTCGTTGACCACGCCGATCAGCTCACCCTGACTCGGCAGGGGCTGATTGCGGATCGCGTAGATTCGGTCCACCTCCCCCTGCCACTGGTCATGCAGTTGCCGGGCTTTTCGCTCGTGATCGGACCCGACGTGGTAGCCCTCCACCAATTCCATCAATTCCTCAAGCGCCACACGGGCGTCGCCCACCAACGGCAGTGCGGCATGCTTGAAGGCGTCGAACTCGGCGACGTTGATGTTGACGAACCGCACCGCAGGATTCTGAAAGGCGGTTTTGCTGGCGGATGTGAAATCACTGAAGCGCGTGCCGATGCCAATGACCAGATCGGCTTCACGGGCGACCCGGTTGGCCGCGAAATTGCCCGTCACACCGATAGCTCCCAGATTGAGCGGGTGATCGAAAAGCAGACTCCCTTTGCCCGCCATGGTGACACCGACAGGAATGCCTGTCTTCTCAACGAACTGCCGGAGCACATCCTCCGCGCCACTGTAAATGACCCCGCCTCCGGCGACAATCAGTGGGGTTTTGGCGGCGCGGATCCAGCCGGAAGCTCCCTTCAAGGCGGTCTGGTCGGCCCGATTGCGCGGAATATGCCAGACCCGCTTGCGGAACAACTCAGAAGGATAGTCATAGGCTTCGGTCTGGGTGTCCTCGGGCAGCGCGAGGGTCACGGCCCCGGTGTGGGACGGACTGGTGAGCACACGCATCGCTTCGGGCAACGCGGTCAGAATCTGATCCGGACGATTGATGCGATCCCAGTAGCGACTGACGGGCTTGAAACAATCGTTGACCGAAATGTCCTGTGTGATCTCGGACTCCAACTGCTGCAGGACCGGCGCGACATTGCGACGCGCGAAGATGTCGCCCGGCAACAACAGCACCGGCAGATGATTGGTCGTCGCCACGGCGGCGCCCGTGATCATGTTCGTCGCGCCGGGGCCGATGGAGGACAAACAGACAAACGTCCGCATCCGATTCTTCATCTTGGCATAGGCGACTGCCGTATGCACCATCGCCTGCTCATTGCGCGTCTGGTAGTAGCGAAGCTCCGGGTATTGCTGCAGCGCCTGGCCGATCCCAGAGACGCACCCATGGCCGAAAACGCCGAAACATCCGGCAAAAAAGGGCTGTTCCTGGCCGTCGCGCTCCACATACTGGTTGGTGAGAAACTTGATCAACGCCTGCGCCATCGTTAGCCGAACCGTCGTGTCGCTCATGGTGGAATCTCCCAAAGCCATGTTGCACCTGCATCTTGAAACCCACTGCTTCTGCGCCGCTTGCCAGTGGACCACTTCGTTGCACCGTCATCCGAGCCCGCCGCGATCCTCCACAAAGGCCATGACCTCCTCCAAGGTCGGCATGAAATTGGCACAACCGTGTTTCGTCACGACGATCGCCCCGCACGCATTGCCCATACGGGCCGACTTGTACCATCCCATCCCTTTGACGTACCCATAGAGGAACCCGGCATCGAAGGCGTCTCCGGCCCCGAGGATGTTCGCGACTTCCACGGGGAATCCTGGCACATCAATCTGTTCGATCTTGCCATGTCGATCTGCCAGATGCACGCGTACGCCCGAGCGACCCTTCTTCTGGAGCAGGGCCTCCGGCCCCAGTTCGAGCATCGTGCAGATCGCCCTTTCTGTGTCGCCGCGAACCTGGGTGTCCGAAACCGAATCGGTCCGGCTCATGTGACTGACGTCCGTCAGCATGATCGCGTTGATCTCGTCTTCCGTCCCGATCACGATATCCGCCAGGCGCACCGCCGCACGCACCACGACCCCGAACGCCCGGGGATCGTGCCACTGATCGGGGCGGAAATCGATGTCCAGGACGACCTTCGTCCCCGCCTGCCGGGCCAGTTCGGCCGCGAACAACGTGGCGCTGCAGCTCGGCTCACGCGACAGGTTCGTGCCCGCAAACTGAAACACCCTGCTATCCGCCACCGGTGCCCGGAGAACATCGTCGATGGTTAGGGCAATGTCGGCGCAGTTGTCACGATAGTACACCAGCGGAAAGCGATCCGGCGGCTCGATGCCCAACACCACGGCACTGGATCGCCTGCCGGGCTTGCGCGAGACGAACCGCGTCTCCACACCCTCTTTCTGAAGGAACTTCAGAATGAACTCCCCGACGGGGTCATCGCCGAGTCCCGTCAACAGCGCCGTTTTCAGACCCAGCCTTCGTCCTCCCACGCTGACGTTGGTCGGCGAACCACCGACGTACGCTGCGAAGCTCGTGATGTCCACAAAAGGTGCGCCAATGTCATTGCTGTAGAGATCGATCGACGATCGCCCCATGTGGAGCGTGTCGTAGGTTCGTTCGGTTTCACCCATGTGCTGCTCCTGCGAAAACAGATGATGCGCACCTTCAGATACACGAATACAGGGGGAGTCGATCGTCCTTGCGCCTGTAAGTGTCCTTGACCCAAGCGTATCGCGGATCATCCCGATTGGCGAGTGTCTGCGCACTGCCCGCCAGGACATTCAGATAATACGTGGTGTATCCCGGCGCGCTTACCACAGGATGATACCCCTCCGGCACGAGAACCGCGCAGTTGTGTTCCGCTCGAACGAGCGCATCGATGGGATGGCCGGCCTTATGAAGCGGCGACGTTTCATCCGTGTACACCCACTGAAAGGCATATCCTTCGCGCTTGTCGAACTTGTAGAAGTAGACTTCCTCCAGGTCCGCCTCCAGCAGACGGCCATGCTCATCTTCCAGGTGGAGGTCATGTTTGTGGGGCGGGTAACTGCTCCAATTGCCGCCGGGAGTGTACACTTCGACCAGCACCAGACGGTGGACCGGCGCCCCGGCAGGCAACAGATCGTTGATCTGACGACTGACGTTGTCACCCCCGCGGATCGAGATGGCGACGTCCTCGGGCCGGATCAGCAAGGGCTCACGGTCCTGGTCCGTCGGCACCCAGGCGACCGCAAACTCACCCGCCTCCTCCGCGATGACTTCAAACTCCGTTCGCCGGGGCAAATACAGCGCGTGGGCGGCTCCAGCGAAAACGCTCTCCCGGCCACCTACCCCTTGCCAGCGACCGCGTGTCGAGTTGATGGCGTAGCGTCCGGTGAAATTCACAATTGCCAGTTCATTCTCGCCACTGGAAGAAGACCAGGAACCACCGCGTTCCAGTCGTCTGGCCTCAAAAGTGATGTATTCCCATCCAGCCTGGTCCGGCGTAATACGCAGAATCCGGTCCGCGTCGTCCGGAGTCACAGCAGGGCGAAAGATCAAGTTCTCCGCCGTATACTTCATACCTGTCGCTCCAACGGCCTCGCAGGCCGCCTACAAAGGCACTCCTTGTCTCCGGAGCGCCGAGCACCCATACGTGAGCATTCCGATTTATCGAAACGCCAATCCGAACCCTGTGCCTGTGAGTCGATGTTAATCGAGTCGTCCCCCCGCCGCAAGACAAACTGGACTCTTCTCACTCCAACATGGACAGACGTTCTTGCTTTTCCGGGACACGGCGGTACAATTCGAGACCATGAGTCTTGGTGTGAGTCCTTGCACCGTGTATCTGACAAGAGACCGGCCGGTCGCTGCGCCAGCGAGATGTCCAGTGACACCTGATCTGCGCGATCCTGGCGTTGCCAAAAGCAAGATCATACCTTCGCGCATGGGGTTGCGGATTGGCCAAACTGAGGAAACAAAGGTGCAACCGTGACATTGATGAACGTCGCTTCCTTCGTTGGTTTCACGGCCCTGGTGGTCATCATTTCCTATCTGAAAACCCGTAAGGACGTCATGAGCAACTCCGACGCCTACTTCCTGGCCGGTCGGAGTCTCGGCTTCTGGGTAATTGCCGGCTCGCTCATGCTGACCAACCTCTCCACGGAGCACCTCATCGGTCTGAACGGCGATGCCTTCAACCACACGTTCGCCGTCACGGCGTGGGAAACCACCGCCGCCCTGGCTATGGTCCTGACGGCGCTCTACTTCCTGCCACGATATCTCAGAAGTGGTTTCACGACGATTCCTCAGTACCTGGCGGCCCGCTACGACACACAGACGCGGACCATCGCGGTCGTGCTCTTTCTCATCTCCTACGTGCTCGCCATCCTGCCGGTTGTGCTCCGCTTCGGCGCGACAGGCATGGAAAGCCTGTTCAATGTGTCGGGAACCTTCGGCATCTCCGAAAGCCAGGCAACCTGGCTGATCGTCTGGGGGGTGGGCACCCTCGGTTCGCTCTACGCCATTTTCGGCGGCCTCAAGGCGGTGGCCGTCTCCGACACCGTCAACGGCGTGGGGTTTCTGATCGCCGGCCTTCTGATCCCCTTCCTTGCCCTCCGGCATGTAGGAGAAGGCAGCTTCTTGGCAGGCCTTCAGGAAGTCTATACCGAAGAGCACGCGAAGTTCGATATTACCGGCGACGAACCTGGCTCGTTCCTGCCCTTTGGCGTGCTCTTCACCGGCATGATCGTCAACCAGGTCTTCTTCTGGTGTACCAATCAGTCGATCATACAACGCGCTCTGGGGGCCAGGAGCCTGGCGGAGGGGCAGAAAGGGGTCCTTCTGGCCGCGTTCTTCAAACTGCTCGGGCCTATCGTCATCGTCCTTCCCGGCATTATTGCTTTCCACATGTTCAAGGGCCAACTCTCCTCTGAGCAGTACTTGATGGCCTATCCAATGCTGGTCAAGACGGTCCTGCCGCCGATGCTGGTCGGCTTCTTCGCCGCGGTCATGGTCGGCGCCGTACTGAGCACTTTCAACAGCGTGCTCAACAGTTCGGCCACCCTGTTCAGCGAGGACTTCTACCATGCCATTATCGACAAGAATGCCTCCGGGCGTCAGATCGTGCTTTCCGGGCGAATTTGCAGCATCGTGCTTGCCCTGAGCTCCATGGTGATGGCGCCGCTCATCGACACTTCCGGCAGTCTCTACAATTACCTGCAGAAGATCAACGCGACGTTCTTCGGTCCGATGCTGGCTGTCTTGATGTTAGGTTTCTTCACTAAGCGGGTATCCGCGCTGGCCGCCAAGATTGGCTTGGTCGCCGGTCCGATCCTGTTCTATCTGCTCGTCTTTGCCTTTGGGGACTCGGTCCAGGGTTTGCTCATGCGGACGTTCGGGTTGCATCATAAGATCCATTTCCTGCACTTCTTGGCGGCCGTCTTTGTGCTGACGGCCCTCCTGATGCTTGCTGTCAGCAAGTTCAAACCCGCCAAGGAGATCTATGTGCAGGAATACACCCACGCCGTGGACATTACTCCCTGGAAGCACGCCAAACTGATCGCTTTCCTCCTATCGCTGGCTGCCGTACTCGTCTATATTCTGATGGCTCAGTAGTCCGTAGAACGTATGGTGAACCGTCGCACCCGTTAGGCGGGGAGGGGACCGCTTGTGCCTGTCGAGCACCGATGAGACCACCCCAAACACCGCCCTATCCTCTTGAGCAATTGACACTTACGTCGCAAGACGACGAGACAGGTATCCTGCATCCATCCGACGCTATAATGCCTCTCGACTCGGCGTCCGCCCCTCTGTAGAGCATGGGAGGAGGTACCATGGTGGAAATCGGCACCCAAAAGGGACCCATGTCGGAGAGTAGAATCGGCATCGAAGCTTCGGCGAGGCCTTCACCTGCACCGAACAGGTGGCGGGGTTCGCCCCCAGGACTATATGCATCCCAGTGAGGCTCTGCCTTCGGCTGGACTCGCCAATCCTTCCCCCTGGCGGCACATGCCTGAAGCCCCGTGTGGGCTCCGCCAGAACCGTAAACGTACTCATCCCGCCCATCAGCGGCCCTCCGATAAAACTTCATGAATCCGCCAAGCCGCTCCTGGCAGAGAACCTCTCCCTCCCCTTGGGGCAGTGGCTCAATGAGCTCATGGTCCAGACCTTGGCGCGGTCGCTCTCCGGCCCCGCACCGGTCCTTTTCTGTAGGCGCTTCGAGGTCGATTCTGGCCGCTCCAAAGCGGTCTCATCGCTGCTTGACAGATACACGGCGATTCGACCTTCGTCTTGTGAGAGACGAGATACGGGAGACAACTCGGGAGTCACTGCTCGATCGATCTGGCGTAGCAGGTTCTGAGGTAATCGCGCGCCGTCGCCAGGTTCGCGGCCACGACTTCGGTGCCGGGGTGGCCGTGCATGAAAGGATTGACGTAGCCGCGATAGCCGACCTCGGCCAACGCCCGAATCCACGGCGTCATGTCCGTCGGGCCGACGCCCGGAAGCTGCTTGAGTTCGGGCTGGTATTGCCACGCGTAGAAAAAGAACAACTGGCGGCCGCAGATGCGGATGGCCTGCTCAACCGAGGCATCGGCGGCCTGCACGTGGTACGGAGCCAGGGCGATGCCCAGCCGCAGCGACGTATTGAGCTCGATGAAGGCCTTGAGCGAATCGAGCGAATTCAGCAGAGCGTCGCCGTGGTTCTCGATCGCGAGGAACGAGTTGTGCGCTTCCGCCAAGTCAACGAGGGGCTTGAGCTCCTCGATGAAACGCCGCATGCGGACACTGAGTTCCTCCGGTTTGCACGCGGCGGTGCTGCCCTGAATCGCAATGCCGCCGCCGGCTTCGCCCAGCAACTGCGCGTAGCGAGCGTACCCGCCGGCGTAGACCGAGAAGGCGAAGAGCTTCAGCTCGTGTTGCTCGAGCAGATGCCTGAGGCCCTGCGGCCCCAGGCGCGACGCCACATCGTCGAGATGGGGACAGCCCTCGTGACCAGACCAGACGTCGATCGCCTCGAAGCCCAGGCCCGCGATTCGCTCGCACGCCTTCTCGATCGGTAGTTCCGAGAACTGGATCGACGACGTGGACAAACGCATCCGCCACGGCGAGTCGGGCCTCTGTCCGGGGGCGTCGGAGGCCGTTGCCGCCGGGATCATACCGAGAGCGGCTGTCGCTCCCATCCATTGCAGCACATTGCGTCGGCGAATCGGATGGATCATGGTCGTGTCTCCTGTACCCGGGTTCGGCTTTCCGCACGTTCAGGAGGTCAACGTTACCAGATCTGACATTATTCGGCAAGCCTGCTGTTGACTTCTGACATCGCGGATCTACAATAGAGCATCGCCATGGCAAAGCATAGCGTCGGGACGTCATCGAGCCGGCACAGGCTTTCTGAAAGGGTGGACTGATGGGCAAGGTAGGGAACAACGTCACCTCGCGTCGTGAATTCCTCAAGAGCACCGGGCAACTGGGCGTCGGTTCCGCGTTGACCGCCGCGATGGTCTCGCGCATGCACGCCGCGGAGAGCAACACGATCAAACTGGCGCTGGTCGGCTGCGGCGGACGCGGCACCGGGGCGGTCGCCGATGCCTTCGCGACGAGCGGCGGACCGGTGAAGCTCTACGCCGCCGCGGATCTGTTCGCACCGCGCGTCCAAGCGAGCCTCAAGAACCTCCGGGAAGTCGCGCCGGACAGGGTGGACGTCCCGCCGGAGCGGCAGTTCGTCGGATTCGACGCCTACAAGAAGGCGATCGACTGCCTTTCGCCCGGCGACGTCGTCCTGCTGACCACGCATGCGGTGTTCCGGCCGATGCACTTTGAGTATGCGGTCAACCGCGGTATCAACGTCTTCGCGGAGAAATCCTTTGCCGTCGATTCGCCCGCGGTGCGGCGGTGGCTCAAAGCCGCCGAGTTGTCCGAGAAGAAGAACCTCAAGGTCGGCGTCGGATTCATGTGGCGGCACTCCAGGGCCCGCGAAGAAACCGTCCGGCGGATTCACGACGGCGCCATCGGCGACGTGCACACCCTTCGGATCTATCGCGTCCACGGCCCGGTCCAGTGCCCTCCCCTTCCCAAGGACGCCAACGAGCTGGTCTTCCAGATCCAGAACGCGACCTGCTTCACGTGGACTTCGTCGGGCTTCTTCATCGACTGGCATTGTCACAATATCGACACGGCCTGCTGGACCAAGGGGGCCTGGCCGGTGTCCGCCCAGGGCATGGGCGGCCGGTGTTTTGAGTCCGCGGGCAGCCAGTTCGATCATTACGCCGTGGAATACACGTTCGCCGACGGCACCAAGCTGTTCGCATTCTCGCGGCACATGCACAACTGCTGGGAGACCTACTCGGACTACGTCCACGGCTCCAAGGGCTCGGCGGTCCTGATGGCCACGCTCGGCGAGCCCCGGCCGAAGATCTACAAGGGCCACAGCATGACGCCGGAGAATCTCGTGTGGGAGTTTGGCCAGAACGATCCGAATCCCTACGTCGTCGAGTGGCAGTTGCTGCTGGATGCGATCCGCAACAACAAGCCGCACAATGAGGCCCGCCGAGCCGGTGAAGCCGAGGTCGCGGCACTGATGGGCCGCATGGCCACGCACACCGGTCAGTACATCACATGGGACCAGGCGATGAACTCGCAGTTCCAGTTCGTGGCGGACATCGACCATATGACCTTCGACACGCCCGCCCCGATCCACGCGGGTCCCGACGGTCTCTACGCCCCGCCGCAACCCGGAATCACGAAGGAGTGCTGAGTCGGAACGCTCCCTGATCGCGGTCTATACCGCGCCGAGACTTCGCGCGGCCTTCGGCCGCATTCGCATCGCCAACCAGCTCGCACTGTTGGGCATCTTCGTCTGGGCCTCGACGGTGCGGAGCATCCTGCAGAGGGCGAAACTTCGTAATGCTTCCACAACTCCAGTGGCCACCACTGACAAGACGGAAGAGAAGCCGAATGGCGGTTTCTTGAGCGGCATATCGTTTTCTCCATTCGGTACGGGTTTCCTGGAGAGCGGGATAGTGTTTGTGTTCCCGTTGGATCGCGTTGAGCGTGCTGGCCACGATTCTCTCCGGAATCGCGGGAGCACAGGGCTCCGACGCGGCGAAGGAAATGTATGCCATCATACGTGGTCTCCTTTGCGATAGTATTCATCCTGTTAACGTTCCATCGGCCAGGAGATCTCCTTTCATTCACACCCCAAGAAACCGCCATTCTTAGCTGTTGCCGAAAACCTCCTGGGCGTGCGCATCGTATGTCAGCCGGTCCAGCAGAGACTTGATCCGTCACTTTTCAATCCCCAGCATCTGGGACCGCCGCCCACGGAACAGGTTCACCGCTCAAACCGGACTGATGCGCTCATGACACGGGTCGAAGAGGCTGAGCATATGCTGGGCCTCGACCCCATCCATAGAGAAGAATGAAGTGTATGTATGACGATTGACTCTTGCTGCAGGACCGCTTGGCTCCATCTGTAGGAATGGTCTCGCCGTGTCAGAAGACGCCAAGGTTTCGTGCTGTCGTCCCTTCAGGTCCTATGCATGAGCTTCCTAACCTCTTGGATCAACTGCCCGGCATCAATCCGTCCTTTCTCGTTTCTCGGTATCGACCTGACAAGTTTCCTGAGCGCACCTGGCCCATCCTTCCTCATCATCGCTAAGAACAACAGTACAGCGCAGACGAACGCATGCAGAAGCACCATTGCCATGGAGAACAACCAATGGGGCTCATCCGTCCGAAGCTGGCCTGCCGGCAGCTTGGTGCTGAGCCAGAACAGAAAGGCCTCGTACGCCCAGTAGCTGCTGACGAAGAGCTGCGCGAAACACCTGACCACGCCGTCAAGGGTGACGATGGCTCCCGAGAAGAGCACCTGAGCAATAACAAAGGCATTCATGATCATGACCGCCACGACCGCCGGATTCTTGCCGTCGTTCTTTCCGCGAGATCGGTCGGGCACGGCGGCGGAGATCGCCAGTCCAAGAGTCGTCCCGGCCAAGCTGGCGGAGAACAACACAAGCAGTTGCTGAAGAAGTCCGCCGATCTCCAACTGGCCAATGAGCCTCATTGTGCCGACGACCAACAGTGACTGGATCGCACCCACCACAGCCAGCGGGCCGATCTTGCTCAGCACGTAGGGGATGACCTGAAGCACCACAAAACGCTCATGGCGATAAACCCTCGCATCCGAGATGATCTCCTGTATGGCGCCGAACATGGCGAGGAACATGACCGTGATGATCGAGCCAAACGCCAGGATCCCTTGCTGCTTCGTATAGGCTTCATAATCGGAGGGCGTCTGCAACGGCGAACTGTAATGGATCGAAGAGGCCAGCAGGTTCACCAGTGCGGTGACTGCCGGCGCCACAGCGATCAGACTGATGATCCTGGCCTTGTCGAGCACGACGAGTTGTGCATAGCGTTTTGTGAGGATCCTCAGTTGAGACTTGAACCGCTCCGTATCCCACGACCGGGTGGCTTGATGCGATTCAGAAGTGCGGATGGTGGCTCCGACACGCTCCGGTCCCACCCAATACGGCGAGCGTTCGAATGCGGCTCGCCATTCCGTGGGCGGACGCTGTCCGGCCAAGTCGAAGAAGTCAACGAGCCGCGGGATCTCGAAATGCCGAAGGAGATGGTCATGGGGCCCAACGAATGCCAGTTGCCCCTCCATCAGGGCAACCAGCTTGTCGCACAGGTACAGATTGTCCAGGTGATGCGACGTACAGATGACGGTGACGCCGGCATCGCTCAGATCGCGGAAAAGCCGCATCATTTCCCGTTCCGCATGGGCGTCAAGGCCACTGGTGACCTCATCCAGAAAAAGGACAGAGGGCTTGCTGAGCAGCTCAGACGCGATGGACACTCGCTTCTTCTGCCCTCCCGACAACTGACGGATCACGGTATCACGACGGTCCATCAGGTCCACCATCGCGAGAACCCTGGCGATGTTCTCCTGAATCTCGTCGTTCGAGACGTCCCGCGACAGGCGAAGCCGACTCGTATAGCGAAGGGCATCCGCCAGGGGCAACGCGTCGTGGAATATCAGTTCCTGAGGCACGTAGCCGATCTGGGCTTTGTATGCATCGAACTCCTGGTAGATGCTGACGTTGTTGAAGTAGACATCTCCGCTCGTGGCCGGTCGGCGGCCATTCATCGCCTCCATCAATGTGGACTTCCCACATCCCGAGGGTCCAAGCAAGCCGACGAACTCACCCGGATGAATCGTCAGAGAGATGTCATCCAGAAGGAACAGCGGCTCGCTCGTGCTGCGGTTCTCAATGACTGTGCTCAGTTTGTGCACGGTGATATGAATGCCGTCCTTATCCAGCGAGCGGGAAACCAGATGGGAGCCTTCAAAGACGAGTTCATAAGGTCCGATCTTCAGGATGTCCGCTGATTCGAGAGGATAAGCGTTGCGTAGACGCCGACCATTCACAAAAGTGCCGTTGGTGGAGCCGAGGTCGCGGACGAGCCACGCGCGGCCTTTTCGACGGAACTCCGCATGACGACGAGAAATCATCACGTGGTCAAGATGGATATCACACGCGGCGTCGCGTCCGATAACCAGCAGGTCCCCCACAAGGTCGATGCGCGCCGTATGCGGAGTGGCGGGCTCCACACCATCAGAATCCGGAGCAACCACGGTCATGGCCATGTTGTCAGCGGCTTGGCGTGGCGTGGCGTGCGCGGCCGGAGCCGTCGGGTCTTCGCGGCCTTCGTCAGGGGACTGGCTTGGCGCCTCGGCCGGCGGCGCATCCTCCGGCTCAATGCGGATCTCCACAGTGGCCGACCCGATGATGATCTGATCCCCGTCCTGGATGTAATGCTTGCCTTCTATCCTCCGGCCCAGGTGGAGCGTACCGTTCGTGCTGCCGAGATCCTCCACGCATATACGGCCCTCATCCAGGAACACCTGACAGTGTCGTCTGCTGACCCCTTTGACATTAAGGGCGACGTGGTTTTCTTCCGTGCTCCGTCCGATGAAGAGACGGTCGGAGCCGCGGCAGGGGACGGAGAAGACTCTCTCCCCGGCGCCATTGATCCATCTGAACTGAAGTCCTTTGGCCATGATTCCTTCTCACTTCGGGTCAGGCAAACAGGCACATGACTGAAACAGGATTAACCGCCCCGATTGCCGATTATCGCCTTGCGCGGCGAGTCGTTGAGGCCAGCAGGGCTTCGGTAGCCAGCCTCTGCGCTGAATCTTCATTACGGATGGAAAAGAGCTTGTACCGGGCACACGCGTGGCCTATAATAGACGCGATGGATTGGTCGGGCAAGTGCCAATGGGAAAAACGGCTGCTTTCCTTCTGCGGGAAATCCGAGATCACGGGTCACGAATGCAGGGGAGACCGATGGTCGAAAGAGAGAGAGAATTCGAAGGCGAGCACACTCGCGAGCAGGTGCCTGCATCCCCCCTCGATGCCGAGCGCGTTTTTGCGGCAGAGAACGGATCCGGCGGTGACAACAGCGGCGCCAATGACGGGGGGAGCGGTACGCGTTCTCCTGATCGACGTCCGTGGCAATCCTCCTGGGTTGCGAAAGTGGGCATCGCAGGTCTCCTGGCGGCGGTCCTCTATTTGGCGACCTGGGGAAGTCGAGCTCCCAAACCGCCCGACGAGACGGTCTACCCCAATTGGAACTCGCACGTCCAGGTCCAACAGGAGGTGGACAATGAGACTGCCGGCATCGAAGGTTCGTTGTCACTTGCCAAGTACGTGTCCACGGGAGGCGCCACGGCTTTCGTGCGAGAGATCCTCTTCGGACAGAAGGATTGCGACACACGTACTACCAGGCAACTGGCCGACGCGCTGAGCAAGGGGGACCGCGACCAGGCCCGCCATGTGCTGAAAGCTGCCCAGCAGATCCCCGTTCCCTCAGATCCAGAGGTCGGAGAGCTTGTTCGAGATCCGGTATTGACACCCGGCATGGAGGCTCTGTTGACCCAAGGTGCGGCGGATATGTGTCACATCTACCTGTACGATTCATGCGACGAAGATGGAGATGTGGTGGATATCGTCTTGGACAACGCGACGTTCGCCACCGTTCCCATCACCCACAAGGGCGCCACCTTGTCCATTCCCATCCCCAAGGGTTCGTCTGCTACCGTGGGGCTTCGCGGCGTACGCGATGGTGGTGGTGGAATCACCGTGGCCTGCCGCACAAGCGACGGAGACTACTTCATGCGGGTTATGGCCGTCGGGGAGTACCAATCCTTGAAGGTCGGCCTTCGGGCCGATTGATGCCGAGACACGGGAGGAATCCATGTGGCTGAACATCCGACAACTGTGGAGCGAATCACGGTTCTTCCGTATCGCGGTTGTGATTGCCGGGGTGGCGGTGATTGTCCTGCTTAGGAGTCCCGTGCCTTAGAACGCTGTGCGGAGCCGGGGTTCAAGCCATGGGTCGCACCATCAGGGATGGGGGAGACGGCTCTTCTGATGCAAGGTGTAACATGACATGCACGACGAATCCAGTTCAGCGAGGAGACACGAATCTGGCATGAAATCGTCCCTTTTCGAGCTCATTTCGGTTGCCCTGTGCGTGTACTTCCTGGGATCCGCGCTGGCCAAGAGCTCCTTGGGATGGTTCGTCCTGGTCGTTCTCTGTGCGGCTTGTATCTTCTCTGCCATTGTTCTGTATCTATTGAAGTTCGAGAGACAACATGCTCTTCGGCTTCATCAACTGCCAATCGTCGCGAACCTGATGGACCTTGTGTGTCGAATCGAAGGGGTGCAGGTGCCTGTCAGTGCCGAGACAGATCGCGTCGCCAGACAACAGACGCAGCCGAGAGTTGCCCCCGGCTCCCCGAGCCCAGGGGGAGCACCCCGCGATCTCGGGCCATCGGCGGACGGTCCCTCTGCCGGTCTCATGCTGACATCTCCCGAAGGCTTCCGTTCCGCCTGTAGGCAAATCAAGGAAGCTGTGCGGGGACACGATGCCGCCGTGGAAACGATACTCAACGATATCGAGCAGAGCGTTCTCCTGCGAGCCGCGCAGCGTCCAGGATCACAGCATCCACCGCTTGCCTCGTTTCTTCTGGTCGGTCCGCCCGGCATTGGAAAACGGTACATGGCTCAGGCGGTGGGCGAATTGTTGTACAAGAACGGCGGTTTCTTCTCGCTCGATATGGCCTCCCTGACAGAATCGGAAAGAGCGGTCGGCGTTCTGGCTGGGAGGACGGGTAGCCTGATTTCCACCGTCAAGGGCAGGCCCAATACGGTCGTTCTGCTTGAGAACGCTGATATGATACCGACCTCCGGCATCCAGGCCCTCTCGAACCTGCTACGAACGGGTGTCTGCGTTGACCCGGAGAACAAGTCCGCGATCAGCTTCCAGAACAGCGTGATCTTCTTGACGACGACCAAGGCCGTCGATCTATTGCGCGCCGGCCGCGAGGCGGCCAAGGACCAGGATGACTGGATCCGACGGGCCGCCGACGCTCTGAGTAGCGAAACGTCCTTTGACCTGTTGTTTCTCTCGCAACTCAGTGCAATCGTGGTCCTGAACGACCCGACCGACTGGACAAAGGCGGAAGTGATCGCCTTGTTGATGGACCGAGAGTGCAGCAGGTTCAGCAAGCGGCTGGACTATGTCGCACCGGAGATCATCGTGCATGAGGTGCGGCAAATCAGCGAGCAATACGGCTTTGCCACGGTCCCGGCCCGTGTGAGCAAGCTGTTGAAAGAGCCTGTCGTCGAGGCATCCCGGAGACAATCTGGGCGCATCATCTTGGAGCATGACATCGCCGAAGGGCTGCAAGATCTGGAGGTGACAGAGCGATATGAGTGATCTACTATCAGACATTACAGATATCGAGAAGCTGAAGGCGCTGCTGGCGGAGCGGGAGAAAGCGGGCAAGAACCGGCAAATCCACAGCGAAGAAATGATCGACGCACTGTCTCATCGCGTCAAGGGCCAGGATCACGTCATCCGGGACCTGGTCTCCTACGTCCGGCGTCAGTGGGCCCGATTGAAGCGCGACCGACCCATTGCGTCGCTCGTTCTGCTGGGACCTACCGGGACCGGCAAGACCGAATTGGCCAAGGCCCTGACGGAGTATCTGTACGAAAAAGAAGAGAACATGCTGCGATTCGATTGCAGCGAGCTCAAGCACCCGCAGGAGGCCATGGCGCGCCTGATCGGCACCAATGGGGTCTACCGAGGCGCGAAGCCCGGAGAACTCACGCAGCCTGTGGTGAACAACCCTCGGCGCGTCATTCTCTTCGATGAGATCGAAAAGGGCTGCCAGGAATTTCACGACCTGTTCCTGACAGTGATGGGAGAAGGCCGTCTGACCGATCAGAACACAGGTCGCGTAGCGGATTACACCGAATGTATCATCGTCCTCACGAGCAACCTCGAGCATGAGGCGGTGGGCAGAATCCAGGAACAACACAGCGATCCGGACGAGATGAACAACGCTGTCAAACAACACCTGCGGGATATCAAGGCGTTTCGGCCGGAGATCGTCGGTCGGTTTGACCGTGTATATGTGTTCAAGACGCTAGAGGGAATTGTCGTCGCCGAGATTGCAGCCCTGAAAATGGCCAAGAATGCGCGGGCCTATGGTTTGGAGTTGGAGTACGTCGATCCAAGACTCATCTTTCAGGCCATGGAACGGTCGGAGAAGGTGAAGGACTTCGGCGTGCGTGAGTTGGATCGCATCGTGGGCGAGATCATGGACGAGCCCTGTATTGCCGCGCGGGAAGCCGGCGCCAAGCGCATTCGCATCGATATAGACGACAACACAGGTGAGTTGATCGTCAATGCTGTGTAGTTCCGTACGTCAATGAACGAGCCCGACGCCAAGCAGCTACTCGAGATACGCCGCCTGTTTTGGAAGAGGTTGGCGATTTGCATAGGGATTATCGTGTTCATACACGCAGTCCCCAAGAGCAGTGCGCCCCGCAACACGTTTCGCCTGCTGTGCACGCTGGTCTATCTTGGGGCAGTTCTCGTACTTCTCTGGCAGTTGCTGAAACCCCGCCTGGAGTACATGCACCTGCTCTACGCATGGCGATTTGCGGACTGCCCCTCCGCGATCGTGCGGCTATCACGACGCTATCTGTATTCTCTGGACCAACTCTGCCGCGTCCTTTGCTGCATCGCTCTTGCCTTCGTCGGCAGTTCGGCCATCCTGGTTTTGCAGGGATGGTTCCGCGGGTTGAGCGCTCTGGCCCCACTGGCGAACATGGCCTGGTGGCTCTCCCTTCTGACGCTCGGCGGCGTGATCCTGTTTGGCGGGTTCATGTTCAGCGAGGTCGGTCAGCATTATCGACTGCTGAAAACGGAACTGTCCGTAGGAGACTATCGGTTGAGGACCACGGCCGATCTGGCAGGTAGTGCCAGCGAAGCACAGGAACCTGGGACACCGGTCCAGGTCTCAGGAGAGTTGACGTTCATCGCCGGGGAGCAGACATGGCACTGGGAGCAGTTATACAAGAACGTCGTTGTCATGGGCCAGACCGGGACCGGCAAGACCCTCTGCGTCCTCAATGCGCTGTTGGAGGGGCTTGTTGCCTCTGCCAACAATCCCAAGATGGCGCCGAGCGGCCTGATTCTGGATCCCAAGGGCGACTTCCGGGGCAAATTGGAGGTGCTCTGCCGGAAGTACGGGCGCCAGGACGACCTGCTGATCGTCGATCCACAGAGGCAGAGCGAGAGCATCGTGTGGAATCCTCTGGACTCGCGGGATGATGAACTGGAACTGTCGTCCCGGTTTGTGGCCGTGTTGCAGGCCCTGGGCATGAAGTCCGAGGATACGTCGTTCTGGATCGATTCGGCTCGGACGTTCATTCGTCATGCGATCAAGCTGATCCGCCTGACGAACCCGCCCGGCGCGCCGCCCTCCCTGACGGAGATCGGCCAGCTTGCCCGGAGCTTCGATGCCATCGTGGCACGAACGGACCGTCTCGACCTCATTGACGAGGAGTGCGATGACTGCCTGGAGTTCTTCGCCAATGACTGGTTGCCCAAGGCCGATGAGACCCGAACGAGCGTTCAATCATATATCACGAACATGGTCGATCCTTTCTCCCTGCGGCCCTATCGAGACATGTTCAGCGGTCGTTCCACGCGGAGCACGGAGCAGATGGTCGGCGAGGGTAGAATCCTCTATGTCCATATGCCGGTTGCGGACAAAGAGGCCATGGCGCGCACCATCGGCACCTTCGTCAAATTGGCCTTTTTCCGTGAGGTCCTCAAGGCCGTCAACAAGCCTCGCCCGAGCTTCTTCCTCTGTGACGAATTCCAGGTGTACTTCACAACCGCGCGCGGTCAGGGCGACGCGGATTTCTTCGAGCGGTCGCGGCAATCGCGTCATGTGAACATCATTGCCACCCAGAACCTGCCCGCGCTGCTGAAATGCAGCCCCACGGACCGCAACCCGATCATGAACCTGATGGGCAACTGCGCCACGAAGATCTTCCTCCGCAACACAGATCCGGAGACGAACAAATGGGGTTCTGAGTTGTTCGGCCAGGAATTGGTGGCTATGGGCAGCTCCAGTGCCGGCGGCAGCCAGGGTCATTTCAAGGCAGGAGCGCAAACGGGGAATGCCAGCGACCAGTACGACAGCACCGTTCGCCAGGAGCGTTTCACGGAGTTGGCGATCCCCGACCGTTCGACTGGCGTCGATTATTGCGAGGCAATCATCCATCGCGGCGCGCTGGCGCGGCTGGAACGGCGACCGGCGAATTCACGATGGCGCGTTCACCCGATCATAGAGAGTTAGCAGGAGCACCGCACGATGTTTGGTCTACTGTTTCGCATCATTCTTGTGGCTGCGATCATCTATTTCCTGGTCCTGCCGCTGATTCTTCGATCACACAGCGCCGCCGTCCAGTTCTACTGGTGGATGCGGCCATAGGAAGACCGTGTCAATGCAATCTACTGTTAGGAGCTGTCTGACATGACCCAGGTGGAGCACCTTCTGAAGTCCCTCTCGAATGCCGACACGTGCGCCGAGAGAGTCCGCGCGGCACGGGAACGACGCTTCCTCGCCGTGCAGTTGGGCCGACTGGAGCACCAGCGGGCAGGGCTCACAAATCCTGACGCAGAAAGAGAGTCGCTTGAACAGACAATCACGGAGGTTGCCTTCCGATTGGGATATCAACTATGAATCCCTCCAGGAGATCCGTGAATGAGGTGACGGAATGGGCTGAGCTCTGGAGGGAGCGGCTGGTGACTGGCATCTGTCCGGCAGAAACACCCGAGGGTGTCCTTGTATTGGGTCAGCCAGCGACGGGCAAAGCGACGGTTGTGGAGGAGTTGCGCCACTACTACGGCGACAAGGGGCATTGCGTGGTTCTCAATCCCGAAGAACTGGTTCTGGCACATCCCCATCTGGAGCATGCCCCCGAGACAAACCCTCTGGAGACACCTCACTGCCCCCGGCGGCAGGCGGTCGAAGTTGCTCAGGGCGCGCTGGAAACGGCCATGACTCAGCGGTTTCACACGGTACTCAGGAACATGGTGCACGAGCCGCTTGAGACCTGCCGGTTGGTGGATCGACTCAAGCAGCACGGCTACCACGTGTGCGTAATCGTCCTCGTCGTACCGCCCGAAGACAGCCGGAGCGACTCCAGGACAGTACAGCAGGAACTGCGGGACTACCTCTGCGTTGAAGGCGAACTTGACACGAAAGACCACGATGTGGCCGTGAGCCGGCTGCCCCTGATCGTCGATGCCCTGGAGAAACAGGGCTTGGCCGACGAGATCCACCTGGTCACTCGCCAGGGCAAATGCCTTGCTAGTTCTACGGATCCTCAGCACTCCACGCCCGGAGCGCTAGCCGAGATCCTCGGACACGCGCTCACCTCCCAGGACGCCGTCCCGCCTGCTCCCCCGGACCAGACTGAGAAGACGCTGCCCGTGAACAATCGACGAGAGGATCAACCAACCTCGTCAGACTCCGCCATCTATGGGGAGCGAGGTTCACCCGCCGGTGCTCCGGAAGCCAAGGTGATCGAGCTGAGCGACGGCCGACGAATGCGTCTGGGTCGCGTCAAGCCGACCCCCGAAGGAGGCAAGGAAGATACGCCCCGAGACCGGCCGCCCGCGAAACCGGCCGGTGAGCGCGCCCCGCGAGGGTTTCGCATCAATATCAAACCCGAGCCGCTCAAACAGCCCGTGGAGGAGCAACCACAATCCAGAGGTTCCAATGACGCATTGCCTGTGACTGCCTCGGAGGGCAGAGGGAGAGCCGTTTCTCTTCCGGAGGCTCGGCGGGAAGAACCGGTTCCGCCGAAAACGGCGCCGAGGAGCAGCTCCGCGGACACGGGTCCCGATCGTGCCGAGCGACTGCCGGATGCCGCAGACGATATCGCCCCGCGCGTTGCTGAGAGCGGAGAGACGGCCAGCGACACCGCACCGCGAGATTTTGCACTGCGTTACCAGCAGCTCACAGAGACGGATCGAAAACAGGTTGACAGACGTTTGCGACTGCAAGAGAAGCTCCGCCGAGCCGCACAGGGTGGTTACGATAATGGGTGAACGCACACTCCTTCTTGAGCCAAGGCTGAGGATTGACATGCCGGAGAACAATGGTAGTAATCATGTGTGCTTTCTCGGACACGGCGTGGACGTTTTTTTGAGGCAATTCCGGGCTTTTGCGCGTGACCAGATGTGGGCGTGATCGCCTTAGTACCTATAGACGTGTCGGGCCCCATAGAGGACTATCCCGGCAGATGCCGATGGGCGAGCCCTTGACAGATCGGCAGGTGATCAAAAGTATTAGGAAGTTATTCAGAATCCCTTTCCTGAGGCGGTACTCGCCGCCGGAGGGGACGGAGAAGACCAATGAGCACCCCAGATGACATACAAGCGACGGACCAGATTGGACAGGAAGACATCACGGGCAACCTGACTGCCGAAAAGTGCGAGAGCACGATAGAGTATCATCACAGGAAGGCGAAGGAGGCCCAAGAGCAGCGGCAGGCGCTTGAAAGTGAGATAGCGGACCTGAAGAAGACCGGTGCTGACCCAAGTAGACTACGTAGACTGATCCGCCAGAGGAGCGAGCTTAAGCGTCTGGAGAAGTCCCATAGCGAGCAAGCAGATGACGTCGCGCTGACCCGCTACGATCCACCGGAACAACAGATCAATCGGGAATCGCGCTCCATGCTGAGGCAGTGGGCCGTGGAGGAGGCAGAGTATGCCAGGAAGAAGAAGGCAGGCGTCGCGACACGTGAGGATCAGAAGAAGAGCCAGGAGCGCCTTGGCGAACTTGGGGCTTTTCTGGCAATTCGTGAGGATCCTGTATTCAAGAACGAGTATGCAGGGTACCAGTTGATCCACGGCTATCATAAGCCGGGCATACATGGGTGTGACCAAATCTGGATTGACTCAAGTGGTAATATCCTAATTGTGGAGGCGAAGGGAGGATCGGCGGATCTCGGGACAACCAAAGATGGTTTTCGGCAAATGAGTTATGACTGGCTGGTGAAAAAAGCCCTCGAAATGCGCCGCAAGGGAGATCCCAACGGACAACGAATCCTGAATGCGCTCGCCGACGGGAAGGAGGTGAAGGTCCGCGGAGTCGTGCTCCACACCAGAGAGACGAGGTTTCTGGTGGAACGCGCTGCGGACGGAAGCCCGACGCAGGCCATCCCACTGGTGTGGGGCCAAGACTCAGAAGCCATGATCAGGCAGCTTGGGGCCAAGGACGAACAGATTGTGAGGGAACTGCGCGACAGAGGAGCCACCGACCAACAAATCAAGAGGATGAGAGCAGAGGTCGGAGTCTCAGTCGAGGAACGCTCCACAGGGGGCAGGGCGGAGACAATTAGTGGTTTCGATCCAGAGGAAAAAGGCATCGATTACAAGGAGACCGAAGAGTACAAGCGTGACACCGCTGGGCTACCTGAGGAAGAGAAGGCCAGACGGCAGCAGTATTCCCGCAGAGTAGAAAAGCAATACCCCTTGGTGAAGAAGAGGGCGCCAAGAAGAACCAAAGGACACCCAAGGCAGCAAGGAGGGTGAAGTCGCGTTAGGGGCGGAAATGGACGAGGAGAAGACCAGAGAGTCATCTAAGGAATTCCATACGGAGATCATCCGGCCGGCGGGCGAAGAGACGGCGTCGGGCCGGATTGGTCGCTTTCATGTCCAAAGGATCCTGGGCGAGGGGGGGATGGGGCGCGTGCTGCTGGCGCTGGACACGCAAAACCAGCGTCTGGTCGCCATCAAGGTGATGAAGGAGGCATTCGCCAGAAACCCGGAGCACTGTGCGGAATTCGTCAAGGAAGCCCGGTACATGCAGCGGATGGACCATCCGAACATCCTCCACGTCCTTGAACTCGTGGAGGAAGCAGAAGCAGGCCCGCACTACGTCATGCCCTATATCGACGGCGGCTCTCTGGCCGCGAGACTCTCCTCGCGGCGGCCGCTTCCACTGGAGGAGTTGCTCCCCATCGCCGAACAGGTCGCCGACGCCCTCTGCTACGCCCACGACCGGCAGGGTTATATTCACCGGGACCTCAAGCCGGAGAATGTCCTGCTGGATCATGACGGGACCGCGTATCTGTGCGATTTTGGTCTCGTGCGCTCCCTATTCAACGAGACGATGGTCACGCCGGAGTCCCAGCCGCACTGGACCATCGGCACGCGACCCTACATGCCCCCGGAGGTCGTGGCCGGCAAGGCCAGCGACACGCGGGCCGACATCTACTCCTTCGGGGCAATGCTCTATGAAGCCTGTTCAGGCCAACGGCCCTACAACGGTCAATCCACCGAGGAGATCTTCACGAAAATCAAGCTGGGTCCGCCGGTGTCGATCCGGGAATACAATCCGGGGCTTCCGGAGGGGATGGTCACGATCATCGAGGGGGCCATGGGCCGTGAACTGCGGGACCGCTACGCCAGTATGGCAGACGTGCTCGCGGACATTCAACGCTTTCGCAGAGGACAAGCACCTCTGGGGCCCCACGGCTTGTCGGCGCAGACGGAGCAGAAGCCGCCCGACGTGGAAGAAGCCTGCGTCGAGGAACCGCGTCACGGGGACAGCGATTTGGAGCATGGCTCACGAGATCGCGGGGCGCAAAAAGGCAAGACTCGAACGCTTGCCAAGCGAGCCGCCGTCGCCGCGGCAGTGCTCGTGGTCATCGCCTTGGGGTATGGTTCGCTTCATCGCAAGCAGGCCCAAACGAATACCCCGGCCAGTCCCCCGCAGGAGTCTCAACGCACCGATCCTACGGATGAGGGGCTGATCCCACACACCAATGACGGGCAGTCGCTGCCCGCTTCTCCCAAGCCGGAGCCTGCGAGGCCTACCGTGAATCCCGGACAGCAGCCTGATCGGCCTCCGGAGAGTGTCTCAATCGACAAGATCGACGAACAGTTGTCCAAAGCACTGCAAGATGGGGATGATGCACTCGCAATCCAGTGTGTTGACAGGTTTGGTTCCATCCAGGACAAGAACAGCGTCTTAAGGGCGTTCCCTATCCGCGAAGCCATCAAGTATCAACGTATCGCCGTCGTCAGCCACATTCTACAGGTCCCAGTCGGGGCGGACGATCTCGACGGAGATGACACTCTGCACAAGGCGGCGGAAACCAACAAGGTGGTTCTGATCGAAGCCTTGGTCAAGAATGGGCATCTGGATGTGGACCAGAAGAACGCCGAGGGACAGACTCCTCTTGTTGTCGCGGCCGTGTCTGGCAGGAAGGAGGCTGTGACCGCGCTGTTGAAACTCGGGGCGGACAAGAACGCCGTCGACAAAGAAGACACGACTCCCCTCCATGCGGCTGTTGAACGCCATCAGCGTGAGGTCGTCAAGGTCCTCCTGGCGCATGGTGTTGACACCCGAGTTCGTCGTCAAGAGAAGACCGCGCGCGAATGGGCGGAGATCAACGGCGATTCGCAGATTGCAGCCGATATTGCCCGATCTGAATCAGAGAAAGATGGTATTTATCCACTGCGTCCCAATGCCTCTCCGACGGAGATCGCCGCACGGTTGTCCAGAGCGCTGCAAGGTGGGGACGATGCATTTGCCATCCAGTGCGTTGACAAACTCGGTTCCCTCCGCGACCAGGCCGTCGTCTCAGAGGCACTCCCTATCCGCGAAGCCATCAAATATCGACGTATCGCCGTCGTCAGCCACATCCTCCAGGTACCAGTCGGGGCGGACGATCTCGACGGAAATAACACTCTGCACAACGCCACGGAAACCAACAAGGTGGCCTTGATCGAAGCCCTAGTCCAAAAGGGACATCTGGAACCGGACCAGAAAAACGCCGATGGACAGACTCCTCTTATTCTCGCAGCAGTATCTGGCAGGAATGAGGCTGTGACGTCGCTGTTGAAACTCGGGGCAAACAAGGACACTGCGGATGCTGGGGGTATGACCCCACTGCACGCGGCTGTTGAGGGAAGGCACGCACAGGTTGTCACCATCCTTCTCCAGGAAGGTGCGGACACGGAGATCCGATGGGAGGGAAAGACTGCACGCGAACGGGCGGAAACAAAAGGCTATGTGGAGATCGTTCGACTGTTTGACGAATTGCTGTCCCCGTGGAACAAGCGAGTCGTGTCGGTGCCCGGCATGTATTACATCCTCAAGAATATGGCCGTCGTTAGATTGACTCCACTGAACAACGGTCAATGCCAGATGGACATCGCGTTTGCCACGAAACGTCCAGGTGTGGCACAACGCATCAGGCCGCTACGAGAGGAGAAGTCCTCGTTCGACTTCGATGGACATCCGTACGACGTGACCGTTCATGAGTACAGAGTCGAGCGACAGCAAGCAGTGGTTACGCTCAAGCCCAGGGAACTCGTGTCCGCCGACACGGGACCTCCCCTTTCATGCGTGCTGATCAAGGAGCCCGCTCAGTATATCGGCGAGACGCAGATCCGGCTGGAAAACGGCGTACGGATAGGTCTTGCGGACATCGTTATGCGAAATCGAGCACCGACGGTTCCCGTTACTGTTGCCTTCCCCAAAGACTCCACGAGAACGCTTCCCCCAGCCAATCTGAAGCAGCTTGAGTGGACGCAATTCTCATTCGACGGTCGAGACTATTTCGTTGACGTCCATTCTCTCAATCCCGACAGCCGGACGGTGACGGCGGCCGTTCGCGTACTCGATCGTCCCGCCATCGGAACACCGCTTGAGACGGCGAAGGATATTGGACACTGGGACAGGCAACGGCTGGATGTGCCCGGCGCATACTATATTCTCAACAACATGGCTGTCGTGACGTTCAGGCCCCACCAGGCTGCGTGCCACGTCGTCATCACGTTCGTGAGCGCGCGCGATCCCGTGGGACGCCTGGTTCGATCGCCGAGAGACGTGATCTCGTTTCCTTTCGGGGGAGCCGAGTACAGCCTCACGGTTCACGACTACAACGTGGATCGGCAGCAGGCGGTGGTCACGCTGAAGCCGGTCGATACTCTCGTTTCCGGCTCGGCCTCCTTTCCCTCGTGCGAACTCACGAAGGAGCCTACAGAATACGCGGCCGGGACACAGATCAGGCTCGACAACGGGATCGAATTGTCCCTTGGGAAGATCAACTGGCAGAACAGAACTGCACGGCTCCCTGTCAGTGTTGACTTCCCCAAGACTTCGATACGAGAACGCAAGACCTGGTCACTCGAGGCCCTGGCCTCACAGGAGTTCACCTTCGACAATGTGGACTACTTTGTCGACGTTCATTCGCTCAATCCGGATCGCCAGACGGCCACCATAGCGGTCCGGACGTACAACTCGTCGAAGTAGACCGTGCGACGCAACTGCAAGTTGATCGGAGGCATGGTGACAATGAATAGGATCTCGTCCAGACTCAAGAGCATGCTCACGAGGAAAGATGTGTTCACCGGTCCTCTCGGGTTGATGACTCAATGGCCGAGGGTCGGCCGGGCCTACGGCATCGCTGTTGCGTTCCTGGCCCTGTTCGCTGTTGCCTGGGTTCTCGGCCGGTGCTGCATTCCTGTGGTATTCTGTGCAAGCTCACAGGACGTGGATATCTCCTGTAACTGGGTGTTGTTCTTTGTCTCATCGGCGTGGCTGTCATTCTCGTAATCGGCTACACCAAATGGGGGGCCTATTCTGCGAAGGTCTTCGGCACCATGTACATCATCCTCCTCGTGCTCGTATTCCATTTCTCAATGCCGGAGGGTCTCCTGATGGCTCTTATTGACACTATGATTATGGTTGGGCTATTCCGCCTTCCGTCCCTCGCGGCCGCATCGGCAATGCTGCCGCTCGACACCAATCAGAGGCAGTTTCGCTGGGATGAGGATTCGGCACTCGCGGTGCAGTTGGATACGTTGTCTGGCGACAAGGCGAGGATCGAAGTCACGCGGCCCAAAGCCGCTTACGGTTTCGCAGTCGCGATGGAACTCTGGGCAAACGATGTCTTCCTGGACAAGATCCGGAATGGCCAAGTCAAGACATTCGAGGTCGATGCCTGTGAAACGGAAGTGAGCGTCTGGCGATACTCGCAGGACGCACGTGCGACACGAGTGTTGAAGGGAGGCCATGCCTACGCCATCGAGGTGGGAATCGAGTTGCATGGTCTCGGTTTCACGACGCCCCTCACTGTGCATTTCGTCGACTATCCGCATGCCAGGACCGTCAGCGACGGCTCGACTGCGGTGCGTCTTCGGCAGCCGCTCGGGCACACGGTGGCACATGGACATGAACCGGCTCAAGGGGATGCAGGACGCCCACTGCCCAACGGCTGATAACGCGGCCGTCTGCCCACGGGGCGGGCGTAAGTCACTCCTTCGGAAGATCGCCAGGAAAACGAAGGACCCTTCGTGCTGCCCGAAACAGGTCGGCATGATAGGCAGTGTTTGTGAAGTCACTTGTCGAGCAGGAAGAACGTCTCAGGCACGAGGATGACATGAACAGCAAATCCATCAGCGGCAAGGAATACCGGATCATTGCAGTTGCGGCGGCCATCTCGATCGCGCCATTGATAAGCTGCAAGCCCAGAGAATCGACCGACCAGGGCGGTAGACAATCTGCTGAATTCCTGGACTCCTCGCAGGCGACCGCTTTGGCATTGGGCCAGTGGGACACACTGAACTCAACGTATCTGAATCGGTTCTTCGGGCTAATCCGAATCAACTTACCACGGCGCTGGGAGCCAAGACTGGGGACTGCGGACTATGAGCTGATAGACGCCCCGCCAGGGGTGAGCGTGGGACCGGAGCATTTCAATTACGTTCACCTGCTGCGCGCTGTGGGTATGGAGACGTTCACCAGTGGAACGGATCAATTCCAACTGCTTGTGGAGGTTCGTCGGGTTCGCACTGGTTTGAGCGAACAGGATGTTATTAGTAGTTGCCATACCCAAATCCTCCAGTCTTTATCACGTAGATGCTTCCTTGTAGACGGGCCTTTCAGGCGAAGCCCAGAGAAGCTGAAGGAACGCACGTACGCAGTGTACGATCTAAGGGGGCGATGGTCGGGTGGATGGCTTTGTACACAAGTGTACCATACACGCATCAAGAACCATGTCGTGTCTGTGAGTTGGGTCTTCTCATATCCGGATGAGTCCTATTACGTACATGAGTTGATGCTTGATTATGTTCAAATCAGTGATGAGTAATCCTGGTTTGTTCCCGATCGCGTCATTTATCCGCGATCCCAAAACACGCGTACGTCGGCGCCTTCTCCTACCGGCATACGTTGTTCTCTCGGGGAGAAAGGCAGAAAGGACAGGAAGAGCACATGAATAACAGACATAGGCGCAAGAGCCTTCGGCGGTTGGCCTCGCGCAGACGGGCGGTAGCCGTCATATTCCTCCTTGCAGTAATGGGTGGATGCGGCGCTAAAGAGGACTCACAACAGGAGTACTACCAGGACCTTCTTGAGTGTTTTGTCTATCGTCCCTACGATCCCAATGTGACGCGGGAGGTGTATCGTCGGGGCATACAGTCAGGTCGAGCAGTGGCCGCGGAGATCGACGAGGCGAAGAAGTGGCTCGGGCAATTGCAGGAGGCCGCACGAGCTGCGGAGCGGGAGATTGTGGCGTCACACAAGGAGCAACGTCACGTAGAGGGGGTGGGGCCGGCGATCATCATGACTGAAGATGGCATACCAGAGCTGGAGCAATACCGAGCCTACAACCTGCAGGTCGCCCGAAAGCTGGGAGTGCTGGACAAGATTGAGCAGGAGATTTCTCCGGACGACCAGAAGACCCGTCTCCAGGAGGCGCATCTGGACACTCTGCGGCGTCATCTCGCCCATCTAACGGAGCATATTGACTTTCCATACGATTACGATGAATTGCAGGAGGTGTACCGTGTCAGCATCCCCCTCGGCGTCGCCGCACTGGAACCGCTCGAGGGAGCGAGGGATGACCTGGACAAGTATCTGAAGGACGTTCAGAAGCTCACAGCGAAGTTGGCCATGCTGGAAGGGAGGAATGCGCCGCGGGTCCAGGCATATCGGCTCAGGGCCATTCAGATAGCCCAAAGACAGGACGACATTGCCGAGATACTCGGGCCGGTTGTTGACGAGGCCGCATGGGCACGGGGAAACGACGATCGCACCAAGATCTACGAACCGGAGCGGAAGTGGGAAGCCATTGCGCTGCCGGGGATAAACCCTCAGGCAGACCTGCCCCCCCAAAGTGGTACGCGGAGATGACGCAGGGGTCCACTGCGTGATGCGACGGTCGATCGCGAGGTGCCGAATCGTCTGTTCGGCATGATTGTTCGTCGGCTTGATCGCCGCCGGCATCAGAAAGCACAGGTAGCTCTTGGCCTTGTGACCGCAAAAGCGGTCGGCGAGCGTCTGACGGCGGCTCTGCTGGACCGGCTGCCCCATCACTGCCACATCTTCGAGATGAATGGCGAGAGCCATCGCTTCCGCGAGTCGGTGAAGAAGAGCAAATCAGGAAAGCAATGTCCCTTTGACGGTATGGTGGAGAGGTGTATAGTGTGCCTTAGGTGGGTCCCAATTCGGCGCCGATGTGGGTCCCTCTTACATGCCGATTTGCACGACCGCACTCTTCGCCCTATAACCCGTATCCTCCAGACTGTCGGGATAATTCTTGCGGCCGCCCCCACATTCTCATACACTCAACGTGTCGTCGCGCAGGATGGGGCTCGGGTGGGAACCAACTCGAGCGCCGCCACGACTCAGGGGCAGGGGCGACGTTGTACAGAGTCCGCGTCGCTTGGCCCTCTCTCCTGCCTCTGGCCCAACGCGAAGAACCCGAGGGACCTGGGGACAGAGCGCCAGGGTTGCTGAATATTACTGTGCTGTCGGATTGCCCGTTGATACTCCGAATGGCTGTGTCGCGTTTCGCATAGTGACGCGCAGAATGCTGCGACGTGGGGCATAGTATGATGGACCTTAGGTCGATTGTCGAATCTCACCGTTGGGCCTGGATAGCTATTTCACTTGTATTGATAGCACTCGTCCTATGCGCCTCCAACCGTGGAAAGCCTGACCTTGTGGGAGCTTGGGCGGTAGATCTTGATGAGACGGCAGACTGCATCATAGAAGGAGACCGTTCGGCGTCAGTACAGCACTTCAATGGCGACGGGGCTTTCTGGCGTGCCAAGGTGATCGAGAAACACCAGAGGGGTCTCCGGGCCGTGGGGTTTCTCGATACGATATTCGTGTTTCACAAGGAAGGGAGTCTATGGGCGGCTGTGGGAACCGATGGAGAGACAGTGCTGAGTAGCCATATGGCGGACGTAGAACGAATTGGCCAGTGGTACTTGAAAGGGGACACGGTCGAGTTGAGGATAGAACAGGTGGAGGGCCCCCCAAGCAGGCTGCATTGGCATCTTAGAAAGGGGAGAATCGAGGCCGTAGTCTGGAATGAACCGGACTTCTACCCCGTCGTTCTGAGGAAGTTACGATGAGAGCGAGGCTACTACTTGCGTCTGTGTTGCTTGGTGTGGCCGGCTGTAAAGACAATAGAGACCCGAATGGCTGGATGCGCCACCATGATCTACGCGGGTTTTCCATCGCTTATCCTGTGACATGGGAGTCTGAGCAACGAGTCAAAGATGGAATACTCTACATGTACCAGATCACAAGTCCTCACGACAAGGAAGCGGGTGTATGCCGTTCTCTTAGTGTGGTCGTTTACCGCAATGAACCCTACGAGAGCATGGAGGCGTTAGCAGGAGCCAGAATGAGGGAACTGGCTGGAGGTAGAATTGCGTACCAAGGAGTTCTGGAAATAATCGATGCCAATCAGTCGCAATGGACGGTTCTCGACCACGAAAGATCCTATCACGATGTTTATTCATGCGAGCGAGTTGTTGATGAGACAAGAGTACGGATGAAGGTGTATCGCTGGGTGACCATCCACGGTTCATCCGTATATCAACTGACTGCCTACTGTTCGCCTGAGCAGACCCACGAAGATGAAATCCGAGGGATTGCCCAAAGCCTTCGATTTGAATGACACAGCCCTTTCTGAACAAGTGCGGCTTCAGCATGTAAGGGGCAATGCAAGCATACGGGCGCAGACGGAGTGGGTGCACCAAGATAGACCAGGGCGTGTGCGCGAGGACACGGACGATATGAGTCACTACTCGATCACAATCGCGTTGGTGGGACATTCATCCGCCGCCTCCCGAACCACCTCTTCACACTCCGGATCCACGACGCGGTTCTTGGCATGGGTGATCTCCTCACCCATCTCGAACACTTCCGGGCAGATCTCGATACATCGTCCACA
>ENA-UPTA01000530-UPTA01000530.1-activated-sludge-metagenome-genome-assembly--contig:-NODE-530-length-44443-cov-9.798662_pt1 | contig 44443 bp, 35 predicted proteins | sample MGYA00238184_ERZ773361 | MGnify/ENA primary metagenome ERZ773361 (study PRJEB29100, sample SAMN05720205) | activated sludge metagenome | isolation source: anaerobic digester from wastewater... | reverse complement strand
CACCAGCCCGAGACGAGCAGCGCAGGGCAGTCGGCCAACAGGCCGACCGCCGCCCCCATCCCCACCCGCCCCACCACCGCCTGCCGCGACGCGACGCGACGCGACGCGACGTGACGCACGCGCCGCGCAGGAAGCCGCCAGGCTCAGCCCTTCGGCGGCGCCCGATCCGGATAGCTGGCCGCCATGCCCGCGCGCACGTCCATCTGGATACCGTACTGCGGGAACGGATAGCGCAGGCCGTTCTTGGACAGCGCCTGCATGCCCGCAACCGCCTTCGCGATCAGCTCGGGCGGCAGCGCCATCAGCATCTCGTCGTCGAGCACGCCGCCGTAGCGCCGCTCCGCGAAGCACGGGATCGACAGGCTCGGCTGGCGGGTCGACAGCGCGCGACCCCAGGAGTCGGCGCACGACGACTCGCCGACCACGCTCCAGTCGAACCGCTTGTAGCCGCTCCACTGAAGGCCGTTGATGAAGTACATCATCGCCCCGGGCGTCGCGTAGAACAGCGCGATGTCGGGCGGGTTCAGCCGGCCGCTCGACAGGGGCGACACCGCCATCGCCTTGTAGCGGCCGAACGGCACCACCGTCATCGCCGCCTGGTGTGCGCTCGTGTCCTCGAGCGTCGCGTACCACACGCCCTTCATGCTGCGGCCCGAGCGCCATTCCTCGTCCTGCGCGCCGAGTCCGATCACGGCCTTGCACTGTGCGCCCACCAGGTCGTCGGCGGTGATGCCGACCGTCCAGCCGAGTCGCGCCGCCTGCCCGACGATCTGATCGGTGGTGTGGATCGACTTGGGTCGCCGGACCTTCGGAATCGCCTCCATGTCTTCGACCTTCTCGAACAGCTTCATGCCGAACGGCCCGGTGCGCAGGCGCAGCAGCCGCTCGAGCTCGGCCGACTGGGCGGCCAGGTCGCTCGGTGCAAGGGTGGTCTCGCTCATCGTCGCTCTCCTCTGTCGTGTGCGTGGCTCCGATGCAGGATACCGGATCGCCGCGCGACGCTTGACGCGGGCCGTGGCGGGCACCCATAGTCCTGCGACCGCGCCGACGCGCGTCCACCCCGGCAGGAGCCCGTGTGTCCTGGATCAGGCGAATCCCCCGCGTGCGCACCACCGACGTGCTGTCGCTGGCCGGTCTGCCGGGCGTCGATGCCGACAGGCTCGAGCGCGCGCTGCGCCTGACGGGCTGCGCACCCGACGCCGAAGGCTGGCGCCTGCGCGTCGAGCGGCTGCTGCTCGGCGTGGCGGTCGCGCTGGCGCTGTGCGGCGTGGTCTGCATCGTCGCCTACAACTGGGCGGCCATCGGGCGCTGGGGCAAGTTCGCGGCGGCGCAGGCGCTGATCGCGGCGGTCTTCGCCGGTGCGCTGTGGCGCGGCCTCGACAGCCTCTCCGGCAAGACGCTGCTTACCGTCGCAGCCGGGCTGCTCGGGCCGCTGCTCGCCCTGTTCGGTCAGACGTACCAGACCGGCGCCGACGTGCACGGACTGTTCTTCACCTGGGCCGCGCTGGCCCTGCCCTGGACACTCGCCGCCCGGTTCGCGCCCGTGTGGCTGCTGTGGCTGGGCATCCTCGAGACCGGCGCGGCGTTGTACCTGACCAGCTACGCGCGCTGGGATGCGCGCCTGTTCGGCGTGCTGCCGGTCCCCATCGCCGCCTGCCTCGCCAACGGCGCGCTGCTGGCCGTCTGGGAGTGGGCCGGTCACCGGATCGAATGGCTGTCGGGCCGGCTGGGGCCGCGCGTGATCGCAACGCTGCTGCTCGGCGCCCTCACCGCCCTGACCTGCCTGTTCGCCTTCGTGCCGGGCGAGACCACGGCACGCTTCGGGGCGGCGCTGTGGGTGGTGGCGCTGACGGCCGGCTATGCCAGCTATCGCCGTCTCGGCATCGAGTTGTGGATGCTCGCGATCGGCTGCCTGTCCCTCACCGCCGTTGCGATGGCCGTGCTGATCCGGGCGGTCGACGTCACCAACACCGAGGTGTTCGGCTTCTTCCTCGGCGCCGGGCTGCTGATCGGCGCATCCGCCTGGACCCGCCGCTGGCTGCGCGACTGCGCGCAGCAGGCCGACCGATGAACCGCGCCGACTTCGAGCCCGCGCTACGGCGTGCGGGGCTGATCGACGGCCCGCTGCCGCCCGCACCGCCGGATGGCGGGCCGTGGTACCTGCAGGCGGTGTCGGGCTTCGGCGCGTGGCTGGCCGCGCTGCTGGTGCTGAGCATGCTCGGCGGCCTGGTCGGCGACCTGTGGTCGTCGACGGGCGCACGTATGCTGATCGGCGGCGCTCTGTGCGCGGGCGCCGCGGTCGTTGCGCGCCGCGCGCAGGCGCAGGCCGCCGGCGCCCGCGAAGGCGCGTTCCTCGCGCAGTTCATGCTCGCCTGTGCGCTGGCGGGCATCGCGCTGCTCGGCTCCGTCGTGGTCGAGCACGTGCACGGCTCGGTGCGGCAGGCCGGCGCGCTCGCCCTGCTGGCGGCCGTGCTGCTCGCGGCCAATCCCGAGCGCGTGCACCGCGCGCTGATGGCCTGGATGCTGGTGGTGTCGGTGATCGCCGCGCTGTGGCTGCTGAAGCTCGAGCCCCTGATCAGCATCGGCCTGGCGGCGGTCACCGCCGCCCTGTGGCTCGGCCAGGCGCGCTGGGCCGCCGCCGGCCTGCTGCCGGTCACCGCACCCGTCGGCGTCGCGTGCGCCGGCATGCTGGTGCTGCTGCAGGCGCCCGATGTCGTGCCCCCCGAGGTCGCGTCGCAGGCACCGTTCGCGCTGGATGCGACCCGTTCCGCCCTCGTGCGATGCGCCGGCCTCGCGGTCGTGCTGGCGGCCGTGGGCATCCTCGTCGCGCGCCGGGTGGGTGACGAAGGGTCCCGGGCTGGGAGCGAAGGACCCCGGGCGGGTGGCGAAGGGCCCCGGACGGGTGGCGACGGGCTCCCGGTGAGAGGCGACGGGCTTCCGGTGGACAGCGCAGGGCGCACCCGCTCGTCCCGTGCCCCTCTGCTGATCGGGCTGTTCAGCGTGCTGCTCGCGGCCGCCGCCTGGCGCACGCCGGGTGTCGTCGCCTGCCTGCTGGTGTGGCTGCTGGGCACCTGGGCAGGCCGCTCGCAACTGGTCTGGTACGCGCTCGCGGGGCTCGCGGCCTACCTGGGCATGCGCTACTACGCGCTCGACATGGACCTGATGGACAAGGGCGTGGCGATGATCGTGGTGGCCGCGGTGCTGCTGGGTGCGCGCCTGGTGCTGCCGCGCGTGTGGCCCGCCCGCCGGGTGCGCGCCCCGGAGTCGGACGCATGATGCGCCGCTGGCCGTTGCTGCTGGCCCTGCTGGGTGCCGTGCTGGTGCTCGTGCTGTACAACGGCGCCGTGCTCGACAAGGAGCGGCTGCTGCGCGACGGGCGCCTGCTGCGGCTCGAACTCGCCCCCCGCGATCCGCGCGCACTGCTGACCGGCGACTACATGGCGCTGAACTACACGCTGGCGCGCGCGCTCGAGGCCCGCCTGGACAAGGCCGCGCCGCAGGACGGCATCGCGATCGTGCGGCCCGATGCGCGCGGGGTCGCGCAGCTGCAGCGGGTGCAGCGGGCGCCCGTGCCGCGGGCCGACGACGAACTCCCGGTGCGCTTCCGCGTGCGGGGCCACCAGGTGCGCATCGGCACCAATGCGTGGTACTTCGAGGAGGGCAGCGCGAAGACCTGGGAACGCGCGCGCTTCGGCGTGTTCCGTGTCGATGCGGACGGGGAGCTGCTGCTCACCGGCCTGCTCGACGAAGCGCTGCAGCCGCTGCACTGACCCGGCTCGGATGCGGCGTCGGCACGGCCCGGACCCGGTGTGAACCCGGCGTCCACGCGGCGTCGGCACGACGCAGATGCGGCGCGGATCACCCGCCGCTGCCGCGCACCTCCTCGGTGTGCAGCACCGCGCCCGTCGCGTCGGCGGTCTCGAAGCGCACGGTAAAGCCCCACAGCCGCTGCAGGTGCGCGAGCACCTTGCGGTATTCGCCGGTCAGCGGCCGGTTGCGGTGCGGGCAGTGACGCAGCGTGAGGCTGCGGTCGCCGTCGAGCGCATAGCGCACCACCTGGATGTCGGGCAGCCGGGCGTCGCGGTCGTATTGCTGCGCGAGCAGCTGGCGCACGCGCCGGTAGCCCTGCTCGTTGTGGATGCTGTCGACCTTGAGGTCTTCCTCGTGCTCGTGGTCCGCGATCGCGAACAGATGGAACGTACGGATCAGACGGGGCGACAGGTACTGCGCGATGAACGACTCGTCCTTGAAGTTGCGCATCGCGAAGTCGAGCACCGGCCGCCAGTCGCGTCCGGCGATGTCCGGGAACCAGTGACGGTCCTCGTCGGTGGGCGCCTCGCAGATGCGGCGCAGGTCGGAGAACATCGCGAAGCCGAGCGCGTACGGATTGAAGCCGCCGTAGCCGCGTTCGTCGAAGCCGCGCTGGGTCACCACGTTGGTGTGCGACGCCAGCACCTCGAGCATGAAGCCGTCGTCGACCAGCCCCTTGTCGTACAGGCGGTTGAGGATCGTGTAGTGCCAGAAGGTGGCCCAGCCCTCGTTCATCACCTTGGTCTGGCCCTGTGGGTAGAAGTACTGCGCCGTCTTGCGCACGATGCGCACGAGCTCGCGCTGCCAGGGTGCGAGCCGCGGCGCGTACTTCTCCACGAAATACAGCAGGTTCTCCTCGGGCTCCTCCGGGAACACGGGGTTGCGCGCGTCTCCGGCGCCGCGCGCGCGCGCCGCGGGCACGGTGCTCCAGATCTCGTCGTAGCGCGAGTACGCGTACGCCTCGCGCTCGCGCATGCGCTCGCGCTCCTCGTCGGCCGACAGCGGCCGCGGGCGGCGGTAGCGGCTGACACCGAAGTCCATCAGCGCATGACAGGCGTCGAGCACCTCCTCGACCGCGGCAATGCCGTGACGCGCCTCGCACTGCATCACGTACTGCCGCGCGAACACCATGTAGTCGATGATCGCGTCGGCGCTGGTCCACTGCCGGAACAGGTAGTTGCCCTTGAAGAAGGAGTTGTGACCGTAGCAGGCGTGCGCGATCACGAGCGCCTGCAGCGCCATGGAGTTCTCCTCCATGAGATACGCGATGCAGGGGTTGGAATTGATCACGATCTCGTACGCCAGCCCGCGCGCGCCCTTGCGGTAGTCGTGCTCGTTGCGGATGAACTCCTTGCCGAAGCTCCAGTGCGGATATCCGATCGGCAGTCCGCCGGACGCGTACGCATCCAGCATCTGCTCGCTCGCGATCACCTCGATCTGGTTCGGATAGCAGTCGAGGCCGAACTCGCCGACGGCGATCTCGCGGATCGCCTCGTCGTATTCGGCGATCAGCTCGAACGTCCACTGCGCGCCCGACGAGATCGGCCGGCGCGCGCGCGCCGCCACGCCGTCGTCCTGCGCTGCCGGGCGCGTCATCATCACCGTCGCCGGCCCCTCGGCGACGACCTGCACGGTGTCGGGCTTCATGGCTGGGCTCCCGCCGGCTGCCGGCTGAACAGGTCGCGGAACACCGGATAGATGTCGCGGTGCTCGACGACCTCGCGCATCGCGAAGTGGGCGCACTCGATGCGGCGATACGCCGCCGACAGCGTCGACGTGCGCGCACCCGGGTCGGGCACCTCGATGTAGGCGAAGTGGCGCGTGAGGGGCAGCAGGTGCTGCTCGAGGAACCCGCGGCTCTTCTCGGGGTCGGCGCCGAACGCGTCGCCGTCCGAGGCCTGCGCGCCGTAGATGTTCCAGGCGCTGCCCGGATAGCGCGCGGTGACGATCTCGTGCATCAGGGTCAGCGCCGACAGCACGACGGTGCCCCCGGTCTTGCGGTCGTGGAAGAAGCGCTCCTCGTCGACCTCCTCGGCGTCGTCGGTGTGGCGCACGAACACCACCTCCACGTGCTCGTACTTGCGCGTGAGGAACAGGTACAGCAGTGTGAAGAAGCGCTTGGCGAGGTCCTTCTTGCGCTCGTCCATCGAGGCGGACACGTCCATCAGGCAGAACATCACGGCCTGGCTGATCGGCTGCGGCACCGCCACCCGGTGCCGGAAGCGCAGGTCGATCTCCTCGAGGAACGGAACGGCACCGATGCGCCGCTTCAGCGCCGCGCGCTCGAGCGCGCGTGCGTCCAGGGCCCGCGCGGCCCCTCCGTCATCCACGGCCTGCGCGGTGTCGGCCTCGTCGACCGGGTGCGGAACGCGTGCGTCGTCCGCATCATCGGACGCGCACGCATCTTCCGGGGCGGGGGCCGGCGCAGCGGACTGCGCGGCATGCTGCGCCTCGAGCTCGGCCAGCCGCCGGCGCGCCGCGCCGGTCAGTGCGATGCGCCGGCCCAGCGCGTTGCGCAGCGATCGCTGCACGCTCAGGTTGGTGGGCGAGCCGGTCTGCGTGTAGCCGGCGCGCTGCATCTTCTGGCGGCGGATCTCGCCCAGCGTCGTGCGGGCCAGCCGGGGCAGCTCGAGATCGTCGAAGAAGATCTGCATGAACTCGTCACGCGACAGGGTGAACGCGAAGCCGTCCTCGCCGTCGCCATCCCCCTCGCCGCTGCCGCTGCCCCCGCCGCCTGCGCCACCGTCGGGGCGCGGAATGCGGTCGCCCTGCTGGAACTCGCGATTGCCCGGGTGCACGTACTCGCGGTCACCGCCCGGGGCGTTGCGGAAGCCCGGCTCGGAGATGTCGCGCACGGGGATCTTCACCTCGCCGCCGCGCTCCATGTCCCTGATCGAGCGCTCGGCGACCATGTCGGACACCGCACGCTGGATCTGCGCCTTGTAGCGGCGGATGAAGCGCTCACGGTTGACCGCGCTCTTGTTGCGGTCGTTCAGGCGACGATCGATGATCACCGACATCTCATGCTCCCGGACCGGGCGTCGGGCGACCGCGCGCTGCGCGCGTCGGCTGCCGCGGCCACCGCTACTGCGACTTGCGCACCCGCAGGTACCACTCGCACAGCAGTCTCACCTGCTTCTCCGTGTACCCCTTCTCCACCATGCGCGCAACGAAGCTCTCGTGCTTGTTGCGGTCTTCGGCGGATGCCTTCGCGTTGAAGGAGATCACCGGCAGCAGCTCCTCGGTGTTCGAGAACATCTTCTTCTCGATCACCTCGCGCAGCTTCTCGTAGCTGGTCCATGCCGGGTTGCGTCCGCCGTTGTTGGCACGCGCGCGCAGCACGAAGTTGACGATCTCGTTGCGGAAGTCCTTGGGGTTGGCGATGCCCGCGGGCTTCTCGATCTTCTCGAGCTCGCCGTTGAGCTGCGCGCGGTCGAAGCTCTCGCCGGTCTCGGGATCGCGGTAGTCCTCGTCCTGGATCCAGTAGTCGGCGTACGTGACGTAGCGGTCGAAGATGTTCTGCCCGTACTCCGAGTACGACTCCAGGTAGGCGGTCTGGATCTCCTTGCCGATGAACTCGGCGTAGCGCGGCGCCAGGTAGCCCTTGATGAACTCCAGGTAGCGGCGCTGCGTCTCGTCGGGCAGGCCCTCGCGCAGCAGGCGCTGCTCGAGCACGTACATCAGGTGCACCGGATTGGCGGCGATCTCGGTCTGGTCGTAGTTGAACACCGCCGACAGCACCTTGTACGCGAAGCGCGTCGACACGCCGGTCATGCCTTCGTCGATGCCGCCGTAGTCGCGGTACTCCTGGACCGACTTCGCGTTGGGCTCGACGTCCTTGAGGTTCTCGCCGTCGTAGACGCGCATCTTCGCGTAGATGCTGGAGTTCTCGGGCTCCTTGATGCGCGACAGCACCGCGAACTGCGCCATCATCTCCAGCGTTCCGGGCGCGCACGGCGCGCTCGCCAGCGAGCTGTTCTTCAGCAGCTTGCGATAGATGCGCACCTCCTCCGACACCTGCAGGCAGTACGGCACCTTGACGATGTAGATGCGGTCGAGGAACGCTTCGTTGTTGCGGTTGTTGCGGAAGGCCGTCCACTCCGACTCGTTGGAGTGCGCGAGGATCAGCCCCTGGAAGGGAATGGCCGAGAATCCCTCGGTGCCCTTGAAGTTGCCCTCCTGCGTGGCCGTCAGCAGCGGGTGCAGCATCTTGATCGGCGCCTTGAACATCTCGACGAACTCGAGCAGGCCCTGATTGGCCAGGCACAGCCCGCCCGAGTAGCTGTACGCGTCGGGATCGTCCTGCGACAGCGACTCGAGCATGCGGATGTCGACCTTGCCGACCAGCGACGAGATGTCCTGGTTGTTCTCGTCGCCGGGTTCGGTCTTGGCGATGGCCACCTGCTTGAGCACCGACGGCTGGATGCGCACGACGCGGAACTTGGAGATGTCGCCTTCGAACTCGCGCAGTCGCTTGACCGCCCACGGGCTCATGATGCCGGTCAGGTAGCGCTGCGGAATGCCGTACTCCTTGTCGAGCACGGGACCGTCGCGGTCGGGGTGGAACAGCCCCAGCGGCGACTCGTTCACCGGCGAACCCTTCAGCGCGTAGATCGGGTGCGTCTCCATCAGCGACTTCAGGCGCTCCGCGATCGACGACTTGCCTCCCCCCACCGGACCGAGCAGGTACAGCACCTGCTTGCGCTCCTCGAGGCCCTGCGCGGCGTGCTTGAAGTAGGCGACGATCTGCGCGATCGCGTCCTCCATGCCGTAGAACTCCCGGAACGCCGGGTAGCGCCGGATGATGCGGTTGGAGAACAGCCGCGACAGACGCGGATCGTTCCGGGTGTCGACGACCTCGGGCTCGCCGATCGCGGCGAGCATGCGCTCGGCCGCGGTGGCGTAGGCGAGCGGGCTGCGCCTGCACAGCTCCAGGTACTCGACCAGCGACATCTCTTCGTCGCGGGCCTTCACGTACTGATCGCGGTAGGCATCGAACAGGTTCATGAATCGACCTCCTTCTGCTTGGTCAACCTGCAGCACGTGCGGCTGCGGCGGCTGGCTCATGAACACGCGGGATTCGTCCACCCGGAACTGCGCCGACGGTGCCGGCGACTCCAATGTGTCACCCGGCAACCGCGGGCGACGACGGGATCAGCGGAATCAAAGCCCTTCGTGTCCTGCCTTACCTCCGACTTACGCAACTGTCGTGCCTGCTAGAACGAAGTCGATGCGCACCACGTTGACCCGGGAAAGCCCCAGGACGGTGCAGTTGGGTCTAGCGTGCAGCGGGACGCGCGGAATCGCAAGTGGCGTGCGCCGCACGGCACACGTCTTCGCGACGCGCGGCGGGACGTGTGGCGACACGCGCACGCCGCACGCAGGGCACGCGCGTGTCGCCGCACGCGCACGGGGCGCTACTGCGGCTTCAGCAGACGGCGCAGCAGCTTGCCCGCGCCGGTGGCCGGCAGCGCGTCGCGAAACTCCACTTCGCGCGGTGCCTTGTAGGTCGACATGTGCGCGCGCGACCAGGTGATGATCTCCTCGGCCGTGACGCGGCCGCGCGCCTCGGGTTTCGGCACGATCACGGCCTTCACGACCTCGCCCTTCGACGGGTCGGGCACGCCGATCACCGCCGCCTGCGCGACCGCCGGATGCTTGATCAGCATCGCCTCGACCTCCTCGGGGAACACGCTGTAGCCCGAGACCTTGATCATCTCCTTGAAGCGGCCGACGAAGCACAGGTAGCCCGCCTCGTCGAGGCGGCCCATGTCGCCGGTGTGCACCCAGCCGTCGCGCAGGGTCTTCTGCGTGGCCTCGGGCTTGTTCCAGTATCCCTTGAAGACCCCCGGGCTGCGCAGGATGATCTCGCCGAGCTCGCCGCGGGGACGCTCGTCGCCCGTGTCGGGATCGACGATGCGCACCTCGACCCCCGGCGCCGGCCGGCCCTGCGTGCCCCACCGCACGGCGTCGCGCGGCATCACCGTATCCATCGTGTGGGTTTCCGACAGTCCGTACGCGGCCTCGAAGGTCTCGCAGCCCCCGGTGAAGCGCGCCCATTGCTCGGACAGCGCCTGCGTGAGCGTGATGCCGAAGCTGGTCGCCGGGTTCACCTTCAGCGACGACAGATCGAACTCCGCCGCGCGCGGATGCTGCATCACCGCCACGTTCATCGGCGCCATGCTGTACCACCACGTGACGCGGTGACGTTCGATCGCCTGCATCACGGCCAGCGGGTCGAAGCGGTACATCAGCACGGTGGTCGCGCCCGTGTAGACCGTGACGTCGATGCCCATCAGCATCCCGGCGATGTGGTACAGCGGCGCGATCGCCAGCAGCACCTGGTCGCCGCCGATCCAGTTCACGTCCGACGTGACCGACGTCTTGAACAGCGCATTGCGATAGGTGAGCATCGCGCCCTTCGGAAGACCGGTGGTCCCCGACGTGTAGGTCATCAGGGCCACCTCGTCCAGGTCGGTGGCCCGCGCCGGGCACGACGGTGCCGGCGCGGCGGCGATCGCCTCCAGGAAATCGACGGCGCCGGCGACCCGCGGGCGGGCGCCGAGGATCTCGTCGGGCACGACCACGTCGGGCTGCGGCGGCAGCAGGTCGCCGTAGCCGGTCAGCACGACGTGCCGCAGCGCCGTGCGCGCGCGCACTTCCTCGATCACCGGATACAGGTCGTACGCCGCCACCACCACCTCGGCGCCCAGATCCTCGAGCTGGTACTGCAGCTCGTGCGCCTTGAACAGCGGTCCGCACGGGCCGACGATCGCGCCGAGCTTCTGGATCGCAAAATGCGCGATCACGTACTGTGGGCAATTCTGCAGGTACAGCGCGACCCGGTCGCCCGGTCGCACGCCCACGCCGGCGAGCCACGCGGCGAACGCGTCGCTCGTGCGGTCGAGCTCGGCGTACGAGATCCGGCGCCCGTACCAGATGAACGCCGGGTGGTCGGGCTGGCGCCGCGCATGGGCGCGCAGGTACTCGTGCAGCGGCTTTTCGCCGTCGCGATAGGGGATCGTCGTCATCGGTGTCGGGTCTCCGCAGCGTGGATGGGTCATCCGGCGGGCCGGGGACATCCCCCGGGCATGCCGGCCCCGCGTCTGCGAGTGTAGAGCGGCATGTGCGGTCGGCCGGGGCGCGGGCGCAATGACACGAGATGCGGGGCCTGCGCCCCGCATTTCCGGCGTCTGCGTCGGCGCGGTGCCCGGACAATCGACCAGGCCATCCACTTCCGAGATCCGGTCGGCATGCCACGATGCACACGCACCAGCGTACCGGGGCGCGGGGCGACGCGTGCCGACGACTGCCGCCGATGAACCGACCCGACAACGCCGCACCCGCCGACACACGCGCCGCGGACCCGACGACCGCCCTGCGCGAGGGTCCGTTCGAGTTCTTCCGCTACCACGGGATCTGGGCGCCCGGCATCCGGCTGATGCGGCGCATCGGGTTCCCCATGAAGGCGTTCCTGATCTCGTCGGCGCTGGGCGCACCGCTGCTGCTGGTGATGGGGCTCTACCTGCAGGGCCTGCAGTCCGGCATCGACCTCACCGGAAAGGAGCGCTACGGGGTTGCGACGATCCAGCGCTTCGCGCCGCTGATGCACGCGCTGACCGACGTGCGCAACGGCGTCCGCGCGGGACAGGGCGGCATCGACACCAAGGGCGCGCTCGAGTCGGCCCGCACCCGCGCCGGCCAGGCGCTCGAAGCGCTCGAGCGCCACGTCGCCGACAGCGGCGATCCGATGGCGGTGCGGCCCCACCTCGCCAAGCTGAAGGAGGCCTGGTCGGCGGCCGCGAACGCGAGCGGCACCCAGGAGGTCGAAGCGGTGCTGTCGGCCGCACGTACGCTGCACGACGACCTGCTCGTGCGCACCAATCTGAACCTCGACCCCGAGCGGGGCGCGTTCCACCTGGCGCTGGCCGCGACGCTCGACACGCCGGCGCTGGCCGAAGCCATCGGGCAGTTGCGCGGATGGGGCGCATTCATCGTCGGCAAGGGCAGCGACGACCCCAAGCTGATGCGCCGCTACGCGTCGTGGGACGGCCGCGCCGCCCAGTACCTGGCGGTGCTGAAGGACCGGGTCGGCGTGGCGATCGTCGAGGCGCCGGCGCTGAAGAACACGCTGGACCTGTCGGTGCTGGAGCGCGTCAAGGCCTTCCACAAGCGCGCCGGCGAGGCCGTCTTCGACGCGGCCGACGTGCCCGCGGCCACCCTCTGGACCGACGGCTCGGCCCTCGTGACCGACCTGTTCTCCCTGAAGCTTGCCGGGCTTGCCGCGCTCGACGGCATGCTCGCCGCGCGCATCGACGCGCAGACCCGCCTGCGCAACGCGATCATCACCGTGCTGGCCCTGTGCCTGGCGTGGGCGGGCTATCTGTTCACCAGCTTCTTCTTCGTGATGCGCGGCGGCCTTCAGGAGGTGTCACGGCACCTCGGCGCGATGACCGAGGGCGACCTCACGACGCGGCCGAGCCCCTGGGGGCGCGACGAGATCGCGCAGCTGATGCACGGTCTGTCGCGCATGCAGGATTCGCTGCGGGGCATCGTTGCGCAGGTGCGCGGCGGCGCGGACAACATCGTGCACTCGAGCAGCGAGATCGAGGTTGGCGCACGCGACATGGCCGCGCGCACCGAACAGACCGCCGCCAGCCTGGAGGAGTCGTCGGCGTCGATGGAGGAGATCTCGTCGACCGTGCGCAACACCGCCGATCACGCGGCGCGTGCCGCGGAGATCGCCCGCGGCAACGCCGAGACCGCCGCCCGCGGGGGCGAGGTGATGGGCACGATGGTGCGCACGATGCAGGACATCGACGGGTCGTCGCGACGCATCGGCGACATCACGGCCGTCATCGACGGCATCGCGTTCCAGACGAACATCCTGGCGCTGAACGCAGCGGTCGAGGCGGCGCGGGCCGGCGAAGCCGGCCGCGGCTTTGCGGTCGTCGCCGCCGAGGTGCGCGCGCTCGCGCAACGCTCGGCCGACGCCGCACGCGAGATCAAGCAGCTGATCACCGCCAGCGTCAGCACCGTCCAGGCGGGCACCGGCATCGTGCAGCAGGCCGGCGCGACGATCGACGAGATCGTGAAGGGCACGCATGGCGTCAGCGGGCTGCTGACCGAGATCGCAGGCGGTGCGCAGGAACAGAGCCTGGGCGTCACGCAGGTCGGCGAGGCGGTGCAGGACCTCGACCGCATCACGCAGCAGAACGCGGCGCTGGTGGAGCAGACGACTGCGGCGGCCGCGGCGCTCAAGGACCAGGCGGTGGCGCTCGCATCGGTGGTGGCGCGCTTCAAGCTGCCCGACGCCGCCTCCGCCGGCCCGGCCTTCGGCGGCGCGGAGACGTCGGTCGAGCACTTCGACTTCGACGCGGCGATCGAGGCGCATCGCCAGTGGAAGGTGCGCCTGCGATCGGCGATCGCCGATCGCTCGCGGCTCGACGCCGACACGATCTGCCGCGACGACCGCTGCCCGCTGGGCCGCTGGATCCACGGTCCCGGCGGCGCCCGCTGGGGACAGAAGCCCGACTTCACCACGCTGCGCGACAAGCATCGCGAGTTCCACGAGGTGGCGGGCGGCGTGGCCCGTCAGATCAATGCGGCCCGCTACGACGAGGCCGAACGGATGATCGGCGCCGGCTCGCGCTTCGCGGAAGTGTCGACCGAGGTGACGGTGGCGCTGGGACGCGCGAAGCGCGCGTACTGAGGCCGCGCCACCCGGAACGTGATCGCGTGGGCGATCAGTCGAGCAGGTCGGGCTGCTCCTTGACGATGCGCGCGTACAGCGGCTGGAACTGGAACCAGCCGGCCGCCGGCGTGCCGACCAGCCCGTAGGCCTGCTCGGCGGACTCCTTGCGGATCAGCTTCGGACCCGCGCCGGTGCGGGCGGCCGCGGCCTCCGCGTGGAGCTGCACCTGGCAGGACCGCTCCATCGTGATGTACCACCAGGCCGCCTCGTCGACGGTGCGGCCGACCGTCAGCAGGCCATGGTTCTGCAGGATCACCGCCTTGTTCTTGCCGAGCGCCTGCGCGATGCGCGCGCCTTCGGCGAGCTCGACCACCACGCCCCCGAAGTCGTCGTAGACGGCGTGGTCGTTGTAGAACGCGCAGACGTCCTGGGTGATCGGGTCGAGCGGGCGCCCCAGCGCCGACCACGTGCGCCCCCAGGTGGAGTGCGTGTGCGCCGCCGCCACGGCGTCGGGACGCGCCTGGTGCACGTTCGAGTGGATCGCGAACGCGGCCCGGTTGACCGGGTGGCTGCCCTCGACGACCTCGCCGGTGTGGTCGACGCGGATCAGGTTCGACACCTTGATCTGGCTGAAGTGCACGCCGAACGGATTCACCCAGAACGTGTCGGTGAACTCCGGGTCGCGCGCCGTCACGTGGCCCGCGACCCCTTCGTCGAACCCGAACTTGGAGAACAGGCGGAACGTGGCGGCCAGGCGCTGCTTGCGGTGCAGGCGCTCCTCGGCGAGGGTGGCGAAGGTGGGCGGCTGCATCGGCTGCGGCGCGGCCGCCTGGGTGGAGGCCTCGACGGCCGCGCGATCGGGTGCATTCATGACATCGGTCCTGATGGCTGCGTTGGGGGTCCGCGCAGGATACGGTGCCGCGGCGCAGTTTGCCATCGTCCCCCTCGGCCCCGGCCCGGCCCGGCCCGGCGCCGACGGCGGCACGGAACGCGTGCAGGTGCCGGCGCCGTGCCGCGCTGCTAGCATGGGTGCATCCGCCATTTACGCCACGTGCGCCGTGCCGACGCCATGCCCGATCGCTTCCCGCCCCTGAACGCCCTGCGTGCCGAGCTCGCCGCCGGCCGGACCTCCAGCCGCGCGCTCACCGAGCGCGCCCTCGATGCGGCCCTGACGTCGAGCGAGGCGGCCGCCACGTTCGTCGCGGTGCACGCCGCGCAGGCGCGCGCGACCGCCGACGCCATCGATGCGCAGCGCGCCGCCGGCGTGCCGCTGCCGCCGCTGGCCGGCATCCCGATCTCGGTCAAGGACCTGTTCGACGAGGCCGGCCAGGTCACGCGGGCGGGGTCACGCGTGCTGTCCGATGCCGCCCCCGCGGCACAGGACTGCCCGGTGGTGTCACGCCTGCGCGCGGCCGGCGCGGTGATCGTCGGGCGCACCAACATGACCGAGTTCGCCTACTCGGGGCTCGGGCTCAACCCGCACTACGGCACGCCGCGCAACCCCTGGGACCGCGGCGTCGGCCGCATCCCCGGCGGCTCGTCCTCGGGCGCCGCCATCTCGGTGACCGACGGCATGGCGGCGGCCGGCATCGGCAGCGACACCGGGGGCTCGGTGCGCATCCCGTCGGCGCTGTGCGGCCTCACCGGCTTCAAGCCGACGGCGCGGCGCGTGCCGCTCGATGGCGTGCTGCCGCTGTCGTTCAGCCTCGACTCGATCGGGCCGCTGGCGCAGAGCGTCGCCTGCTGTGCGCTGCTCGACGCCGTGCTGGCGGGCGAGGCCCCGGTCACGCCGGCCCCCGCACCGCTGGCCGGCAAGCGATTCTGGCTGCCGCGCACCCTGGCGCTCGACGGACTCGACGACACCGTCGCACGGGCGTTCGACGCGGCGTGCCGCGCGCTGTCGCAGGCCGGCGCGCGGCTCGTCGACCTCGACGTCCCCGAGTTCGCCGAGCTGGCGCACCTGAACCGCCAGGGCGGCTTCACGGCGGCCGAGGCCTGGTGGTGGCATGCCGACCTCATCGCGCAGCGCGAGGCGCAGTACGACCCGCGGGTGTCGAGCCGCATCCGCCGGGGCGCGGCGATCACCGCCGCCGATTACCTCACCCTGCAGCGCGCCCGCGCCCGCTGGATCGCCACGCTGTCCGCCCGGCTCGACGGCGACCTGCTGCTGATGCCGACGATCCCGGTGGTCGCCCCCGCGATCGCGCCGCTGCAGGCGAGCGACGACGCCTACACCCAGACCAACCTGCTGATCCTGCGCAACCCCACCTTCATCAACTTCCTCGATGGCTGTGCGCTGACGCTGCCCTGCCATGTCCCGGGCGAGGCGCCGGTCGGACTGATGCTGGCCGGCTGCGGCGGCCAGGATGCCCGCGTGCTCGCGGCCGGGGCCGCGGTCGAACGGGTGCTGGGTGACACGCATCGATAGCGCCCGTGACCGCCCGCCACCGGGCCCTGCGCCGGGCCGCGTGGCGATCTGGTGGCGCACGCTCGAGTTCAGCGCGCTGGCCCTCGTCACCGCGCTGTCGCCCGGCAGCTACGACCGCGACATGCGACGGGCCACCGCGCACCAGATCTATCTGTCGGGCTGGCAGGCGCTGCCCGGGTTCCTGCTGGCCTGTGCGGTGCTCGGCGTCGTGCTGATCCGCATCGTGGTGGACACGGCGCGCGACTTCGGTCAGTCGCAGTACGCGCTGGAGCTGAGCGTGCGGGTGCTGGTGCTGGAGCTGATCCCGCTGCTGGCGGCGCTGTCGGTGGCGCTGCGCTCGGGCGCGGCAATCGTCTCCGAGGTCGCGCTGATGCACGTGCAGGGCGCGTTCGACGCGATGCGCACGCAGGGCCGCGATCCGCTGCGCCATGCGCTCGCGCCGCGCGTGTTCGGCGCCGTGGTGGCGGTGATGGTGCTGGCGTGGACGAGCAGCGCCATCGTGCTGCTGCTGGCCTACGTCAGCATGTACGGCTTCTCGCCCTGGGGCGTTGCGCAATACCTGCGCGTCACCGGCCAGGTCTTCGGTGCGGCGACCGTGCTCGGCCTGGTGCTCAAGACCCTGTTCTTCGGGATGGCGGTGGCGGCGATCCCGATCGGCGCGGCGCTGGCGATTCCCCGCGCGGTGCACAAGGTGCCGGGCGCCGTGATGAATGGCATGGTGCGGCTGGGCATCGCCCTGGTCGCGATCGAGGTGGCGTTCCTGGCGGTCACCTATGCCTGATCCCTCCGGACACGACGGCGACGCGCAGACCCGCGGCGGCGACCCGCGCGCGGGCGATGCGCCCCTGCCCCTGCGCACCGATCTGGTCGTCGAGCGCCACATGCGGATCAAGGCGGCGCTGTTGCTGGGGCTGCTGATCGTGCTGGTGCTGGCGTTCGCCGGCTACGTGCTGTACGCCCGCGGCACGTTCGAGAGCACGCAGCGACTGGTCCTGATGGCCGCCGACTCGGAAGGCATCAGCGTCGGTGCCGACCTGAGCTTCTCGGGCTTTCCGATCGGGCGCGTGGAGCGCATCGAGCTGGCGCAGAACGGCCAGGCGCGCATCGAGATCGAGGTGCCCCGCAAGGATGCCCGCTGGCTGCGCGCCGGCAGTGTGTTCACGCTCGAACGCGGTCTGGTCGGCGGCGCCCGGCTGCGCGCCTTCACCGGCAACCTCGACGACGCCCCGCTGCCCGACGGTGCAGTGCGCGAGGTGCTGCGCGGCGACACCACCGACGAGTTGCCGGGGCTGATCGCCAACCTGAACAAGGTGCTCGAGAACATCCAGGCGATGACCGCCGCCGACTCCAGCCTCAACACCAGCCTGGCCGGCGTGAACACGCTCGTCGCGCGCCTGGGCGAGCGGCGCGGCGCGCTCTCCGTGCTGCTGGGGGGCGACGACGAGGCGAAGAAGGTGATCGACGCGATCGACCGCACCAACCGCCTGCTGACCTCGGTCGACGCGCTCGCGAAGCGGCTCGACGCCACCGTGCTCGGCGCGCAGCGCACGCTGGAACGCGCCGACACCCGCCTGTTCGGCGACGCCGGGGTGGTGGAGGAGACCCGCCGCGCGGTCGCGCAGCTCGCACCGCTGCTGAGCGAGGCCCGTACGGCGCTGCAGAAGGCCGACGCCACGCTCGCCGAGGCGCAGCGCATCGGCGTCAACACGCGCGCGGCCACCGAAGACCTGGCCGGCCTGCGCGCCGAGGTCGAGGCCAGCCTGCGCAAGGCCGCGGACCTGATCGACGAGGTCAACCGGAAGTGGCCGTTCCGTCGTGACACCGAGCTGAGGCTGCCATGACGGCGGCACATCCCGCCCCGGGGCATTCAGCGGGTGGCACGCGACCGCAGCGTCGGGCCGCGCGCGCGCAGGAGATGCGCAGCGCCTGGTCGCGCGCGCTGCGCCTGACGCGGGCCGCCACGCTTGCGCTCGCCTGTGCACTCGCGGCCTGTGCGGGCGGGCCGCCCGCCCCCGACTGGGCGGTGAACGCGCACGGCGCGCTGATGCGCTTCGAGGCGGCCTGGCTGCGGGGCGACACGCGCATCGCCGACGCCGAATTCGTGCGCGCGCGCGCCGAGCTGGCGCGCACCGGGCGCTTCGACCAGGTCGCGCACGCCGAGCTCGTGCGCTGCGCGCTCCGGGTCGCCAGCCTCGAACCCGACGACTGCCCGGGCTTCGTGGCGCTGGCGCCCGACGTCCCGCCGGCGCTGAACGCCTATGCCGCCTATCTGACCGGACGCTGGGAGTCCGTGGACGGCGCGCTGCTGCCGCCACAGCACCGCGCGATCCTCGCCGGCACGCGCACCGTCGCGTCGCTCGAGGATCCGGTGTCGCGCCTGGTGGCCGCGGGCGCGCTGCTGCGCGCCGGCCGGATCGATCCGCCCGCCATCGCCGAGGCCGTCGAGACCGCATCCGCCCACGGCTGGCGGCGGCCGCTGCTGGCCTGGCTGTCGCTGCAGGCGCAGCGGGCGCGTGCGGCCGGAGACACGGCGGCGGCCGATACGCTGCGGCGGCGGATCGACCTGGTCGGCGGCGGGGCCGTGCCGGCCGCACCGGCCGCACCGCCGACCCGCTGAGCCATCACACTACGGCGTCTGCGGGCGCCGGTCAGCGCGTGCCGTCGAGAAACGCCGCGATCTGCTGCACCAGCGCGCGCTGGAAGGCGGCCCGATCGAAGCCGTCCGGATCCTGCCCTGCGGGCCCGAGCATCGCGCGCCGTTCCGGCGGCACGGAGGTCATGTACCCATAGTGCCCGGCCTGCGTGTCCTCGACGCGCTGCGCCGCCGGCGCCCATCGGGCCCACGGCTCGAAGTGGAAGCGCGCGGGCAGCACTGCGTCCGACCGAGCACCCATCACCAGCAGCCGCGCCGGCACGGCCGCAAGCGACTCCGGCTCCAGCGGCACGGTCAGCGGCGCCATCAGCACCGCGGCCCGCACGCGCGGCTCGTGCAGCGACACCGGCATCGGCGCGTCGGGCGGCAGCGCAAAGCGCGGTCCGGAGAACCCCGGCGCGACATGGGCGCGCGGGTCACGCAACGCACACATCGGATCGTCCTGCGCGTGCGCGGCGCAGTGCGCAGTCACCCGTCCGGCACTGCCACGCGCACCGGCCACCGCCGCCGCGGTGTAGCCGCCCGCCGAGTGCCCGATCACCGCGACCCGCCGCGCATCGACCGGCACGTCGCCGATCAGCGCGCGCATGGCGGCGCCGGCGTCACCGTCCACGTCGAGCACGGCCCGCATCACGGCCAGCAGCTGGGCGGGGCGCTCCGTGAAGTAGCGCGGGTCGCCGACCAGCGACCGGTCGCGGTAGTTGTCGCCCGGATGCTCGAGGCTGACCACCACGTGTCCGGCGCGCGCCAGTCCCGCGACCAGGTCGGCATGGCCGAACAGGCTGCCGCCGGTGCCGTGCGAGACGAACACGACCGGCCAGCCCGTGGCAGGCGACGACTGCGGCGCGGGCGGCGCCCCTTTGGCCACCATCAGGCGATAGGGCCCCAGATCGGTCACGGCCTCGGGCGCACGGGTCGGATACGTCACCGCCACCGGCATCGACTGTCCGCGGTACGGCAGCGCGGCCACGCGCAGGCCCGCGGCGTACAAGGCGGACGGCTGCACGGCCTGTGCCTGCGGCTGCGGCTGCGGCTGCGACTCCGACTGCGGCTGCCCCTGCGCACGGGGCGCGGTCATCGGAACGGCGCACACCAGGGCGACGAGGGCGGTCGTCAGCACGGACACGACACGCGAAGGGGCACGACGGGCGTGCACGAAGGGCGTGGCGGCAGGCGTGGCGGCGTGGCGGCACGGAGGAAGGGAGTGGGAAGGGGTCATGTCGGGCTCCGGTGAACGTGTCGTCACTGTGCCCGTGCCGTGGTGCGCCCGTGCCGCCATGCGACGAGCTGCGCACCGATGGCGCGAACCGGCGCGCGGGCGCCGCGAACCGGCATGCGCACAGCGCGGACCGCACCGCTCGGGGCGCCAATGACGCATCTCAATGCACCCCGCGACACGCGACCGGAGAATCGGCGTGCGTGGCCCCCTTGCGCGCACGGCTGCGGTGCCTGTGCGCCCGCGGTGCCGGCGCGCCGGCCGCATCGTCCATCCGCCACCCACACTTCGAAGGAGCGCCGCATGACCGTCACCTCCGCCGTCCGCATCCAGAGCGAGATCCTGCCGTATGGTCAGGTGTCCGGCGACCAGAGCTACGCACATGCGGCCGCGCTCGCCAACGGCGGCTTCGTGATCGGCTGGACCGACTGGGGCAACGGCGACGCCGAACAGTACGGCACGGTGGGCGGTGACGGCGACCAGTCCGGCATCGGGGTGCGCACCTTCACGGCGCTGGGCAGCAAGGTGCTGCTGGCGGCGACCGCCAACACAGCCACCGCCGGCTGGCAGCAGAACGTCCGGGTCGCGGGGCTGTCCAACGGCAACTACGTGGTGACCTGGACCGACGGCTGGGATTACTTCAGCTTCGCCGACCATCCCGGCAGCCTCGGTGTCGGCGGCGCCACCGGCGACACCTCCGGCAACGCGATCAAGGCGCAGGTGTACAACGCGGCCACGCAGAGGGTCGGCGGCGAGATCCTGGTCAACACCACGACCTTCCTCACGCAGGACCGGCAGGAGGTCACCGCGCTGCCGGGCGGCGGCTTCGTCGTCGTGTGGCAGGACTACAGCGTCGGCTGGAATCCGGCCGGCGAGGTGACCAACGGCAACTTCGCCGGCACCAAGCTGCGCGTGTTCGACGACAACGGTGCGAACGTCAGCGGCGAGGTCGCCATCCCGGGCCCGTTCCAGCAGACGCCGCGGGTCGCACCGCTGGCCGACGGCGGCTTCGTCGTCACCTGGTACTACAGCCATCTCTACGACTGGGACGTGTACGCGCAGGTGTTCTCCGCGCGCGGCAGCCCGGTGGCCGGCCCGTTCGTCGTCAACACCACCGGTGCCGGCGAGGCCGCCGGCACCGTCCAGAGCGAGCACAGCGTGGTCGGGCTGCAGGGGGGCGGCTTCGTCGTCACCTGGACGGACCTCAGCAGGAGCGGCGACGATCCCAGCGACGCGGCGGTCCGCGCGCAGGTGTTCGACGCCGCCGGCCGCAAGGTCGGCAGCGAGATCCTCGTCAACACCACCACCACCTGGGCCCAGCACCTGCCGAAAGTCGCCGCCCTCGACACCGGCGGCTTCGTGATCGTGTTCCAGGACTGGGCGCCCGACGACCAGGGGTCGATCAACGTGCGCGGCCAGGTGTTCTCGCCGACCGGCCAGAAACTGTTCGGCGAATTCGTGCTCAGCGACAGCATCGCGTCGCTCGAGATGGCGCCCGAGGTGGCCGGCCTGGACGGCGGCGGCTTCGTCGCGGTGTGGGCGGGCCGCGACGACGTGTTCGGGCAGGTGTTCACGAACGGCGCAACCCGTACCGGCGCGGAGTTCCGCGTCAACGGCGATCCGTCGGGCTACCAGGACACCCCGCAGGTGCTCGCGCTGGACGAGGGACGCTTCCTGGTCGTGTGGAACGACCGCTACGCGACCACCAACGCGGACGCCAGCGGCTACTCGGTGCGGGCGCAGCTGTTCAACGCGCGCGGCAACACCCACGAGGGGACCGACGGGGCCGACGCCCTGGTGGCCGGGGCCGGCGACGACGCCCTGTTCGGCCACGCCGGCAACGACACGCTGACGGGCGCTGGCGGGTTCGACCTGCTCAACGGCGGACTCGGCACCGACGCCGCCGCGTTCACGTCCCCCAGCGGCGCCTATCGTGTCGAGCACTCGGGGACGCGCTGGCTGGTCACGCACGACACCGGGCAGGACGGCACCGACACCCTGGTCTCGATCGAGCAGCTGCGCTTCGCCGACAAGACCTTCGAGCTCGTCCCGCCCGCCGCCAGCGGCGTGCCCGCCTACGGCGCGATCCGCGATTTCCTGTTCGACCCGGTCCACTACCTGCTCGACAACGCCGACCTCGTGCCGTCCGTCACGCCGGCCACCGCGGCCCAACACTACTTCGCGCACGGTGCCGCCGAGGGCCGCGCGCCCAACGCCTGGTTCGACGCCACCTGGTACGAGAACCGCTGGGCGGACCTGCGCCCGCTGCACCTGGACGACGCCACGCTGTTCATGCACTACAACCTGTACGGGGTCTGGGAAGGCCGCAGCGCCGGCCCGCGCTTCGACACCTTCGACGGTACCCGTTACCTGCGCGACAACCCGACGTGGCCGCCTACGTCGACGCCTTCATCGGCGACTTCCTGGGCAGCCGCACCAACGGCGCCATCGCCCACTACGTGATCTACGGCGCCAACGAGCAGCGCGCCGCCTACGACCTGGCCGGCACACCGATCCCCTCCGGGTACACAATCGACCTCTGATCGCCGGCCCGCCGGCCGGCGCCCGTCATCATCGGAGGAGACATGGGCAAGTACCGTTCGGCAAAAGTCACCCAGGGTCCGGCCGCGGCCAGCGCGCGCATGCTGTGGCGCGCCACCGGCATGCAGGACGGCGATTTCGAGAAGCCGATCATCGCGGTGGCCAACTCGTTCACGCAGTTCGTGCCCGGCCACGTGCACCTGAAGGACATGGGGCAGCTGGTGGCGCGCGAGATCGAGGCCGCCGGCGGCAACGCCAAGGAGTTCAACACGATCGCCGTCGACGACGGCATCGCGATGGGCCACGACGGCATGCTCTATTCGTTGCCGTCGCGCGACCTGATCGCCGACAGCGTCGAGTACATGGTGAACGCCCACCGTGCCGACGCACTGGTGTGCATCTCCAACTGCGACAAGATCACGCCCGGCATGCTGATGGCTGCGATGCGCCTGAACATCCCCACGATCTTCGTGTCGGGCGGCCCGATGGAGGCCGGCAACGTGCAGCGCGACGGCACGTCGTTCAAGATCGACGTGGTGACCACCGCGGTCGCCACCAACCGCCCCGGCGTGTCGCCCGCCGAGGTCGCCGAGCTCGAGCGCAACGCCTGCCCCACCTGCGGGTCGTGCTCGGGCATGTTCACCGCCAACTCGATGAACTGCCTGACCGAGGCGCTGGGCCTGGCGCTGCCGGGCAACGGCACGCTGGTGGCCACGCATGCCGACCGGCGCGGGCTGTTCACGCGCGCCGGCCGGATGATCGTCGAGCTGTGCCGCCGGCACTACCTGGACGACGACCCGAGCGTGCTGCCGCGTGCGATCGCGTCGCGCAGCGCGTTCGAGAACGCGATGCGCCTGGACGTCGCGATGGGCGGGTCCACCAACACGGTGCTGCACCTGCTGGCAGCCGCACACGAAGGCCGGATCGACTTCACCCTCGCCGACATCGACCGCATCTCGCGCTCCACGCCGCACCTGTGCAAGGTGTCGCCGTCCACGGCGCGCTGGCACGTCGAGGACGTGCACCGGGCCGGCGGCGTGATGGGCATCCTGGGCGAGCTGGCCCGGCTCGACGTGCTCGACCTGGGCACGCCGATGATCCACGCGCCCTCGGTGCGCGACGCGCTCGCGCGCTGGGACGTGCGCGGCCAGCCGTCGGCCGAGGTCGCCGACTTCTACCGCGCCGCGCCCGGACGCGCGCACAGCCTGACCGCGTTCTCGCAGGACAAGCGCTGGCCCTCGCTCGACCTCGACCGTGCCGACGGCTGCATCCGCGACGCCGCGCACGCGTATTCGCAGGACGGCGGGCTGGCGGTGCTGCGCGGCAACCTGTCGCCCGACGGCTGCATCGTCAAGACCGCCGGCGTCGACGAGAGCATGCTGCGCTTCAGCGGCCCCGCCATCGTGTTCGAGGACGAGCACCAGGGCGCCAAGGCGATCCGCGGCGGGCTGGTGAAGCCCGGCCACGTGGTGGTGCTGCGCTACGAGGGACCGCGCGGGGGGCCCGGCATGCAGGAGATGCTGAAGCTCACGCTGCTGCTGAAGTCGCACGACCTCGACCGGCAGTGCGCGCTGATCACCGACGGGCGCTTCTCGGGCGCGACCGCCGGCCTGTCGGTCGGGCACGTGTCGCCGGAGGCCGCGTCGGGCGGCACGATCGCGCTGGTGGAGGACGGCGACGTGATCGAGTTCGACATCCCTGCGCGGCGCGTGCACCTGCGCGTGTCCGACGAGGCGCTGGCCGCCCGCCGCGCGGCGCAGGACGCCCGCGGACGCGACGCGTGGAAGCCGAGGTCGCCGCGCCCGCGCGAAGTGTCGACGGCGCTCAAGGCCTACGCGCTGCTGGCGACGTCGGCGGACCGGGGCGCGGTGCGCGACCTGTCGGCGTACGAGTGAGGCGAACCCGGTAAGCTCGACCCCGCACGAACGGCGCCCGATGCAGGCGCCGCACACGAGGAGGCAATCGATGAAGTTCCTGATCCTGGGCGCCGGCGCGCTCGGTTCGATCCTGGCAGCGCACCTGGCGCGCGCCGGCACCCCCGTGGCGCTGCTGGCGCGCGGGCGCCGGGCCGACCACGTCGCGGCGCACGGCGTCACGCTCACCGGACTGGTCGACTGCACGGTGCCGGTGCCGGTGGTCCGGCCCGGCGAAGCCACCGACGCCGACGTGCTGATCCTGTGCACGAAGGCCTTCGACACCGCGCAGGCGCTGGACGGCGTGCGCCTGGCGCGGCCGCCGATCGCGCTGTCGCTGCAGAACGGCGTGCTGAAGAACGACGAGCTCGTCGCCCGCTACGGCGCGGACCAGGTGCTGGGCGCCACCGCGAGCATCTCGGGTGAACTGCTCGACGACGGCACCACGCGCTTCACGATGAACCAGGCGCTGCCGATCGGCGAGCTCGGCGGCGGCCCGTCGGCGCGCGTCGCCGACATCGTCGGCGCACTGAAGTCGTCGGGCATCGCCGCCGAGGCGTCCGACGACATCCGCAGCGTCGAGTGGACCAAGTACGCGGGCTTCCTGCCGCTGTTCGCGCCCGCGCTGCTCACGCGGCAGTACACGTGGCGCAACCTGTCCGACCCGGACACCGCGATCGCGATCGCGCACCTGATCCGCGAGACCTGCGCGCTGGCCGCCGCCAGCGGCGTGCGCATCCTCGACCAGAAGGGCCTGCCCCTGAACACGATCGCCGCCGCGCCCCCCGAGGAAGGCGCGCGGCTGGTGCGCAGCTTCGGGGCCGTCTTCGGCCAGCGCGCGCCGCTGCACCGCGTGTCGGCGCTGCAGGATCTGCTGCGCGGCGGCCGCCTCGAGGTCGACGCGATCCTCGGGTACGCGGTCGCCCTCGGGCGCCGCCTCGGCGTGGCCGTGCCCACCATCGAAACCTGCCACCAGCTCTGCGCGGTGCTCAACCGCCCCCAGGAGTGACCGCGATGCCCCCGAACACCCCGCCGGCGCGGCTCGACGCGACGCTCGACGACAAGTACCTGCGCGACGACGGCATCGTCTTCATGACCGGCATCCAGGCGCTGGTGCGCATGGTGCTCGACCAGCGGCGCCGCGACCGGGCGGCCGGACGCAACACCGGCGGCTACATCTCCGGCTACCAGGGCTCTCCGCTGGCCGCCTACGACGGCGCGCTGCGCAAGGTGCCCGAGCTGCTGAAGGAACACAACATCGTGTACCGGCCCGGGGTCAACGAGGAGCTGGCCGCCACGTCGGTGTGGGGCTCGCAGTACGTGGGCATGTTCCCCGGCGCGAAGGTCGACGGCGTGTTCGGCGTCTGGTTCGCCAAGGGGCCGGGCGTCGACCGCGCGATGGACGCGCTGCGCCACACCAACTGGGCCGGCACCAGCCGGCTCGGCGGCGTGCTCGCCCTGCTGGGCGACGACCACGGCGCGAAGTCCTCCACCGTCGCCTGCTACTCCGACATCCTGTTCGAGTCGATCGGCGCGCCGCTGCTGTACCCCAGCAACGTGCAGGAGATCCTCGAGTTCGGCCTGCACGGCATCGAGATGAGCCGCTTCTCGAGCGCGATGGTCGGCATGAAGCTGGTCGGCGAGATCGTCGAGAGCGCCGGCACCGTGCAGCTGCAGGCGGGGCAGCCCGACGTCGTGCTGCCCGAGTTCGACTTCCCGCCCGACGGGCTGGCGATCCGCCCGACCGAGCTCGTGCTGATGCCGGTCGAGGAGCGCGTGTTCCACAAGCGGCTGTACGCGGCGCTCGCCTACGCGAAGGCCAACCGCCTGAACCGGATCACGCTGAACCCGGCGCAGGCGACGATCGGCGTGGTGTCGGCGGGCAAGGCCTGGCAGGACGTGCGCAAGGCGCTGTTCGACCTCGGCATCGACGAACGCCGCGCCGAGGCACTGGGCGTGCGTGCCCTGCAGATCGGCATGATCTGGCCGGTGGAGCCCGACATCGTGCGCGAATTCGCGCGCGGGCTCGAGACCGTGATCGTCGTCGAAGAGAAGCGCCCGCTGCTCGAGGAGCAGATCCGCTCGATCCTGTACGGCATGCCGAACGCGCCGCGCATCATCGGCAAGGTCTCCGAAGGCTACGTGTACGACGCGAAGCCGAAATGGCAGTTCCCGAACTTCGGCGAGACGAAGCCCGCGATGGTGTCGCAGCTGCTCGCCGGACTGCTGGCCGCGAAGGACGCCCGCTACGCCGACTGGAAGCCGCCGCAGGTCGCCGCCGCGGCCGCCGCGGCCGTGCTGCGCACGCCCAGCTTCTGCTCGGGCTGCCCGCACAACCGCTCCACCCGCGTGCCCGACGGCAGCCGCGCGATGGCCGGCATCGGCTGTCACGGCATGGCGGTGTACCTGTCGCCCGAGACCACCAAGACGGTGGCGCAGATGGGCGGCGAAGGCATGCACTGGCTGGGCCAGCAGCCGTTCACCGACGAGAAGCACGTGTTCGCCAACATCGGCGACGGCACCTATGCGCACTCGGGGTCGCTGGCGATCCGCCAGGCCGTCGCCGCCGGCGTGCCGATGACGTTCAAGCTGCTGGCCAACGGCTTCGTGTCGATGACCGGCGGCCAGCCGATCGCCGGGGGCCAGACGGTGCCGCAGATGGTCGAGGCGCTGCGCGCCGACGGCGTGCAGAAGGTGGTGGTGGTGACCGACGACCCGGCCAAGTACGCGTCGGCGAAGTTCCCGCCCGACGTGCCGCTGCTGCACCGCTCCGAGCTCGAACGCGTGCAGCGCGAGCTGCGCGACTATCCGGGCGTGTCGGTGCTCGTGTACGAGCAGCCGTGCGCGACCGAGCGGCGGCGGCTGCGCAAGCAGGGCAAGTGGGACGACCCGGCCAAGCGCACGTTCATCAACAGCGCCGTGTGCGAAGGCTGCGGCGACTGCGGCAAGGTCTCGACCTGCCTGTCGATCGAGCCGATCGACACCGAGTTCGGACGCAAGCGCCGCATCAACCAGTCGTCGTGCAACAAGGACTTCACCTGCACCGAAGGGTTCTGCCCGAGCTTCGTCACCGTGCATGGCGGCACGCTGCGCAAGCCCGACAGGACGCCGAAGACGGCGGTCGCGCCCTTCGACGTGCCGGAGGCGACGGTGCCGGCGCTGGCCGGCCGCAGCCATCCGTTCAACGTGCTGGTCGGCGGCATCGGCGGCACCGGGGTGATCACCATCGGCCAGGTGCTGGGCGTGGCCGCGCACGTCGACGGCGCCCACGTCGCGTCGCTCGACATGATGGGCATGGCGCAGAAGTACGGCGCGGTCTTCTCGCACCTGCACTTCTCGGCCGACCCGGCGCAGCTCACGGCGCCGCGCGTGAGCGTCGGCGAGGCCGACACGCTGATCGGCTGCGACCTGATCGTCGCCTCGGGCGACGAGCCGATCTCGACGCTGGCCCGCGGGCGCAGTCACGCGATCGTCTGCAGCGACCTGATCGCGACCGCCGAGTTCGCACGCAACGCCGACTGGGCCGCGAATGCGGACGCCCTGATCGACCGGGTGCGCGCGGGCACCGGCGACGCCGGGCTGACGACGGTGGAGGGGCAGCGGCTGGCGGTCGCGCTGATGGGCGACGCGATCGCGGCCAACATGATGATGGTCGGCATCGCCTGGCAGAAAGGGCTGATCCCGCTGTCGCGCGCCGCGATCGAGCGCGCGATCGAGCTCAACGGCGTGTCGGTGGCGCTCAACCGCACCGCGTTCCAGTGGGGCCGCTGCATCGCGGTCGATCCTGCACGGGTCGACCGCCTGGTGTCGGGCGGACAGGTGATCCAGTTCCACCGGCGCGAGGCCGCACCGACGCTGGACGAGCTCGTCGCGCGTCGCGCCGCCTTCCTCACCGACTACCAGGATGCCGCGCTGGCGAAGCGCTACACCGAACTGGTCGACGCGGTGCGCGCGGTCGACGCCGCCCCCGCGCACAAGCAGCGGCTGGCCACGGCGGTGGCGCACGGCTGGTTCAAGCTGCTGGCGGTGAAGGACGAGTGGGAGGTGGCACGGCTGTACACCAGCGACGCCTTCCGCAAGGAGCTCGAGCAGACCTTCGAAGGCGACTACACCCTGCACTTCCACGTCGGCGCGTGGCCGTTCGCGCGCACCGATCCGGCCACCGGCCGCCCGGTCAAGCGCGAGGTGGGTCCCTGGCTGATGCGCGCGTTCGGCGTGCTGGCGAAGCTGCGCGGGCTGCGCGGCACGTGGCTCGATCCGTTCCGCAACGGCGAGGAGCGGCGCCTCGATGCGGCGCTGCGCACGCAGTACGAGCAGGACGTGCGCGCACTGATCGCCGGCCTGTCCGACGACCGCTACGACATCGCGGTGGCGATCGCGTCGCTGCCCGCGAAGATCCGCGGCTTCGGGCACGTGCGCCAGGCGAGCGCCGACACGGCGGGCGTCGAGCGCGCCCGGCTGATGCAGGAATTCTCCGAACCCATCCAACAGATCCGAAGGGCTGGCTGACATGACCGTGATCGCCGCACCCGCGCCGCTGCGGGACTACATCGAATCGATCTTCCGCGCCGCGGGCAGCCACGACGCCGAGGCGCAGCAGATCGCCGAGCACCTGATCGAGGCGAACCTCACCGGCCACGACAGCCATGGCGTGGGCATGGTGCCCGCGTACATGCTCCACCTGAAGAACGGCTGGGTGAAGCCGAACCAGGTGCCGGTGCAGGTGGGCGGCGCAGGCGCGTTCGCGGTGTTCGACGGCCAGATGGGCTACGGCCAGCCGATCGTCAACGCGGTGATGGCGCAGGCGCAGCAGATCGCCCGCACGCACGGCGTGGCCGTCACCACGCTGCGCAATGCCCAGCACATCGGACGGGTCGGCTTCTACGCCGACCGCCTGTCCGCGCAGGGGCTGATGTCGATCCACTTCGTGAACGCCGTGTATGCGGTGCCCACGGTCGCCCCGTTCCGCGGCAGCGATCCCCGTCTGATGACCAACCCGGTGTGCATCGCGATCCCCGGCAGCCAGCCGGTGCTGCTCGACTTCGCCACGTCGACGATTGCGCTGGGCAAGGTGCGGGTCGCCTACAACAAGGGCGAGCAGGTGGCCCCCGGCCGGCTGATCGACCACACCGGCCAGCCGACCACCGAGCCCAAGGTGATGTTCGAGGACCCCCGCGGCGCGCAGACCGCGTTCGGCGAGCACAAGGGCTGGGCGCTTGCGTTCGTGGCCGAGGTGCTGGGCGGCGCGATGGCGGGTGCGCCGCGCAGCGGCGAGGGCTTCAGGGACGGGCTGTCGAACGGGATGATGTCGATCGTGCTGGAGCCCGGCCGGCTGATCGACGGCGGCTGGTTCGACGCCGCGCTGGCGCGCGTGATCGACTACGTGAAGGCCTCGCCCGCGGCCGACCCCGACAAGCCGGTGCTGGTGCCCGGCGAGCCGGAGCGCCTGTCGAAGGCCCAGCGCGGACGCGACGGCATCCCGATCGACGCGACCACCTGGAAGCAGATCGGCAACTGCGCGAAGGCGCTGGGGCTGGGTGTGCCGGAGTTCCCGAGCGTCGCGGACTGACCCGCGCCCCGGCCATCTGGCTAGGTTCACCCCCGCATCTAGCCATGTTAATCTGCTTCGACGTCCGAAAGCCTTCACTTCGGCCCTTACGTCCCTGGACCGGCTTCATGCAAGTCAACATTCTGGAAGCACGCAACCAATTGTCGCGCCTGATCAAGGCCGCGCTGGCGGGCGAGGAGGTCATCATCGCCAACCGGGGCGAGCCGGTCGTCAGAATCGTGCCGGCACGCGCGCCTGACCAGCAGGCCTGCCCTGGGGATGGCGCCACGCTGCTTGCCTGGCTGAACGATCATCCGTCCCCGGTGCGCCAACGCCGTACCCGTGCAGAGATCGACGCCGACATCGAAGCCGAGCGAAGCGCGTGGGACTGATCTACCTCGACGCCAACCTGCTGATCTACGTCGTCGAGGAAGTTCCTGAGTTCGCGTCACGGGTGACGCGCAGGATCGAAGCGGTCGTCCGTTCGGGGAACGAGCGGTTCGCAATCTCGCCGCTGGTGAAGATGGAGTGCCTGGTCGGACCGGTACGCAGCGGAGATCTCGCGCTGCAGGGCTACTTCGAGACGTTCTTCTTGCGACTCGCGACGCTGGCGATGCCCGAGGCGGTCTATCGCAACGGAGCGATCCTGCGCGCCCGCTTCGGTCTGCGCACGCCGGACGCACTGCATCTGGCGTGCGCCCAGCACCACGGGTGCCAGGCGCTCTGGACCAACGACGAACGCCTGACACGCGCGGGCCTGGGGCTGGCGAAGAACATCCTGTCCGATCCGGCCTGAGTCGGGGTTCAGGTCAGATCCACCGACACCCGGCCCAGCGGGCCGAAGTCGGCCACCAGCCGGTCACCGGGCTGGGCGAGGTACGGCACGGTCCAGGTGCCGGTGCTGACGATCTCGCCGGCGGCCACCCCCTGCCCTGCCGCGCCGCGCTCGGCTACGAACCCGGCCAGTGCTTCGAACGGGTGGCCCATCACCGACGCGCCCGAGCCCTGGCGCACGTCCGCGTCGTTGACCAGCAGGCGCACCGAAGCGGCGGCGAGGTCGAGCGTGCGCCAGCCGGCGCACGGCGCGCCGGTGACCAGCGCACCGAAGTAGCCCATGTCGGCATGGATTGCCGCCGGTGGCGCGCTCTGCCAGTCGGCGATGCGCGTGTCGGCCAGCTCGATCACCGGGAACACCTGGTCGACCGCCGCAGCGACCGCGTCGCGCGCGGGGCGCGCGCCGTCGGTGCGCAGGTCGGCGCCGAAGCGCACCCCGAGCTCGGCCTCGACCACGCATACGATGAAGTCGGCGCGGGGCAGCACACGCGGACTCGCGAACACCCGCGCGCCGAGCAACGGTGCACTGATCGGCTTGGCGAGCCCCAGCTTCTGCAGCGCGGCCGGATTGGTTGCCGCGAGCTTGGCGCCGACGATGCCGCCGCCGAGCCGCTCGGCCAGGCGCGCCACGTTGCGCGCACCGATCGCCCGGCCCTGCGCCTCGCTGCACCGCTGCGCAAAGCCGTCGGGCAGCGCCACCGGGCGGCCGCTGATGCGCGCTTCGAACAGGGCATCGGCGAACGCGGTCAGCGGGGCATCGAGTCCGGCGGCGTCGACGGGAGAAGACATGGGGGGCTCCAGGGGCGGACGGGGGTGACGGGCGGCGGGACGGCGAGACAGCGGTTGCGGGCGGCGCGGGCGGTTGCGGGCGCGGGCGGCGGGTGCTGGGCGTCGGGCATGACGGGTCAGCCCGGCACGCCCAGCACCCGCTCCGGATTGAGGATGTTCTTCGGATCCATCGTGCGCTTGAGCGCACGCATCAGTGCGATCTCCTGCGCCGTGCGCGTGTGGCCGAGATACGCGCGGCGCGTCATGCCGATGCCGTGCTCGGCCGACACCGAGCCGCCGTACCGTGCGACCAGGTCGTAGACCGCGCGCTCGACCTGCGCGTAGCTGTTCTCGACCTGCACGTCGCGCGCCACGGCCAGGTGCAGGTTGCCGTCTCCCGCGTGCCCGAAGACGACGGTCTGCGCGCCCGGGTGCAGCCGGCGGGCCAGCGCAGCGAGGTCGACCGCGAAGGCGTCCATGTCGGCGATGCGCAGGCTGACGTCGAAGCCGACGTGGGGTCCGAGCGTGCGCGACACCTCGATCGCGAGGTCGCGCATGTGCCACAGCGCACGCGCCTCGGTCTCGGACTTCGCGACCACGGCGTCGTCGATCACGCCCTGCTCCAGCGCATCGGCCAGGGCACGCTCGAAGCGCGCGCGCAGCGCTTCGCCGTCGCTGCCCGACGCCTCGGTCAGCACGTAGAACGCATGGGCGTCCGGCATCGCACCCGCGCCCCGCTTCATCGCGAGGAACCGCGTGTAGTACGCCTTCCACAGCACCTCGAACGCCGTCAGCTCTCCGCCCATGCGCTGGCGCAGATGGCGCAGCAGCGCGCGCACCTGCGCGAAGTCGCGCAGCCCGCAGAACGCCACGGCCGTGTCGGTCGGCTTCGGGATCAGGCGCACCACCAGGCGGGTCACCACGCCCAGCACGCCTTCGCTGCCGATGAACAGCTGCTTGAGGTCGAAGCCGGTGTTGTTCTTCACGAACGGCTTGAGGCCGTCGATCACGGTGCCGTCGGCGAGCACCGCCTCCAGACCGAGGATCAGGTCGCGCGCCATGCCGTAGCGGATCACGCGATTGCCGCCGGCGTTCGTCGACACGTTGCCGCCGATCGTGCAGCTGCCGCGCCCGCCCAGGTCGAGCGGAAACGCCAGCCCCATCGGCTCGACCCGCTCCTGCAGCGCCTGAAGCACCACACCCGACTGGACGATCGCCGTGCCCGCGTCCGCATCGACGGACTCGACCTGGTTCATGCGCTCGGTCGTCAGCACGACCTCGCCGGACTGCGGCAGGCAGCCGCGCACGAGGCCGGTGCGTCCGCCCTGCGTGACGACCGCGACCCCGGCGTCGTTGCAGATCGCCAGCGCCTTCGACACGTCGGCCGTCGTCGCCGGGCGCAGCACCGCCAGCGGCACGGCGCCCCGCTGGCCCAGCACGTCCTCGCAGAACCGTGCGTCGATGTCGTCACCGACGCGCAGGCCGGCGTCCCCGAGCGCGGTGCGCAGCGCAGTCACCACGGATGCTTCCATCACGTCTCCTCGTTCGATGCGGCAGAGTGTGCGCCCGCGGGCGCCCCGTCGCCAACCGGCGGGAAGCGGGTTTCCACCGTTCCGGAACCGGCCCCGCGCCCGACTACAATTTCGGCGAACGAACCCCGACGCCCGGTGCGCCGCACCAGGCCCCACGATCCGACGGAGACCGCCCATGAACCCCCAGATCCGGCGCCACACCCTCGGCGACGTCCTGCGCCGCACCGCCGCCCGCCTGCCCGACAAGACCGCGATCGTCTGCGGCGACGTGCGCTGGACCTACCGCGAGTTCGACACGCTGTGCACGCGGCTGGCCAACGGCTTCGCCTCGATCGGCGTCAAGGCCGGCGACCACGTGTCGATCCTGTCGCGCAACTCGCACGCCTTCGCCGCGGTGCGCTTCGCGCTGGCGCGCCTGGGCGCCGTGATGGTGCCGATCAACTTCATGCTGGGCGCCGACGAGGTCGCCTACATCCTGCGCCACGCCGGCGCGCGCACGCTGTGCGTGGGCCCGGACATGGTCGAGCTGGGCACGGCAGCCGCGGCGCGCGACACCGCGGTCGAGCAGATGGTCTGGCTGCCCGGCGAGGACCCCGCGCAGGCGCCGGCCGGCATGCGCACCTTCGAGTCGCTGCTGTCGGACGACACCACGCCCCCGCAGCCCGACATCGACGGCAGCAGCCTGCTGCAGATCATCTACACCAGCGGCACCGAGTCGCTGCCCAAGGGCGCGATGCTCACCCACGACGCCGTGCTGTGGGAGTACGTGAGCTGCATCGTCGAAGGCGAGATGTCCGAGAACGACCTGATCGTGCACGCGCTGCCGCTCTATCACTGCGCGCAGCTCGACGTCTTCCTGGGACCGGGCGTGTACACCGGCGCCACCAGCGTGATCACCGGCAAGCCCACCGCCGAGAACATCCTGGGCCTGCTGTCGAAGTACAAGGCGAACTCGTTCTTCGCACCGCCTTCGATCTGGATCGCGATGCTGCGCTCGCCGGCATTCGAGTCCAGCGACCTGTCGGCGCTGGCGCGCGGCTACTACGGCGCGTCGATCATGCCCGTGGAGGTGCTGGCCGAGATCCAGCGGCGCATGCCGCAGGTGCGCCTGTGGAACTTCTACGGCCAGACCGAGATCGCGCCGGTGGCCACCGTGCTCAAGCCGCACGACCAGGTGCGCAAGGCCGGGTCGGCCGGACGCGCGGCGATCAACGTCGAGACGCGGGTGGTCGACGACGACATGAACGACGTGAAGCCCGGCCAGGTCGGCGAGATCGTGCACCGCTCGCCGCAGCTGCTGCTGGGCTACTACCACGACCCCGAGCGCACCGCCGCGGCCTTCACCGGCGGCTGGTTCCACAGCGGCGACCTCGGCGTGCTCGACGAGGAGGGCTACCTGACCGTCGTCGACCGCAAGAAGGACATGATCAAGACCGGCGGCGAGAACGTCGCCAGCCGCGAGGTGGAGGAGATGGTCTACCGCGTGCCGGGCGTGTCGGAGGTGGCGGTGGTGGGCCTGCCGCACCCGTACTGGATCGAGGCGGTGACCGCCGTGATCGTCGTGAAGGACGGCCACACCGTCACCGAGGCGCAGGTGATCGACTACTGCAAGGCGCACATGGCGCACTTCAAGGTGCCCAAGGCGGTGGTCTTCGTCGAGGCGCTGCCGAAGAACCCCAGCGGCAAGATCATGAAACGCGAGCTGCGCACCCGTTTCGAAGGGATGCTGAAGCAGGCCTGACCCACGGCGCGGGCGCGGCCACGGCCGCCCCGCAGCGGTGTTAGGCTCGACGGCCATGTCTTCGCCCGTCATCGCCCTCGAGGGCGTCTCCAAGCGCTTCGCCAACGGCACCCAGGCGCTGCACGACTGCTCGCTGCAGATCGCGGCCGGCCAGTTCGTATCGCTGCTCGGCCCGTCGGGCTGCGGCAAGAGCACGGTGCTGCGCCTGATCGCCGGCCTGACGGCCCCCGACGCCGGAACCCTCCGGGTGCGCGCGGACGCGGCGGGCGTGCCCTCGGCATCGCCGGCGGCGAATGCGGGCGACGGCGCCGGCGACGCGGCCGGCCGGGACGCGGGCCGCACGCCGGCGGCCTTCGTGTTCCAGGAGCCCACGCTGATGCCCTGGGCGACCGTGTTCGACAACGTGTGGCTGCCGCTGCGCATCGCCGGGCAGTCGCGGGCGCTGGCACGGCAGGCGGTGGAGGGCGCGCTGGCCACGGTCGGACTCGGCGACTTCGCCGACGCCTGGCCGCGCGAGCTGTCGGGCGGCATGAAGATGCGCGTGTCGATCGCGCGGGCACTGGTCGCCCGGCCCCGGCTGCTGCTGATGGACGAGCCGTTCGCCGCGCTCGACGAGATCACGCGCATGCGGCTCAACGACGACCTGCTGCGCTGGTGGCGCGACAGCGGGCTGACGGTCGTGTTCGTCACCCACAGCGTGCACGAGGCGATGTTCCTCAGCCAGCGGGTGCTGGTGATGCGCGCGCGCCCCGGGCGCGTGGTGGCCGAGTTCGAGGTCGACCCGAACGCCGCGCGCGACGACGACTTCCGCACCTCGCAGCCGTTCGCCCGCCTGTGCACCGACGCCTCGCGCGCCCTGCGCGCGGCGATGGAGGAACCGCGTTGAGGCGCGCGACCACCGCGCTGGCCGTGCCGCTCGTGCTGCTGCTCGCCTGGGAGCTGCTGGTGCACGCGGCCCGCATTCCGCACTACGTGCTGCCCGCGCCCAGCCTGGTGCTGGCCACGCTGTGGGCGAACCTCGGGTCGCTGATGCTGTCGTGGTGGTTCACCGTGAAGATCACCTTCGGCGCGCTGGCGCTGTCGGCGGTGCTGGGCGTCGGCCTGGCGGCGCTGTTCGCGCTGTCGCCCTGGGTGGAGCGCCTGCTGCTGCCGGTGGCGATCGTGCTGCAGGTCACCCCCATCGTGGCGATCGCCCCGCTGATCCTGATCTACGTCGACAGCACGACCGCCGCACTGCTCATCTGCGCGTGGATCGTCGCGTTCTTCCCCATCCTGTCGAACACGGTGATCGGCCTGCGTTCGGCCGACGCGAACCTGAAGGACCTGTTCACGCTGTACCGGGCCAGCCGCCTGCAGCGGCTGCGGCTGCTGCTGGTGCCCACCGCCCTGCCCTACTTCCTGGCCGGCCTGAAGATCGCCGGCGGCCTGAGCCTGATCGGCGCCGTGGTGGCCGAGTTCACCGCCGGTGCGGCCGGGCGCGAGACCGGCCTGGCCTCGCGCATCCTCGAGGCGAGCTTCCGCACCGAGGTGCCGAAGATGTTCGCCGCGCTGCTGCTCGTGTCGCTGACCGGCATCGCGATCTTCCTGCTGTTCAATGCCCTGGGACGGCGGCTGCTGGGCCGCTGGCACGATTCCGAATCCCCGCAGCCCGACCGGAGACCCTCCCCATGACCCGACCGAACGGACTCCATCACCTGGCCATCTCCACCGGCGACATCCGCCGCCAGATCGCCTTCTTCAGCGACGTGCTCGGCATGGAGCTCGTGGCGCTGTACTGGATGCACGGCGTCAAGGGCGCATGGCACGGCTTCCTGCGCCTGAACGACCGCTCGTCGATCGCGTTCGTGCAGACGCCGCAGATGGCATCGATCGCACCGCAGTTCGGCGTCAGCCACGCGGGCAATGCCGGCGCCCCGTCGGCCCCCGGCACCATGCAGCACCTGGCGCTGAACGTCGACGACGACGCGCAGCTGATCGCGATGCGCGACCGCATCCGGTCACGCGGCGTGAACGTGATCGGCCCGATCGACCACGGCTTCTGCAAGTCCATCTACTTCGCCGGCCCCGAGCACCTGACGCTGGAGATCTCGACCTCGCGCGCGGCGATCGACCCCGACGCGTGGATCGACCCCGAGGTGGTGGCCCTGGCCGGCATCTCCGCCGAGGAGCTGGCCCGCTTCCGGGCGCCGGCGCCGACCACCGGGCAGGGCGGCACCGTGCCGCAGCCGCCGATCGACCCCGCACAGCCGCACATGCGCTACCCGGACGCCGCCTACCGCAAGCTGATCGAGATGCCCGACGACGTGATGACGGCCACGCGCAGCGAGACGACCCCGCCGGTGCAGCGCTGATCCGCAGGCACCGTCCGAACTTCCGTGCAGCGCTGATCCGCAGGCGCTGCCCGAACCGAACCGACAAGGAGTGATTCGAGATGACGAGCACCTATCGATGCTGGCGCCTGTTCGACGAAGGCGGCACCGTCACCGGCCGCCTGGTGCGGCAGCCGGTCGACGAGGCCGAGCGCGCCGGCGGCGTGCTGATCCAGGGCCTGTACGCCGGCGTCAACTACAAGGACGCGCTGACCGGCCTGAACCGGGCGAAGATCATGCGGCGCTTCCCCTGCACCGCCGGCATCGAGCACATCGGCCGGGTGCTGCGCTCCGACGATCCGCGCTTCGTGCCCGGTGACGCGGTGGTGGTGCACGGCTTCGGCATCGGCGCCGACCGGGACGGCGGCTACACCGAGCTGATGCCGGTGCCCGCCGACATGGTGCTGAAGCTGCCCGCCGGGCTCGACCCGTTCACCGCGGCGATCGTCGGCGTGGCCGGCTACACCGCGGCGCTGGCGATCGACGCGATGGAGCACAACGGCATGACGCCGCAGGGCGGCCCGGTGGCCGTGAACGGCGCGACCGGCGGCGTGGCCAGCCTGGCGATCGACATGCTCGCCGGGCGCGGCTACGAGGTCCATGCGATCACGCGGCAGGCCGACGACGGCTGGCTGCGCACGCTGGGCGCGGCGCAGGTGATCGCGCCCGAGGCGATCGGCAAGCGCCCGCTCGAGACGGCGCGCTGGGCCGGTGCACTCGACTCGCTGGGCGGCACCGCACTCGACGCGCTGGTGCGCACCATGCAGCAGGACGGCGTGATCGCGGCGTTCGGCAACGCGATGGGCAACGACCTCTCGACGTCGGTGCTGCCGTTCATCCTGCGCGGCGTGCGGCTGCTGGGCATCAACGCCAACAGCCCGATGCCGCTGCGCACGCGCGTGTGGGGCCGCATCGCCGGCGACCTGAATCCGCGGCACGCGGCGTCGATCGCCACGACCATCGGGCTTGCGGACCTGCCGCGTGCGTTCGACACCCTGATCGAGGGCCGCGGGCGCGGCCGCTTCGTCGTCGACCTGCAGCGCTGACCGCGCGCGACCGCACCCCGAAGGAGGGCATCGATGTCATCGCAGACCCATCGCTACATGGGCGCCGAGGTCCCGCTGACGACCTTGCCCAACGGCGCGCGCACGAACGCCGACGCCCTCGAGCGGCTGGCGCGGACCAGCTATCTCGCGCCGATCGCGGACCGCGTCGCGCCGGGCGTGACCGTCTTCGGCGGTGACGGCTTCCTGAACCTCACCCTGATCGAAGGCGACGACGGTCTGATCGTGTACGACACCGGCGAGACGCTCGAGGACGGCGAGCGCTTCCTGCGCCAGATCCGCACGGTCTCGGACAAGCCGATCGTCGCCGTGCTGTATTCGCACTCGCACTACATCAACGGCACGACCGCGCTCGTCGGCAATGGCGCCGGCGTGAAGATCATCGGCCACCCGCAGGTCAATGCGAACGTCGCCGCCGGCGCCGCCGGCACGGTGTTCCCCGAGACGATGCCGCTGCAGGTGTCGCGCACGCTGCAGCAGTTCAATCATTTCGTGCCGGCGCAGGGCGAGACGGCCGCGGTCGGCGCTGCGGTGCGCTTCGGCCGCGCGGGCGTGCTGCCGGTGGACACGCCGGTGCAGGACGGCGAATGCATGACGATCGCCGGCGTGCGCATGCAGTTCTTCGTGCGCCACGGCTCCGACACCGACGACTGCCTGACCGTGCACCTGCCGGACCGGGGCGTGGTGCTCAACAACCTGCTCTGGCCGTTCATGCCGAACATCTACACGCTGCGCGGATCGAAGTTCCGCGACCCGCGCGAGTGGCGTGACGGACTGCGGGTGATCCGCGACCTCGCCCCGGAGGTGCTGGTCACGACCCATGCACGGGCGCTGCGCGGGCGCACGGCGGTGCGCGAGACGCTCGATGCGGTGATCGACGCCCTGAACCTGATCCTCGACCAGACGCTGCGCGGCATCCTGCGCGGGCTGGGGCCCGACGACCTGCGGGGGTTCGTGCGCCTGCCGCCGCACCTGGCCGAATGCCCGAACCTCGCCGAGATCTACGGCGAGATCAGCCACTACGGCCCCTACCTGTACCACCACGCGCTCGGCTGGTTCGACGGCGACGCCGCGAGCATCAACCCGCTGCCGCCGCTGGAGCAGGCGCGACGGCTGGTCGACGCGATGGGGGGCGCGCGGGCGGTGCTGCAGCGCGCACGCGCGGCGTTCGCCGATCGCGAGTTCGCGTGGGCGCTGCAGCTGGTCTCCTACCTCCACCGGCTGGACCCGTCGGACCACGACGCGCGCAGGCTGAAGGCCGACGTGATGGAGCAGATGGGGATTGTCACCCCGGCCTACACGATCCGCAGCTGGTACGTGTCGCAGGCGCGCGCGCTGCGCGGCGAGATCCGGATCCCGCGCCTGCAGTTTCCGGGACCGGCGGTGCTCGCCCAGACGCCGCCGGCAATGTCGATCGAACAGTACCGCGTGCGCGTCGATCCGCTGCGCGCGGCGGACATCGACACGGTGCTGGCGCTGTCGATCGCCGATCGCGGCGTGCGTCACGCGCTGCACCAGCGGCGCGGCGTCGTCGCGTTCGTCGCCGATCCCGATCGCCACCCGGTGGCGCCCGCCGTCGAGGTCGAGACCGGCTACGACAACTGGCTGCGGTTCTGGTCGTGCAAACGCACGCTGGAAGCGTTCCTGACCGAGGCGCGGGTCACGCGCGGCACGCCCGACGCGGCGCGCGCGTTCTTCGCGGTCTTCGACTGGTACGCACCGGAGGAGAACACGATCGTGCCGGACTGACGCACGCGGCGGCCGCGCCTGGACACCCGCCGCAGGGCACTGGTATGCTTGACCAGACTTAGCCAGGGAATGCTGCGATGCCCACCGTCAACATGCTGGAAGCCAAGACCTCGCTCTCGCGTCTGGTGGACGCCGTGGAGCGCGGCGAGGCGCGCGAGATCATCATTGCGCGTAACGGCAAGCCTGCGGCCCGGCTGGTCGCGATCGAGGCGACGGACCCCGGACTGCGGATCGGTGCAGCACGCGGGCGGTTCGAGGTGCCTGCCGACATCGACCGGCACAACGACGAAGTGGCCCGGCTGTTCCTCGGCGCCTGAGCCCGGATGCAGCTGCTTCTGGACACGCACGTCCTGCTCTGGGCCCTGGCCGACGCGCCGACGCTGCCCGTAAATGCACGCACGCTCCTGCTGGATGCACGGAACACGGTCTGGGTCAGTGCGGTCTCGATCTGGGAGATCGCGATCAAGCATGCGCTCGGGCGCGGCGACATGCCGATCTCCGGCGAGGACGCGCTGGGCTACTGCCGGCTTGCCGGGTATCGATGGCTCGACGTGCGTCCGGAACACGCGGCCGCCGTCGAGTCGCTCCCCGCGCTTCACGGCGACCCGTTCGATCGCCTGCTCGTTGCGCAGGCCCGCTTCGAACCGATGCGCCTGGTGACCCACGACCGGACAGTGGCCAGCTACGACACGTCGATCGTGCTGGTCTGACCTGCGTCACGAGCATCGTCCACAGGCCGCGCCGCACGCGGCGCCGGGCTGCGGTATGGTGGCGGGCGCTCCGCAATTTCAACCCCGAGGCCACCCCATGGACCCTGCCAGCCCGTCCCACAGCCGGACCCACAGCCGGCCACCCGGCCTGCCCCTCGGCCGGCAGCGCAGCCTGCCGTCCACCCGCCGCGCCCGCGTCGTGCGGCGGCCCTTCGCCGCCATGCTGACCCTCTGGCTCGTGGCGGCCGCCTCGGTCGCGCCCGTCCTCGCACAGGCCCAGGACAAGGTCGTCTTCGCCACCAACTGGAAGGCGCAAGCCGCGCACGGCGGGTTCTACCAGGCGGTCGCCGACGGCACCTACAAGGCCGCGGGGCTGGACGTGACGATCCAGCAGGGCGGCCCGCAGGTGAACAACCGGCCGCTGCTGCCGGCCGGCAAGATCGACTTCCTGATGACCGGCAACCTGCTGCACACCTTCGACAACGTGAAGAACGGCCTGCCGGTGACGGTGGTGGCGGCGATGTTCCAGAAGGACCCGCAGGCGCTGCTCGCGCATCCCGGGCAGGGGCACGAGCGCTTCGAGGCGCTGAAGAACGCGCCGGTGGTGATGGTCGCCAAGGACGGCCAGTTCACCTGGTGGCAGTGGCTGAAGGTGCAGCATGGCTTCCGCGATGCGCAGCTCAAGCCCTACAACTACAACCTGGGCCCGTTCCTGGCCAACCCGAAGGCGGTGCAGCAGGGCTACTCGGTGGCCGAGCCGATCTACGTCGAGAACCAGGCGAAGTTCAAGCCGGTGGTGCACCTGCTGGCCGACCACGGCTTCTCCACCTACTCGACCGTGATCGAGGCGCGCACCGACACCGTGAAGAACCGGCCCGACCTGGTGCAGCGCTTCGTCGACGCGTCGATCCTCGGCTGGGTGAACTACCTGTACGGCGACCGCAAGGCGGCGAACGCGCTGATGCGCAAGGACAATCCGGAGATGACCGAGGACGAGCTCGAGCGCTCGGTGGCGCTGCTGCGCGCGCAGGGCATCGTCGATTCGGGCGAGGCGCTCGGCAAGGGCATCGGCGCGATGGATCCGGCGCGCATCCGCGACTTCCACGACAAGATGGTGAAGGCGGGGCTCTACAAGGCCGGCGAAGTCGACCTCGGCAAGGTCGCGACCTTCCAGTTCGTGAACAAGGGCGTGGGCCTGGAGCGCAAGAAGGCGCTGGGGGGGCGCTGATCCGGCCTGCGCCCCCCGGCAGGCATCAGTCCATCTGGGTGACGAACTTCGTGTTCAGGTAGCCGTCGAACGTCTCGATGCCGCCTTCGCTGCCGATGCCGCTGTCCTTGATGCCGCCGAACGGCGTCTCGGCCAGCGCCATGCCGAAGTGGTTGACGTTGACCATGCCGGCCTCCAGGCCGTTCTGCACCGCCAGCGCGTTCTTCGTGGAGCTGGTGAACGCGTACGAGGCCAGGCCGTAGGGCAGCGCGTTCGCGCGCGCGAGCACCTCGTCCAGGGTCTTGAACGGCACGCACGGCGCGATCGGGCCGAACGGCTCGGTGGTCATCACCATGCTGTCGTCGGGCACGTTGGTCAGCACGGTGGGCGCGAAGAAGCTGCCCACGTCGCCGACCTTGGCGCCGCCGGTCTCGATGCGCCCGCCCCGGGTCTTCGCGTCCTCGACGAACTGCAGCATCGCCGGCATGCGGCGGTAGTGCGCCAGCGGCCCCATCTTGGTGTCGGCGTGCAGCCCGTCACCCACCTTCAGGTTGCGGGTGTTCTCGATGAAGCGGGCCACGAAGCGGTCGTAGGCCTTCTCCTGGATGTAGAAGCGGGTGGGCGACACGCAGACCTGGCCGGCATTGCGGAACTTGAACGCCACCAGCATGTCGGCCGCGCGATCGACGTCGGCGTCGTCGAACACGATCACCGGCGAGTGGCCGCCGAGCTCCATCGTCACGCGCTTCATGTGCGCGCCCGCCAGCGACGCCAGCTGCTTGCCCACCGGCACCGAGCCGGTGAAGGAGATCTTGCGCACGATCGGCGACTTGATCAGGTACTCGGACACTTCACCGGGCACGCCCCAGACCACGTTCAGCACGCCCGGGGGCAGGCCGGCTTCGTGGAACATGCGCGCGATGGCGACGACCGCGCTGGGCGCGTCTTCCGGACCCTTGATGACGATCGTGCAGCCCGCGCCGATGGCCGCGGCGATCTTGCGGATCGCCTGGTTGAACGGGAAGTTCCAGGGCGTGAACGCCGCGCACACGCCGATCGGCTCGCGCAGCACCATCTGGCGCACGTTCGGCAGGCGCGGCGTGATCACGCGACCGTAGATGCGGCGGCACTCCTCGGCGTGCCAGTCGCAGTGCTCGGAGCAGCTCATCACCTCGCCGACGGCCTCGGCCACCGGCTTGCCCATGTCGAGCGTGATGTTGCGGCCGATGTCCTTGGCACGCTCGCGCGACAGGTCACCGACCTTGCGCAGGATGCGCGCGCGCTCCATCGGCGAGCTCTTCTTCCAGGTCTCGAACGCGCGCTGCGCGGCGGCCAGCGCCCGGTCCAGGTCCTCGCGGCTGGCATGGGGCAGTTTTGCGATCGGCTGGCCGTTCGCCGGATTGACGACGTCCTGCTCCTTGCGTCCGCCGCCCTTGATGAACTCGCCGTCGATGTACAGGCAGAGGTCTTCGTAGGCGGCCTGCTCGACGGCAGCGCTTTCGGGTCGGGTCGCGGTGTTCATGGGCGGTCTCCGTGAGGGGTGACAGGGTCGGGGGCGTCGGCGCGCAGGTGCGCCGAAGAGCTTCGCACCATACAACAAACGCCGGCCCCGCCGGGATCGTCCCCGCGCCGCGCAGGGACCGAAATCCGCGCGCCCGCCCGCCGTGCGCTCAGGCGGCCGCCGCGGTCATCCGGTAGCCGAAGCGCGGGAAATGGACCACCACCTCGCCGGCACGCGGATCGGTGCGGCGCACCGCCACCGAATCGGCATCGGCATTCGCCAGCACGCCGACCACCGGGTCGACGCCGTAGTCGGTGGCCGCCACCTGCACCCGGTCCCCCACGCCGACCCCGTCGACGTCGCGCAGGCTGCGCCCGGGCAGCATCGCCGGCGCGGCCGCACGGGCGACCGCGATCGCCTCGGCACTGTCCATCGGCGTGGGCGTGCCGTGCCCGATCGCCGCCATGCGGCCGAGCCAGCCGCGCAGGTGCGGATACGGCTCGAAGATGGACGCGACCGGACCCGCGCGCTGGATGAACCACAGCGGGTGGTAGACGGAGAAGTCGCAGATGCGTGCGTGGTCGCCCATCAGGAAGCGGCGCTTGTCGGCGAGCTGCGCGTCGACGCGGGCGAGCTTGCCCATCAGCAGCACGGTCGCCTCGGCCAGCCCCATGCGCGCCGCGCTGCCGCCCTGGCGCATCGCCTTGCGGTCGGCCGCGAACGCCTCGAGCGCGTCGCGCGACGCGCCCTCGAACATCGCCGCCAGACCCGCCGGCTGCATCGCGTAGGCGACGGCGGCGGAGAACAGGTGCTGGTCGGCGAAGTGCGCCAGCGCCAGGTCGGCGATGGCGCTGAGGTCCGAGGTGACCGCCGGCGCCGGGTGCAGGCGCTCGATCACGCGGGCGATCAGGGCGGTGTCGCAGTAGACGTCGGCGCCGATCTGCAGCACCGGCGTGCGCCGATACCCGCCGGTCAGTGCGACCACGTCGGGCTTGGGCATGATCATCGGGATCGTGACGGACCGCCACGCCAGCTGCTTGTAGCCCAGCAGCAGGCGGATCTTCTCGGCGAACGGCGAGGCCGGATAGTGGTGCAGGATGAGATCGCTCATGGGTCGGCGCTCCGAAACGTGAGGAAGGGGCAGGCGTCGATGGTACGCCGCCCG
>ENA-UPTA01000526-UPTA01000526.1-activated-sludge-metagenome-genome-assembly--contig:-NODE-526-length-44739-cov-5.670150_pt1 | contig 44739 bp, 43 predicted proteins | sample MGYA00238184_ERZ773361 | MGnify/ENA primary metagenome ERZ773361 (study PRJEB29100, sample SAMN05720205) | activated sludge metagenome | isolation source: anaerobic digester from wastewater... | reverse complement strand
ATTTATTAAGCGTGACCAGGATGCTATGATGACGTTTAAGAAGGCTCTTCAGTCCATCGCTTTTCCGGAGAGTCTGTTTTGGAGCGAAAAGAAAAGGTTTGGAACGCGTAAACGGTTAACTTAACAGCAAACAAGGGGCCCTGTCGAACGATGACAGGGCCCCGTTTTTTTTAGATCTTTCTGAGCCGACAGGCAAAATTGCGCATCAGGGCCGGATAGCCCGTCACAGGGTCGTTCGGCTGGTTTTTGGCCAGCACATTTTCATTGTGTGTTCCCTCCCAGCCGTGACTGATGCCGATTACACCAGGCTTGATGTCCTCGGTAAGACACGCTTTCATCCGGATCGTTTTATCCGGCGTTTCGACATATACCTCTTCTCCGTTACCGATCCCAAGAGGTGAGGCGTCCCGGGGATTGACATCCACCTGGGGATCGGGCTCCATCCGCCTGATTTCCTGAATACTTTTGAATTGCCATCCGGCGTAATATGGACTTCTCATGCCTGTAACGGCGGTCAGAGGATAGTCCCCGGCCAGCTCCGGGGTGCAGACCGGATCCTCCGGACCCGCCACATAAGAAGGAAAGGGTTCGTAGCCGGCATCCCGCAGGGTTGCGGAGTAGAGTTCGATTTTACCTGAGGGGGTGCGGATTTTACCGGTCATGTCAAAAGCCCGTTCACCGAACCACATGCCTGAAGGATGTTGGTCCTCCAGTTGCTGCCGCGTGATGCCGCTTGGCTGAAGCAGGTAATCCACCATTTCTTCATCCGTTTGCCAGGGGAAATATTCTCCATAACCCATCCGCCGCCCAAGTTCGGCGAAATATTTCCAATCCGGCCAGCATTCGCCGGGAGGGGCGATGATCCGGCGGTTCAACAGGCAGTAGGACATGCCACCGGTAAGTCCATAATTCATGGCTACGCCGAGGCGCTCGGGATTGGCAGAGGCGGGAAGGACAAAATGGGCCAGCTTTGCCGTCTGCGTCATGAAAAGATCCATGACGACCAGCAGATCGAGTTTTTTCAGGGCCTGGGTAAAGAGGTCCGAATCCGGCCACGCCGCGACCATATTGCTGCCGTGAACCAGCATGGCCCGGACGGGGTGGGGATTTTCGTTGAGAATGGCCTCAGGGAGGTCCATCTGGCGGCCATAGGGCGATGTCATGCCCCAGAACCCATGAAAAATCGGATAGTCTTTGCATCCGATCGGCATCTGCCCTTGATAGCCGTCGACCAGCCGCAAGTCCGGCATCCGCATGAAGGGATTCTGGCACCAGCCGCCGGGTTTGTTGATGTTGCCGGTGATCGCCTGCAGGATGGCCAGGGCCCGGTTGGTCTGGAACCCATTGATCTGCTGATCCAGGGAACAGATCCCCGCTTCGATGCAGGCACTTTTTGCGCCTGCGAAGATGCGGCTGATATGGTAGATCTCCTCCGCCGAAACCTCACAAATTTCTGCGGCCCATTCCGGCGTAAAATCGTCCACATGGGACCTTAGTTGTTCAAAACCGGTCGTATAATTGTCTGTAAATTCGCGATCATAAAGCCCTTCCCGGATGATGACATGAATCATGGCCAGGGCCAGCGCCGCGTCCGTTCCGGGCTTGATCTGGAGGAACAGTCCCCTCTTTGCCAGGGGGACCCGTTTGGGATCGATGACAATAAGGCGCAGCCCCCCGTCAAGGAGTTTGTTGATCCGGGCGGCCAGGGGCGGTTCCGTCGCATCCGGGTTATGGCCCCAGAGGATGATGCATTCGGCGTTGTCCGGGTCGGAAAGGGGATACATGCCGAAGGTCATCTGCCGGGCCATGATACGGGAGCGGAAGCAGTGGGCTTCGATGGAGAAGAAATTGGGCGTGCCGAAAGCGCCCCGCCACCGCTGGGCGAAGGCCGATACCTGGAAATCCTCGGCGCCCTTGGACCCGACGGAAAGGGCCACCGCTCGGGCGCCTTGCTCCGCCTTAATGGCCTGCAGCTTTGCCGCGATTTCATCCAGGGCTTCGTCCCAGCTTACCCGATCAAATCCCCCTGCGCTGTTTCTGCGGAGGGGATATTTGAGGCGGTCCGGGGCGTAAATGTATTCGGGAAGCCGGTACCCCCGGTGGCACACAACACCCCGGCTGAAGGGGTGTTCCTTCATCCCCTCCACCTTGACGAGTTTCCCGTCTTTGACGCAGGCATTAATCCCGCGGACCTGAAAACATAACATGCAGACGGTCTTATAGATTTTCATCCCCGCTTCCATCATCGTGACCTCCTTGTTACTGGTTCGAAGATTTTTCTTTTTTAGGAAACATGCCGCACTGCAGACACCGGTCCGCTTCCATCAGGGCTTCCCGTTCTCCCAGACCTGTTTCCACTTCCGGAAATCCGACCAGACGTTTAACCACGGGAAGGGTTCTTGCCGACACCCTTGGACGTTTTTTGAAATGATTCATGTCGATCGATTCCCAGCCGATGGTCAGCGCGTCGCCCGCTTCCGGAAACGGTTCTTTGCTGAGGTAGCTGTGGATGGCGAAAGCAGCCCGGCGACCGTCCGCCAGCGCTTCGATGACGGAGGCCGGCCCCCGGACCAGATCGCCTCCGGCAAAGACGCCTTCAATTTCCGTGGCAAGTGTTTGCGCATTCACCGCCAGAGGACGCCCTGGCGCCAATGCCGGGAAATCTGAAGCCAGGAAAGACAGGTCGGGTTGCTGACCGATGGCGATAATGACGGTGTTCGCCTGCAGTAAGAATTCCGATCCGGGGAGAGCCACCGGCTGTGGGCGGCCGCTTTCATCTGGAGCCCCCGCCTCGGTTTTCAGACATTCGAGTCCCTTTATTTTGCCGTCTTCCGTTAACAATTGCTTCGGCATTGACTGACAAAGGATTTTTACGCGTTCCTTTTCAGCTTCTTCCACCTCGTCCGCGATGGCGGGCATGTCTTCCCGGGACCGGCGGTAAACCACGGTAACGGTTTTTGCCCCCAGGCGGAGAGCGCTGCGGGCCGCATCCATGGCGGCATTGCCGCCGCCGATCACCGCGACATGATCCCCGGCGAGGGCTGGGTTGCCAAGATTGATGGCTTTAAGCCAGGATAAACCGTCCACAACACCAGCTGTGTTGGTTCCCTCGATATCCAGGGGGACGCTTTTTTGTGCCCCCGTGGCGAGAAAAATGGCGCCATATCCCTGATCTTTCAGGTCTTTTATGAAAAGTCCGGTTCCCCCCACCGGATGATTCAGTTTGATTTCAAATCCATAGCGCTGCAAGTGGGTTATTTCCCGATGTAAAATATCGCGTGGTAAGCGGTATGTTGGGATGCCCCAGGCCAGCATCCCGCCGGGTACTTCTCCCGCTTCAAAAACAGTGGTTTTATACCCGAGGCGGGACAAATAAAAAGCGGCGCTGAGTCCGGCCGGCCCAGCTCCGACGACCGCAACGCGCTGAGGTTTGGCAAGCCTGACATCCAAAGCAGGCGATGCCGGAGTGTCCAGTCGCCGATCAGCGACGAATCGTTTCAGGGCATTAATGGAAACGGAGGTATTGTCGAAATGGTTGCGGTTGCATTTTTTTTCACAGAAGCGAGGACAGACCCGACCGACCGTAGCCGGAAGCGGGACCTTTTCTTCAATGAGTTCAATCGCTTGCTCATATTTGCCTTGAGCGATATACGCCATGTACCCACGGATATCCACACCCGCCGGACAGGCGCTTTGGCAGGGGGGGATGAGCAGCCACGGTGAGGGTGCGTTGAGAAGACCTTCCGGCCACTGGATACATGTTACTGCTTCGTAGCGCTCATCGGCTTCGCTGCAGAAACCGCAGGCTGCACAGAGGACGATGGAGTCTTCAAGGCCTTCTCTGGCCTTGACGGGCCAGTCGGGATCGCACAGGAGGGTCCGGGCCATGCCGATGATATCGGCGCGTTCTTCCTGAAGGATGGCTTCCGCCAGATCGGGTTTGCGGATCTTTCCGGCGGTGACCACCGGGATATCATGACCGGCGTGCCGCAATGCCCGGCGGATTCCCTCCGCCAGATAAACCTGAGGCCCGTCCGGGTTCCACCAGCGGGGACTCATGCGGTAACCACTGTAGCCGGTGCCGGCAAACGGAGGAAAACCTTCCGGCGGCGGCGCGGCATCTTCGAACCGTTCTCCCGCGGAAACACTGATATAATCGACACCCAGATCCGCCGACCGCAGAGCCACCCGTGTGCTTTGCAGAAGCGTGTTACCTCCCCCGGTAAACTCCTCCCCGTTTATCCGTATCCCGACGGGATAATCCTGAACGGCTTCCCGCACCGCCAGCACGACCTCGGAGGGAAGCTTCACCCGTCCCTCGAAATCTCCTCCGTAATCATCGGGCCGTTTGTTTCCCAGAGAGAGAAAAGACGCCAGGGTTGTGAAATGGGCCATGTGGATTTCGACAAAATCGAAGCCCGCGGCTTTGGCGCGCAAGGCTCCGCCGGCAAACTGTGGCGGGATGACCGAGAGCTCCTGTGGAGTCAGATCTTCCACTTTCTGACGCCAGCCACTGCGGGAGAGTTTCAGAAAGTGCATGATCTGCAGGCCGATCTTGACTTCCGGGTTGACCTCACGGATGGATTTGACAAATGATTTCAGCTCATCCACGAACCGGTCGTCACTGACGCGGAAATTGAAGGAACTGCGCGAGGGAAGCACCACAGCGGCTTCCACCACCATTGCACCCAAGCCGCCCGCAGCCATCCTCTGGTATCTTGCCGTTACCTGTGGCGTTACGTGACCGTCTTCCGCAGCCAGGCGTGTGACGGCTGCCGTCGACATGATCCGGTTCGGCATTAGACAATTCCTTATGCGGAGAGGAAAAAACAAATTCGGGTATTTCAAGGTATGCCTCCTTATTCGTTGAATCCCTGCCGTTCGAGCTTTCCAATCAACATAACATTAATCTGTTGATAGTTAATATATTAAGCAAATGCCCCTGTCAATCTTTTATTTCGTTTTCAATTTGTTCCGGCGTGCATTAAAAGGACGAACATAGATTGCAATAAACTGTAATCATTAGGAATCGTATAAGCAGCCTGATTCCCGATGCCTAAAATTGGTGAAGAATCTTTGACATTTGGACTGGCCGTTCGGTATACTGCTTAGCACATTAATAATTAATGTCAGCGATGAGGTGATAATGGAGAAATCAGATTATAAAAATGATGCCAGCCCGAATGAGAGATTGATGCTGACCATTGTCCGGCTTTCGGAGCAGTATAAGAAAGATTGTTCCTTGATTTTTAGTCATTACGGATTGACCTTTCCCCAGTACAATGTGCTGCGCATTCTCGATGGTTCGGAAAACGGTCAAAACACCATTTCACGGGTGAGCAAACTCATGCTCGTTTCCGGCGCCAATATGACGGGTATCGCCAAAAGGCTGGAGCGGGATGGTTTCCTCGCGCGAAAGAGCATTCCGGAAGATGAGCGGGTCACCCTTTTGGCGATTACGCCCAGGGGCAAGCAGACCTTGAAGAGCATCGAGACGGAGCGGGATGCCCTGATTGACCGTTATCTGTCCGATTATGGGGAAGAGACCAAGCACCAACTCCAGACCACCCTGCGAGCTTGCTTGCGGAAAGCGTCGAGCAGAGAAACGGGTGAAAAGGCATGCATGTCTTGACCGTCCCGGTCAGGAAGAGGTATATTGGCGCAGGGTCGCAGTCGGAGGACGGAAGAATCCGATCTTTTTGAGAAGAGCAAGGAAAGATGAAAAAACTTGCCCCCCGATCAGCGGCACATTTAAAGTTTATCCTGAGAAAAAAAGAAAGAATCAAAATCAAATCTTATAAGGAGGAATACACATGAAAAAAGCATTCGTTGCAGCGGGATTATGTTTGGTGTTTTTGGTTGGCTGTGCCGCACCTCAGACAAAAACGCAAAAAGGTGCGGTTTACGGTGCTGCCGGAGGTGCGGTGGCGGGGGCCGTCGCGGGTCAGGTGATCGGGCGTGATACGAAGGGAACCCTGATTGGTGCGGCCATCGGCGCCGCAGTGGGAGGTCTTGGCGGTGCTGCCGTTGGCAGAATGATGGATAATCAGGAGAAGGACATGCGTGAAGCCATGGCGGCCTCCGAAGCGGCACAAATTTCGCGGGAAGGGAACATGCTGGCCGTCACCTTCAAGGGGGACGTGACCTTTGATACCGATTCCGCAGAGGTCCGGCCTGGATTGCTTTCCGAGATCGACCGGGTTGCTGGTGTTCTGAGGTCGTATCCTGACACGTACATTCGAGTCGAAGGCCATACTGACAGTGTGGGTTCTGAGGATTACAATATGGGGCTATCCCAACGTCGTGCCAATTCGGTAAAAAATTTGCTGGTGCAAAGAGGCATAGCAGATAACCGCATCGAAGCGGTGGGATTCGGGGAGGCGCTGTCTGTCGCGACGAATGATACCGAAGCGGGGCGTCAGAAGAACAGAAGGGTTGAAATCAAGATCGCGCCGAAATCTCAGAATCAAGCTCCTTAAGTCCGAATGCGACTGGGAAAACAAGAAGCAGGCATCAACCTGAGAGGTCTCTGCTCAGGGTTAGCAGACCGGCACGGTCCTTCACTTGCGCCGACGAGGGGCCGTGCCTTTTCGCTTGACAAAACCTCTCCTTTCCGCCATCGTTTCACCACGCTCTGATACGCAGAGCACATTCTTTTAGATAACAATATTGGCCATATAGCAAACAGGACGTGATCATGATCATCGGGGGAACGACATTTACGGGACACCGATTTGCCAGATCATTCAGAAAACCGAACCATCAAGACCAACCGAAGGAGGGAGTTGGATGTCCAGAACGAAATCGGTTCAATCCCGCGTGAAGGGCCATGTTGCTTTCTTTAAGGAATTTCTGAAACACCCCCTGCAGATCGGGTCGGTGATCCCCAGTTCGCGCTTTCTCGAACGGCGAGTCCTTGAAGCGGCGGGGGTGGCTTCGGCCACGACCGTCGTCGAGCTGGGTTCCGGCACAGGCGGTACGACCCAGGCCATATTGGAGGCAATGAAACCGTCCGCCAAGCTGTTAAGTATTGAAATTAACCCAAATTTTCATAAAATGGTCCGCAGGATCGAAGATGAACGCCTGATCGCGCATTTGGGCAGCGCCTGTGAGTTGAAAGACATTCTGGCCATGTACGGACTTGGCGCCCCGGAAGCCGTGATTTCAGGGATTCCCTTTTCCACGATGCCGCATCATATTGGTTGTCAGGTTATCGAGGCGGTTTCAACGATGCTGGCCTCCAACGGATGCTTTGTGGCTTACCAGTTCAGTGACCGTGTCGCCAGTCTTTGCCGACCTCACCTGGGTGCGGCGCAGATGGAACTGGAATTCATCAATATCCCCCCGATGCGTGTTTACCAGTGGAAGAAAAACGGCAACCACCGCGAGAAGGCGGCGCAGGCGGGTGTTTAATAAACGGTTGCTTGGGGGTCAGAAAGTGCATAAAGAAGCTCATCGATGAACACATTCAAATCTCACACCTTGGAACTCGTCATAAATAAAATTCAGCAAATAACCCTTCTCATTTTATCCGTTGTCTTGATCCTGACCATCTCTTCATGTGGAACGACGCGCCGGGGGCCTTGCGGCGGCTCCTTGTGGGATTCGGATGTTCTCGTGAGAGGGAACGCAACTAGGGTAGAAGCGCTGATTGACTGTGGGGTCAATGTGAATCAGCGTAATGCGGCGGGAGAAACGCCCCTGCATCGTGCGGTAGACCTGGGAGATGCAGGCGATGTGGGAAAAGGCTCGATCGGTGCACATAAGGGGACCATCGGCGATCCGAAAATCGTCGAATTGCTGCTGGAAAATGGTGCGGATCCCCGAGCGGTAGACAGAAATCACGTCACGCCGCTGCATTATGCCAATCAGGCAAAAATCGCCGAACTGCTTATTGACCGGGGCGCTCGCGTCAACGCCCTGACCGTCACCGGCTGCACCCCGCTCCATTATATCGCCGAAAGAGGCTACGGCGTTCATGGTGCGCAGTCGGCGGTGAAAACCGCCGAGGTACTCATCCGGCGCGGGGCAAATATCAACGTCATCGCTAAGGATGGATCTACCCCCCTGTACAAGGCGGTCTTCAATAATAAGCTCGACATGGCCGAACTGCTGCTGCGGCACGGGGCTAATCCCAATATCGGCAACGGCAGGTCGCAGAATTCCCTTTTGCCCTTGGCGGTTGCCGTATCGACCGGTGGGTACGGAAACGCGGACATGGTGGCATTGCTCTTGAAATACAGGGCAAACCCAAATGTTTTGAGTACCTACGGTACCGCACCGTTACATTACGCCTGCCAGGCAAAGATTGCGGCCCTGCTCATTGATTATGGTGCAAACGTCAACAATCCGGGCACGGCTGATGTGACCCCCCTGTATGCGGCAAGTTATCGCGGAGACAAGGGTGTTGTGCAGGTACTGCTCTCGCGGAAGGCGAATCCGAATAAACAAAACAAAAAGGGGTCCGCGCCTCTGCACGTTGCGGCCAATCGTGGCTACAAGGATGTGGTTAAGTTGTTGATCGCCAATGGCGCTGATGTGCGCATCCTGGATGCCAATGGGTGGACCGCACTCCATCATGCCGCCTTCCATCGACGGGCCGGTGCCGCCGAGGCGCTTCTGGCCAATCATGCCGAGGTGAATGCCTTGACCCATCAAGGCTCCACGCCGCTGCATCTGGCTGTCCAGAACGGAAAAGAAGCAAGCGATGTGGTCGAGCATAGGGATATCATCGCCGTCCTTTTGGCTCATGGCGCTGACCCGGAAAAGACAAACTGCGACGGCGTCACGCCTTTGGTAATCGCTTCCCTCCGTTGTGCGGTGCCCGACGTCAAATTGCTGCTGGCGGCCGGCGCAGATGTCCATGCCGCCCGAGCGGCTTGGCAGGCAAGCCCCGCTTCCGGGGACGGTTGTCGGGAAGTCGGCAGCCTGCTTCTCGGTTATTCGGTCAGGTAAAGGGGGTAGCGGATAAGATTTGTGCATGTATATAAAGGATAGAGTGATGCCGAAGTGAAAAAGGAGCTTTTATGCGACCCCATCTTTATATAATAGGAATATTGCTCATCATTATAACGGGTTGTTCGCATAATGGGGTGCCGGATATGCCCAATTTCACGACGGAAGAGCAGAAGATCTGCGGGCAGAAGTGCCTGGCGATTCACAGCCGCTGCAGCGCCGCATGCGACGACATGTTCGGCGATGTCAAGGCGGAGAAGCAGCGGGAAACATGTCAGGATAACTGCAACAGTGTTCTGGGGGATTGTTACGAGACCTGCCGGTAAGATCGATTTTAAAGTATAGAAGTATAGTTTTTCGGCTAATAGCTTAGAAAACAAAGAAATTAAAGCGGTTGGAGGGGATTTCTCCAACCGCTTTTTAGTTGCTGCCGATATATGCTTCGGATTACCTGATGGTAAATGACGTTTCCCGGGCGTCGCTGTTCTGGCCCACCTGGATGGTCGTCAGGACGGTGTATTTTCCCGGTTTGGCATCGGTTGCCAGCGTGACGGGGATTTGGGACGTATAGGTGCCCCCCTGTTTCTGGAGCGTTACCTGGGGTCTGCCGGTCAGTTCTCCATTATAGCGTATTTCCCGGGTTTCCATGACGTTCATCATCACCCCCTGCTCGGCCAACACGGTGTAGGTCGCCATCAGGTTGATCGTCCCGCCTGCTTTGACGATATTGGGTGTAACCGAGGCATTTTCGATCCGGACCAGGGCCGTTTGGGTCTGATCATAGTTGTAACCGTACTGTTTCTGGGCTGCATCTTCCGTACGCACGCGGTCGTATGCGTAGTGTCCGATTGCCGCCCCCGCCAGGGCACCCAGCAGTCCGCCGATGACGGCGCCTGTTGTGGCATCGCCGTGCTTTTCACCAACGATTCCCCCGATCACGCCGCCGACGGCGGCTCCCGTTGCACCGCCAACAGCAGCCCCCGTGTTTTGTTCGTACTGGTCAGTTGCGCAACCAAGCACAGTGAAAAGAAAAATCCCCGCCATCATGACACAGGTCACCCTTTTCTTTATTCTATTCGTAAACATTGTCCACACCTCCTGATCATTATTTTTGAATTTTCCACGCACGCGCCGGGCATGCGTATTAAATTGCCGCCGGAATCTGTAAACCATCATATCCGGCCTCGTTTTCTTTTCCCAGCGGCCTTTAGCCTCGCCCGTAAAGTTCAGTCCATCCGGCAAGCCGGGCGGCTAATTGCGGCGTGAGGGATTCGTCCGAGTGCCGCCAGATCCAGTTTCCCTTATGGGTCCCGGGCCGATTCATCCGGGCTTCCGCCCCCAGACCGAGGACGTCCTGCAAAGGCAGGATTACCGTATCGGCGACGGTCATCATGGCCATCTGAATCATCACGGGTGCAACGGTTTCTGCGGTAACTTTTCTCCCAAGATAACGGAAAAGAAGGGTTTTCTGCTTCCGGGATAGCTCTGTTTCAAACCACCCCCGAAGTGTGTTCAGGTCGTGGGTCCCGGTATAGACCACGTTGTTTCGCTCCAGGTTATGACAGGCAAAGGGAGTCGTCGCCAGGGATTCGTTAAAAGCGAAGGTCAGGGGCCGCATGCCCGGTAACCCATAGGCGTGGATCGTTTCCCGGGTGTCAGGGGTGATTTCCCCCAGATCTTCCGCAATGAACGGAAGGTGTGTCAGGTGCCGACTGACACTTTGGAAGAATTCCCGCCCCGGGCCCGGCATCCAGTGACCGGCGAGGGCGGTTTTGGCGAAGGCGGGTATCGACCAGTAACGGAAAAAGCCCTGGAAATGGTCAAGCCGCAGCCAATCGTACAGGGACAGATTATGTTTCAGGCGGGCCGTCCACCAGTTGTAGTCCTGATCCCGGTTTGCATCCCATCGGTACAGGGGGTGCCCCCAGCGTTGTCCCTGAGGATTAAGAATACCGGCAGGGCTTCCTGATACCAGGGAGGCTTTCCGGTCCTCGCCAAGGTAAAAAAGCTCCGGATGGGCCCAGACGTCGGCGCTGTCATGGGCGACGTATAGGGGAAGATCACCGATAAGGCGGATTTGTTTTGTCCCGGCATAATGTTTCAGGGTGGACCACTGGGTGAAGAACAGGTACTGAAGAATCTTGAACTCTTCCAGTTCTTGATGAAGGGAATGCCTGATTTTTTCCAAAGCGTCAGGGTGACGGTCCCGCAATGCCTGCGGCCAGTGATGCCAGGGTTTGCCCGCGTGATTTTGCTTCAGAACACGAAAAAGGGCATAATCGTCCAGCCAGTGAGCCTGATCCCGGCAGAACCGGTCGAAAAGGAGCCTGTTTTCGCCTCTGCGGAAAGCCGGAAAAACCCGGGAAATGAGCTTGTCCCGCAGGTGCTTCGCCTGGGGAAAGTCGGCTTGATCGCCGGGGAAAGAATCGGGCAGGTCTCTGTTTTGAAGAAAGCCTTCCGCCGCCAGCCGTTCGGGACTGATGAGCAGGCTATTCCCGGCAAACGTTGATGATGAACTATAGGGGGAGAAGCCGAAGATGCCATGGACGGGATTGAGCGGTAGAACCTGCCAGTAAGTCTGCCGGGCTTCAGCGAGGAAATCAATGAACCGGTACGCCGCAGGACCCAAATCTCCCGTCCCGTAGGGTGACGGCAAAGACGTCACGTGATTTAAGATGCCGCTTCCCCGGAAATGCATCAGGTCCTCCTGTCCGGATTTCCTAAATCAAATCGTGTTACCACCAAGATTCCCGTGTCCCTGTTTCTTAAAATTTCTCCCCGTACGAATCAAGACCCGCATCGGCGTGCGGCGTGCTTGAAACAGGTTTATCCATAAGAAACATCAACTGTACAGCTTTTGCAGAACATAGGCCATGTTCCGACCCAGGTTTTTCATGGTCAGGAGTCCTTCTTCATCGTTCAGAACGTCACCCTTTTCCCGGCCGATGCCCATGTTCCAGTAGCTGGAGCCGGGAACGACCATCTGGCTGATGAAAAAGAGATGGTTCAGCGTGTCGAAGACATGGGTGCTGCCTGCCCGCCTGACGGCGACGACCCCCGCCCCGACCTTCAGGCGAAACATGTCGCCGTTGACCTTGGCAACCATACCTGCTCGATCGATCAGGGCTTTCATTTCCACCGAGACATCTGTGAAATAAGTCGGAGAACCCAGGATCACCCCCTGGGCTTCCTCCATTTTGTCAATGCAGAAGTTGACATCGTCCTTGACGGCGCAGCGGCGGTCCTGATTATCCCGGCACTTGTAGCATGCCAGGCAGCCGTGAAGTTTTTTCCCCGAAAGATCAACCAGTTCCGTGCGGATCCCCTCGTTTTCCAATTCTGTGAAGACCTGCCGGATTAAAATGGCCGTGTTGCCATCCTTCCGGGCGCTGCCATTGAAACCGATAACCTTGATCATAGCGGACTCCTCATGCACATTTAAGATTTTGTTGCCGGTGCTTGTTGGTTTATTCCGACTGGCGCCGGTGATTCCCCGGAAAGGGGGGCACGAATTCGGTTTGAAAATAGCATTGAACCTGTTTCGTGTCAAACGGGTGACCCCGGTAAGGTTACAGTACCAGAATGAAATGCATCGCTCACAGCGGAAATGGACAATTTCCTAACGGTTTCAGATAGAACAATCCGGGTGGAATATAAAATCGATAGTCAAGGGGAAAGTTTTTTGCTATGGGGGAAATGAGCGTAAAGATCAGGAGGTATGAAAAGAGAACAATGGGAGACAAGGCATTACTGATTGTCGATGGGAAGACATACGAACTTCCCATTGTGGAAGGAACGGAAGGTGAGCGGGGTATCGATATTTCCCGCCTGCTTAAAGATACGGGATTGATCACTCTGGACCCCGGGTATGTGAATACAGGCAGTTGTGTCAGCGCGATTACCTTTATGGATGGTGACCGGGGAATCCTGCGTCACCGGGGCTACCCGATTGAACAGTTGGCCGAGTACTCGAGCTTCGTCGAAACGGCTTACCTGCTCATCAACGGTGAATTACCGACTCAAGAGGAGTTAAGCGCGTTTTCAAGTATGCTGAACGAGCATTCGCTGGTCCATGAGGATATGCGGGCCTTCTTCGAACACTACCCCAGCCGTGCCCATCCAATGGGGATCCTCTCATCCATGGTCACGGCCCTGCTGGCTTTTTATCCCGATTTGAAGGACCGCAGCGAAGAAGAGCGGATGACCATTACCGTGGCCCGTCTCATTTCGAAATTGCGGACCCTGGCGGCCATGTCTTACAACATTTCCCGGGGGCACAAGGTGACCTATCCGTCGCACCAGTTGAGTTACTGTGCGAATTTTCTGAGGATGATGTTCGAATCGCCAGTCAAACCCTATGAAATCGACGATGATCTGGTCAAGGCTCTGAATGTATTCTGGATTCTTCATGCGGATCACGAACAGAACTGTTCGACTTCGGCGGTGCGTCTGGTCGGCAGCGCCCGGGTGGACCTCTACGCGGCAATTTCCGCCGGAATGAGCGCCCTCTGGGGGCCGCTCCACGGCGGGGCAAACCAGGCCGTGATCGAAATGCTGCAGGAGGTCGACAGGTGCGGCGGCGATGTGGAACCGTTTATCAGGCGAGCCAAAGACAAAGAAGACGAGTTTCGCCTCATGGGATTCGGCCACCGGGTTTACAAAAGTTACGACCCCCGGGCGAAGATCATGGAAAAGGTCGTCAACAAAGTGCTGACAAAACTTAAGCGGAACGATCCGCTTCTGGAAATCGCCAAGCGCCTGGAAGAAATCGCCCTGAAGGATCCGTATTTCGTCGATCACAAGCTGTATCCCAACGTCGATTTTTACAGCGGCATCCTGCTGCGGGCCATGGGGATTCCCATCAACATGTTTACGGTGATGTTTGCCATCGGGCGTCTCCCCGGCTGGATCAGCCAGTGGAAAGAGAGCCTCGATGATCCCGACTGGAAACTCCACCGTCCCCGGCAGATTTATGTGGGATTGAACCAGCGGGACTATGTGGCGATTGACAAACGGGTAAGTAACGCAAATCGAGTCTGAGATCTTGGGTAAGAGGGGTCTTTCATAAGCCATTTCGGGTGACCGGGATGCCATCGAAGGTGCAAGCCAAGGAGGTAGGAAGATGAGAGTCAGGGTTTCGGCCGTATATGAGCAGGCGAAAGAGATCTTGTGCATGAAATATGTTTATGGCGGGATAGAAGTCTACGCCCTGCCCGGCGGCGGCGTTGACAAGGATGTACCCTTTCATGACGCCGTGAAAGACGAATGGAAAGAAGAGCTGGGCGTGAAAATCGAGGTCGGGGATGTCATTATGATGGGCGAGGCTCCGGGGGACAAACGCCACCCCCAGACCCTCCATGTGATCTTCTGGTGTACGGAAGTGCATGGAACCCCGAAAATCCGGACGGACAACACCCGGTCAATCGATATCGTCTGGCTTCCTGTTGATAAGCTCAAGGATTGTCCCCTCTATCCGGATGTGGGCAAGCAGCTTTACGCTTATTTCAAGAGCGAAAACCGGCGCTCCATTGAATTTATTGAGAACTGCATGGAACGGGGGTACTGGTAACCTCCCGTCCTGTCTATGAAACGCACGGGTGGGACGAATAGATTCAAACCAGGATAAACTTTTCCTTAAGAAATGCATAAACGGGCACCGGGTCTCCCGCCATCATTGGGAGCGATACCGGTGCCTTTTTTACGGAATCACGATGACGGATCGCAAACAACCTTTTTTCTGGGGCTGGTACGTCGTGCTGGGGGCCTTCCTCGTTCTGGCCGTCAACTATGGCGTCCGGTACAGTTTCGGGATTTTCCTCAAGCCCATGGTGGAGGAATACGGCTGGTCCCGTTCCGTCATCTCTCTGGGGGCCTCTTTCAACATGCTCGTCTATTCCATCTGCTCCATCTTTGTGGGCAAGATGGTCGAGCGGGTCCCGCCGGGGCGGATCATCATCTCCGGCGCCCTTGTCGTTTCCCTGAGCCTTTTTTTAACCGCCTTCGTGGCGCATCCCCTCACCTTCTACCTGGCCTATGGCCTGCTTGCCGGCATCGGGTCCTCCGGTCTGGGGCTGGTGATCTGCATCTCCTCGGTGACGAAGTGGTTTCATAAACAGCGGGGTACGGCCGTGGGACTGGCCGCCATGGGGATCAGCGCCGGGGCGATGGTTGTAACGCCCCTTTCGGGGTATATCGTAAAGGTTTATGGCTGGCAGACGGGATTTTTGTCTTTGTCGGTGGCGACCTTTTTGATCGGCGTCGTGCTGTCCCGGCTGTTTTTTAGAAAAGTCGCCCCCGAAGCCCATGGTTTGTTCCCCGACGGGGAAGAAATGGTCGGGCGTTTTGCGGAAGAGAAGGCGGACAATCCACCCGTCCCGGCTTCCCGGCGCGTGGTCATGAAGGACTACCGGTTCTGGATCATCTCCCTGTCCTTCAGTCTATCCTACCTGGCGATCATGTCGGTCTTTGTTCATCAGGTGCCCTATGCCCTGGACCATGGCATCGGCAAGGTGGCGGCGGCCTCTTCCCTGGCGGCAGTCAGTTTCGCGGCGTTTTGCGGCCAGTTCTTCTACGGCTGGCTGAGCGATCGCATCCGGGATTCAAAATACGCAACGGCACTCGGGTTTTTCATGATGACCTGCGGCATGATGCTTCTCCTGACGACACATACCGTCCCCATGCTCTATCTTTTCGCGGTGGTCTTCGGATTTGGTTACGGCTGTGTGGCGCCGATGACGCCGATCCTGATCGCCGATCACTTCGGCCGTCATGCCCTGGGGGCGGTTTACGGCCTGGTGACCTTTTTCATCGGGGCCGGGGGGAGCATCGGACCTTTTCTGGCGGGCTATATCTATGACCGGTTCGGTTCTTACAGCTATGTCTGGCTGTTCAATATCGTTGTGCTTCTTGCGGTGACAACCGCGGTTCTTTTGTTGAAGCCGAAGAAAGTATGACGATGACACAGCGTTCGGTGGATGTAACCTGTTCTTGATGAAAGGATATACAGGGGACACCCGGAAGAAAGTCAGACTTTCTTCCGGGGCATGGGGGAGAAAACGGCTGGGATCTCTAGAATTTCAGCTGGAAACCGACCTGAAATTTGTCATAATCTTTATTATCTTTGGTTTGTGTTTCATACTCCCTTTTTTCGAAGGCGATAAAGGGCATGAACTCCTTGCAAAAATCATAAGAAATACCGGCTACATAAGTTTTATACTCATCATCCCTCATATTGTCGTTAGGATCGAAATAATAGTATTTTCCGAACAGTCGTAATTTTTCCAAAGTCGGGATGCGTACAAACGCTGCTGCCAGATAACCGTCCCGGTCATGCTCATCCTGCGATTTGTAGGTGCCCTGACCCCAGTAGTACTGTCCCATGACGGTAAAGTACTTGTGTTGTAAGGACGCCTGGGCAATATTCATTTCCCAGTCGGGATATTCATCGGTATCTCCCGTCTTGAATTTCTTGTTACTTTCACCGTAGGTCCCGGTATAGGCCAACTGTAAACCTTTCAACACCGGAACGGTAGGCATGGGCCGGAAATAGACGAGTCCCGAAACAACCTTGTTACCATTGGCTTCAGAATTAGAATACCCGGCGCCGTTATAAATACCGACCATATAACCGCCCCATTTACCCGCGAACGGTTTTGCGGCAAATTTGAGATAATCGTCATCCATGTACCCGCCTAATACACCCTGATTGGAGATGCCGAAATCCGCTGAAGATTGGACGCTTGCTTCATCCATCAGATGCTTGCCCTGGACCCGGTAGGGCCAGATAGCGCCGTCATAGGAATCGGAAAAGGTAGGAATCAGCCCGGCCAGTGAGGTTGTTCCGAGCAATTTCATGCTGACATAGGCGTTTTTCAAGCGGATTTCCCATCCATTTTCTTTATCGTCATCATCCTTGGACTGAAAAATGTCCGTCGTGACGTTTAAACCCAACCAGTCATTGATATCTTTGGTTAGTGTAAAATATGCCCGGTTCACGACAAACTCGTTTGAGGAAGAGCCGTTGTCGACATCTTTTGCATTCCACTCGGCAAATACGGTTGTGCCCACCTTGAATCCTTTAAGCGCCGACGGCAGGAATTCGCCTTTTGCGGCTGATTTCATGATATCTTCCTTAATCTCCGTCCGTTCCTTCTGGCTGTTTACGCTGACTTCTTTCAGCAGCGCATCCGCTTCCTCCTGGGTAACGATATTTTTGTCCTTCAGCAGATTGATCAGCCTCACCACATCCGCATCTGCTGCCATAAGCGGTGAGGCCGGCAACCAGACCATCAGCAAACCGCTTAGTACCACTAATAATAACAAACGCTTAAATCTACTCATCTCCATCTCCTTTCTTCCTCTTTATGATTGGTTTCGCTGTATGCGATTTGAACTGCACCTTAACAGACAGATGTTAAGCTCGGATGAAGCCGGGATGAAGATCAGAAGAAATTCAGGACAAGACGTTTTCGAGAGAACGGATGGGCAAGGAAGAATTGAAAAGGGCTCAAAGATTTCCTCTTCGAGCCCTGATCTGCAAGGGGTTTATGTCAGCAGGGTTTATTTATTCTTCAAGGGAACAAACCCCGTTTCTTCGACAATCTGCTGGCCTTTCTTGCCCAGGACGAATTTGATGTAACCGGCAGTTGCACCCTGGGGGTCACCGTTGGTGATCATGTAAAGAGGGCGGGAAATGGGGTATTCCTTGGAAATCGCCGTCTTGGCACTGGGCTTCACACCGTTGACCATGAGAGGTTTGATGGATTTGTTGATATAACCGAGCCCAATGTAGCCAATGGCGTATTTGTTTTTGGATACAGCCTGCACAATAGCGCCGTTGGAAGCCTGCATCTGGGCCTTCGGGGTCACTTTTGCCTTGTGAAGAACCAACTCGCCCCAGGATTCGAAAGTACCGGAACTGCTGTCCCGCGAGATCACCACGATCTGCAGGTCGTCTCCGCCGACTTCTTTCCAGTTGGTGACTTCTCCCTTATAGATCTGAGCCAGTTGATCAACCGTTAAATTGTTGACCTTGTTTCGTGGATTGACAATCGGAAGGATGGCATCAAATGCCACTGTAATAACATTGGGATGAACGCCATTCTGTTCCGCGCGGGTGATCTCCTCGGATTTAAGATCGCGCGATGAATTGGCGATATCGGTTGACTTATCGATCATAGCCTTGATCCCCTCGCCGGAACCGCCGCCGGATATCGAAATATTCACGTCCGGTTTACTCTTCATGTACGCTTCGGCCGTTGCCTGGGCAATGGGTAAAACGGTAGTGGATCCTTTTACAACAATTGTTGAAGCGGCCACAGCCACATTGGCCGTCATCAAAAGTCCCAACAGACCCGCACAGAACAAACGCATTTTTTTCATTTGGAAATCCTCCACAAAGTTAAATTTGGCGCAAGCATACAGAAAGAGTGTTACGGTAGTGTGACGATCCGGATAAAAGACTGTGAATGTTTAATCACTGTCGGTAAACTTATACCCTATGCCCCTGATGGTGAGAAGATAGGAGGGCTTTTCCTTGTCCGTCTCAATTAATGCACGCAATCGGCTGATATGGACATCGACGGTGCGCGGTTCAACATAGGATTCATCACCCCAGACATAATTAAGCAGTTCCTCCCGGGTGTAAACCCGTCCCGGATGTTTCATGAGAAAGGTCAGCAATTTTATTTCCCGGGCGGTTAAATCAATGCCTTTCCCATCGACAGTAACGGTGTAGGCATGCAGGTCGATTTTTATACCCTTGAATGTCACAATTTGCTGATCCCTCTCTTTTTGAGGCGACTCCAACCTGCGCATGACCGCACGAATTCTTGCCAGCAGTTCCCGGATATGGAAAGGTTTCGTCAGATAGTCGTCTGCGCCCATTTCCAGCCCCAGGATCTTGTCCAATGGGTCCGATTTGGCGGTAAGCATGATGATAGGAATATTTTCCGTATCGGTTTGCCTGCGCAGACAGCGGCATACTTCAAGTCCGTCCATTTCCGGCATCATCCAGTCCAGAATAATCATGTCCGGACGTTTTTGAGTCGCGATTTCGATGGCTTCCGCACCATTATAAGCGGCCAGCACCTTGTATCCTTCCTGTGTCAGGTTGTAGGCCACAAGATCCGTGATGTCTTTTTCATCGTCAATGACCAGAACCGTATGAATCAAACTTCTTCCTCCTGCCATAGTTAATTTCTCCAGTTGAAATATATCGAAAATACAAGTGGCATTCCATTGCATGCGATCTGTTTTTCTGTTTGCATGTCGATCATATATCCTTATTTTTATTAGTCAATCCTGTTCATCGTGCTTAACGAAAATTTAATATGCCGGTAACATTCCTGACATGATTGTCAGTTATACACTGCAACAATGTGTTCCAGATCGATGTCGGATTCCTTTTTCTCAGAAATCCGGCCAACAGCATGAACAGCGGGCGATGGAGGCTGAAAGTGGAAATGAACGCGTACAAGGAATATCGGGATAAACTTATTGCAGAATGTGATCTTGCCCTGGATGCGGTCGGGAAACTGAATTTTTCGGTCATGACTTTGTACCGCAAGCAAGGCGGGCACATACAACATCGTCAGTTTAAGGATGAAGTGTTCCAGGCTATCGGCGGGGTTCTGACCTCGGCGGATAATTTATCCTGCCTGCTCTGGCCGGATAAAGTCGAGAGGCATTCAACCAGGGCCGTTCAAGTCAATATCATGCGTCATGCCGGGAATATGGAAGCCGCAAAATATCTGCGGCGCTATCTCCGCATCGACAAGCGGCATATTCTGCACAAAAGATGGTTGAAAAATGCTTTTGCCGAAAAAATGAAGGTATTAAACCCGCATTACCGTCAAGACAGGAGCTTTCATATCATCGGAGCCTATCTTCCTTTTTCCGGTCAGTTTATGTCGGAAGTCGCCTTCCGATATGATCCCCTGTCCCGGAAAATTCAGTATGGAGAAGAAATGCTCGATATTCAGGAAATCGCTGCTGCAGTTTACCAGTTAAAAAGGTCTCTTCAAGAGGAGCCATGTCAATCCCCAAAGGGAGGTTTGCGACTTGTCAACCTGCCCAAAGGGCGAATCGCCGCTTAAACCGGCATTTTGCAAACCCTTTAGCCCGCAATTGACAAGGTCACGGAAAAGTGTAAAGTATTTCGACGGTTTCTCTACGGAAAATCGACGATAAGCATTGCATGATCGGAAAAATAATCATGAAAAAAAGCAAGGTCTTATTTTTATGCACGGGAAATTCAGCAAGGAGCCAGATGGCAGAAGCGCTGCTGCGTCATTATGCCGGAGACCGGTTTGCCGTCTACAGCGCGGGGCTTGACCCCAAGGGCATCCACCCCATGACCGTCCAGGTTATGGAGGAGATCGGCATTCCCCTTGTCGGCCAGCATGCCAAACACGTCCGGGAGTATATGGGGAAGCTGCATTTCGGCTATCTGATCACGGTTTGTGCCGCGGCAGAGCAGCAATGCCCGACGACTTTCCCGGACATCAGCCATCGGCTGCACTGGTCTTTCGACGACCCGGCGGCGGAGGAAGGTACGGCAGAAGAGAAGTTGCAAAAATTCAGGGAAGTCCGTGATCAAATCAACCGGCGTGTTCAGGAATGGTTAACAAAACAAGATGCGGAAAAAACGTGAAAAGGCATCGCGAAGTGACGGACTGCGTTTTTTTGTACAGTCGATTTCTTAACCTACATGCAGTTCAAGAAAGGAGTTTCCAGGATGAAAACGTTCATTAAAATCTTTACATCGTATCTGGTCCTGATTCTGTTGACGATCGCCGTCCTGGACTTCTTTCTCATGCCGCGCATCAATCGGCTCATGACCGTGAGCATTGAAGATGAAATGTTCGGCATGGCGCGGATGATGGCCGCTATGCCCCATGAACGAATCGCGGCGAAATTATCGGATCTGTCCAAACAACTGGATGTTCGAATCACGGTCATTGATGCAGACGGTAAAGTATTGCTCGAATCGAACATCGATAAAACCAAAATGGGTAATCATTTAGACCGTCCGGAAATTATGCAGGCAAAAAACGAAGGTCAGGGAAAGGCCTCCCGTTTCAGCACAACACTTCAGGAAAGCGAGCTTTATGTTGCGGTGCCGATCAAAGATCTCCAGGAGATTAAGGGTTATGTCCGTTTGGCCCGCCCGCTGGTTGCTGTCAGGAAATCACTGGAACATCTCAACTGGGCTTTATATATGACGCTTTACATCATTGCTATTCCCTCGCTCATTTTGTCGGTTGTTTTCACGAGGATGATTTGTCGTCGCATCGCGTGTGCCGAGGAAAACACACATTCAGGCACGAACGGCTGTTTATAACAGGTGTTGTGTCGGCTTTACGCAGCGTGAACCAAAAGAAGACGCTTCACCTGGATTTTCCTCTCCTGCCGCTCCTGGCAGTCAAGACACAGGCGGCAGGACGGAGATACCAGCAGGCGTTTTTGCCCGATTTTACCACCGCAGGTTTCACAAATACCGAACACACCCTGCTCGATTCTCCGCAGGGCGTCCTCAATTTCCCTCATGGCCGCTCGTTCGCGGTCATGAATCATGAACGTCATATTTTGGTTCGCTTCCATGCTGGAACGGTCAAGAGGATCGGTCAGCGGTTGCAGATTGCACCCTTTCATGTCCAGGATTTTTTTCCGCGCGGATAATTGTAATGTGTGCAGTTTGTTGAGCAACTGGGATTTGATATCGATCCTTCCATTCTTTTTCATATTTATCCCCCTGATTAAAAGAAATCATCCCTTGTTGAAAGGAGCACATGAGCTGATTAAAAAAGGCATCAACAAGTTTATGCACATGAGTCAATGCAATAGCGTTCCTGATGAACGCTCTAAATCTGCTCCTCTTTGACGTGAATGTTCAGGCAGGACCCGGTGACACGGCTCCGTCCTGTATACCAGAAGATGAAAAAAGCCCATGCCTCCAGAAAGAACACCGTCGGTACGTTCCAGAGAACATGTAAACCTGCCGCTAAATCGGCGGTTTGTCCGAACGGAGGTAACCATGTCCACACCACCAGGACAAATCCGATCGAAAGCAGGGAAAAGACCTGATAAACCGATACATCACTCTCGCCGCGAAAATCCGCCCGGAAGGTTTCCGAAAGGATACGCCATCCCTGAGTGACCACAATCGTCGTTACCAGCGCCAAGCCATAGGAACCGATGAGAAAGGCATAGATTGAGGCCAGCGCCGCGGCAACGTATATGACCGATGTAAAGGCCTGTACGGGCCATACCAGAACCCCCTCTAAACCACTGGCATAGCAAATCTTCTTGGTTTTCCCGGTAAAAACAAACCCCAGAGGGCGAATAAACCTGTCCAGACCTTTCAGCACATTACCCAGCGGTCGGCCGTAACAGCAACCAAAGCTTATGCAGGCCAGGCGTCCTGTTCCCTCTCCGATGGCGTAGGCAATCGCCATCGCCGCGTACAGCGGGGCAAAGGCAATATCGCGGGATGGTCCGGTAATCATGTCACTTAACCAGATAGCCACCGGTGCGAAGATGATACCCGTGAAGAAGGCTCCGGAAACTGTGAAATTGTGCGGTTTATTTTCAATCCAACGGGCAAGCAAACGCGATGCGGGGAGACAAAATACCATCAGCAGGACAAACGTCAGGATGGACATGGCAGTCGAGACGCCCACGGATGCGGTTAGAACGAGGAAAAACATGATGGCGATCACGTGCGCGACGGCATTGAACATGCCGTAGAAAGTCAGGTTTTGACCCTCCCAGGCGCCGTCGGAAAGACGCTTGCGCGGTAGGACGGCGAGAAATTGCCAGTCTTCCCGGGGCAGCACGCGAAACCCCCAGGCAAAAAACAGGGCAAAAAAAAGCGCCGCACCCAGGCAAAACCATAAGTTATTCATGATATTTCACTCCCTTATGAATTAAGTATTTCCCAATACTGTTCCGATTTGTGAACGGACTTTGACGTCCGTTTCGACGAGGCGACGGCCAAATCCCCGGTTAAACAAACTCTGCACCCCGTGGGCGGCCATGTTGGCCGCAATATCGTCGGCGAAACGGAGCCGGTCTTTTGCAAAAAACAGGATCACTGTGCTGCTGCCGGGCCGGAAAAGGCTCTTCGGCTGCCCCTTCCTCATGAACAGACCCGGCCCTAACGGCACAGGATGCTCATAGTGATGATCGCTGTAACATTGAAGAATGTCTCCGATCATCAAAGCCACCACTTCAATCATGGCCACCAGACCGACTTGTGTGCCTCCGGGTACATCGGTATTAATAACCGTCACGACGCGTTTGTTTTTAGAGTAAGGTGTGCATGTTGAGATCACTGCATTGGGATGGCAGGAGTTGTATGCGCCATCGATATGGTAATAATCGAGGACTTGGCCTGCTACGGGGGTGTGGTTGTAGTGGTATTTTTCGGGCGTCAGCCGGAAAACGGCGAAATCCCCGTCCGCAAAAGCGGCGTTCCAGTGTTTTTTATCCGTTCCGATGAGTTCATCATAGTCGAAGAATTTTCCTTTGATGAAAAAGCTCGACGTATCCGACAGGGAGCCGTAGAGCATTTTCGCATCGCAGGGGGAGACAACCGCCCCCGGATCGTTCGGCATGGGTCGGCAATCCCAGTAACGGATCTTCCGTTCGAATATTTTCTTGATCGTGTCGAACTGCTGCGGATCTTCCAGGCATTCGGCGCCGTTGATGCCGCAGGTGCGCAGCAACTGCCCTGCCCCGAAGATTATCTCTCCAAGAAACGATTCATAATTGAGATAGCCGAGCCAGTGCGATATGCGTGATCCCGTCAGGAGCCGGAACAGACAGGGGGCGTTTTCCCGGACCCGGGAATAGAGAAAACGGATGGCCCTGTCGCCGTAAAAGGTTTCGTTTAATATCTGTCTGGTGTCGCGATCGATATATTGATGTTCTGTGTGCATGGGTTTCACTTGGCTTGGGAAATAACATAAACCGGTTGTGCCGGGGCCGGCTGCCGGGTCTTCAGGGTATCGGCATGAACTGTAAGCAGGAGAAGATGAATGAGTCGTCTCAAATTGGTCTCGGAAATTCGTTCCAGGAGCACATCGTGGTAGGAAGCCTTCATAAAACCGGATATGTCCTGAAAACCCGCTAAAAGGCGGACTGTTTTGCCGAGTGAGCGGGTTTCAGAATCGTTTCGGTGTTCCATGAGCCACACGTCCTGCTCGAAAAAGCGCCATCCTTCCCGGATGTGTTCCTGTCTTAGTTCATGGCGATAATGGTTTTCGACTTCACGGTTGAATTCTTCCCCCGATAGCGCAAGAGGCGAGTGCAGTCCGCGACGGTTCAGTATTTTCCCGGTTAGACTACCGGATGCAGAATGCTGCGCCGGGTCTTCGATCCTGGAGCTCAGATCGTTCAGGGTATCCTCCATCCCGAGGATTTGAACCAGGTCCGCCCCGTCTTGCCGCACGACTTCCAGGAGCGCTTTACAGTACTCACGGTGATAGATGCGCCAATAGCCGGGGTAGCGGTTGCTTGATCTGATCTGCTTGGTTTTACTCAGAATCCGCCTCATAAACACATTGCCGGTATCCCGGCGCACAAAGAAGGTGGGCAGGCCGATGGCGCAGCCGAAGGTGATCTGCCGCCGTTCACTTTCGATAAACGGCTCGTCAGGTATATCCTCGTGCGTCACCTTTCCTTGCACCATGTATTGAAAGGCCAGGGCGTGAAGCAGGTTCTGAAAATCAACCGCTTTGGCCATATCTTCCTCAAAACTGGGGAAAAGACTGTAATAACGACTCTCGAATCCGGAGAAGCCCATGTTGTCAAATTCGCGAAGTTTAATTAAAGAATACAGGGACATCCGCTTGTCGAAGACACCCAGATCGTGCAGATCCTGCTTCAGGCAGTCGTGGTTGAAGAGCGCGCCGTTAAAGCCAGGGCTTTTTTCTGTACTCATAAGGGCGACCAGATAATCAATTAACCGGTAATCCGGCAAATAATCGCCTTTCAGACCGAGGAAACGGCTGATCGCGCTGTCGAGCCACGGCGGTCCGAATGGGGTGATCGGACGACCGAACAGGGATAGCTTAGCCTTTTTCTTCCAGCGGCGCCAGAGCATGCGCAGATGGGTAAAATCCAGTTCATGCGCAAGAAATCCCAGGGCACGCTCTGCGTGAAAATCTGCAAAGTCAAGCCGGTAAGGTGCTCCGCTGTATGTTCCGACGAAAAGAGGAACGAAGTGTTCCAGAATTTTGACGGCCAGGTCGCCGACATACTTTTCGTGGCGCCGGGTGTAACCGGAACTTTTATCCAACATCAACGCACTGAGTTTCTTGCTGCCGAGGCTGATGTGTATCCCGTTGTTGGCCAGGCTGATATTAGATGTATTGGGCAACACCACGAGGTTATTTGTGATGACCCCGGCTTCGCGGAGTTTTGCCAGGGCGTTCATCTGACTGCGGCTCAGTACCTGATGACACAGGTGCATGTATTCGTATTTGGCTTCCCCCCGGTTCCAGCCCGAAAGGCAGGGATTCATGAAGAGTTCGCGGTAGAAAGCGTCGGAGATGCATTCATTCAGCTTTTTCTGACGGCAGGGTGGATGGGGGGAAAAGAAAACCTGAACCTGCTGACCCGTTTGAGACAGGCAGAATTTCTCATTTGCATACATAACCAGAAGCTGGGTCAGCAGAAACCTTTTGGCCGTTTCCCGGGCGACATCCATTCCCGGACCGGGGCCATCCGTATGCGAGCTGACATGCATGGAAAAAGTTTCCGGTGAGGTGTTGTCGCTTAAGAAGTGACTCATCAGGCATGTGCCGGTCTGTAAAATCACCGGAGAGAGGAGCTTTTCGGAATCGATGACATCGGTCAGTGCCAGTTTCAAGAGATAACTGACGGGAACGCGAATACATTCACGATCACGATGGCGGATGATGAATCGGTCGACATCGCTTCTTTTGCCCTGTGAGGGGTCGCTCTTGTCTGCGAGTAAATCATCATCCAGGGTTTGACGGGCAAAGCGTCCCAGGGAATTTACCGGTAAACGCACCCAACTGTTTTCCCAGACATTTTCATTGTTTTCATGGATGAATTTTTCCAAAGCCGAGACGGCTTTCCCCGGCAGGTCCCCCGAGGCCGCCCGGCGAAGGATATTTGAATAGTAATTGGATTGTTCGATCAGATTGGGAAGGTCTACGTCGTCTTTTGATCCTTCGACGACGGCCTGCAGTTCCGTTTCATTGCCCGCTGTTGTATCGTGAACGGAAAAAGGTAACCCTTCAGATTTTATCCCGCAGGGGCCCATGGCCCCCATTCTTTCCACACACTCCGAAAGCCCGGGAAGGGGTCCCAGAATATCACTTATGGTATGGACACTGCACGCGGTAACCGCCTTGTCTCGACTCACGATGGTTGCCTCACTGTTAAATCAAACGCTGCATCGCTTTGATACGCACACGATACGCCCTTGCCTGTTGCGAGGAACTTATACAGGAGCAATATGTCTGTTTGATGAACGATCGATGAAGTTTCAGTAAATTATATCGGGTTATCAAGAATGATTAAGAGACAAAATGCGAAGTTATTTTAATGAAGTATGGCAAGTGGTCTCAGATCCTGTTGACCAAAGCAGGACTCGGTCTGTCAAGCGGTGGGTCTATACAGGGAAATACAGGGAGACGGTCGTGCCTTTGCCGGGATTGCTGTCGATAATCATCCGGCCGCCATGTGCCTTCATGAGATGTTTGACGATGGACAAACCCAGCCCGGTGCCCCCCAATTGACGGGACCGGGCCTTGTCAACGCGATAAAAACGCTCGCCCAGTTTGGGAATTTCACTTTTGGGAATACCGATGCCCGTATCGGAAATACGAATGACCACTTCCTGGGCCATGCGGGAAGCTTCGATGGTGATCGTTCCCCCTTCGGGGGTATATTTGACGGCATTGTCCAGAATATTGATGAGAATCTGTGACAGCCGATCGCGGTCACCTTGGATCGAAGGCAGGTGTTCCGTTATGCTCCGTCCAATGTGCAGATTTTTTTCTTTCAGGACGCCCGACATCATGGACAGAACGCTCTCCAACACGTCCGTCGGATCAACATCCTCCAGGTGAAGTTTTGCTTCCCCCAGCTCAATGTTGGACAGGGTCAGCAGGTCGTTGACCAGCCGGTTCAGGCGCAGGGCGTTTTCGCGGATCGTTGCCAGAAAGCGTCTGCGGGTTTCCTGGTCTGATACCTTTCCCTCTCCCAGTGTTTCGACAAAGCCGATGATATTCGTCAGCGGTGTTTTGATTTCGTGAGAAACGTTTGCAACAAAATCAACCCGCGTTTTTTCAAGTTGTTTCAGCTTCGTCACGTCGTGGAAAACAAGGATTGTTTTTTGTACTGCGTGCGGTAAATCGCGAATGGCAGAGATTGATACCTCCATCATTCTGACTTTTTCCTGGTCCAGGATGATTTCAACAAGCAGCGGTTCGTGGGTTTGGTTGAATCGATCCAGGGCCTGGTGCAACGCCGCGTTGCGAAAGGTCTCCAGAGGTGTTTTATTCACCAGTGTTTCCGCCGGATAACCTGTCATTTCAACAAGGGCGCGATTGACACGTTCGATTCGGTTCCGATCGTCCAGCACGATTAAACCCTCCACCATGCTTTCGAAGGCGGCGTTCAAAATGCCCTTCTCTTCGGCTTCCTGGGCGATTTTTTCCTCCAGGACAGCCACCATTTGATTGATATTGCGTGCCAGGCGGCCGATTTCATCCTGACTATCGATCCGCAGGGGGCCTCTGCGATGACCGCTTGAGATTTTGGCGGTAAAGGCGGCCATTTTTCGCACCGGCAGGATGATTTTGGCGACAAACACAAAGGCCAGCAGGATTGAAAGACCCAGAACCGGCAATATGGAGAGCAGCAAAGAGCGGCGGAACGTCTGGGCTGCCTTTTCCACCTCGATCAACGGACGGGCGAGCCGGATATAGGCGATTATTTTTTGATCGGTATTCCGAAGCGGCAATGCGACATAAAGCATATCGACTTTCAGCGTCGAACTGTAGCGGATACTGACACCCTGGCCCCGGAGACGAGAGGCCTGAATCTCCGGACGGTTCAAATGATTGTCGAACTTCATGAACGAACCTGAGGAGTCTCCGATGACAATGCCCGCGGGGTCAATCACGGTGACGCGAGACCTTGAGCCGACCTGAAGGCTGCTTAGATTTTTTTGAATGTCCGGTACGGACAGGTTTGTGATAACCCGTCCTTCATTGAGCAGGTCCTCGGTGATTTGTTCGGTCATCTCCTGGCGTACCTGCCCCTCAACAAGTATCCCCGCCGAGGCGAAGGAAACCAACAGGATGGCAAGATAGATCAGGGCGAAACGAACAAGCAGGCGGTCAGTCATTTGCCTTTGTCTCACATGAGGGTTGATGACGGACGGTCTGGCCGGTGATCATGTAGATGACCATATCGGCGATGCCGGTGGCATGATCGGATATACGCTCCAGGTTCTTGGAGATCTGCATGATAATAAGCGAAGCGTGAATCTTCCGGGGATCTTCCATCATGAACGTAAAAAGTTCGCGGAAGATCTGTTCGTTCATCTGATCGATCACGGTGTCGTCCGCCTTGACTTTGCGGGCCAGTTCCTGATCTTCATGCACCAGGGCGTCCAGACTTTCCCGGATCATTTCCCTGGCAATCTCCGCCATGCGCGGCAGATCGATGTACGGTTTGATCTGCGGCATATCGTTGAGGATAATCGCTTTTTCGGCGATATTGGCCGCCATGTCGCCGATCCGTTCCAGGTGGCCGTTAATTTTAATCGCTGTGGTGATGAAGCGCAGGTCCCTTGCGGCGGGCTGCCGCAAGGCCAGGAGGCGGATGCACTTTTCCTCGATTTCAACATCCAGACGGTCAATCAGGTCATCATCACACATGACCCGGCGGGCCAGGTCCGAGTCCCGTTCCAGAAGCGAGCCGACCGCTTGGGCAATGGATTTTTCCGTCATGGCCCCCATATACAGGAGACTTTCTTTCACGTCCTGCAGTTCCTTTTCATATTGTATGCTGGTGTGCCGTTTGTCTTCCATCGTCTATCCTCCTATGATCGACCTTTTGAACAGGAACATCCTTCCCTTGACGGATATTGTGCTGTGTCGACCATTTCGTCGGGGTCCGCAAGGATGATGCGCCGCAATGTACCTGTTTTTTGTACAAAGGTAAATATCTGATCTGGGTGAGTCTTTTGGCATGTACCAAGATGTTTCATCCAAATCTTCCTGTGATGTAATCTTCCGTCTGCTTGACCGAGGGATTGGTGAAAATCTTTTCCGTCGGTCCGTATTCGATCAGTTTTCCCAGATAAAAAAATCCTGTCATGTCGGAAATACGCGCCGCCTGCTGCATGTTGTGGGTGACAATGATGATGGTGTAGCGTTGCTTCAATTCCTCAACCAGTTCCTCGATTTTTGCGGTTGAAATGGGGTCCAGTGCCGAGGTCGGCTCATCCATAAGCAGCACATCCGGCTTCATCGCTAAAGCCCGTGCGATGCAAAGTCGTTGTTGCTGCCCCCCGGAGAGGGTCATGGCGGACCGGCTCAGGATATCCTTGACTTCATCCCAGAGAACGGCCTGGCGGAGACTCTCTTCGACGAGATTCGCCAGATCGGCATGTCCGGCAACACCGGCCAGCTTGGGTCCAAAGGTGATGTTGTTGAAGATGGACTTGGGGAAGGGATTGGGTTTTTGAAACACCATGCCGATTTTCTTGCGGACTTCGACGGGATCGATATGCGGGTCGTAGATATCGTTGCCTTCAAAAACCACCTGTCCCTCCACCCGGGCGTCGGAAATCAGATCGTTCATGCGGTTGAGCAACCGCAAAAGGGTCGATTTTCCACAACCCGAAGGGCCGATGAGGGCCGTCACCCGGTTTTTCTGAAAATCCATGGATATATCGGTCAAAGCCTTGAAACTTCCATAGAAGAAGTTGACGTTGTTTACATTAATAATCGAATCCTTCTCCACGTTTACCACCTTTTCTTTCTTCTCATGGTGCTTCTGATGACAATCGCAAACAGGTTAATACCCAGAACCAGAAATACCAGCACCAGGACCGTACCGTATTGCAGAGGACGGGTCTGATCGATGAAGGTGCCCGCCGTGGCCAGAACATAGATGTGGTAAGGGAGGGCCATGACCTCATCGAAAATGGAACCGGGCAGCTTGGCTGTGAAGAAGGCTGCCGCGGTGAACATGATCGGGGCCGTTTCCCCCGCCGCCCGTCCGATGCCCAGAATGGAGCCGGTAAGAATGCCAGGCAAAGCCGACGGGAGGACCACATTCCAGATCGTGAGCCATTTCGAAACCCCCAGGGCGAGCGATGCTTCCCGAAAGGTCTGAGGCACGGCTTTGAGGGCCTCTTCTGTCGCGCCGATGATCGTCGGCAATATCAAAATACCCAGGGTCAGCGCCCCGGAAAGAATACAGGAACCAAACTGAAGAAACACGACGAAAAATCCCAGACCGAACAGGCCGAACACAACGGAGGGTACACCGGCCAGGCAGTTGACGCCGATCCGGATGATTCGGATGATTCTTCCCTGTTCGGCATATTCCGTCAGGTAGATGGCGGATGCGATTCCCAGGGGAAGGGATACGCAAACCGCACCGACCGTCAAATAGAGTGTGCCCAGGATGGCCGGCATGATACCTCCCCTTGTCATCGAATCCATGGGCGGGAGCGTCAGAAAATCCCAGGTGATCGCGCGGTAACCGTTGATGAAGATGAAAGTCAGCAGGCCCCCCAGAGCCAGAACCAGCAGGCCCGCCGACAGCGTCACCAGTGAAAAAAAGAGATTTTGCTTAAAATATCGCCATTTCATGAACGATTACCGGATTTCATTATTACTGTCATATGACCGCCTTTACAAAGTTCCGGAGCCTTCCTCCTTGAATTTATGGGAGACGTAATCGGCAATCAGGTTGAAAGCCAAAGTCAGAAAAAACAGCACGATTCCCGTGGCGAACAGGGCGTGGTAATGACCGCTGCGGAACGGGGCCTCGCCCATTTCCGCCGCAATGCTTGCCGGAAGCGGCCGGACGGAATCAAAAAGGGACTCGGGAATCGCCGCGGCGCCGCCGGCCACCATGAGCACCACCATGGTTTCGCCGATAGCGCGGGCCATCCCGAGGATGACCGCCGTAGTGATGCCGGAAAAAGCGGAAGGAATGATCACCCGGGCGATGGTTTCAAATTTGGTCGCCCCCAGGGCGTATGAGGCCTCTTTGTATTCCCGGGGGACGGCGTAAAGGGCATCTTCGGAAATGCTCGAAATGGTCGGTACGGCCATCAGGGCTAAAATGAGGGATGCATTAATAATATTGAGGCCTGTGGGCAGATCGAAGGTTTCCTGAAGCCAGGGCGCGAGAACGACCATACCGAAAAAACCGAGGACGACGGAAGGCAGTCCTGCCAGAAGTTCGATGGCCGATTTCAAAACTTCCTTGAGTGCCACCGGGGCGATTTCAGATATGTAAATAGCCGACATGACCCCTATGGGAACGGCAATCAGCGAGGATAAGACGGTGACAATAAGAGACCCCACAATCAGGGGCCAGATACCATATGATGGAGGGTCGTACGTGGGATACCATTCTTTCCCGAACAGAAAATCCCAGAGTTTGACTTCCTTGAAGATCGGAAGCCCCTCCCGGAAGAGAAACACGACGATGAGGAACAGAATCAGAAGCGAGATCAGCGAAAAGAGAAAAAAGAGATATTTGATCAGGATTTCCTTCTGCCGGCGGGTCATGGTCTTATTCTACTCCCAAATTCCTTATTATTATGACGCAGCAAACAACACGAACGTCATACCGGACCTGATCTGGTATCCAGGCAAGTGCATTCTGGATTCCGGTCTTCGCCGGAATGACGGATACTGAATGATTTCGCTGTTTAATGAATCGCATGAACTCGATGAGGAGATTCCTCTATTTCTTTTTCAGGGGGACAAACCCGGTTTTTTCCACAATTTTCTGTCCTTCCCGGCTTAAGACAAATTTGATGAAACTGCCGGTTTCACCCCTCGGCTCGCCTGCCGTGATCATATAAAGCGGTCTCGCGACCGGGTAGGTTTTTGCGAGGGCGTTCTGGGTCGTTGCCGCTACGCCGTTGACGGTAAGCGGTTTGACCGTTCTGTTGAGGTAGCCGATGCCGATATAGCCGATGGCGTATTTATTCTTGGAAACAGTCTGGACAATGGCGCCGCTTGATGCCTGCATCTGGGCCCGGGGCGTCACTTTTGCACCGTGAAGGACAAGATGTCCCCAGGATTCGAAGGTCCCGGAACTGCTGTCCCGGGAAACGACTACGATCGCCAGGTTATCCCCGCCGACTTCCTTCCAGTTGCGGATGTTGCCCTGGTAAATCTGACTCAACTGATCAATGGTCAGATTTTGAACCCGGTTTTTAGGGTGGACGATGGGGACGATGGCGTCGATCGCGATGGTGTGCAGCACGGGTTTAACGCCGTTTTTACCGGCCAGAGCGATTTCTTCCGGCTTCAATTCCCGGGAAGAATTGGCGATGTCCGTCGATTTATCAATCAGGGCTTTGACGCCGTCGCCCGACCCGCCGCCGGAAAGGGAGATATTGACGCCGGGGTGGGCCTTCATGTAGACCTCCGCTTCCGCCTGAACTATGGGTAAGACGGTTGTTGATCCTTTAATAACGATGGCGGACGCGGCAAATGTTGTTTGGGCGGGGATCAGCAAAGCCAATGCAATGAAGCATAACAGTTTTTTGAATCGATTCATGGTTGTCCTCCTGGATTTTTTATTTTGGCAGAGCGTACAGGAGAATTGTTACAGTCGTGTTAACGAATGAATAAGAGAATGTAAAAGATTTGCATGCCCTCCCCGTGGGGCAGGCCAATCCGCCTAAAACAAAGAAAGCAGAAAAAAGAGCATAGCGGAAATCAGAGCTGAAAAGGGAATGGTGAGGATCCAGGCCCAGACGATATTCCCCGCGACTCCCCAGCGGACGGCCCGGATACGCTTCGTCGCCCCGACACCCGTAATGGCCCCGGTAATGGTATGGGTTGTGCTGACCGGGATGCCCCCCAGGGATGCCCCGATAATGGCACAGGCTGCAGCTGTTTCTGCGCAGAAGCCGCCCATGGGCTGGAGTTTGGTGATTTTCGATCCCATGGTCTTGACAATGCGCCATCCTCCCAGCATGGTGCCTAGGGCAATCACGGCATAACAACTGATCTCGACCCAAATCGGAATATGGAACGTTGAACCCAGGTATCCGCCGCTGAAAAGAACGACGGCGATGATACCCATTGTTTTCTGGGCGTCATTGGCGCCGTGGCTGAAACTGAAAATCGCCGCGGAGAAAAGCTGGAATCGTCGAAAATAGCGGTCGGCTTTAGCAACTGTTGTGTGGCGGGCGAGATTCAGGGTTACGATCATGAACAAAAGGCCGAGAGCCAGCCCGATCAGAGGCGAGAGAACAATAAAACAGCCTGTTTTGATGATGCCCTTCCAAACAAGGACCTGGATGCCTCCTTTGACCAGGCCGGCGCCGATCAGCCCGCCGATCAGGGCATGAGAAGAACTGCTGGGAAGTCCCAGCCACCACGTAATGAGGTTCCAGATAATGGCGCCGCCCAGGGCACAGAAGATCAACGTGTTGTCGATGATGGTCGTGCTGACGATGCCGGTCCCGACCGTTTTGGCCACAGATACCCCGATAAAGAAAAAGGCCACAAAATTAAAAAAAGCAGCCCAGACGACAGCCTGTGTGGGTGTCAGGACCCGGGTTGTAACAATGGTGGCGATGGAGTTGGCCGAGTCGTGGAAGCCATTAATAAAATCAAATACGTAGGCGGTGAATACGATAAGAATAACAACCAGTAATGAATGATCCATGCTTTCTGTTTTATCCGTCCGTAAGATTTGGAACGCGAATCTAAGGGAGAATTGTTACAGCAATGTTAAGAAATTGTGAAGATTGCGTGAATCATTCGCTGTCGCCGAACTTATACCCGATACCCCGCACCGTGTGAATATAGGGGGGTTGCTCCTTGTCCTTATCGATCAGGGAACGCAGGCGGCTGATGTGGACATCCACCGTTCTGGGTTCGACGAAGGTTTCGTCGCCCCAGACATAATCCAGCAGTTGATCCCGGGAGTAGACCCGCCCCGGATGCCTCATCAGGAAGGCCAGCAGTTTAATTTCCCGGGGCGTCAGATCGATGGGCCGGTTGTCAACGGTAATCCGGTATGACCGAAGGTCCATGCGGATGCCCCGGCAGGTCAGTATTTGCGAGGCTTCCTCCGGAGGTCCGGCATCATGGCGGCGCAACACGGCGTGAATCCTGGCAACCAGTTCCCGAACATGAAAGGGTTTGGTAACGTAATCGTCGGCGCCCATTTCCAGGCCCAGGATTTTGTCAACCGTATCCGACTTCGCCGTGAGCATGATCACCGGAATGCGGCTGGTTTCAGGGTCCTGGCGGAGACGGCGGCAGACCTCCAGCCCATCCATCCCCGGCATCATCCAATCAAGGATCACCATATCCGGGCGATGATCGCGAATGATTTTCATGCTTTCCAGGCCGTCGGACGCGGCCAGAACATGAAATCCTTCCCGGGCTAGGTTATAGGTCACCAGATCGACGATATCCTTTTCGTCGTCTGCGACCAGTAGCGTCTTTTGTACCCCTTTGCCCTCAGCCATGTTTATAACCTGCCGGCGTTTAATCTTTCAACCTTAAGAGGAAACTTCCGATTATATTAGAACGGTTGTTTGCAGGAATCGAGTCTTTTTTCTTGTATCCTGATCACAGCAGGGTGAAAAAAAGAGAACAGAGGTTTTTCAGGGGCAGATCAGTCTGACCAGGACGGAAGCAAAGTACAGAAGCGACAGCCCGACCAGGAGCCAGCAGCCGCGATTAACCCAGTTTTCTTTTTGCAACAGCGACTTATCCCAGTCGGAGGTTTCGATAAAACGGCGGAAACGTTTCAGGGCGCAGGGTTCGGAAAACGCTGGGACGCAGGCCGGTTCGGCGGCGGAGATGACGGTTTTGAAGGATGAGCAACAGGAGTGATTCATGGTTAAATCCTCATAATTATTATATTATATCAGCGCATGTACTTGCGGATCACGGCGGTGATGACGCCGCCGATCCGGAGTTCCTGCCGGGGATGGATGGGAGCATATCGGGGATTCGCAGCCTCCAGGACAACATTTTTCCCCTCCTTGCGGAAATATTTCATCGTCCATTCTCCGTCCACTTCGGCCAGAATGATGTCGCCGTTTTTCGGTTCACGGCCCCGTTCGACGATCACCAGGTCTCCTTCCTTGATCCCTTCACCATTCATGGAGTCTCCCTGAACGGATAGGAGAAAAGAGGAATCGGGCCGGTTGACCAGATATTCATCCAGGGAAATGACGTCCCGGAGATCTTCCTCCGCCGGGGACGGGAGGCCTGCCTGAACGGAACCGACCAGGGGAAGACCCGTGGTGGTGCGGGCAGGTTTCAGGAAGCCGCCCGCGTCCTTGACCAGGAGTCCTGCCGCCAGAAGTTTTCCCACCCAGAAATGGACGACGCTTTTTGAACGGACCCCCAGGACCTCCATCATTTCTCCGTATGTGGGCATGCGCCGGTTTTCCCGGAGAAATGTTTCAATATCGCGAAAAACACTTTGCGTTGTTCGTCTGTCGTTCATGGCACCATCCCGTTTCACTGGATGGCTCCGTTATATTAGAACGAACGTTCTAATGTCAAGACTTTTTTTGCAGGGGCCAAATTCCTTGAAAAAGGTGATCTTGATTAAACTGAGCGGAAGGTACGCAGAAAGAGCCGGCCCATGCCGATCAGGCCCGTTATCCGCTGTAAAACGGCCGGACCGTAGAGGAAATGCAGCACATCCCGCAAGCCATTGTAGACCTGCGGACCGTAAGGATGCCACCACATGTTTTTCTGTACCGCCGGCAGATAATCGTCGATAACAACGCGGGGACGGGTCATTTCCCGAAGGCCGAGGCTGCCGTGGGAGCGCCCGATACCCGATTCCTTGAAGCCCCCCCACGGTGTTTCCGCCAGGCCGTGGCTCATCAGGTGATCATTGATGGTCACCGTGCCGACTTCAAGACGTGAGGCGATGGCGTGGGCTTTTTTGCGGTTTTGCGACCAGACGGAGGCCGTGAGACCCAGGGAGGAGCGATTGGCCAGCATAACGGCCTCCTCCTCATTTTCCACGGCGATGACGGCCATGAGTGGCCCGAAAATCTCCTCGTTCATCAGCCGCATCGATCCATTTACATGGGTCAGAACCACGGCGGGATGAAAGAGACCCGCCGGGGAGGCACCGGAGAAGGGGACGCTGGCGGCGATCTTAGCTCCCTTGGCGAGGGCGTCTTGCAGGAGTTCCTGAACTTTCTCCAACTGATCTTTCGTGGTCATGGCGCAACGGGCGCATTCACCTTCTCTTACCTGCGGATCGGTCAGGAGAAGCGTTTTTTGCGTGAGGAGCTCGACGAACCGGTCATGGGCTTCCCCGACAACAAAAATTCTTTCAACACCGCCGCACGATTGGCCTGCATTCGAAAATCCCCCCCAGACGGCGCCTCCGGCGGCACGGTTAAGATTAGCATCGGCACAGACGATCATGGCATCGTTTCCCCCCAATTCCAGACAGACCGGCAGCAGACGCTTCGCCGCCGCCGCCATCAGTTCTTTTCCGACGGCAACCGATCCGGTAAAGAAGAGCTTGTCGATGCCGGAGGCGATAAAGGCAGGGCCGGCGCTGCTGCCCGGCAGGTGAATCAGGGAAACAAGATCCGCCGGGAGCCCGGAGGCTTTTATCATGTCGCTGATGAGAATACCGACTGTCTGGCTCTGAGTCGCAACCTTCAGCACCACGGCATTGCCCGCCATCAGCGCCATCATGACTTCATGAAAGGGAATGGAGAAAGGGTAATTCCAGGGGCTGATGATGCCGACGACTCCGTAAGGAACCTGATCGATATAGGAGACCTTGTTGGCGAAAAGGAGATTCCCCGGCATGAGCCGCTCCCTTTTGAGAAATTTTTGGGCCTTGGCGGCATAGTAACCGGCGGCCAGTGCCGCCGGAATGACCTCTGTAGCCAGGGCTTCAATGGACGGTTTTCCAGTGCAGGCGGAGATGATAGCCGCTGCGTCGTCGGCATGCCGAACCAGATAGTTGCGCATGGCCAGGATATAACGTCCCCGTTGCGAAAAAGAGAGTTTTTCCCAGGACTTTTGTGCATGCTGCGCTTTGGCGACCGCCAAAAACAGATCCTGTTCGGTGTGTTGCTGCCGGATGGCGATTACTTCTCCTGTGGCCGGGTTGTTAATGGATCCTGTCGGTTTTTCCATGATTCACCCTAATGTGCGAAAGTGTTGAGGGGAGATTAGCGCCGACCTTTCCAGGAAGACATGCTGCCGGGGACGCCGAAAAGAATCAAAAACCGCTGAAACCAGGAATCGGGCATCATAGCACGGAAACGCAGTGTCATATTGACCGTCCGGGGCCTTTTCGGGCTGTAGCGTCCCTTTTTCAGCGCCCCGTCAACGACGGCCCGAGCGACGACATCGTGGTTAGGAATGCGCGGGACAATCAGGTTTCCCAGACCTCGGAGTTTCGCACCCTCGAACAGGCCATGGCTGATATAACTTGGATGGACCGACGACCAGCGGACACCCGTTTTACCGGCCTCATAGGCCTCCATCCGCATCGACTCCGTCAAACCCCAGACGGCCCACTTGGTTGCCGCATAGACTGCAAGACCGGGCACTCCAAGGGTGGCGGCGGCAGAGGAAATGTTGACGATATGACCCGCATTTCGGGCATACATTTCCGGCAGGAAGGCACGGATCGTATAGATCATGGACGTCAGATTGACCTGGATCGTTCGTTCCCAGACCTCGTCGCTTCCCTCCAGCAGGCTTCCCCCGGCAACGTAACCGGCGTTGTTGATGAGGATATCCACCCGGCCCATGTCCCGGCGGGCCTGGTCGGCAGCGTGATAAACGGCTTCTTTATCTGTGATATCCAGAACGTGGGCATAAATTTTCCCCCCTGCCGTTTTCAGCAGGTTCTCTGTCTGTTTCAGAGCTTCGGGGTTGATATCCCACAGGGTGACTGTGCTGCCTTCTCCGATCAGGCGTTTGGCGGTCGCCAGACCGATCCCCATTGCTCCACCCGTAATCACCGCACCGGCTGACTGGAGTTTCATTTCCCTCCTCCTGCTTGAGATGAGGCATTCTATCAGAAAAACAATATAAATGAAGCCCTTAGTTGCATGGCTGGTACAACCTTGCATGTGCCATGATATAAAACCGGCCGCTGTCGCGACCAGTGGAGCTGATACCTGCCGAGAAAAAATACACCAGCAGCCAAAAAAACCTTGCAATTCATGCCCGCGTTTAGTACGTTTCTGCCCGCAGAAACAGGGGGTGGCGTAAACACATGGAAACGAAAGAAGAATTAATCAAGATTTTCACTGAGATTACGGACAGGCGAGAGATGGATACGTTTTTGCGCGAAATGTTTACAGCCAAGGAAATTGCCGACATTGAGCTGCGCTGGCAACTCCTCAAAGAACTACACGAAGGCAAAACTCAGCGCAGTATCGCTGCCCGTCACCGGATGAGTCTCTGTAAAATCACCCGGGGTTCGAAGGTGTTGAAGGCGGAAAATTCCCTGGTCAAGAAAATTCTCGATAAAATGAAGGAGGTTCAATGAGTTCTCAGATTCAAGACATCGCTATGCCCAATGGTGAGGGGCGTTTTGGCGAATATGGCGGGCGGTATGTGCCCCCGGAGTTGGAAAAAATTCTGGTAGAAATCACCACGGCATACAATACCCTGAAGGATGACCCCAGTTTCAAGGAAGAGCTTTACGCCCTTTATAAGGATTACGTCGGCCGGCCAAGCCCCGTTACGCATGCCCGGAACCTTTCGAACAAAATCGGCGGTGCACAGATTTACCTTAAGCGGGAAGACCTGAACCATACCGGCGCCCACAAGATCAACCATTGCCTGGGCGAGGCGCTTCTGGCCAAAAGGATGGGCAAAAAGAAGGTCATCGCGGAGACGGGGGCCGGTCAGCACGGCGTCGCACTGGCGACGGCGGCGGTCCTGCTCGGTCTGGAATGCGACATTTACATGGGGGAAGTCGATATCGTCAAGGAAAAACCGAACGTTGTCCGGATGAAGATTTTAGGCATTAATCTGATCCCGGTTTCCAGGGGACAACGGACACTCAAGGAGGCCGTCGATGAAGCCTTCGAGGCGTATCTCAAAGACCCGGTGAATCAGCTCTACGCCATCGGGTCCGTGGTCGGCCCCCACCCCTTCCCGATGATGGTCCGGGATTTTCAGCAGATCGTCGGCAGGGAGGCACGGGAACAGTTTCTAGAAAAAAGCGGTAAGCTGCCGGATAATCTTGTCGCCTGTGTCGGCGGCGGGTCGAATGCCATGGGGCTGTTCACGGCATTCCTCGAGGACGAAAGGGTCAACATCTACGGTGTTGAGCCGTCCGGCGTGGGCCTGAAGCCCGGCGAGCATGCGGCGACCCTTTCTATGGGGACGCCGGGCGTCCTGCATGGGTTCAAATCCTATCTGCTTCAGGATGAGAAAGGCGATCCGCTGAGCGTATATTCCGTGGCCAGCGGCCTGGATTATCCCGGCGTCGGTCCCCAGCACAGCCTCCTGAAAGACATCGGCCGGGTCAAGTATGTGACCGCCAGTGACCGGGAAGCCATCGACGCCTTTTTCGAGCTCTCCCGGACCGAGGGGATCATTCCCGCTCTGGAAAGCGCTCATGCGGTGGCCCATGCCATGAAACTGGCCAAGGAACTCGGAAAAGACCAGACCATTTTAGTCAATCTATCCGGTCGGGGAGACAAGGATATTGATTTCGTTGTGGCGAAATACGGCAAGGATTATGGTGTTGTGATGTAGGAACGGAGTCAACAGCGGCAGCAGAAAGCCATTTGGTTCCATCAGTTACAATAAGGGATGGTCGGGGTCGGTTTTTCTGAGGACCGCTCGACCGCCCTTTTTTTATTTAAAACATCTTTTGCATAAAAAGGCCCCTTTCTTTTTTTCCGGGAGCCGATTATATTGGCGGTGAGAAATTCTGAAGCGTGCGGGAAAAGGGTCCCGGGACCCTCATCTTATTATAATTCATGATGTGAAGGAGGAGTGTTTATGGCGACAGTGATGCCGGAGGGGGAAGCGATTCGGAAGGCGGTAAAATGGATTTCGGCAACTCATGAGGAGAAACCGGATGTTTCTTTGAACAAATTGATTAACGAGGCGGTGATGAAATTTGATCTTTCACCTCTGGATGCGGAGTTCCTGCAGGGTTTTTTCAGGAAAGCCCAGTGTTAGATTCCCGAAGACTGTTCCGGAGAGAGGGTGACCAACCTGTTCTCCGGAACGAAATCTTTCTAAATTCTTTTCTCTCCGTATTTGATTAACAACTCACTTACCGTTGCAACAAGCGGGTTCCCGTCAATTAATCTGATATCTTAAACGATGGTCTCTGTGGCCTCTTTTGAGGCCTGGCGGTCCGGACCTTCCACCGGCGGTTGTTTCCCTCTCACCTTCATGTTCAACATTTCCACAGCCACGGAAAAGGCCATGGCGAAGTAGATGTATCCCTTGGGAATTTCCATATCGAGCCCTTCTCCCACCAGGGCCACGCCGATCAAAATCAGAAAACTCAGGGCAAGCATCTTGAGCGTGGGATGGCGGTCAATAAAGGTGCACAGAGTTCCGGAAAAGACCATCATGAACCCGACAGCCAGTACGATGGCAATGACCATGACGGCCAACTGACGGGCCATCCCGATAGCCGTAATAATCGAGTCCAGTGAAAAGACGATATCCAGCAGCGCAATTTGAGTCAGGACGCCGATGAAAGAGGTCGCCGCACGAATCTTCAGATGATCCTCCGCGTCTTCGAGCTTTTCGTGGATTTCAACGGTGCTTTTCCCCATCAGGAAAAGACCGCCGGAAATGAGAATCAGATCCCGACCGGAGATTTCACTACCCGGTATTGTAAACAGTGGAGTCGTCATCTTCATGAGCCATGTCAGCGAAAAAAGGAGTGCGATCCGGGTAAGCATCGCGAGACCCAGACCCATGATCCGTGCCTTGTTTCGTTGATGCACCTGGAGCCGGTCCGAGAGGATTGAGATAAAAATGATGTTATCGATTCCAAGAACGATTTCCAGAGCGGTCAGGGTAACCAGGGCCGCCCAAACCTGGGGATCGGTCAAAAAGGCCATCAGAAAACTCCTGTTTAATCTACAAGAAGGATTTTTGGGCTATTTCTGTAAATATTGCTTTTCCGGCGAAAGATGGAATCCAGAGAAAAGTTAAATGGATACTGAATCAAAAGAACCTGTCGCAACGGGTATTTTGTCATTTGATCGCAGGGAGTAATCATTAAGTTAAGTTATTTCAGCACATTAAGATTTCTCGCATTCGCTCGAAAGGACCATTATGTTAATTATGACACAATCTCCAAGTCCGGCATGACATTATCGATGCTTACTTGCCGCACCAGTAACAGGAACCGGTCACCATTCATGCCTGTTCCAGAAACGGCAGGGGTTTCCCGAGCCTGTAAACCAGTGCCTGGCAGGAGGCAATAAGCCGGTTTTCCTCCCGGACCCTGATTTCGTAAAGAGCCGTTTTATTCGTTCTGTTTGTTTCTCTTGCTTCGGCCGTTAACGTAGCACCCTCCGTGGGTCCGGATGTGTAGGTGATGTTCATGTTGAGTGCGACGGCCATGGTGCCGTGGGAATTGGACGCCGTCTCAAATGCCTCGTCGATCAGGGCGAAAAGAGCACCGCCGTGGGCCTGGCCGAAGATGTTCTCCATGTCGGCCGTAAATTTCATTTCTACTTTTGAGTAACCCTCATCAAGGGTAAGCAGTTTTAACCCGAACTTCTGCGCAAAGGGTTCCTGTTCGACCTGCCGGTAAATGGCCTGTCTGACTTTTTCATCCATAGGCGTTCCTTTCTCAGGGGTGTCCTTGTTTCCGTTTATTTCGCTCGGCGGAAAATATCAGGAAGGCGGTGGCGCGGCAAGCAAAAACCTGGAGACCGCCGTAACCGGCATCGCTCAAGAAGGCTTACGGATCAGGGGGGGCAGGGACGCATCCAGCTCAGGAAACTGAAAGTCAAACCCCTGTTCCAGAAGCTTTGCCGGAACCGCCCGCTGGCCGGTTAAAAACAGGGTGGCAAGCTCCCCCATGCCGAAGCGGATCAGCCAGGCTGGGATGCGGTTTACCAGAGGGCGTCGACCGCTCAGGCGATTCAGGGTGGCCGTCAGCTCGACAAGGGTTACCGGATAGGGAGCGGTCAGGTTGACCGGTCCGGAGATTTCCGGATGCGCCAGCAGAAAGGAAACGGCCGATGCCACATCCTGCTCATGAATCCAGGCAAACCACTGACGGCCATGACCCCAGGGAGCGAGCAAACGTACCCGCGACAGGATCTTCAGTTTCTGCAGGACGCCGCCTTGTTCTCCCAGAACATGACCCAGACGCAGTAAGACGACCCTCCTGCCGGGGGGGCGTGCCCGCAGGGCCTCCCGTTCCCAGGCCCGGGCAACCTGAGCGAGGAAATCCACGCCCGGAGGCGCATGCTCATCTAAGGGTTCATCACCGCGGAAGCCATAGTACCCAATGCCCGAGCAGTTGAAGAGGGTGGTATTGGTTTCCGGAAAAGCCGTCAGCGCATCGACGAGGAGCCGTGTCGTCAGCACCCGGCTTCTGTAGATCTCGGATTTCCCACGATAACTCCAGAGGCGAAAAATGGAGGCGCCCGCCAGATTGATGACCACATCATGATCGGCGATTTGTTTTCGCCAAGCATCCCGGTCCGGGTTGTCATAGGAAAGAATCTCAACGTCCGGTACCGGCGGCGTCCACACCCCCATCCCCCTGGTTAGAACCACAATCCGATGACCCTGCCCGGAGAGTGTTTTCATGACGGTCCGGCCGACGAAACCCGTTCCGCCGGCAATGAGAATCTTCATACTCCCTGCCCCTGTCGTGACACCGGTTCAATTTGCTGTGCAGCATGCTGAAAATACTATATAATTCACGCCATGAACAGGGAAAAGAGGGAAAAGACTTGGGACTGACTCACCATCTTATGCGGATCGATATGATCCTCAACCATGTGCTGTATCTGACCTATGAGATACCGGCAACAGACCTGCGCCCATTTGTTCCGCGGTCCCTTTCCCTGGCCACGGCGGGTGAAAATCGGGCGTTTGTCTCCATAGTCGTTTTGCAGTGCCGCAATGTCCATGCCTCATGGCTTCCTTTTCCACGTTTCAACTATACCCAGATGAACCTCCGCACCTACGTCAAGGACCCGGCTACGGGGGAACAGGCGGTCTATTTTCTCCAGAGCGCGGTGACATCAACGCTTGTTTCTATCATGACCCGGACAATCGGTATCCCCTGGGAGCAGGGGGTGCTGGACCTGAAAGTTTTCCCCCGGACAGGGGAAAACACTTTGAGCTACGATTTAACGGGAAACTGGCAGGGCGATATCCGGGTGCATGCCGAAGCGTTGGCGCCCCTGCCCGATGCGATGGCTCCCTTTGTCACGACGGCGCAAGCAATCCGGTTCCTGCTCCTCCCCATGACGGGGTTCTTCGGCAAGGACCGGGTCAAGGGATTTCATATCACTCATCCGGCTTTGCAGCCACAGGCCTTGAAACTTCGGGAGATCAAAATTCCGTTCTTTTCAAACATGCCCCTGTTAAAAGAGACCGATTGGAATGACCCGCATAGCGTCCTTTACGTTCCGGAGGCAACCTTTCGGATTTTCCTTCCGGCCAGCACCGTTCGGTAAAAGGTTTTTCATCTCAGTATACTGAAAAAAGGAGGAAACAATGCAGTTGACGGATTTTTTGACGGCAGGATTGGCCGGCGGGATATTGATGGGGCTTGTGGCCGAAACAGGTTACAGAAGCGGGTTGTTTCGAATGAGCCTTTTTCTGATCGACGGGGAATTCGCCATGAAGTTAATCGGATTAAAGCACAGCCGGAGCCTGGCTTACTTGCTTGGGCTTCCGATCCATCTCATGACCGGCACCATGTTTGGCCTGGCCTACGGCCTTTTATGCCGGTTTATCCCGCTTAACCCACAAGATCCGGTCACGGTGGGAATTTATACTTTTTCCCTTTGGATCGGCATGTTATTCTGCGCCCTGCCGATTGCCGGCCAGGGATGGATGGGGCGGAAGGCGGGCAACCGGGTCTGGTTTGAACAATTTTTCGTGCACATTGCGTTTGGCGTCGGGCTCTGGTGGGTGCTGGGATCGATTGCGGAGGGAAGCGTTTGAGGGATTTGCAGAATAAACCGCAAAGATTCCGGGGATTGGAGAAGTTGCCCGGCATGTGGTTTCAGCGCCGGGTTCTCGGGAGAAAGATCCCCCTTCTGGCCAGCTTCAAGCTCACCTACCGCTGCAACCTCTCTTGCATGGCCTGTCCTTTTCATCGTCGCGCTTCAGAAAAAAACGGACACATGTCCTGGCAGACGGCCACTCTGGCGCTGGACGAGCTGCATCGCCGGGGCACACTGATCGTCGTCTTCGAAGGGGGCGAGCCTTTTCTCTGGGACGACGCCAACCGCACCCTGCACGATCTGATTGCCTATGCCCGAAAACGGTTTCTCCGGGTTGCAGTGACGACCAACGGCACGTTTCCCCTGGACTGCGGGGC